>Ga0310811_10002701_pt1 | contig 22190 bp, 29 predicted proteins | sample YCmetagenome_FD_207642 | JGI IMG/M metagenome (GOLD analysis project Ga0310811, IMG submission 207642) | Soil microbial communities from experimental microcosm in Duke University, North Carolina, United States - YC | ecosystem: Engineered > Artificial ecosystem > Soil microcosm > Unclassified ...
CAACAGATAATGGGGCCATGATTAGCCCTCCAATCCACGTCGCTCTCAAGCGGTCTTCGGGACACCACACTCCTCTGCGCTTCTCTCGCCATCTTCTGACTACAATATCCGATAGGCGGCCAGCAACCAGAGATCCAGCTGTTAAAAGTCATGTTGGTGAATTGCGAGTACAATGGTCTACACCTACTGAAGCTTCCCAGTCCGTTTGGGAGGAAACATGCCCCGATGATAGCATCGTTCGTGATTCCATACCGAATGCCCTATATCGTGATGAGGATGCTAGATGGAAGACGATTGTCAACTTACAATGGTATATGCCATTGGTATGAGGAGGACTGCATTGTTTTATGTCAGAATGCACTGCACATCAGTAACAAGTATCAACACACCATAGCTACTGATGAGCGCCAGAGCCGACGCAAACATCTACAGAATTAAGGGTGTTTACTGGCGCACGGTAAATGCACTTACAACCGCGAGCAGATTCGGACTCCGAAGCAACCAGAGACTGCTCAGAGGGTTTACCCATGTAATATGGATCCATCTCCTGCGCGTTACTTTGTTTATGCCGAGTGTGCCAGGATGGCTCGTCTCAGGAAATGAAAGGTATATGAGGAGTATCTCGAGCACGCCCCATGCACCAAGACAGTAATTCAAACTGCGCCAGGACCAATACTGTGTCGCTGCACCTGTCAAATACATCACTAGAGTTAGCGGTCACAAACATCCAGAATATGTTTACCTCCAAGAAATGGGGCAACAGCGAACCCGACAAGTGTGACCTAAGATAAATGTATCAGTATCAAACCGGAAAAAAATCATCATGATTCCTCACAGCATAGAATGCCCCAATAACTGTCCCTCTCTCTTCCAATTTATAAATGTCACCAATAACACCAACCCCCAGGGTCGTCCCCCCTGCGCACCCAAACGTCTGCACGAATCGCCAAAACAGCAGACCGTAGAACGAAGTCGACAGCGCAACGCCACAGCTCGCGACGCATACAAACGGCATCCCCCACAAATATATCAATCGGCGTCCATCTGCGGGACTGCAGTTAGGACTAAAACTACCACAAGTTTATAGCATGCTGTGAATGCACGCACAGAAAGACGAATAAGTAGCCCAAACCAATGCTCCGACGGCATTCGCCAAGAGCGATAGACTGAAGGTCAAGCTGGGAAATCGCTCGATTACTAAATAATACACCAAACGAGCATACGGCACGCACCTGACGAGAGCATCCGTTAAGTCGAGATCTTTTGCTATCTGAGGGATGGAAGGCACAAACGTCACTTGGATGAACACTGACCAATGTTCGTCAACATCGCGCCTCTGCGTCAGTAGTAGCATATTGTAACTCCTAGCTGTACTCACTAGGCAACAAACCCACAAATGAAACAAGAAATACGATCCACCTCTTCTGATGTGGCGCGAATCTGTCATAAATAGCTTCATGCGCGGTAGCTACCAGCAGAGGGCTTTCTTCTGAAACCATCATCACAGTGGATTGAGAGCTAAGCCTCGATGATAGCGCGGAAGATGATATATCTGATATTTAAGTTTACTGGCCGTGTGCATCATTTGCATGTTGAAAGATAACACGGGTTCAGTGCGGTTCCTGTAATCCAATTTCCGAGTAAGCAAGGCACGACTTATCATCACAACAGACCTCGAAAACAGCAAATAATCAATAATCAATTTACAACTAATTTACAACGCATTATGTACAATTACAAGTGTTTCGAAACAACGAGTTCTCAAACTAAGGCGTAAATTGGAGGTCACCATTCACTACTAGTACTGTGCAATGTGCAGGCCCGGTTGTGATGGTCACTGCATGTTCTTACACGGTGATTCTAAGAGAAAAATAGTGTATCTAAAGGGTTCAAACCGATCGCTGATCAGGACATTGTGGTGAACTGCGGTAGCTTGTGTATCCTCTACAACTCGACCATGAATAAAATTTAAGAGAGACGGACGGACCTAGGTCTAGCCATCCACGTGACTCACTGATGCGAAGAAGCATCACGCTTCGCTGATGTGGACACATTCCTCTTCTCTTACCCTTATTACCTCACTGTCGTCGTCAACCAACACGCCGCATCAGCAAAACCGCTGAAATGAACGCTTAGCTTAAGCGCATTACGGATACTTACTAAGAGTCTGTTCGGCCACCATTATTTACGCAAGTTTAGAATCTATATTTTGCAAATTTTAGCTTTCATAATCATACCACCTGGCCTTCCCAATAAGTAGCTTTACTAAAACAGGACAAATACGTGTGTTGTCAATTACTAGAATAGTCATTTGCGCTAAAACGTCAACACCAGCCATAAACCTTGCCCCAAATCCTGCGTGTCCTTTGATATATCTACATACAAGCCTCAGGGAAACTAGGTAGGTTCCGTTCCATGTACATTCTGCCCCAATGCTAATTCGCCTGTTCCTGTTTCATCGCTAAACCATCTGCTCTGCTATACAAACTGTTCCCACAACTTTCCTTCCCCTCCCTCATTGTTGTCTGTGATGTTGAGGCTGTCAGCAACATGTAGGCCTGGTTCTGGACATCGCCCTTGACAAAATCAATGGTTCTGGTGCTCATCTCCCTTTGTTTGTTGCCCCTTGTCGGTAGTACAACCGCAACTTGGCTGTGGCCTGCCCCAGCTTGGTGTTCATCAGTATGCTTGTATTTTGGCTATCCTAGTGAGCCAGGCTATTTATGTACAGTTTGGTTTGGTCTGTTAGCCACCTGGAGTCCCATGAACTAACTGTGAGCCAAAAAAAATCAACATCAGCTCGAGCTAGCTTGAGGCCAGCTCAAGCTGGTTTATAAATATGTGTTGAAGTCTCATTAATATTCCTGGTTAGTTTCACTGTTACTCCTCAAGGCCTTGAGGCTCAAGTCATCTCACAGCATACCAACCATGAACCCTAAGCCTCCGATACGAGTTGACAGTAGATTCAGACTTGGAGAAGTTATAGGATCTGGTTCATATGGTATGTTATTCACAAGCTGACTACAATTATAAAAACATTAATGCACTATGGACCCCACTTAGCTGTTGTATACCATGCTAGGAACATCATCAACAATGGTGCATTTGCCATCAAACTCTAATCCATCACTACCCAGCCATCTTCTGTACAGCGCAAATACACGATTCTGAAACGACTTGAAGGTGGAGTTGGTATCCCGCACGCTCTCTGGTTTGGTAGAGAGTCACAATATCATGCTTTGGTTCTTGGCCTCCTCGGGCCATTGTTGCATGATCTTTTCCTCACACATGATCGAAAGTTCAGCCTTCATACTGTTGTAAATCTAGGAATCCAACTGGTGAGTCGTTTTGTGCTGGGTTTTTGCAGATAGGCTAACCCATTTCCCAGATCTCACATCTTGAACACATCCACTCGCACAATTATGTTCACTGCAATATCAAACTGCAGAACGTCATGGTGGGCCTTGGCCATTTGAAGCACACTACATTTATAATTGATTTCGGTATCGCGAAGGAATACTGGGACACTGCAACCAGAGTCCATATTCCATTTTGCCAGAATCAATGTCTCACTGGCACACCTGCCTTCGCTTCAATAAATAACCACTTAGGAGTTGACCTGGGTTGTCGTGACGACCTTGAATTGCTTACATACATGTTGATCTATCTGTTATGTGGCTCCCTTCCTTGGTTGACAAGTGACCACAAGAAACTCTCCAGCTCCTCCATACTTGAGCGCAAGGTCAACACCACCATTGAAGTCTTATGCGATGGAATTCCTGTTGAATTTGCAAGTGTTCTCATCTACATGTGCTCTCTTGCGTTCTTGGAAGACCCTGACTATGAACATTTTCATTCATTGCTTTGTGGTCTTCGAGCCACCTTGGCTGCACCATCTACATGCTCACCGGATCTCAGCATGCCTGAGGATCACATCATACATCTGTCAGACGTCTCTCATCACCCTCTAATCTCCAATAAACACTGGATGGCCGAAGTGGTCCCATGTCTGCCGGATGCAATACCACTTCGCAGATCTACTCATGTGTGAGTAATTTGTTTCATTTTCTATTCACAATCTAAAGCTAATGTGATTTCCAAGTTTACAACAATGTAATGGCTCTCCCATGCATCCAACTGCATCGTGGAAAAAGTCATTAGTTGCTAGATCACACTGTTGACTACGTACTTCTATCTCTACATAACTTATAGTGTACAAGCCTTGTGTTTCTCGTACATTCAATGCAGTCAATTACATGTTGCCCTGAGTCAAACTTAATCATCCTGATGCCCAACTCTCACACAGAGGCACACTGAGGCACACAATTTCTTATCTTTTCACACCCTTTCCCTCCCATCTCCTTGCCCACCCTCCTTGCAACTTGCAAGTACTGTTTCTCTGCAAATCGGTTCACCTGCTACAGAAACAAACTTGTTCTGGGTACATGTTCCTGACTCCTAAAGTGTGAGTCCCAACATCTACCAGTTTTGCCTCATTAAACGCTATCAGCATCATGGCCAACCTGCTGGATGATGCAAGGGGGATTTTTCACAAACACCCCAATCTCCTTGCACTGTATCGCAATCTGAATTCAATGCTCAATCAATCAGTCGTAAACTTCCAAACTGAAGGTAAGCATTAACTTGCTTGACCCATTGGTTGTCATCTGAAACACCCGTTTAGTGACTGTCAAACCACCTACCCTGACAACCCTTTGCAAACATGAGATGTCCCTTTTGCTGGATGTCATTGCTATATTGCAATCTGGCTTCTGGACAGCCAGTTGACTCTGAGGATGTAGGTAAGCTTTACTGCATTTCATATAACCAACTGAGTGCGAGATCTAGGGCCCATCAGAATGCACATCTTATAGTATCCCTTCTATTGGGGAAGCTTCATAGGTAGTGGGCATCAGGGAAACCCCACACATATTGTGCTGCATAGGACCACTCAAACGAATAAGATCTCATGGTACATACCCTGGCCCCTGGGCATATGTTCCGTTGTCTCCCTTGGGTCATCACAATTAATGATATTGTTTAGACCATTACTTTGCTTAAGCAGACTCGGACACGTTCAATCTTGTCATTATTTGACTCAGCACTGGCGTTTCCCCACGTTCCCCATGACAAAGAATCATCGAAGATACATAAAGACTCTGTCTTTGAATCTTCACCATCACTTGAACATGCCTCCTTGTCGATGAATGCGGGGGTCCTGGGTTACCACTGAGCCTACTCCTGCTGCTGCAACTCCCACCACTGCTCCCATTGTCCAACTGATGCTACCTCCATCATTGCTACCCCCATCATTGTTACCCCCATCATTGCAGCTGTTTCCCCCATTGCTGCCACTGTTGCTCTCATTGCTGCTGCTGTTGCATTGAATGCAAATATGCTTCAACACCCTCAAAGGCAATGGCAACTGCCTTTAAGGTACCGCGACAACAGACCAGTTTGTACTGGCCATATGCCATATGATGGTGAATATATTGACATCGACAATGTCTCTGGGGGTGAAGAGGATGACTTGCCTGCACCCAGAGTTAGGGCTCCTCTGGTTCCCAGCCCTATGCAGACAGCGACTAGCATGATCTACTCTACCCAAGTTGATCCCTTGGCCATAGGTGCCTGAGCAAAGCAGCCTAAAAGTACTGCTGATATCACATACTTCTTTCGGGAAGATTCAGATACTAAATGCAGGATTTGCCGAATCTGCGAGTAAGTTTTGTGTCTGCAATCATGTCGTTCTTTCTTACAGCCTTGTCCAGGGAGTTGCAGAAGGTGGACAGTTCACACCAAGTTATGTCGTACAAACACTCAACTGGCACTTCTGCCCATCATACTCATGCTTTCTATCACCATACCAACATTTTCCTGCAAGAGGCAGAGCACCTAGGCTGGCCTATCTATGTACAGCCACTCAATGAGCACCTTGCTGAAGGCTGGAGTTTGGCAGCTATCCGTGCAAGACTCCACGACCCTGCATATCACATCAAATTGCTTGGTACCATCCCTAATCAGGGACACAACAATTTTCTGCCTGGAACCACCCCAGAAGATCATATTTCAGACTTCAGCATTGACGAGATGCACCATCAGTTGGTGAAGTTTATAGTTGCAGACGACCAAGTGAGTGTCATTCACTTTCTACATACATGCCCTTGCTAATTCATTTTCTGCAGGCAATAAACATAATTGAATGTGTGGAGTTTTGATGCCTGATATGTTTTTTGCAGAAGGATCTTACTGACTCAGACATTCCCCACTGCACAAAACTTCGTGAGCTCATCATAGTTGATTGGCAGGAGTATTTCCAGGTGTTGAAAGGTGATCTTGCCATGAGTGTCTAGTTATCGAGAATCCTGTCATATGTCTTATATATTTTCACAGAAGGCGCAAGGAAAAATATCCTTTACATCTGACCTCTGGTCTGATCAAAAGCTCCGCCCCTTCATGGCACTCACCACTCACTGGATTGCCAAGGAAGAGAAGACATCAGTGCTCATCTTGAAGGCAGCCCTTATTGCATTTCACCATGTTTCAGGAAGTCATACTGGCAAATCTCTTGGTTCAGTCATACTGCATCTCCTCGATCGTGCTGATGTTGCAAAGGATGTAAGTGTTCACCTGTATTGTATGACATTGTAAGGAATCATATTTCTGTAGGCATGGAAAGGGCCTATTTACACGAGCTGTCCATTGATCATTTGCACTATGGAGTTGCATGACACTTCCCTGCATAGCGTGCCAAAGGCACACACTTTCCCATGCTTTCCTGCGCCTGCACTTAAGTGTGTGTTCCTGCGCACTATCGCCTATCATCCAGGAGGGCTGATTCATGTCCAAACACCCCTTTGGTACGTCATGTTCCATGCTGCATGAGTGTAACAAGGACTGCAGCGCTATTACATGTCATTACATACTATCACGCATGTTCTCCCTATCCCTTCCGCGTCCGATGAGATCTTGCTTAGTATAAAGCCTGATGGTAGTGCTATTACTCCTCATTACTCCCCTTTACTGTACTTCCCTAGCATTTGGGTTTTACTTTAGAGTAGTAGTCATCATTAGGGCACGCGCCCTGTGGTTATCGTGTTTTGGCTTAGATTAGATTGCCTAATCAAGCCTTGCTTTTTGTCTGCTCCACCTTTGCTCTTGCTTTATATTGCACTCGCTTTCACTCACACTGCTTCACGCTCATTACAAATCCCTACACCACTCCCTACCTCTCACATCACTTGCGTGCCTTCACACGCCCATGTGCACTATAGGTGCACGGCTTCCCGTGCTTCACTTACCTTAGTGCGCACTTCCCATGCTCCACTGACTGCACATTTCTCATTGCGTGCTTCGCACCTCTCTATATCCTTGTGTGTGCCCCCTGTCTACTTGAGTTATCTCTATTTCTGGTTCTGTGTGTGGTAGCAGTCCCCTTTAGGGTCGAATACACCTGTCTCAGGCATAGCAGCCTAGGTGCAGCAAGACTCGACATTCTGCCTCACCAGCAGTATTGTTGATCTCACATCTAGAGATTGATTGCGCATGCTGCAGTCAGTCTTCGTGCCTTCAACATGCTCTGACTTCGTTTAGCCTGGACACTTCACTTTGGACAATGCAGCAAACAATCAGATGTGCATGAAGGAGCTTTCTAACTTACTTAAAGAACACCAGATTGATTATGATCCAATTGAAAACAGGATCCCTTGTTTTCCACACATGATCAACATATGCATGAAACATATTCTGGACGACTACCCAACAGTGGACTTCTCAGATGTGGAGAATACCTGGAAGGTTTATGGTCAGGACATCACCAAGATTGACTACACTGGCGCCATCACTGGTAAAACTCTCGAATGGGCCAGAAATCTTGTGCGCTCCGTCCGTGTATCAAACCAATGACGAGTGAATTTCAGGGATACCATTGTTATAGGTAACAACAAGGGTTGGTTCCAAGGAGACAGAGGCGAGCTTATAAAGCTCCCTGAAGTTGAACTCCTGCTTGATGAGCCAACCCACTGGGACTTGACATTTGTTATGCTTAATTGTATGCACAATCTATATCAGGTAAGGTCTCATCTCATTAAATATTTGTGGTGGGCTAACCATTGCCCAGGTGGTTGATATGTTCTTCCAGTCTGCCAGTCAACTCTCCATATGTGACAAACAGCTGACTCCAATTGAATGACATTTCCTACAGAACTTCGAAGTGATTCTGGAAGTAAGTATTGACACTTTTGTAACCTATGTTGCATTTAACTATGTAATTTCAGCCCCCACACAGAGCTCAACAATCTATGTCGAGCGAGAGCACTCCCATGTTGGGTTGTATGGTTCCAGCTTTTGAATGCCTACTTGAGGATTGGAAGCAGTTGGCCAATAGCGCCCCGCACTGTGCCCCACTCATCAACATTGGATTGACTTGGGTAGATAAGTATGACAACAGGATGGCCTGTACAAATGCTTATGCCATTGCAATGTGTCAGTCCCTTTCATCTTTATAAAATCTGATGTCTTATTATTGCTCTATAGACATTGATCCAACATGCCGAATGTCATGGGCTACAGATCATTGGGATGAGAACTGGTTGAAGTCAGCTAAAGAATTCATTCTCAATCTGGTATGTCTATCTATCTAGCAACAGCATGCGCTCATATGTCCTGTAGATACATGTCAAGAGAGCACAGTGGACCTCCAACATACTGGCTTCAACCCAACAATCCTCGAGACTACAGTCATGCATGCTAGGCTCCCGTATCTACCCATATAGCGGAGTCACCTAGTAGTTTTCATAGTTTGCGCAATCATCAAATCCTTTGTTCTTTCTGTGTCCACGCATGCTATTTGAGTTCCCGCAGTCATGCACTACTACTCAAGCCCTCACTCTCGCAAGGTCGCGCTTATAACCCGATAAGTTGCACACCTCGTCGCATCCTGCGCCAGCGCATTACTTGGCAATACCCACTCCCTTCTATTGTCGCCTCTCGCGCTAGCGCATTGCTTGCCAATACCCGCTCCTCCCTATAGTCGTATCTTGCACCAGTGGATTGCCTGCCATATCCTTGCCCACCGCAGTTCTCAAGTCGCCCGCCAGCGCGCTACTTAACTACAGGTCATCACCCCATCGCGCTCCTTCACACTCTTAGTTAGCATAGCGCCTTACCAGTTTCAGTCTTACTCAGTGTGCTATCGCTGTTGGGTTGACATAAGGTCGCTATAGGTCATTAAGTCCTTGAGTTTCAGCTTCCCTTGCATATAAGGATAAGTGGAACTAGTCTATTCAGTCTAGCTAAATTTATCTTTCACACCAGTCCTCATGGAGGCGCTACAGATGGTAAAGTTTTCTTTAAAGAAGGAGTGACTTAACTTCACAAAAGGTTGGGTGGCATTGCAGTGGGCCATGGAAAGTGTTATCATATCTGACAATGGCTTGGACAAGCTCCTGGCACCTGTCTCAATTGGAACCACAGATGACAGCCATGCATATGATGCTGTACTCAAAGCCATCGCAGAGCATGAGTGCAATGATATCAATGACGATGTTGTTGTCTATGATACCTGACATCTCTTTGATCTTTCATTCTTGTTTCTCGCTTTTTGTTTACCATCATGCACCTTATGATTCTTTTTTCATTGTGTTTGTACATCAAATTTCAGTTGTTATCTCACAGTCTCTTGGTCTAGGCAATGCGGATTATTCAGTCCACTACTGGGTCAGATCCTTGATATTTGTTGAGCTCAAGTTGTGCTGACCAGAGATGCTGCTAACTCATTGATGATGGCAGAAGCTTGAGCTTACTGATGGTGAATTTTTTCAATATCATCATCACTGCCATTGTGTGCACCGCTGCTCAGGTGAGTTTATGTGTTTTATGCTTCTTATGTTTCATTTCAGTAATCACTCACAGATGTGCTAAGCTACATGCTTCAATTGAGCATACGGCAATGCAGGCATACAATGTCATTGTATGTCAAGTGTCCTCGGGACAGGTGTTTTTAATTTCTGGTAAATGGACTTTTACTTGGTTCCTGAGCTATTAATAGTACATTTGAAAAACAGTTCTGGTCAAAGGCGCCCATTTCCACCCTACTGAGCCATGGCTGCTAACAGGTCTGTACAACAGCTCCGTCAACATCTATAATCACAAAACTGGCAGCACTTGTGAAGACCTTCGAGGTCTCTACTGTTCCTGTACACTGTGTTAAATTTATTCCCCAAAAAAACTAATTTGTTGCTGGTTCGGATGACTTCCAGCTTCACATCTTCAATTACAATATGCATAAGAAGGTCGCAGTGTTTGAGGCTCACCCTGATTATATATGATGTCTCACCGTGCACCCAACTGCAAGCATAATGCTCACTGGAAGTGATGACATGACTATCAAAGCTTGGGATTGGGACGAGCAGTGGAAATGTATTCAGGTGCATTACCATGTTTTGTGCTACTCTCAGCCTCACAACTTGTGCCAGGTCTACGAAGGACATACACACTACATCATGAACATCACTTTCAACCCCAAAGACTCAAATTCTTTCGCATCTGCTTGTCTTGATTGGACCGTCAAGATGTGGTCCCTTGCCTCCCCTACAGCGAACTTTAGCATGGATGTGCATGACAAAGGTGTCAACTATGTCGACTTTTACCCTGGCTTGGATAAGCCATACCTTGTCATGACAGGTGATGACTGGACTATCAAGATTTGGGACTACCTCAGCAAAAGCTGTGTGCAAACGATGGAAGGAGACACGAGATCAAGGAGATCGGTACCACAGAGATATTTGCGATGGCACTGCTACACTTGCCGAATGGACACTTCATGACTGTTGTCGGTGATGGAGAATGCATCATCTACACAGTGCTCGCATGGCAGAACAAGGTGTTTGGTTCGGGCATGGGCTTTGCATGGGCTGGTGACTCAAACATGTATGCAGTATTGGAGAGCAAGGTGAAGCTCCATGTGTTCAAAAACTTCAAGGAATGCGGTGATGCAGGGATGAAGGGCGCAGGAAGCTGGGCAGTGGATGCCATTTATGGAGGTCTGGTGTTGGGCATGTGTGGAAAGGGTTTTGTGATCTTTTTGGATTGGGAGAGCGGGGAAATTGTGAGGTGCTGTAGGTATCACAACCTGGCTAGGCACTAGCTATAATAATGCAAAACCAGTATAAGTGAGTCTCAGCTCTACCTAGCTGCTATACTCACAGAAGCAAGAGCATTCGACCCTAAAGGGGACGCAAGGAAAGTGAAGATCCACAAGTGAATGCTGATCAACCCTGATCAAATGCGATGAAAGCGCAAGAAAATGCGAAGAAACATGAGGAGATGTGGTGAAATGTGAAGGAAGCGCAAAGAAACACGAAATGCAATGGTTGCACGAAGCGTGGGAAAGTAGCGTGTGGAGTGCGCAAGTGTAGGGAAGGCATATAAATGATGCTGGGATCTGAACTGAGGCAAGGAGGATGGATGCTGGACAGATAATAGACGGATAATGTGATTGCCACTAGCTATAGACAGATGCTAGGGACTACAAAGACGGATACATGCACTGCATGGAACTAACTGGTGATAGATGGTGACTGCCAGAAGCTAAGTTGTAAAAACAGACATGGCAACCCTAAGTCACACATAAGCGCCTTCCCAGGGCTCGGAAGCAAATTGGGAGCACTCTAAGTATGTAAGTGATGTAATGTAAGGGTCCATAACGAAATAATAATTGTATGATACCAAACATAGTCAGATATAGTAATAAATGGAATGCAACACACCAAGGAATTGGCTGGATAATGGATGGATGCTCCTGCAATGAAATGCAAAGATGTGCCATGAAACGCGAAGATGTGTGATAGAACGCGAAGATGTGCGATAGAACACCATGATGCGCCATGAAATGCAAAGATGTGCGATAGAACGTGATGATGCGTGATGAAACACGAAGATGCATGAGAATGCGAAGATGCGCGATGAAACACGAAGATGCGCAGTAGAACGCGATGATGCACGATGAAATGTGAAGATGCACAGGAATGCATTGCGCAAGTGTGGGAAAGTGTTGTGAGTCTGGCGCATCATTGCAGGGAAGCTGCACATGATGGTGATGTTGTGCTGTGAAGCCCAGTCGTCATGAGCTGTAAAATAGGCCAATACCAGGCTGTAGAGAATTGAGTCTCTACACTGTGTTTACTAATACCAAGTACCTACTAACTACTGACCTGATGTCATTCAACAGTCTTGCCTCCTCCTCTATTTCACAGATGACATGTACATCGAGAGTTATAGCACTGTTTGGTGTTAGGTACATTGCTGCTGTTCCTACCAATAGCAAGTACCTACTGACTGTTATTCAACAGTCTCTCCTCCTCCTCCATTTCACAGACGACACACACACTGAGAGATATATAGCATTATTATGTGTTAAGTACATTGCTTCCGTTCCTACCAATACCAAGTACCTACTAACTGTTGTTCAACAGTCTCTCCTCCTCCATTTCGCAGATGACATGCACACCAAGAGTTATATAGCATTGTTCAGGGTTAAGTACGTTGCTGCCATGTCTACTAATACTAACTACACACTGACTTTCATTCAACAGTCTCTCCTCCTCCTCCATTTCACAGACGACATGCACACTGAGAGTTATGACACTGCTCAGTGTTAGGTACATTGTCTACTAATACTAACTACATACTGACTGATGTTCAACAGTCTCGGCTCCTCCTCCATTTTGCAGATGACATGTACACTGAGAGTTATATAGTATTGTTGTGTGTTAGGTACATTGCTACCACATCTATTAATACTAACTATGTACTGACTGTTGTTCAACAGTCTCAGCTCCTCCTCCATTTCACAGATGACACATACACTGATAGTTATGGCACTGTTCAGTTTGAAGTACATTGACACACCTTCTACCTTGCTTTAGGAACACCCCCCTTTATCCAGCAGGGCTTGCCGTGTTGCTAAACCTTCTGCTCTGCTATATGGAACTGTTTCTACAGCCTTCCCTCCTCTCTCATTGCTGTCTCACATATTCAGGCCGTTGGCCTTCTCACAATATTGTACTGTAAGGCAAGATGGTCTTGCAATATCATACTGGCAAACAGCTTGGATTGAATGGGAACAGCAGCGAAGTGAGAAGGAGTTTGTAGCAATATATGTATTTGAAGTGTTTGCAATATCATACTGGTGAACTACTTGGATTAATGATCAACTGCAGTGAAGTGAAAAGGAGTTTGTAGCAAATGGAAGGTATACTTGGAGTCTTCAAAAGATGGTCTAAGACAAGTTAGAAAAAATCAGGCATGGGCATTTGGCCATAGATAGCTGCTAAAGCTCTATCAAAATCAAAGTTTGTAAGTGAGGGATCAAGATTATCTGTATGTGTCATGATATCAGATACTGGCAGAAGCAGTTGATGTTGCAGGTGCCAAAGTGGATGCAGAGGGAGATGAAGATGAAGATGCTGAAGTAGATATAGAGGGCTGGACAGAAGGAGGTGAAGGCGACGGTGCCAAAGTAGACACAGAGGGTTGGACAGAAGAGGGTGAAGGCGCTGAAGTGCCTGTGTGTGGTGCATTGACCTCTTCATCACTACTCTCAATAGTATCTAGGCTTTTGTATACCTTCTTGCGATGAGGAATGGAAGGTTCCTCCGTTGGTCACACATATTTTTTCCCCTTGTCTGAGCGAGGCTGATGGGAGGACTCAACAATCTCTCCAGTATTAACCTTCTTGTTGTGCTCTTGAAGGAGCCGCTGATATTCATCCTCGTCAAGGAGTCTCCATGAAATCAGCTTGTTCTTCCACATGTCATGGAGCATCTGCAGCTTGGGAAGTTTTGAGTATTGCCTGATCAAATCATTACCATTGACAGCACACATATTCACAGAAAAGCAAACAGGAGTTGTAATAGCAACTTGGAGAGCTAATTTCATTTTCATTTGTAGTTATTTGAACTCATACTAATGATACATTACTAGGGACCAATGTTTGCATGTTGCACATTGGATCCCATGTGCAATCAACATGTATGTCATCCTCAAGGACACTTTTAGAATTGGTATGCTCCTTGAGCAAGAAAAAGCTGCCAAGGATGGGACTTTGATTGAGGATGATGCTGTGAAGAAGGAGTGCCAGGAAACCCTTAAACACATGTAAGTCCAGAGTTTACCTTCTTGTGCAAACTATAGATAATGTTCTACAGGAAAAAAGACATACAAGAATGTTCTTTGAGGACCTACAAAAGGATCCTTATAAGTGTGCCCTACCTCTGCGCACTTGCTAAGGGTGGCACAAAGAAACATTGAAAGGAGTTAGGACATATATTATCTGAGGTGTGCAAACTAACCAAAATAGTGTGTAGAATTGTCAATGCTGACTTCATGAGAAGATGCAGGACATCATTGGGCAAATCTGCTCTGAAGATGCAAGTAAACTCAAGCCTTATATAGGGTGCTATGCAGCCTTATATGCAGTAAACCACCTGCTGATGCCCTCAATTTACTCTGACAATCGGAAGTTGTGTGCTATGATGGGCTTGAATCATCCCCAACTTGCTGCTATGCTCTGTCCAATTAAACACCTTGCAGCATACCATGAAAATCCCAAGAAGTGCATATATCTTTACTCATTGTGTTGCCTTTCTCATTGTTTATCAGGGTTCAGAGAGAGTTGCAAAGCAGTCATATCAAGATGCATGCAGCTGCATGGCCTGTATTTGCATACGAGGGCAACTTGCCTGGAGAAAATTTCAATCTACTCAATATGCAGAATAAGCTTTTCAAAGGCTATCTTATGAAGCACATATGTCACTTAATGTTTCAAGTTGTTGACCTAATGTTCTGTAGATGCTACTATTGTAGGTCTTTCATCACATATTAAAGGGCCTTTCCTCCACTCTGGCCAATGATGGGGAGGTCATTACCACTCGTTCTGGCAATGCAAAGCTTTACAACGTGGTCAAAGTGAATGCTGTAAATGTGGCATATACATTCATCCAAGTAAGTTTTAAACATGTATTTAAAAATATCATACAACTTAATTTTCAGTGTCATTTCAGTATTTCATCACATGACAAATGGCAAGCTATGGATGGTAAATACGACTATCATGAGGCCTACTTTCAAATCATCCACGCCATCCAAGAACCATTTGATCAGATGTGGGCGGATGCATTGCTTGAGTGGTGGAATATGTATGTATTATTTGTCTTCATGTGCTGACTTTTTGCAAGGTCTGTATTTGGCAACAAGGTGGGTATACCAGTCTTTGATGTCAGTGATGATGATAATGATAATGATGAGGAAGAGGATGACTTGATCAGTATGCAAAAACAATTTGCAAGTTGTGCTGCTAAAGCGCAATTCAAGGTTCGTTATTTTTTAACGATATTTTACTAATGTCTATTTTAGTCTGTATCTGTAGACATGCAGCCTGCCAAAGGTATTACTCTGCCTTCCAATCCTGACTCTGATATATCTGCAATCAATACGACTTCAACTCCTGCCACTATACCACCTCCCATTGAAGAACCTGTATCTGTCCCAGCGAAAGCCATCCACAAGCCATATCCGATCAAACTAATATCTCAGCAGCAGGTGCTAGCTCCAACTAAAGTGCTGCCTCATGCCCTCTCTTTGACTCCCATCCCATCTAGTTCAAGCACTGGCACCCAAATGTCTAAGAAGCATGGCAGGACCAATGTGGTGGAGTCTGATGATGACAGTCCACTAACAGAAAACAATTCAGATGTCCCTGCCCCATCAAAGCACACCAATAAATGCAAGGCTGCCTCTACTACTACTACCAGCAAGAGGAGATGCAAGAGCAGGAAGTAAAATTCAGTACATGCTTGACTCTGTTCCTCAGGTATATTTGACTGACTATGTATTTTTCAGCACCACGGCATTATATTCCTGTTTTCATGTTTCTCTCACTATCACTGCATCACAGCTTTGAATGGACTCAGCATTTTTCACTATTGGCATACGACCACATGACATCAGACTCTCACTCACAATTGTACTGATCATTGCTTTCAGTTTATGTCTGTCTACTACATGCTTGTACGGTATTGCAATGATAATATGTGCTTATACAACATGAACGTTCTGCTAAGGTGTGATAAGGTGGCAGCAAGTACTAGCACATGCCAGTGTCTACAGCATATGGCTTTGGATGCATCAAATAATTGAGCATATGACACAAAATCATCATCATGATCAACTGGTGCTGAAAAATGAGTTCCTATATAAGGATTTATTTTGGTGCCCTGGAGCTGCTGGTACCTTCCATGCCTGTTGTATCTGCTGGCATATTCTGACACCTGCTATGACCTTATCTTCCCATATCTAAATTGTGGAGTTTTGGTGATGTTGGAAACTTGTTGTTGGCCAACATTGGTGGGACTCAGAGTAAGATTTGAGAAAATCGGTAAAGCTCAAGTAAAGCCTAATTATAATCTCTGTCAGACTCTACTGCTACTTCTTGGCATATGTCAGCATGATAGTGGACTTCAAAATAAGACTTGTGCATTTAGGAGGAACACGGGCTACAAAGTAGGTAGTGTGTATGAATAAAACATAGCCTGAGGCATGTAACTATGGAAGCCCGGACACTTGTGCTCAATTTCTCACCTAGAACTACCATATATAGGTGTTGCTTCTGCAGGACCACGGATACCACTAATGCGGATAATAAATAAATATCATGTACTACATATGTTGAACAAATGTATAACAAAAATCTGCTGTCTGTACTGCTACACTAAGCTTACTATGTAGAGCACGAGTGTCTGGGCTATCAATTGACTGCTGAGGCAATAAAACACAAGAAACAAGTCACCATTCATCTACCACATCTGCATTGCCATCGGACTCATCAGAGAACTCCCACATAACCAAACCATCATGATCCAGCCCAACAATGCTTTCATCGATGTTTGCTGTAGTTTCAGGTTTGTCATCATGCGCCAGACTATCTAGCTGATGCAAATGCTTGTCACCTGGATAGATGTCAGCTCCCCTGTGTTCAACATGGCTATGAGTGAATAACATACCAAGTCCGAGTCCACCTCCTACTCCGCCCATATAGTAGGTACCACTGCCTTCCTCTCAATAAGGCAAGTCTTGCTGATTCTCCAAAAGTGGAAGATCTTCTTCAACATCTTCTTCAACATCTTCTTCAACATCTTCTTCAACATCTTCTTCAACATCTTCAATCACAGATGATATCTCCTCATTGACCTGCAACATGTTGAGTAAGCGTAGATACACGTCCCAAGCAGACTCCCTTGTGACTAATGGACACCCAAGTTCCTCATAGCAGCGCTGTATGATTGCCCCAAATGTTTGTGGAACAAGGTCGAATACAACATGAGAAGGGTTGATATAGAGATTGCATATGTGATCTAATGCCTCACGTTCCACAGTGATCTGTGGCAAAAAGGTAAGAACAAACAGAATGAGCACACACAGTGTTGCTTACTTTAAAGTCCAAGGCTGCAAAGTTCTCAGGTGACTGGTAGATGAGGTTCGGCACACCATGAGGAAGAATCTTGTTTCGGTCTCGTCTCTTTTGGGTATTGTTTACTCAGTCCTGGTATGCGTCCAATTCCCGCTGCAACCAAGGTATACAAACCCGTCAAAACACCATCCTAAGTTGATCACACAAGCTAGACCCAGGGTCACTCTGAGTCACCATGGGCATATCTAATACATGTCAGTGAAGAACCAAAGCATAAAAGAATACATATGTCCAAGCATATCAAGTGTGTCGAGATAATAGCTAAGGATCAGCTGTGGGTTCCGGTTTGAATGCCATACCCTCATCCACATAATCCTACCGGAGAATGGCTCAATGCCAGTATGGAGGCCAAGACCATACCTAAGCCACTTATCATGTTGATCAACTGCAAAAATATCATTAACTCCAGCAGCCCAAAATCGCCTCCTTTGAAGGCGATTGGCCTTGCGCTGGATGACAAGCTCTGGCTCATATATATCAAAGTAAGATATCACCACATTCCTGTAATACAAAGAGACACAACAGTTAGTGACTAACACACAAGATTAATGAAAATACTACCTGGCCACACTCATACTTCGTTCATGAAACAATAAGCTTACCATTTCACGTGCTCCAGCATTTGGATAAGTCAGACGCAGATCAATCATAGCCTCATGGATGGTCTCAACAGTGTGGCGTTGCTGGTGTGTTCGTCGAAGACCCATGGCCTCATGAATCTTGAGAAATTTGGTGAGTCTAAGCAGTGTCAGAATATGAATATATTCAAGGGACAAAGAAAGATAACACTAACCCAAGACCATAACATGATGTATCAAAGTGTTTCTGCAGTTCTGCAACAATCTCCTTATCTGTCTGATGTGCCTTCCAAAGACGAAGGATGTGTGGTTGGATTATATCCAAAGGTGCTGATTGGATATAAGTTAGTAGCATTAGTCTAGTACAATAGTAGGACATACGTGTCGGCTTCCATTGGTTGGGCATTGGAGGCACTAGAGATGGGAAGATGCTAGCGATGAGGGCAGGATGAGAATATTTAAGCTGAGTTGACCAACTCTGAGTCAGATACGTGTTGGATAGATGAGGCTGGTTCTCTTACTAGTATGTCCAAGTCGGACCAACCAACTCCCAGTCAGATACACATCAGATAGGATAGATGAGGCTGGCTCTCTTACTAGTATGTCCAAGTCGGACCGACCAACTCCCAGTCAGTTCTAGTATGTACATCCAAGTCGGACCAATACTATTCCCATTGAGTCTTTCTCCACCCTAATATCTTCACTGAGTCCTTCTCCACTCTATTACCCTCAATACTTGATTTCCCCACTCTAGTAATTCCTTACAAGCTTGATCTCCCACTCTGGTAATTCCTTACTGCACTCAAGCTTCTTCAAGTCCGCTTGTGAAACTCCTGTCGCTCATACTGCAAAGCTCATGAGCCATGTGCCTTTGTTGCCTTTGTGCGCCACACGAAGTACTATATGTTTCTGTTGGACAATTGTTTTCCCTTTCATGTTGTTCATGAGTCTTCATTTTTGAAGCTTGGCTTGCTCCTCACAAGCCCCTGTGCACATGTGCACTGTAGAGACTCAATTCTCTACAGGCTGGTATTGGCCTATTTTACGGCTCATGACGACTGGGCTTCACAGCACAACACCACCATCATGTGTAGAGCAATTCCACATATTATGCACAGCTTCCCTGCAATAACACGCCAGACTCAAGACACTTTCCCGCACTCATGCAATGCATTCCCGTGCTCATGCATCTTCGTGTTTCATTGCGCATCTTCACGTCTTATCATGCATCTTTGCGTTTCATCATGATTTAGTGCACATCATTGCAGGAGCGTCCATCCATTGTCCAGCCAGTTCCTTGGTGCGTCACATTCCATTTATTACTATATCTGACTATGTTTGGTATCATACAATTATTACTTCATTATGGACCCTTACATTACATCACTTACATACTTAGAGTGCTCCCAATTTGCTTCCGAGCCCTGGAAAGGCGCTTATGTGTGACTTAGGGTTGCCATGTCTGTTTTTACAACTTAGCTTCTGGCAGTCACCATCTATCACCAGTTAGTTCCATGCAGTGCATGTATCCATCGTTGTAGTCCCTAGCATCCGTCTATAGCTAGTGGCAATCACATTATCCATCTATTATCCGTCCAGCATCCGTCCTCCTTGCCTTGGTTCACATCCCAGCATCATTTATACGCCCTCTCTACACTTGCGCACCTTGTGCGCTACTTTCCCATGCTTCGTGTGACCATTGTGTTTCATGTTTCTTTGCATTTTCACCGCATCTCTTCGCGTTTCTTCGTGCTTCCTTTGCATTTCACCGCATCACTTCGCGTTTCTTCACATTTTCTTGCGCTTTCATTGCATCTGATCAGGGTTGATCAGCATTCACTTGTGGATCTTCACTTTCTTGCGTCCCCTTTAGGGTCGAATGCTCTTGCTTCTGCGAGTATAGCAGCTAGGTAGAGCTGAGACTCACTTATACTGGTTTAGCATTATTATAGCTAGTGCCTAGCTAGGTTGTGATACCTACAGCGCAATAGACATTCTTCAAACAGCTTCAATGCGAGTTCAACTTCACTGGTGGTCAATATTCCCAGTCTCCAGGATTAGTACGTTCTCTCGACATACTGAGCAATTGAATTTTATTAACTTGTCATTTTTTGTTATATTTAAGCCATGCCATAGCTCTGTACTACTGCTATTCACAGTCCCTCTCATGGCCAACCCTAACAATGTTGTTTGTCAGTTTACTGAAGACGCTTTTGCTGCTGAAGATCATATCTGTGAGCAGCCCTCTTGTCGTGCTGAGATCAGCAAAGGTCAACCTTGTTACTATGTGCATACAATTGAACCTGGCAAGGCAGGGCATTATGTATGTGCAGCCTGCTATGCATGTTACCAGACAAGGTCTGTGACATCAATGAAAAGACCCACAGGTGAGTCAATAATTAATCATGATAACTTAGTCTAACTAGTATTAGCAGCACCATGGTATCCACCATCTATTGCACCATCTACTGCGGCTAGTGATCGCCGGCCAAATCCTCAAATCATCCGACAGTCAGTGAATGCAGGCCAAAGGAAGTGTAAGATTAATCTCTGTATGGTAGGACATGAGCTAACAATACCATGATAGCAAGCCTCAACCCTCCTCCTGTTGTTGCAGTTCCTGACTGGACTAATGCTGCCATGGGTCTACCACCTATCCCTTGCTGCTGTGCAATCACTGGCCCTGATGTAGTCATCCCTACATCTTGGCAGGGGCCAACATCCCCACCAATACCATCAAGGCTCACTGGCGCTGTTGGATATTCATCACACCATGGATTATATGCAGGAGAACGTCTCAGATGAGCTAAAGCAGCCTATGCTGGCCCTGGTGCTGCACTAGCGGCTGAAACAATCTTGCTTGAGATTTCAGCTGTTCATGAAGCTGGATGGCGCAAGAAATCAAGAGGTATACCAATTGGAGTACAATGTTTCCTAGCATACTCTCTCAAATGTGCACTAATTGTACTTTTATCTAGACTATTTGTGAAGGCAAGAAAGATATTGATGCCCACATCAATGCTCCAGGTCTTATCAAGCTTGCTTTGGAGACAGTGCTCCCTAAGCTACATGCCTTTGGTGGTGTATTTTCTTGGCGTGATGAAGAATTCATCATACAAGACTCAGGATGGGTGGATCTGTCAACACACCAGCCATTGATTCTGTACTTATACTCACAGTGTCTGTAACCAGGCCGCAAAGGTCCCAAAGGTTCCATCAAGGGCCCTACATTCAAGACAAAGCAATTTAACCTCCTGGTAGTCGTTCCAGAGCGTTGGAGAGACTTTGAAGATTGGCAAGAAGATAATGACACGGTATGCTCACGTATTGTACACTTGCACTTAACTTAATTATTTTATAGGCTGTTGAGCAGCATTCAAGTCGGCACTCTAATGCCATCGGTGCTATCAACAAGGATACCTCATACTCATACTCAGCGGATGATGCACTGTTGACTGGTGGTGCAGTCCAACCCCCTTTGTTTCACTCAGCACACAACACTGCAGCCAGCGTTGTGTCCACCAGCAGCGCAGCACCATTGTTTAACCCAGTCCAGCTGCATGAGTCAAATGATACCTCCAGCAGTGCTTTATTTCACTCAGCACACGACACTGCAGCCAGCGCTGTGTCCACCAGCAGTGCTGCACCATCATTTAACCCAGTCCAGTTACACGAGTCAAACAACACATCCAGCAGTGCAGCACTGTCAAACCCAGTTCAGATCAGCATTAAACGAATGCATGAACATGCAACTACAGTGACTTGCAAAACCGTTACAATGTTTGGTACTTTTTTAGTGTACACATTATTGTGCCTGTATGCATGGAAATCACACTTTATGTTGGTAAGAGATATTGGAGAGCCAACCCCTGGCTACACATAGACACTTGGGTTACATGATTTGGCCCAGGGGACATGAAGATATGGCTATTTTAAGACAGAGGTACCATTGTAACGGTTTTGCAACTGTTGATAATAATTAAGGTATTGACAAATATCAGTACTTGGTATAACCTCCTTTGGCTTTAATTACTGCCTCAATCCTCCTAGGCATACTTTTAATCAATTTCTGACACACCTCAGCT
>Ga0310811_10002702_pt1 | contig 22187 bp, 12 predicted proteins | sample YCmetagenome_FD_207642 | JGI IMG/M metagenome (GOLD analysis project Ga0310811, IMG submission 207642) | Soil microbial communities from experimental microcosm in Duke University, North Carolina, United States - YC | ecosystem: Engineered > Artificial ecosystem > Soil microcosm > Unclassified ...
TCACCGATAGTCTTTATGCGATCTCCCCTCTCCTGCCGGGGACGCGTCTTATTAAATCGTATTACTATAGTAACGAAAATAAGTATCTAGCCATCCTGCCCGAGAGCACTTACGCCGTCTGCCGGGGACCCCTGTTTACGGATTGTTATACCCGGTATGATTCCTATACTCCCAACTGGCTTGGCCTTACAGGGATGACCATCCTTGTACCAAAACAACCGGCTCCTGGTAATCCATGGGTTTTCAAAGCGGATCGCATAGGGCGCGAAACGGAACCCGTCGACCTGGCCCTGCTGGCCAAAGGGTTTTATATCGTCGCTGCGCCAGTTACAGAACAGCCTGGCCCGATCCGTAAACAATGGGACGACATCTACCAGTTGCTTACCAGTCACGGCTTCTCGACAAAACCCGTGATGGAAGGAAGAGGCGCCGGCGGTGGAGAAGCATATTACTGGGCCATCAATAACCCTGAAAAGGTCTCAGCCATCTACGCCGAGAACCCGGTGCTGAAAAGCCTGCAAACAAAGCTCCCGCTAACTGACACTCTCGCGGCTCTGGCCTCGGCACATATCCCCATCCTGCATGCCTGTGGTAGTCTTGACCCCTGGTATCCGGGCAATACAAAAGAAGTGGAAAAGAAATACCGCCAGCTCGGCGGCAGCATGAAGGTTATCGTTAGCCAGGGAGCGGGGCATTTCAATGTTATACAAGACCCGGCGCCGATTGTGTCATTTATCCTGAATAGTCAACACTAATCTAAAATGCTTGCATATGAAAAAACTGATCCTTTTCTTCATCACGGCACTTAACCTGATAGCAAATAACGCCAAAGCTCAGCTGATGGCAGGCACTGCCAGGGTCAACATCACACCCCAAAGCAAAGAGCCTCTGCATGATTCAGTCTATGCCCGAAGTCTCGTGCTGCAGTCAGGTCAACTGCGATTGGCGTTTGTTTCGGTAGACCTGGCCGTCTTTACCAGCGAAAGGATTGAAAAGATCTGTAAAGAGAAATACGGCATTTCACAGGTCATGCTCTGTTCCTCACACAATCATTCGGAGCCGCAGCCCGATGGTAAGCGATCGTTCCAGCAGGGCAATCCTTTTACCGTCTATTACGAAGACCAGATCATAAAAGCCGTCGGCGAGAGTATGGATCATTTGTTCCCCGCCCGTATCACCGCCAGCCGCCAGAGCTTTCCCCAATTAGGTTTTAACCGGTTGATCATCCGGGAAGACGGACATGCCCGGGAGTCATGGTTCTCCGACGATCAATATACTTCTGAGAATCCGGAGCGCATTCCCTTTGGCCCGGTAGATCCGGAAGTCGGTGTGATCCGTGTCGATGACGAGCAGGGGCAGCCACGGGTCATCCTGATGAATTATGCCTGCCACGCGGATATCGTTTGTTTCAATTATGCCGTCAGCGCCGATTACCCCGGAGTAGCCTGCCGTAAGGTAGAAGAAGCTTTTGGTCATGGCGTCAACTGTCTCTTTGTCCAGGGCGCCGGCGGAAATATTGAGTCGCTGCAGATCAGCTCCCGCCGCAAAGGCTCGGACGATCCTTTTCAAACCGACTATGCGCCGATGGAGCGGACCGGCGAGTTACTGGCCTTCCAGGTGGTAAAGCTGGCCAAAAGCCTCGGCGGGGTGTCAGGAGCCAACACAGCCCAAACCGTGCTAACAGGCGCCGGACCCAACGCAGCCCAAACCGCGCAAGCCCCCTCACTCCTACTCCTCGAAGATTCCCTTCACTTCACCGGCCGCTTCAATAAAAAACTCGATTATAACGTCCATCTTTCAACGATCCTGATCAATAATACCATCGCCATCGCCGCCTGCCCCGGTGAGTTATTCGTCCAGCTTCAGCTCGACTGGAAGAAAAAGATGGAGCTCGCAGGTGTTACCCCCCTGCTCTTTGGTTATACCTGGAGCAAGGGCAACTGGCCTGGCTATATTGCAGATGTCCGATCCGCCGCCCTCGGCGGATACGGAGCGGACCAGGGCGATAACCTGATCGAAGTCGGCGCCGGCGAAGCCATCATCACCCGGCAGCTGGCCAATTTTTACCGGCTCAATGGACTCATGCGCGAAAAACCCGGACCAGTCGGGTTTAAAGGCGGTGCACAATGGATCGTCAAACCGTTCAAACCATAGCAACGCCAGAGCCGTAAGCACAATGCCCACCCCTCTGGGCCTCAACTGCTGCGCCACCGCGCCCACACCTCACCGCCTCACCGGCATCTCCCCACTATAATCAGTGCCCCCATGCCACCAGTTCGCCGCCTGCCCCGCCAGCCATAGATAATAATCACTACCCAGATCAACATCGATGCCGACAAACTCCCCACTGCCATTCAGCGGCAAATGATCCGTCGTCGCACATTTAAAGATAGCCGTCCCCTCATTCATCTCATCAAACATCGCGATGTATAACATAGAAGCACCCGCCTCCCTCGCAGCCGTCACCTGTTTCCAAAAAAAATGCCCACGATTCCGCGGAGTAGACTTAGCCTGCGGTCCATTCATGTTCTTCCACGAGAATCCCGGGAAGGCCAGCGGAGCATAATCCACGCCATTGGCCTTACACCAGGCCAGGTCCTCAGCAATCAACCCCTTAAAAGCCGGATAGCTATCTTCATTGTAACGCCCCACGAACCACGGCGCCACGATATCCGACTTCCGAAGCAGCCGGTGCAGCGTGCTATCCGGAATACAATCCCTCCCCAGCGTCCGCCAATAAGTAGGCACCCCCAGCATGACGCTGAAGCCACGGGCCTTTATCCCATCAATAAGTATCTCAGCCTCTTTAAAGCCATAACGCCGATGGTCGTTAAAACCCACCCCCCAGACAACCACCAGCGGCCGCCCATGATGATGCAGATAGGTCGGACTCTTTGAGCCGTTTAACAGATCATATTTAGCGGTCAGTTCATCCAGGTCCTGAAGAGTCATTTCCTCTTCGCCCGGCTGCATCCCGCTGAGATCATACATGACGCAGATAGCGCGATCATACCGCGCCGCCGCAGCCATTGCATTCTCCAGCACCGTGTTGAAATGTTTTTTCCCACCTGGATTGCGGATCTCTCCCACAAAACGCTGCATGAAGACCCCATCGATGCCATAGTCCTTCATCCACTTGAAATGAAGCTGAACAGTCGACGCGTCATAGGCGCTGAATACAGAAGCAAACGAACCTTCCGCATATGGAAAGGGCGTCGGATAAGTCTTCGCATACTCTCGGGTATCCGGCCAGAAGTCGATCTCACAGGAGCCGGGTGCAAATACGCCCCGCCGCTCGTAATGGTGCCAGTTCCGCCCCGTACTGTCGCCAGGCGTGTTGAACCATCCCTGGTAACCGGCCATGACAAGCCCATTATAAGAAGGATAACGCTGTTTCTGGGCACTGACGCCCAGAAACAACGACAAAAAAACTACAATAAAAAATAAGCCTTTCATAGTAAATTATTTATTTAGTCCCGGTGCCAGAACCGCCAGAGCCAACCGGCCCCGTCTTCGTCTGCACCACCTTCCGGATCGTCCCATCCGCATTATAAAATAGCTTGTCCACACAGATCGACCTCAGCCAGTCAAAATGCGACAAGGAACTGTTGTGATAGAACGCATACCACTGCCCCTTGTATTCTACGATAGATCCATGATTGGTATAGCTGTCCGTCGGGTCCATATAGATCCCTTGTGATTTCCAGGGACCCAGCGGGCTGCTGCTGGTGGCATAACGCATCCGGTTCTTGGAGCCCACGGAGTCATGATTGTCGGAATAAGAAAGGTAATAGAGACCATTCCGCTTGTGCACCCAGCTGGCTTCATGAAAGTCTTCCAGACCCGTCATCGGCTGCATGGCCCCGTCAATCTCTATCATATTATCCTTTAGCTTCCCGCCCCGGCATTTCCCACCCCCGCCATAATACAGGTAGGCCTGACCGTCATCATCTACAAATACACAGGGGTCGATCATCGATTCCAGCCCCTGGATATATCCCTGCACTTTAAAATTCGCTGCCGGCTCTTTGCTCGTGGCTACACCGATCTTCCAGGTGCTGTTCCACTCCTTGCCGGAGCCGGTGGGATGCGGAAAATAAAAATAATAGGTGCCATTCTTATAGGCGCAGTCAGGAGCCCACATAAACCCGCCCTCCGGCCGGCCCCAGGCTACCTGGCTTGCTTCGAGGATCTGCCCATGGTCTTTCCAATGCACCATATCATCGGTAGAATATACATGATACTTGTCCATCAGGTCGCATCCCCGCGGCGGGGCGACATCATGCGAAGGATAGACATAGAGGCGGCCGTCAGCCCAGACATGGGCCGACGGATCCGCGGTGTAGATATCGGTTACAAACGGGTTCTGCGCACGGCTCAGTAAAGGCGCAAAAAACAGGAACGCTAAAACAATTTTTTGACGGATTCTTGTATTCATAATAAAACAATTTACTTCTCAGGAGGCATTACTATCGGGGCCACTTCCGACAAATTGTACTTCTTGTAGCTGTCATTCACCCGAACACCTACTCTTGCATAATAAGTACGACCATTCAGCAGCCCATGCACAACTACTTTATAGGTCGTAGTGGCAATGCCGCTATTCCAGGTGCTATTGATATCCGCCAGGTTATAGGACGGACTATTGTGATCGGAGATCGTTAGCTGGGAGATGTAGGCGCCGCTGCCTACAAAAGGAGTATTGTTTACAAATGGCCACACCTCCAGTATCTGCGGCAGGCCAACAGTTCTGGGCGCTGAAAGCTGACAGGTCATGACCAGCGAGTCGCCGGCCTGTACGTGCGTGAAATTCAAAACCTCCAGGTAAGGTACCACAGTAAAGTTGTGAGTGGTAGCCCCCTTTATATCCGTCACGATACTATCCGTCGGCCAGAAGGCCCCCTGCGTTGGGATCACGCTATAGTGTCCGCTGAAGATCCTTGTGTCCTCAAACGTCCCGTCAGGCTTGGAGGGTATATAATAAGGATCGGGATTGTCGCTCCAGCTGAGCTGTTTCAACTCTATATTGACACCCCCCGTTTCCGTCAACAGATTTTTCCCTGTAACGCTGTCGATGATATTTCCCTGGAATGCCGAATCCGGTCCGGGATAGTTATTCACCTTGGTACACGAAACCCCGGCAAACAGGAGCCCAAGGCCAAAAAATATGATTAGTTTCTTCATGATAGTTTTTTTAAACTTTTAATAGCCCGGGTTATTAGGGAAAAGATTTGGATTCTTGGATAACTCCCCAGCAGGCAACGGTTCGTAATACCATTTCTTCTGAAAGGTATAGGTCCGCTGAAAAGGTTCCACCTGCTTTAAGAAAATGTATTTGTCTTCCGTAGCGACATAATAAGGCAGCAGCGCATATAGCTTTCTGTTATCGAGAACCTGGTCGGCTGTCCTCCACCGGCGGATATCCCACCAGTACTGATGTTCGAAACCCAGCTCCTTACACCGTTCGTTACGGATCGTGTCTATCGTCATGCTGGCGGTCGCCGGAGCCGCTCCTGCACGATCCCTGAGCTGGTTGATTGCATTGAGCGCATCGGCCTGTTCCGTACCCAGCTCAAAAGCCGCTTCTGCCCGGTTCAGCAGCACTTCTGCATACCGCATGTCGATGTAGCTCTGCGCACTCTGGTAAAGACCGCAGGCAGACTGCGCTTTGTTATAATCCACATATTTCCGCAGATAAAGCCCCGTCCTCGTGTTATCGTCGCCGGTTGAGGGATTCCAGCCCGCCAGTCCCACGATACGATGCCCCTGGTACAACTGATTCGGATCCGAAGCAAAGAGCAGATTAGAGGGATCATCATTGGGAGTATTCAGGTTATTGCTCAGTTCCTGCGCAGCGCTGCCATTGAAAGTCTTATAGGTGCCTCTTTGCACATCGAATGTCAGTCCTCTCAAAGTGGCGCCCGGGAAATAGACGGTAGCCTGCAGCCGCGGCTCCAGCCCGCTCATCAGGTCGGCCCGGTTGGAAAAGCGTACTGGCGTGCCGTCTGTATTGACGATGGGCAAAGGCCCGAAACGTTCTGCATAATCCATCGAAGGATAGGTCCTCGAAAGACCATCCGCTGTCATATAACGGCAGGTCATCGTGGCGTCATAGCTGTGCGGTCCCGAGTTGTCGTTATTTCGTTGAGGATCAGACAGGGAATATTGCCGGATAAAGATGGTCTCATTATTGGGTTTCAGGAAGATATCCACATAGTTCTGCACTTTATCGGGATATCCCCCGGTATAAAGACTGAAATGTCCTTCCACCTGCTTCGCCGCATCATAGGCTGCCTGGAAGAATTTAGTCGCGTCACCGGGAGGCATACCACCTGCAAATCCTTTCGCCCTTGCATCTCCGTCGACATAATTGACCGCACCATATTTGGCAATGCTTCCTGCAAATAACATGACCCTCGACTTGTAGGCCATGGCCGCATATTTACTGGCAGCGCCCTGCTGTATCGCAGGATGTGGGGATACACCGGGTTCCCACATCAGAGCAAACGCGCTGTCGAGGTCTGACCCAATGAAATTATAGACGTCCTCTTCTGTATTACGGGGCACCTGCAGAGTGGCGACCGGCGCAGCAGGGTCGGCTACCGTCCGAACGATCGGAACGCCGCCATAACGTTTGACCAGCGCAAAATAAGTATAGGCGCGGCAGAAATACGCTTCACCCAGCCATTCATTGACCTGGTCCTGCGTATAATTTTTAGCATAGGTTGGCAGCGTATAGAGCAGGACATTGATATTACGGATCCTGTCATAAGGCCAGAGCCCAAAACCCTGCGCCGCATCACCGACGCCGCCATAAGGGCCAGCCATTTCTCCATCGATCGCATCCATCTGATAAAAATTCTGCCAGCGTCCTCCGTCACCCGTCAGAAACCCTTTATCCGGCTCATACACGAAATCTTCCATCGGCAAAAAGGTATAGATATTGGCGAGATAGGCCTGAATGCCATTGGCAGTGGAGAATGCCTGGCTTTCCGAAATAATGCTCAATGGCGGCACGTCCAGCTTGTGACAGGACCCCACAATGATAACCGCCAGTATTAGATATATATATTTTACTTTTTTCATGAGTTTGAGTTTTTAGAAAGATACAGAAGCACCACAGCTGAATGTTCGGTTCATCGGATAGAGATAACCTGCCTGGGAAACGTTGAAATCCTGTCCTGTAGCTACTGTACCAGGATGTTCCGGATCGCTGTTCTTTAGCCCGGTGATAGTAGCCAGATTGTAGCTGTTGATATAAACCCGGACATTCTGGATCCCGATGCGGTTCAACACTTTCTTTGGCAGGGTATAGCCTATTTCCAGGGATTTTACCCGCATATAGGTGGCGTTCTGCACGGCCTTTGAACCGTCTGCGATGGGCGTGCCGGTAGCGGAATAATTACCGGGGACCCACACCGTATTGGGATCGAACAAATTGGCGTTGGGATCGGCGGGATGCCACCTGTCCAGGAACTCGACAAGGGCGCTCTTCTGGTACATCAGCGGCTGCGCCAGCTGCTCCGCGTATTGAACATGGAAATCAGTAGCCCCCTGGAGCAGGACTGCCGCATCGAAATTCTTATACGCGGCGCTGAGGGTCATGCCGAAGTTGACCATCGGCAGGTCACGGGTAGCCAGCGGTACCATGTCCTTACTATCTATGACGCCGTCATGGTTGATGTCCTGGTAATAATAATTGCCGGGCAGTTGAGCCTGGTTGCCTCCGCCAGTATTGACATTGTAGTTGTAGATCTGGTTGTAGCTGGTGAACTGGCCCCCATACAGATAGCCCCACCAGATATTGGAGTAACGACCCGTCTGGTTGCCGGTATACTGCAAACCCTGCGAACCTGGCGGGTTCGATGGGTTGGTATGAACACCCTGGTATTGATCAAATGCACTGGCCGCTTTGGTTTCTTCCACATAGCCTTGTTTGATCCTGCTAAAACCAATATTACCGCTGATATTATAAGTCACCTGGTGGATGGTCTGGTGGTGAGTAAGGGTGACCTCGATGCCTTTTGTTACATCAGCGTTCAGATTCGACTCTAACGGTGATAGTCCGGAAGAGCCGGGGATCTGGGCACTGGGAAACGCGGGAAGCCCTGTACGGGTACGGTTGAAATATTCAACACTTCCACCGATCAGCCCGTTGAACAGATCGAAATCTGCACCGACGTTGAAGGTTTTGGAGTTCACCCAGGACAGCGCATAATCGGGTATACCACGGGAAGCAATACCATTGACGTAAGAACCATTTAGCACAGCGCCGGGCGCAGGATAGTTGTAACCTGCTACCCATTGGTAGTTATTGAACTGATCATCTCCCAATTTACCATAAGAGGCGCGGAACTTCAGGTTGTTCAACACGGAAGGGGAGATCAGATCCTGCATAAAAGGTTCGTTGCTGATGCGCCAGCCGATGAGACCCGCGGGAAAGAACCCCCAGCGCGCGGTGGGACTGAATTTACTGGAACCGTCTTCGCGGAAGGAAAACTCCGCCAGGTAACGGCCTTTATAATCGTAATCGAACCTTCCGATATAGCTTTTCGTAACCTGGTTGATCAAAGCGTTGCCATCCTGCCCAACCTGCAGGTAGTTGACATCGCCCGCATTGCCGGCAAAAAGGTAAGGGATCCCCAGTGAAAAGCTTTCCTGGGCCGAAAAATTGTCTCCCGAATTTTGACTTTCCTCATACAGGGCCAGGGCCGTGACGTTGTGAGCGCCGCCAAATTGATGGTGATAGTTCAGCGACAGCTGCATCAGCGTATTGGTGTTGGTATAATACTGACGCTGTACCGTGGACGGCGAGTGAGCAGTAGTCACCGGGTAGGTATTGGTGGTGGCATCGTAGGTATAAAGGTTATAGGCCTTACTGACAATAGTATTATCCGTAACATTATACCCATAATTGTACATACCCTTTGCCATCAATCCCGGGATGCCGGGAATGTCATATTCCAGGCTGAGCTGCCCCTGAATATTCTTGTTCTTATAGATGTTCTGGCCAATCAGATTGGAATTGGTCATGACTATCGGGTTGTCATTATCCGGTTCCAGGTGAGGATAAAGCGGGTTGTTGTTGGCATAGATAGGGTCAGTAGGCAGAAGGTTCTCCGCATACTTGAAGATCACCCATACGGACTGGTTAGGAGCGTTCTTAAGATCCGTATAACCGGATATGTTCACCGCACCCCTCAGCCGTTTGGTAAAATTGAGGTTCACATTGCTCCTGAAATTCCAGCGGTTGTAGTTAATGCTGTTGGTCTTGAACAGGCTGCCCTGGGTAAGATATCCAAGGTCGAAAAAGTAATTCACCTTGTCACTGCCGCCCGACATGCTCAGATTGTGTTGGGTTTCCGGAGCCAGTGGCCGGGTAATGGCCTTCATCCAATTGGTGGATTTCAGCTTACCACTCTTATATAAGTTGATGGTGCTGTCGGAAAAAGCAGGAGGCGCAGTGGTCGTCGCGTTGGTACCGAAATTAGTCTTCAGGGATTCATTCCAGAGCTCCATATAGCCGACGGCATCGACCCCCTGTGGCACATCTAAAAATTGCTGCCAGCTCTGGTTGACGGAGTAGGTGATATTGAATTTACCGTTGGTCCTGCCACCGCGTTTGGTCGTCACGAGGATAACGCCATTCGCAGCTTTTACTCCATAAATAGCGGCGGAGGCATCTTTTAACACCGATACATTATCAATTTCATTGGGGTCCAGCCGGGAAAGGTCACCGCTGCTGCGTGGCACCCCGTCGATAATGATCAGGGGAGGACTGGGATTGCCGGCAGGGTTACTACCAAATCCGCGGATGTCATACTGCGTGTTGAAGGAGCCTGGCTCGGAGCTCATCTGCTGGATCCGTAGACCTGGCACTTTTCCCGTCAGCATGTTGACGACATTTTCATTCTTCGTGATGACCAGGTCTTCCGCCTTGACCACCGACACCGAGCCAAGAGCATTCGCCTTTTTCTGCGTGCCATAACCAACCACGATGACATCGTCAAGCTTACCCGAACCCGCAAGGGCTTTTAGGACCAGGTTGATGTCCCGTGACTGATCATTAACAATGTACTGGCTTTGTGTAAAACCAACATAACTAATTTCCAGCTCATCCCCCTTTCGGGCCATAAGTGTAAAATGACCGGAAGAGTCCGTCGACGTTCCGCCTTTACCTCTTTTCATCCTGACGGTAGCGCCGGCCAGCGGTTCGCCCCTTTCATTGGTGATCCTGCCGGATATAGGAGTAGCCGCAGGTCGCTGCGCCATAACCGGTAGACTAATAATAAATAAGAGGAAGATAAACAAGCCAGAGGGTGGCTGTAAGACAGGGGCAAATGGATTCCCTCCCTGTCGTAGGGTAAATTTTCTCTTCATATGGAAGCATTTAATTTTGTACTAGCAAGAAAGTACAAAAGCGTTAATAGAGGTATTAACTTTGAGCTAATACGCCGATTAATTTCACTTTTTTTTCACACTTAGTGCGTTAGTGCAAAATTATAGCGCCATTAATTCTGAGTAACCTTCACCCAGTCGACCCACATTTTTGTTTTGTTCCGCTTGATAAGATCAAGCGTGGAAGGAGCCAGTCCATAATAAGGCTCCCGGATACCATTGACCGTCTCGGGGTATCCACCTCCTACAGCGAAGTTCAGTATCAGGTATTTATTATTATCGAACGCCCATTTGCCATAACGGGCCGTCATGGATCTGGTGACACGGTACACGGGTTTGTTATCATATTTAAAGATCAGGCCGTCCGGCGTCCAGTCCACGGCATAGACATGCCAGCTGGTAATATCATTGTTCTTCTCAAAATAGGCCTTGCTCACAAAAGGTGTGTTACCGCTGTAACCTGGGCCATGTACCGCCGCGCTGGCCCAGTCCTTTTCTCCGACATACTCCATAATGTCTATTTCACCTGTTTCCGGCCAATTGCCATTGCCCAGGAGCCACCAGGCCGGCCAGAGCCCCCGCCCGTCCGACATTTTGATCCTGGCCTCCGCCGTGCCATAGGCAAAGTCGAACTTCCCTTTGGTATTGATCCGGCCCGAAATAAAATCAAAGTTCTTCCCATCCTTTGTCACAAATCCCGGAGTGAACTGTGGCTGCAGTACAAGCGTATTGTTCTCCAGATAGATGGTAGAGGCCGAATCCACATAAGCCTGCAGCTCCTTATTATTATGTACTCCGGTGATCTCCACATTCCATTTACTCCGGTCGAGTGTCCTGCCGGAGAAGTCATCAAAGAAAATGACCTTGCTCTCCCGGGCTGGCGTAGCAGCAATACCAACGAGCAGTATCACAACTAAATAAATCTTTTTATTTTGTAACATATAAATAAAGTTTTATGATTCCCCCCCATCGCCAGGTTTAAAATAATGAAAAAATCTGATTTAAACGTCAGACCGCTGCTATGGAAATCATTAAATTACAGAATGAGAAGCTGGCCAACAAAGTGCTGCTCAAAATCATATGCTCCAGAACTATCTTCGCACCGCCATCCGCAATCTCCTGCGCGCCAGGACCTATTCGATCATCAACATCCTCGGCCTGGCCCTTGGACTGGCGGCGTTCATCGGCATCAGCGCCTATGTAAAATATGAGTCTACCTTTGACCGGATGTTGGTGTCCGACAGCGAACGGGTCTACCGCGTGGAAAGCGCTTTTTACCGGGGAAGCCAGATGACCGATAACTGGGCCACCAGCACTAACGGCTATGCCCCGGCTATAAAGGACCGGTTTCCGGAAATTGCGGACTACACCCGGATCAGCTGGACCAACTCCGAACGGGTCATCCGGTATGAGAATACCCAGCACCGGGAAGCCCATGTCTGTTTTGCCGACAGCAATTTCTTTTCCTTCTTCCGGTATCGATGGCTGAAAGGCGACAGGAACACCGCGTTAAAAGAGGTAAATTCCATCGTGCTGTCCGCCAGCGCCGCCCATAAATATTTCGGAGATACCGATCCGATCGGAAAGCTGCTGGAAGTGACAACCATCGCCACCCATTACTCCTGCCGGGTCACGGGCGTCTTTGCCGATCCGCCGCCCAATTCCACGATGCAGTTCTCCATGCTTCTTTCCTGGCCGACCTCGCCGCTGTGGCAGCAAAAGACCTGGTATCTCCACGAGAGCTATACATTCGTAAAGCTGATGCCCGGCGCCAGACCACAAGCCATAGAAGCGGGTTTCCCTGCAATGGCGGAAGGTTACAAGAACGGACCGGCACTGAAGGAGCTTCGCTGGGCGATCCATCTCGTTCCTTTCCAGGACATCCACCTCAATACAGCCAAACAATATGAAGTAGAGGTCAAAGGCAATCGCCGGGCGGTGCATTTCCTAAACGTCCTGTCATATGTTATTTTGCTCATCGCCTGCGTGAATTATATCAATCTCTCCACTTCCAAAGCGATGGAAAGAGCCAAAGAAGTGGGAGTCCGTAAGGTCAGCGGAGCCCGTCCTTATCAGCTGATCGTCCAATTCCTGCTGGAATCCCTGTTACTCAATTTGGTGGCACTGAGCCTGGCTATGACGCTGGGTCTGGCACTGCGTCTTGCTTTGCCGCTGACCGATTTTGCCGGGTGGCCGCTTCCCGTCTGGAAAATAATCGGCGTCTTCCTTATCTTTTGTTTTTCTTCCAGTATCTACCCGGCACTGGTCCTTACCCGGTTTCAGCCCATCACCGTGTTGAAGGGAAGATATTCCTTCTCGAAGAACGGAACATTGCTGCGCAAAGGACTTGTCTTCTTCCAGTTTGCCGTTTCGCTGATCCTTATTGCGGGTACCCTTGCCGTATACCGGCAGATCCGGTTTATGGACAGCCAGCGGCCGGGCGTGGAAGTACAGCAGACCGTTGTCCTCCGGGCGCCGGTTGCAGCTCCCGGTTATGATGCCAAAGCCATCGCCATGAAAAGTGCGCTTCGTACACTGCCGGGGGTTACAGGTGTCACCGGTTCGGGAGCCATACCTGGGAAAGAGGTAGGAGAGTTCCTGGCCAATCGCCGTTTTGGAGCCAGCCAGTCGGAAGAGCGCACCTATGAAATGCTGAAAGTAGACTTCGATTTTATCCCTGTCTACCACCCGGAGATCATTGCCGGCAGGGCCTTTGATCTTTCCCACCCGACAGACTCCGTCGGACTCGTACTGAATGAGTCGGCTGTAAGACAGCTGGGTTTTGCTTCCCCCGAAGCGGCCATCGGTCAGCAGGTCTGGCTGGAAGTCAATCCAAACAGGACAGACCATGTCATCGGTGTGATCAAAGACTATCATCAGCAATCGCTGCAGAAGACCTATACCCCACTGATCCTTTTCATGGACCCCGCATATGCCTGGATCCCTACGCAATATTTCTCTGTGAAGCTGGATACAAAGGATCTTACATCTACGGTTGCACGACTTCAGCAGACATGGAACGGGTTTTTCCCGGAATCCCCTTTTGATTATTTTTTCCTCGATGAATTTTACGACCGGCAATACCACGACGATCGTCAGTTCGCAAAAGTAGTTGCACTGTTCTCGGGTCTTGCGATCGGAATCGCCGTCCTGGGTCTCTTTGGTCTGACGGTGTATGCCGCGGCCCGCCGCAACAGGGAGATCGGCGTCCGAAAGGTCCTCGGCGCATCCGTCGGCCAGATCATGGGTCTGCTGACCTGGGATTTTGTCCGGCTGATCCTGCTGGCGACCTTACCGGCCTTGCCCCTGGCGGGATGGCTCATCCGGCAATGGTTGTTTGGTTATGCCTTCCGGGCTCCTATGAGTTGGGGACTTTTGCTGGCCCCTGTACCAATGCTGGCAGCCTTTACGCTGACTGCCACCGCCTGGCTGACCTTTCGCGCTGCCCGCGCCAATCCGGCACGGTCGCTCAAGGAAGAATGATCTGCTTAAAGAGTTATTTTATATAAAGCCGCGTCAGCTGCCGGAATCGTTATAGCCAAACGATCTGTCAATGTGATGTTCGCACCGCCCGTTGATGACAGCTCCCCACCCTGTAACAATTCCACGCCCGTATATGGCCGCCCCGGCGCCAGCCCGATCCGTGCCGCATCGATCGTAAACGAGGCCGGAGCCTGCCCATAATTGAACAGCGCCAGATACAAGGCCCCATCGATCTTTCGGACAAACAGCGAAGACGGCCCATTCCCGGTATTCCCCTCCACCGGCTGAAATGCCTTTCCATTCGCTACGATCCGCAGCAGCTCAGGGTTCTTATACCAGTCTATGGCGCGTTGCGACCAGGGACCATGGGTCGAAAAATCATCACCTGTAAAAAAGGTGCCCGTGATGACCGAAGAAACCATTCTCGCCCGGTTCTCCCCTTCGGATTGACTGGCCAGTACAACATGATCCGCGTCCACAAAATTATAGACATAAGTCAGCCACCAGCCATACGTAACGGCATTCAGCGTATAACGGGTATCATGGATCGTTTTGAACGCATCACAGGCGATCCGGCGGCTATGCGTATATCTGCCGGTAGCCAGACTGGGGGAGATAGCCGCATACACCAGCATCTGCCCACCAAGCTGATCGACCAGGTATTCCATCCCCTTCCGGTAGGCTTCCATACCCGTGCGAACAGAGGAGTCGTAAAAACCCGTCGACTCCGCCGCCCCATGCCCCAGGAAATCGATCTTGATCATCCTGAAACCAATGGCTTTTAGCTTCGCACAGACATAGGCAATGCGTTTTCTCGTGCCGGGATGGGTCGGGTCCAGCGACCTGCCGCCGTCGATATCATGATATCCTTCGCCGACCTTTGTCCACATATCTTTGAATGTATAGTCGGATCCTTCCGCCTTGTTATTGCCCCCGCCTTTATACCCAAAGTCCGCAAACGGTGCCCAGTATACGCCAGGCTGCAACCCCCTCGCCAGGCAATGAGCCACAAAAGCCTTTAATTTACTATCGTCTCCATTGATGTTACTGCCCTGCATAAAATCCCAAAACGCATCCAGGTCGATAAAGGCCGTCCCCCCTACCCTGAACCCCGGCAGGCTGTCGGCAAAGAAGTCGGTCACCCTGGTCACTTTGTCGAAGGTGATATGATCCTGCAATACGCCCCAACTGTTCCACCCCACAGGAGTAGCCTTCGTCCAGTTGAAGATATAAGGCGGTTCCTGTAAGCGGTTCGCCTGGCCATAACTCTCCAGACCGGCACGCCAGTCACCGAAGCAACCTACGAAGATCAATGGTGAACGCAGCTGCCTGCCCCGGATCGAACCATGAGGGATCTTGTCCCTGTTGACAGCCTCGTCCGTATACCCACCCCAGGCCGTGACCTTATTGGCAATGTCGCCCCCGGCGGAGCTGCAGCAGCCCGCGCTGGTGCGCACCCCCGTCTTCCACACTGTATGCTCTACAGAGCCCACTACCCACCCCTTCCGCGTCTCATTGTCATAAACAACCCCCGCTTCCGCGCTGACATTGGTCACCCCGTCTTTTAAAGGTTTGGCATCATAGCTGATAAAAGTATCATTGTCAAAAGGGATAAATAAAGTGCGCGTGTCACCGGTCAACGAAGCAAAAGCACCGTCGAACGGAGACATATAATTGCTTTCCAGCCGGCCGCCCGATACACTGACTGCTGTGAGGAAATACTCCCGCCCGGGATAGGTATAGAATACCTGTGTCATTTCCGGCCGGCCTTTGCCCTGCAAAATAAAAAGGTGTTTCACCCCCTTGCCAAAACGATCTTCGACGGCCGCTGTACGGTAGGACCGGATCGTATAATCCATCGAAGAGAGCAGTATCCCGTTAGCCCTGACCACGGCCGAGATGCCGGAGAAGACAAGCCGATGGTCATTGTATACATTGAATGTGCCCTTTTTGACATTGTAAGACAACTCGCCATGCTGCCCATACTGGATCTGAACGCTGTCGCCGGCTTTTCCAACAATACTCCCCGATAGTAATGCTAAAACAAATATGATCTTATACATATGGCTGCGCTTTGGAGGTAAAAATAAGCGCAAGCAGGATCATAGATAATAGGTTATCCGCTGATTTTGATGGATAATCTTATTACACACCGAACGCGGCTCACCGTACCACCCGGAGCACCCCTATTCCGAACGCAAACTTTTCACCGGATTCGCCAAAGCCGCCTTTATTGCCTGGAAGCTGATCGTCGCCAGCGCGATAACGATTGCCAGCAGACCGGCCGCCACAAAGATCCAGGGGCTCAGCACTATCCTGTACGCAAAATCCTGCAGCCAGTGATGCATGATCCACCAGGCAACCGGGGCTGCGATGACAAACGCCACCAGGATCAACCCGACAAAGTCTTTTGACAACAGCAATACGATATTTGAAATGGAGGCGCCAAGCACCTTCCGGACGCCGATCTCCTTGATCCGCTGCGTCGTGCCGAATAAGGATAGTCCCAAAAGACCCAGACAGGCGATGAAGATCGCAAAACCGGCAAACAGGGCAAACGCCTTTCCAAAAAGCTGATCGTTCTTATATTGCCGGTTATAAACTTCGTCGAGGAAAGAATAGTCAAAGGGATTTCCGGGGAAGAAAGCTTCGTACCTGGTTTTCACCGCCGCCATCGTCGCCGCAATATTGCCGGTATTTATTTTCACGGAGATCGCATTATTCGTCCCGTAAAAGGGTTGGAAAACTATCGGCTCCAGGGCATAACGCAGTGACTTCTGATGAAAATCATTGATGACCCCGATGACATCCCATTTCTTGTTAAACATCATTATTTGCTTGCCTACAGCATCCTGTACCGAAGCAAAACCAAGCAGCCGGGTTGCTGAGCTGCTTAGCACGATATTGTGCAGCTTATTATAATCGGCGTTATAATCACGGGGTTCGAATTTCCTTCCGGCGATGAGCCTGATCCCATACACATCGATAAAGTCGAAGTCCACACCCATATTCCGGAGCGTGTAATGCGTACCGCTGTTGTCATCCACCCGGCGAACGTTGAAAGTCCGGCCCATCTCGTCGCCTGCGATCCTGTTGGCCGTCGCCGCACCGGAAATGCCCGCTATCTGTTTGATCTCATGCTTAAAGTCGTTCTCCCGCTGGATAAAGCTGGAATCAAACCCGGTCAGAGTAGGCGGTCTCACGATGAGGATATGATCGATATTCATTCCCAGCTCCTGGCTGCTCATGTATTGCACCTGCCGGTAGACGACCACAGACCCGATGATCAGGAGGATCGTGATGGCAAATTGTCCAACGACCAGCCCTTTGCGTAAAACCACGCCTCTCTTTGAAGCGCGGAATTTCCCTTTGAGCACTAAAATGGGCCGGAAAGAAGAAAGGATAAAGGCCGGATAAAAGGCAGATATAAAGATCCCCAGCAACAGGACGCCCCCCAGTCCTATCGTAATGGCATAGCCGTTGAGACTTCTTTCAAAGAGACTATGAAAAGATAACGGAGATTGGATAAGCTTGTCAAAAGCATTCTGGCAGACAAATACCAGACCTACAGCCAGTCCAAAAGCAATTAGATTTAAGATCAAAGATTCCACGAGGAACTGGCGGATCAGCTCTCCCCGCGTAGCACCCGTCACTTTTCTTATTCCCACTTCTTTTGCGCGCTCGACCGATCGGGCAGTGGAGAGATTGATATAGTTGACCCAGGCGATGGAGATAATAAATACAGCGATGATAAAAAGCCCCCAAACGACAGTGGCGCTGCCGGTCTGACCGATCTCATACTCGTAGTCCGAATAAAGATGTGCCCTTGCCAAAGGCTGCAGATGAAATTTTTCAACGCTGCCCGACACTTTATTTCCCTGGAAATGCCGCTGGCTGAAAGCATCGAACTTTGCTTCCAATGCCTTATGGTCCGTTCCGCGCTTCAGCTGGATATAATGCCAGAAATCCGAATCCGTCCAGTCGTAATCTGCTTCTTTATACGGATTTTTACCGCTAAGCATCGAATTGTAGGAAACCAGCATATCAAATGCCAGATGCGAATTCGCCGGCATATCAGCCATGATAGCCGTCACCTTGTATGGCAGGGAGTCCCGGTCTATGATGAATTGCTTTCCGATGATTTTCGAATAATCTCCCTTCTGTCCACCGAAGATGCGGTCCGCAAGCACTTTTGTCAATATCACAGTATGGGGTTCCTTTAGCGCGGCGGCCTGATCCCCGACGATAAAGGGATACGAGAACATGGTCAGGAAACTATTGTCGACGGCAATGGTATTTACATCCCCAATCTTTTTATTCCCATAACCCGCTACAATATTCCCCCAGGGTTCTACCCGGGCATGGTTAATTACTTCCGGATAATCGTCCTGCATGGCTTTGCCAATAGCAGAATAAGTGATGGTGCCATGCTGGACAAGCTTGCCATTCTGATAACGGTCATTAGCCACCCTGTAAATATCGCCTACATTCTTATTGAACTGGTCATAGCTGAGTTCGAAGTTGACATATTCCAGGATCAGCAGACAGACAGCCATACCGATGGCAAGACCGCTGATATTGATAAAGGAGAAGACTTTATTCTTCGTAAGGTTACGCCAGGCAGTCACCAGGTAGTTCCTAAACATGGGCAGTCATTTTGGGGAAACACACAATGAACATGCCACTCCACAATAACATGATCAACAATCAATTATGGCCAACCCACCCAAAAGACTGTCCGTATTCGGACAAGTGCTGACCGGTTCTAAACGGGTTTGTAAACAACAAAGCCGGCCGGGGCAACCTTGATGAGTATCGCCTTCCCATTTCGATTATCGACCACAGCTTCTGGCAATAAGGGTGCAGAAGGATAAATACAGGTAAATCTGTCACCTGCCTGATGAAGTGTATTGTCCACCGTTACCCAGACCTCCAGGTCATTAGTGGTGTCGGTATTGATGGCAAGCACAAATTCCTCCTCATCCAGCAGCCTCGACCAGGCGATGATGGAGCTGATCCGCGTCGCACCACCCACAAAGGACGGCGGACCGAAATTGGTCCCGTCACCGGAGATGTCACGCAGATATTGCCTGCCGCGGCGCAGGGTGATAAATTTCCTGCGGATGGCCGTCATCGCAGCAACCGCCTTGTACACTTCTCCGCTGACATCGAAGAAATGACGCCCCTTGCTTCGAAAGGCGCCAAAAGGCCCCCCGAACATATCCTCGCGGATGTATTCATCACACCCGTTTCCGGAGCCGTTGCCATCGAACTTCTGCTCGCTGCCATAATAGATACAGGGGATCCCCAGCGTCATCAGGTTGGTGGCGATAGCAGGAATGATCAGTTGATCGCCTTCATCAAAGGCACAAAAACGGGATTTATTATTGCCCTGGATAACCTTGTCGTGATCATCCAGCATGACGACCACTTTATTCCGGAACCAGGTATGCGATCTTTTCCCTATGTTGATGGAGTTGCGGAAGAGAGCAAAATAGGTTTGAGGGATCACTCTGCCTTTTACCATATCTCCCAATGCACCCTGCACATCCGCAATTCCCAGCGCCGAATCGATGCCGGTGACCTGGAGCTTTCGAAAAGCATCATCCCTGGAGCCCGTTATTTCTCCGATAAGCAGGAAGCGGTCTTTCCCGATCAGCTCTGCAAATTCATGAATAGCCGAAGCAAAGAGCCGGACTGCGCCATCACCCATGTGTTTTACCGTATCGATACGATAGCCGTCGATATCCAGCAGGGCAAGCCAGTACTTATAGACCTCGATCAGGTTGAGCAGCCCCGCCGAAGGAACAAAGGAGTCCACAAATCCTTCCCCATGGTGAATGTCTTTCAGATCAAAAAAGTCCCCGTCTAAAAATTCCGGACTGCTGTCCCAGTTGACGATCTGCCCCTTTTGAGTAAAGACAGCCGGGTCTCTGAACTCGATCGGCCAGACCGCATCGTCCTTGTCCGCGGTTACTCCTTTCTCAAACGGAATGTCGGGCTTACCTGTTTCATCGTTGAAGCCTTCTACCGCGAATTGCTGGCCGTTATAGACAGGATCGGTCGCGACATAGCTGAATACATTGCCGCTGTGATTGACGACAATATCGAGAATAACAACGATACCCGCCGCATGAGCCGCGACGACCAGCTGCCTCAGATCATCGGCTGTTCCAAAATGGGCATCCACTTCCAGGAAGTCCTGGATCCCATAACCATGATAGGTATCCTGGAAGCTGACTTGCTTGAATACCGGGCTTATCCATATTGCCGTGATCCCCATCTCGCCCAGGTAAGGGATCTTGGAAGCCACGCCATTCAGATTCCCACCCGTCCAGCCAGACCCCGCCGTTCGCCAGGCCAGCGCTGCGGCGCTTGTTTCCACCGCATTGCCATTGTCACTGCTGCTGTATAAAGGTGTTGTGCCGGTGGCAGTAAAACCAGCCTCGTTGTTGTCGGAAAAACGGTCGAGCAGCAGGAAATAGAAGACCTGGTCTTCCCATGCGGATGGAGAGGGAGTGAAACTCCTGTTGACTAACTGGGAAAAGTCGATCGATTGGAGGGTTTGACTCATAAGAAAAAGGTTTAGACGGTTCGTATGAATTTACAAAAAAATCAGCCAATAATTGTACTTTTCCACCTCAAAGTCCTCATATGAAGAGATCCTCTTTTTTTCTGTGCTTCCTTCTCCTTTCCTCCCCCTTACTGTTCTCCCAGCGGGTCATAGACGTAAGCTATACCATCGACAACCAGGGCAATTATCGTTTTACGGCTAATAATAAGGGGTACTGTACCTATGTGCTAAAGGTGGAGTTTACAACTATGACAAATCTGAAGTCGGATCATACCCTACCCTATCTAGCCGAGGTAAAGCCCGGCTTTAATCAGTTGTTTGTTCTGTCGCCGGAAAATAAGACCGGCGATACGAAGGTCAGCTATAAGAGCAGCAACCGGAAAGGCTGTATGGAGCCCGTCGTCAATCCAAATTTTATCTATCTGCTGCCGATAGGGCCGGGAAAGGAAGCCCAGGCCTTTCGTGTCAATGCAGTCCACAGCAGCGGTCAGGACAGCAGTTATACCATCCGGCTGAAGATGAACATCGACGACACGATCTATGCGGCACGACGTGGCGTCGTCACGGCAGTAGATGTCAGCAATACGGAGAACGACGCTGGTGCAACGACTACCGGCAGCTGGAACTATGTGGAGATCGTCCATGCGGATTGTTCCTTTGGTCAGTATGGCGTCTTTAGAAAAGACGGCGCCTTTGTAAAACCCGGTCAGACCGTCGAAGCTGGCACTCCTCTTGGACTGGTCGGCGGAGACAAATTCGGGCGGGGATCGGATGTACGTTTGAGCATTGTTTATCCCGGGCAGCAGGAGACCGTGCAAATAGCTCCGCTGTTCTGGACAAAGGGCAACGGAAAAGGAGCGCTAAAACATGGCGCCACCTATATAAGCGAGTTTCCAAAGATGTTAATACAGCAGGAACTGGCTAAGCCGAAAACAAAAGTTCCTGCCACTAAGAAAATGAAGAGTTAGGCCTGAGCAGCCGCGATAGACGAAATTGCCTATATTCGTCGCAACCAACCACTGCTTTATGGACAGAAGAAAATTCCTCAAAAATGGCTCACTTGCGAGCCTCAGCCTCTCTGCTTTAGCCTTTACCCAACCAGAAAGTCGCGACAGCGACTTTCCTCTAACCGAAGTCACGATCGACGAGCTGCAGCAAAAGATGAGCAGCGGCGAGTTGACTTCAAAGTCGCTTACAAAACTTTACCTGAAACGTATAGAAGCCATTGATAAAAAAGGTCCCTCACTCAATGCTGTCATCGAGCTCAACCCCGATGCCCTCGCGATAGCCGAAAGCCTGGACGCCGAAAGAAAGGCCGGGAAGGTCCGGGGGCCGATGCATGGCATTCCTGTCCTGGTAAAAGACAATATCAATACAGGGGACAAAATGATGACGACTGCGGGTTCGCTGGCGTTGGAAGGACATATCGCGGCCCAGGACGCCTTTATCGTGGCACAGCTGCGGAAGGCCGGAGCAGTGATCATGGGAAAGACCAATCTCAGCGAATTTGCAAACTTCCGTTCCACCCGTTCGACCAGCGGCTGGAGTAGTCGCGGAGGCCAGACAAGGAATCCCTATCGATTGGATAGAAATCCTTCGGGTTCCAGCGCAGGTTCAGGATCGGCAGTAGCTGCAAGCCTTTGCGCCGTAGCCGTAGGCACGGAGACCAATGGCTCAGTGGTATCGCCTTCTTCGATCAATGGGATCGTAGGGATAAAACCAACGGTGGGCC
>Ga0310811_10002703_pt1 | contig 22183 bp, 15 predicted proteins | sample YCmetagenome_FD_207642 | JGI IMG/M metagenome (GOLD analysis project Ga0310811, IMG submission 207642) | Soil microbial communities from experimental microcosm in Duke University, North Carolina, United States - YC | ecosystem: Engineered > Artificial ecosystem > Soil microcosm > Unclassified ...
CGCCGAGGCCCGCCGGGTTGACCCAGATGGCGCGGACGTCCTCGGCGTTGGTCGGAAAGAGATACGCGCTGGCGCGGTTGGAGGCCACTTGCTGGCCGGTCAGGCGGTTGAGCGGTTGGGCGGTGAGAACGGCAGCGGCGAGAAGAGTCCAACCGCCCAGCCGCTTGGCCGCCAAACCGCGCATTACGGCAACACCGCTACCGTAGTCCTCGATACCTGCGTCCGCGGAATCGTCATCTGCTGAACCGTCAGCGTGATCGTCATGTTCGTCGAATCGCGCGACTCGCCACCCATGTAGCGACCGTCGGTGGAGATGAAGTCGGTGCCGCTACGCACGCCCGTGCCCGCGACGTCGAACGGCTGTCCCATTTGTTGCCCGCTCCCCTGAATCGTGAAGTCGGACGTGACGTCGACCCGGAGCGTCCGGACGCCGCTACGGTCGTCCCAGGCCGCCGCGTGCGAGCGGTTGACGCTCTTGACAGTGACGGCGCCGGCGGCGCGGTCGTTCTCGCTCGTCGTGTCCGTCCAATTGGCGCCGAGTGTCACTCCGGACGGCGGCAAGCGCGGGAAGAAATTCTTGAACGAGCCGACCACGGGAGCGAGCGATTGCGCGGCGGTGCTGTCGGACGCGCTCTGGTTCCTGAAATCGCCCTTCGGCGTCAAGCGACCGACAAACGACAGGCCTTTCGCGTTCCCGAGATTGATGCCCATGGGCACCGTGGTGCCCGAATCGGCCGCGATCGAGTCGATCGTGATCGTGGTCGGATAGCCGACGGAATCCGCCGGCCCGGTGATCGTGACGGCGAAGAATGCGCGCAGCCCGAAATCGAGCGGCTGATGCATGCCCTGGAATTCCTGATCGATGTGTACGACCGAGTGCATCACGTATCGGAGCGCGCTCGGACCCAGGCGAATGTTGCCGTCGTTGCCGCGATTGACGGGAGGCTGCACCGCCGGCGGACCAACGGGAGGCTGGTTCACCGGCGTCGGCGTGGTCGAGGGCTTGGCGTGCGAGCCGCAGGCCACGACGGCTAGCGTGACTACCGTGATACCGATGCGCATCACTATTCCTTGGTCTTGGTCCGTCCGAAAATCGCGATCACCTCGGTCTCCTCGCTGGTCACCTTCAGGAGCTTCCAGCCGCGTTTCCGCATGTCGGTCCGCCAGCCGATGAGCTTTTCCCACTCTCCGGTCGTGGTACGGAAGACGCGCAGGTCGGCGACGTTCTCCCAGTGGGGAGGATACGCGGGCGGCTTGGTCACAGGGGAGGAAGTGGTGGGACCGTAAGCCGAGTTCTGTTTACTCGTTGGTACGAGCAGATGGTCATCTCTCTGGGGTGACTGTCGCCAGCCACCTCGTGCGGCCTACCCGCAGCTCAAACGACCCGGGCCGGGTCTCGCTGCTTATTTGGCCTTGCTCCGACCGGGGGTTGCCGTGCCGTGCCTGTTACCAGGCCCGCGGTGGGCTCTTACCCCACCTTTTCACCCTTACCCTTTGGATACAAGGGCGGTCTGTTCTCTGTGGCCCTGTTCCGTCGCCTCGCGGCGCCCAGGCGTTACCTGGCGGTCTGCCCTGTGGAGCTCGGACTTTCCTCGAATGGCCCCTCAAGCCGGCCACCCGCGACCATCGGCCCCACCCCTTCCAGCTCACAAAATTACCGGGCGGCCCTCGCCCCCGGCAAGCCTATTACCTCACAAATCGCCGAATCGCACGTCCCAGGCTGTCCGATGCCGCCCCATCGAGCCAGAATCCGGCGTTTTCGCCGAACACACTCGCGTGCAGGCGCGGCAGCCCCGCGGGCGCGAACGTCGCGCGATCGGGGGCGAGCGCGTGTGCCGAGAGGGCATAGATCTCGCGCGCGCGATATTCACGGAGTAGCGTGCGGGCGCTCTCGCCTCCAGCCGCTCCGCCCTTGAGCCAGAGCAGCACGGGGGCGTCGCGGCTCGACAGCCCGCGCAGCAATCCCAGAGTGAACCAATCGGCGGGCCGGTCCGTAGCCCGTACGGCGAACCGGACCTCGGCGTTGAGCCGCCGCACCTCTCCGCGTAGGGCGCCGGCGCGCTCAGCGACCGCGGCGGACAATGCGTCGAAGTAACGGTTCAACAGTCCTCGCTCGAGCAGCGAGTCGTAACGCGCGATGGGGGGCAGCGCCGCCAACCGGCTCGCGTCGATCGAGTCGAGCCCCAGGGCGGCGAGGCCGACGCGATAGTCCGCATCGCAGAAACCGCTGCCGGAATACTCCGTCATCGCGCTGTCGAGATCGAGCGCGACACCCGCGAGCACGTCGGGGCGCGCGCCGCCCAGCCGCACGAGCTGCCGATACGTGGGCCGCAGCGCGCCGCGCCAAAACGCGGTGTCGAGCCCGCACGCGATCGGCACGAGGTCGCCGCGACGATCGACTTCGTCGGCGCCTTGTGACGCCCCCCCCACGGCAGCGAGCGAGACGGCGGGGAACCATTTGATGCTCGTCGCCTGCAGCCGCTCGGCGGTGACCTTCCAGAGATTGCGGGTGCCGATCGTGTCGGCGAGCGCCGGGAACGGAATCAACGTCGCGATCGTGTTCAGCGCGGCGACGTCGACGAACCGCAGCAGCGAATCGAGTCCCTGGGGCGTGAACCGCGCCCACAAGACGCGCATGCCCTGACGCGCGACCCATCCCGGCGCGATGACGCTGTCCTCCGCCCTCGCGCCCGCCACGAGCGGCAACGCGGTCACCGCCGCACCCGTCGGTGCCGTCAGCGTCGGCGGATGGACACCGAGGCGTTGCGGGGCATTGGCCAGGCGAAGCGGCACCGGTTGTGATGCGGCCGTCACGCTCGCCCACTCGGCGGGACGTCGGGTCCAGCGCGCGAGCGCGACGAGAAAATCGCGCGTCTTGGGATCGGCGCCGGCGGATCCGAGCAGGCTCTTGCTCGCGACGACGATGAGGCCGTCACCCACTCGGCTCGCGGCGACGAAGGCGGTAGACGCCCCGCCACCGCGCGCGAGCGTCTGGCCGCGCGCGCGCACGGTGAGCGGGCGATTGCGCCCTGCCGGAAACGGCTCGAAGCCCGCGTTGTCGAGCGCCGAGTGCGGCTGTGGCAGCGCAGGCGCGTCGCTGCGCTCCGGGCCGATCACGATTCCCGCGCCCTGCGACGCGAGCCACTGGTTCATGCCCCACCGGTCGAGCGTGCCGTCGGCGTAGCCCAATACGACCACACCGTCGCGACGCAGCCATTCATTCAGGATGATGAGGTCACCCAGCGTCAGCGCGTCCGACAACCCCTCGGGCTCGCGCCCGCCGAGCAGGACGATGGTCCGGTAGCGCGCGAGGTCGCCGCGGGTCAGGTGCGGGTAGTAGCGCCGGAAGTCCACGTGATAGCCGGCCGTATGCCACGGCGCGGCCGTCGCTTCGACGACGAGCGGGTCGGACGCCGTCAGGTCGACGAGCAGTAGTTGTCGCGCGGGATTCTGACACGCCGCGAGGAAGCCCAGCAGGGCGACGAGCAAGGAAGGACGCCGCATGCCGAAAGCTACGACGCCAGCACGTACGGTAGCAGCGCCTGGCGCATCTCCGCGGCCGTCTGCCACCGTTCGGCCCGCGGCTTGGCGAGCGCCTTCATCACGGCATCGCTGAGCGGGCGGGGCACGTCGCGCCGCAGCTTCCGGAGATCGGGCGGTGGGGCGTGCTGCTGCATGTCGAGCACCGCCGCGGCGCTTGCCGCAGCAAATGGCGGGCGACCGGCCAAGGCTTCGAACAGCACGACGCCGAGCGAATAGAGATCGGTCCGGCCGTCGATGTCGGGCGAGCCGCTTGCCTGCTCGGGGCTCATGTACTCCTCCGTGCCCACGACGAACCCGCTGCGGGTCACGCGGTCTTCGCCCGAGCTCGCGATCGCGCGCGCGATGCCGAAGTCCACGAGAATCGCGCGCCCGCCTTCGGCCGAGAGCACGATGTTGTCGGGCTTGATGTCGCGATGCGCGAGGCCGTGGTCGTGCGCGTAGCCGAGCGCATCGAGCATCTCGGCCGCGACGCGCGACGCGCGGTCGACCGGTAGCGTGCGATCGCGCCGCATCACGACCCGCAGCGTCTCACCGGCCACGAACGGCATCACGAACCAGAGGAGATAATTGCTCTCGCCCGAGTCGAGCAGCGGGGCGATGTGCGGGTGGTCGAGCTCCGACGCATAGCGGATCTCGCGGAGGAAACGGTCCGCGGCGACCGACACGGCGAGCTCGGGGTGCAAGACCTTGATCGCGACGCGCCGGCCCGTGGCGTCGAACGCGCCGAAGAGCGTCGCGTTCCCGCCCCGTCCCACCGCCGTGATGACGGTGTAACGATCCCCCAAGGCTTGTCGAACCCGTTCGATGAGGTCGCGCGCCACTCGGGCAGAATAGGCGCCGCAGGCAGGGAAAACGGAAGGGCGGCCCAGCATCGAGCCGCCCTTCGGCGTGATCGGACCAGCCGGAATCGCTCGGCTAGTTCGGGATTACGAACGTCTGGAAGCCGAAATCCTGCTCGGTATTCGTCCACGTCGCGCTGAGCGCGAGGTTGCGGCGGTACCCGGCGCCGTTCGTGTAGCCCGACGTGAACTCGGGATTGTACAGATATGCGCTCGGGCTCAACGACCGCACGATGAACGCGTACGCTTGGCCCGACGTCACGTCGATGCCGAGTTTCGACAGATCGAACGAGGCCCACGCCGCGGGGTTCGAGATGTCGGCAAAGTTTGTCGAAATCGCCGACGCTGGGATGGTGACCTGGCCGAGGCTGTGCGTCTCGTCGGGCACGCCGCCGACCACCGCCACGACCTGCAGCGTCACGCCGACCGTCGCCCCCGAATTATTGATGAGCGGCACGCGGATCTCGGTGAGCCGGCCCGACGTGCCGGCGGTGAACGTCTGCGCGTCCTGGAAGTCGAACAACGTCCCGTTGGGATCGGGCGTCCCGTCGATGTCGCTGAAGCGGCCGATGCCCTGACCGCCGAGCTGGCCATCGAGGAGGTTTTGCTGATCGAGCACGGGCGTTGCCGGGACCTCGCCCGTCGCGTTGAACGTGATTCTGCCCGTACCCAGTGCCACCGGATTCTCGAGATTCGCCGGCTGCGAAATGTCGGGCATGAACGGCTTCACCGCCGCATTCGGGTAGTTGTTCTGCGCCGCGATGCCGCGTCCGCTGGCGACGGCCGTGTTGGGGCCCGCCCGAATGGTCCATTGGATCTGTGCCACGCCGTCGCTATTGCTGATCGCGACGCCGAGCGGGGTGGGCAGCCCTTCGATCACGGGCTCCGTGAACGTGACGCGCGCACCCTGCACCGGGTTGCCGTCCCAATCGGTCACCTTCACCGCGGTGGGAAGCGCCGTACCGGGAGGAGCGGTGCGCTGCGCGTCATCGGGGTTCAGGTAGTCCATCTTCGCCGGCAGCGCGAACTGGAAGTCGCTCACCGTCAGCGGCGGCGTGACGGCCGCCATCACCGACCCTTGCGCGCGCGGGCCACCGCTGCTGCGCGTGATCGGGCTCGACGGCGGGCACGTCGTCGTCATCGTGATGCCGGCAGGCAGGGAGCGCTGCACGGCACTGCTCGACGGCGTGCACTGCGCACCTGTCACGCTCGTCTCGCCGCCGGCTCCAACGTGGAGCACTGCGCTGCGCGTGGCCGCGTAGGCGGACTGCGGGGCGAACAGGCGTGCGGCGAAGCTCTTCAGCCGGTCCCAGCCGCTCCGCGACCCGATCACGTTGCAGTCCGGGGAGGCGTGCGGCAGCGCGCGGATCAGCGCGCCGTCTTGCTGGTGCAGCGTGATGAGATCTTCCTGCCGCGTCTCGTCGGGCGTGTGATAGACCGAGTTCAAGACGCACATCGAGATCAACACCGGATTCGAGAATTGCAGCTCGCCCTGCCCCGTCGCGTCGGAGAACGTCGAGACGCGCAAGCAGGGACCGAAGGTGGGGAGATCGACGTCGATGCCGGGGCAGACCTCGAGATTCAGCGTGACGTTGTTGACCGGCTGCCCGTTGAACGTCGCCGTCGTGCCGGACGGGATGTCGATGTGAAAGTCCTCGCCGTCGCCGACCAGCTCGACGCCCCCGCCCTGCGAAAGATTGATCGTGCCGCTCGCGCAGGGCGTGCCGTCCACGGCGCACAGCGCGCCGGTCTCGATGCGGAATTTGATCGGAAGAGTGCGGCCATCGACCAGCCCGATGTATTCGTTCGTCTGCACGTTCTTGAGCTGGCTGCCGTTCGACACCGGGTCGACGTCTGCGAATCCGAGCAGCGACGTGCCGACCAAAACGCGGATGCGATAGAACTTCGCGGGATCGAGCGCGCTCTCGTCGGTGCGCCAGTTGACCTGGTAGGATTGGTCGGTCAGGCTGGCCGTGACGGCGCTCGGGTCGAAGCGCTTGAGCGGCGGCCCTGCGATGCATTGCCGCGATCCATCCGCCGCCGCCGGTCCCAGCTCGCAGATCTCGACTGCCGGCTTGAGACTCATGTTCGCGGCGTTCGGCTCGAAGTTGGGATCGGTGCTGGGATTCTTGAACAGCGGCGGGAGGAAGAAGAAGTCGGGGTTACCGTTGTGCGCACCGTCGGAGACGGCAAACATCGGTGTGTCGGGTTTCGGACTCACCGTGTCGCCGCGACATCCAAAAAAGAGAAGACACGCGGCTCCGGTGAGCAGCAGACGGGTGAGACGATTCATAGGGCACAACTCCTGGGCTGTCAGCGAACGTTGCGGGCGCGGCGCAGATTCTACCTACAGCGGCGACACTCGCAAGTACTCTGACGCGCAAAGTGTGTGACGGCCGTCACATAGCGCGATTCTTCGATTTTTTCGGTTTTGGCGGTTGCGTGAGGAAGTCAGCGACTATTCGAGGGAGATCCTGAGAGTCCTGGGAGTGTCACGCCGACAACCGTCAGCGGCACACTGACGAAGTTGTTGGTCTCGTTCGACTCGGCTTGTGCATTGGTCGCATCGACGAGGATGCCGATGTAGTACAGCCCCGGCGCGGTGTTCGACGGAATCTTGATGCTCGAGCTGCCCCACGTTACGCCGTGCCCCGCGGTCAACTCGCTCGGCGCGTTCACATTGCCGGCCAGCAGCACGTCGCCCGCCGTGATCACGGGATCCGGCGACAAGTACACGCCGCTGGTGATCGACGCCGTCACGTCCGTCCTGCCGCGATTCGAGATCGTCCACGGGGAGAGACTGAGGTTTCCGCCGGCGAGCACCGAGACCAGCGACAGCGTCGGCGTGCCGCTCGACACGACCAGATCCACATCCGAGCCAACGGCGGTGAACGGAACCAGTCCGACGCCGAGGAGAACGGACTGCTCCTGGCCCGTCGGCAAAGAGATGTCCGGCATGAACGGCTTCACATCGGCGCCCGGATAGTTGTTCTGCGCCGCGATGCCGCGACCGGTCGCCACCACGGCGTTGGGGCCGGCGTTGATGGCCCAGGAGAGCTCCGCAATGCCGTCGGCATTGCTGAGGACGGTGGCGATTTCAACACCGGGCCCGTCGATCCCGGGCACGATGAACTGCACGCGGGCGTTGGCCACCGGGTTGCTGTCCCAGTCCGTGACCCGCACGCGCGTCGGCAACGTCGTGCCCGCGAGGGCGGTGCGGCTCGCGTCGCCGGAATCGACGTACGCCATCTTCGCCGGCAGCGCGAACTGGAAGTCGGTGACCGTCCGCGCGAGCTCGTCGAGCGCAGCGGCGGTGAGCGAGGTGGTGGCTGTCGGTGCGCGCACGGCCGGGCTGGACGCGCAGGTCGCGAGCTCTGGACCCCCAGGCGCGGACGACGTGCTGCTGCAGTCGGTGCCAAGCGAGCTCGACTCGCCGCCGGCACCCACATGGAGCATCATCGCGCGGCTGGAGCGGGTCTCGGCGTATGCCGGTTCGGGGGCGAGGACGCGGATCGCCAGGCTCTTCAGCCATTCCCAGCCGCTCGATTCCTTGGGGCTGCTGCTGATGCTCGCACAGTTGGGTTCCGCATGTGGCAACGCCCGAATGAACGGCCCATCCTGCTGGTGCAGCGTGATGAGACCTTCCTGCCGCGTCTCATCGGCGGTGTGGTACTCCTCGTTCAACGTGCACATCGAGATGAGGAGCGGCTTGGAGAAGACCACCGCGCCCACCCCCGGAACCGTGAAGAAGGTCGAGACGCGGAGGCACTTCCCGAATGTCGGGAGGTCGACGTCGATTCCATCGCACACGCCGAGGCTGAACGTCAGATCCGTGATGACCTGGCCGCCGATGCTCGCCACGGTGTTCGGCGCGACGTCGAACCGGAAGTCTTCGCCGTCGGCGGACAAGTGGATTCCCCCACCCTGGGCGAGATTGATCGTCGCGGCCGCGCAGGCGGTGGCATCGCCGAGTGACGCGTCCTCGGCGCACAGCGCGCCGGATTCGATGCGGAATTTGATCGGCAGCGTCCGGCCGTCGACGAGCGGGATGTTTTCGCCGGTCTGGAGGTTCTTGATTTCCGATCCGGAGAGCACCGGGTCGATATCTGCAAACCCGAGCAGCTTGCCGCCGACGAGCACGCTGATCCGGTAGTACTTGAGTACGTCGAGGTCGGATTCGTCGGTGTGCCAATTCACTTGATACAACTGCCCGGCCGTATCGACGCTCACCTCACCGGGGTCGAATCGCTTGACCGGATCGCCGGTGATGCAGTCGCGCGATCCATCCGTCGCCGGTGCCGCCAGCTCACAGATCTCGACGCTAGGCTTCAGTGTCGCGTCGAACGCGGCGGGCTCGAAGTAGGGACTCGCGCTGGCGTTCTTGAACAGCGGGGCGAGGAAAAAGAAGTCGTGATTCCCAGAGTGCGCCCCGTCGGACACGGCGAATACGGGAGCCGCCGCCGGCGTCACGGGCTCACCACGGCATCCGTTCAGCGCGACGATGACGACGGCTGCGAGCGTAAGGCGGGTACACCAGTTCGGCAAACTGCGCTCCTGGCGATCGCGGACGTACTCGGAAAACCCCTCGATCGCTTGAGCGCTGCAAGTCCTGTGCACGTGTGGCGTTGAGCACACGTCGGGAGGAGAATCGTTGCACGGCAGCCACAACTGCGCCCGATGTTGCTCGCCGAGTATAGCGCGGGTGCGACAACGCGCGTCGGCTCCATCCCACGCGCTTCTGTGGCACGCGCGCTACAGCGCGGGTCAGTGAGAGCCGCGCAGCAAGGCAGCGAACTGCGGATCGCGTTCCAGGCCGCGCCACCACCAGTGCAGTACGCCGCCCCGCTGGAACGTGTGGCCAGGGTGTGTGGCGACGTACCGGCGCAGCAGGGCGATGGCGCCCTGGTTGTCGCCCATCTGGGCGCGCGCCACCGCCTCGTACCCTGGCAAATCCTGTTCCGCGTCGATCGTCTGGTCGGTGGTGCGCGCGCGCGCGAACACATGCTCGGCGCTATCGCGCCGTCCCGCGCGCCCGATCGCGCCGCCGACGATGATGCTGCGGAGCCGTGAGCGGAACGCTCGCTCGGCTGGTGGCGTCAGCGAGTCCGCGCGCGCCGCGATGCCCCAAGCCTGCGGGATGTCGACCTCGGTGCCCGGGGCGAGCAGCATCCAGAGCTGGCAGTCGAGGAATCGTGCGGTCTTGGGGAAACGCCGGCCGCCTTCGTCGCACCAGCGCCGCGCTTCCTGGAACTGCGCCAGGTCATACGACGCGTAGAACAGGCGCTCGAGCACCGTCTCGCCCTCACGCAGGTACGCGTCCGCCTCGTAGGCGGCGCGCGCTTCCAGCACTACCGCCACGAGGTCCTCGCGCGGTGGCGCATAATGGAGTTGGCTCAACACGGCATGCACGCTCGCGATCGAGGGATCGGCGCGCTCGGCGCTCTCGAGGTCCGCTTGCGCGCTGTCGAGCAAGGCCGCGTGGCGCGTAGAATCGGAGTCGAGGTTGAGCCGCCACAGCTGGTAGCGCAGCGTGCCCCGCAGCCCGAGCGCGGCGGCGTCGGTGGGATTGAGCTGCAACGCCCGACTGGCATGGGTCAGCCCGTCCTGCAGGTGCGCCGCCCGCTGCGGGCGGGCGCCCTCCGCGCGCGCTGCGAGCAGCGCCACGTAGCCGTGGAGCACCGGCGCATCCGACCAGCGCGGGTCGGCGCGCTCGGCGGCGTCGAGTAAGGAATCAGCTTGATGGGCCGCAATGAGCGCTGCCGCGGCGTCGCCACCGGACAACGCGCGCTCGCCCCGCTGGCGGACGTCGCCCCCGCGCTGCACCAGCGCCCATGCGTCCGGGCTCGTGGTTCCCGCCTGCAGCTCGCGCAACTGCACTTCGGCGCCGAGCCGGGTGCGCAGCAGCCGCGCGGTCTCGCGGATCACCGAATCACGGACCTGCAAGAGCGCATTGGCGGGCAGCGTGAAGCTCACCCGCTCGCCGACGTCCGCACCGCTGGTACCGTCCACGAGCCGCACCGTCGCCCGCACGCGGTCGCCGACCGGCTCGACGCTTCCCGCGACGAGCGTGCTGGCGTGCAGCGCGCGGGCGATGCTGTCGCGCGGGACGACATCTTCCTGCCCGCGGAACGGCGCCACGCCGTTGACGGAAACGACGGCGAGCGCGCGGACTTTCTGCAGCTCGGTGATCAACCCTTCGGTCAGGCCGGCGGCGACGTGCCCCAGTGAGGAGTCGCGGCTCAAATCGGTGAAGTACAGAACGGCGACGCGCCGCGCGTCGAGACCCCCGCCCGATGGTGCCCCTCCGCCCACCCCGTGCCTGGCGCCGGCGCCGAAGATGAGCCATCCACCGAGTCCCACGGCCACCACGCTCGCCGCGACGATCAGCGGCACCTGCCAGCGGCGGCGGGGACGTCGCGCTTGCGTGATGCGCGACACGCGCCCGGTGCTGGCGACCGTGAGTGCCTTGGCGAATTCGCCCGACGTCTGGTACCGGTCGGCGGGCACCTTCTCGAGCGCGCGCTCGATCACGACCTCGAGATCGTCGGGGATCGCGTCGCGCACGATCTTGAGCCGCGGGACCGCGTCGAGCGAGTGGCGGGCCATGATCGCCTGCGCGGTCGGACCGGTGAACGGCGGCTGGCCGGCGAGCGTCTCGTACAGCACGCAGGCGAGACTGTAGATGTCGCTGCGACGGTCTACCTGCCCCGAGCCCGAGGCCTGTTCCGGCGGCATATACGCCGGCGTGCCGATCGCCAGTCCCGTCTGTGTCAGCTTGTCGCCGCCGGCGGCGCTGACGGCGCGCGCAATACCGAAGTCGGTCACGATCGCGTGGCCGCCCGAGAGCATGATGTTCTCGGGCTTGATGTCGCGATGCACGACGTCGTGGTCGTGCGCGTACGAGAGCGCGTCGGCGACTTCACGCGCGATTTGCAGCGCATCGTCCACGGGGAGCTGCGGCTCACGCTCCAGCCGGTCGCGCAGCGACTCGCCTTCGACGTACGGCATGACGTAGTACAGGGTGCCGCCGGCGTCCCCGGAGTCGTAGACCGGCAGGATGTTGGGATGCTGGAGCCGGGCGGCCAGCTTGATTTCACGCAGGAACCGCTCGCGCCCGAGTGCGATGGCGATTTCGGGCCGCAGCGTCTTGAGCGCGACGAACCGCTCGTGTTTCACGTCGCGCGCCAGGTACACCAGCGCCATGCCGCCGCGACCCAGCTCGCGGTCGACGACGTATCGATCAACCAGCGCGGCGTTTAACTCGGCGAACGGGTCAGTCACTGGGATAACGATAGTCCCGGCGTACTTGGTCGGCGAGCACGCGCGCGAGTGATGCGAGCTCGGCGACGGGCCAGCGCCGGTCGATGGACACCACGACCCGTCCGGTCCCCGCCGCGATCGCGATCATCTGCACGCGCAACGAGTCGCTTTTTCCCGCCACAGGGTCGAGCCGCCCGTAGACCGCCACGCCCGCGCTCGTCCGCCGCGCCAAATCGACGGCGCCGAGCTCGGGGCGCGATTCCCCCTGCCACCGCTCGCGGACCACGGCTTGCGGGACAGCGGAGAGCGGCGCCTGCGATTGCAGCTCCTGCGTGAGACCCTCGGCGAGGCGAACGCGCCACGGCTCGAGACCGGGGACGAAGATATCGAACGGCGCTACGGCGACGAGTGCGGGATTCGGGGCATGCTCGCGCGCGTAGCGGACGAAGCTGACCGCGCCCGCGACCATCAGGAGCGCGATTATGGCGGAGAAGACGATCAGCAGTCGTTTCGAGCTCATGCGCCCTCCAAACGTAGCATCTGGCCGCGCGCGCGTTACCGAAACACACACGCTCGAGGCGGCGGGAGGCGGTGTGCAGCGGCGGTGACCGTCTGCACTGTGCTGCCCCCGCCCGAACGCCCGCGCATCGACGCTGCGGGCGATGGGTGCTTCAACACTCATCACGCCGAGTCGTTGCGGGAGGCGCTCGCCGTGGTGCGCCGGCGTCGCATCGATGCGGTCATCATCTCCGTGCATCGCTGCCACGGTGAAGGGCTTCCCGGCGTCGCGCGCTTCGTCCGCGAATTCCCGGCGATCCCCGCGGTGGCGCTCGTCTCCAGACACGATCGCGAGGCCACCGAGACCCTGCTCCGCCTCGGCGCGACGGGAGTGCGCGCCGCGGTCGACTGCACCGAGCCGGATGGCTGGCGTCGCCTGCGCGATCTCGTCGGACACCCAGCGTCGCCCGTTGCGGCACGCGTCCTCGCGCGCATCACACCGGCACTCGACCCGACGACCGAAGAAGTACGTCTCTTCTTCGAAGCGGTCGCGCGTCTCGCCCCGGCGCTGAGCACCGTCCGCGCGCTGGCGCGTCATCTGCGCGTCCGGCCCAGCACGCTCATGTCCCGCTTTCACCGCGCCGGCATTCCGTCACCGAAGAGCTACCTGGCGGGAATGCGGCTGCTGCATGCGGCTTTTCTGTTTCAGAACCCCGGGCTGTCGGTGTCCGATGTCGCTTACCGGATGGACTATTCGTCGCCGCAGAGCTTCGGCCGTCATCTGCGCGCGGTGCTGGGCGTGACCGCCGGCGAATTCCGGCGCCGCTTTCCGTTCGACGTGGCGCTGGCGCGCTACATCGATTTGCTGATCACCCCGTACCGGGAGGCCCTGCGCGCGTTCTACCCGTTCAACGCGGGATCATGGGACCAAGGCCCGAACGGCGCAGCGGTCTCCCGCGCGGGGTGAGACGATCAGTCCGCGGCGGGGCGAATCTGGTGTTCGCGAGTCGTTTGCTCGGGCCGTAGGACCGAGAAGCGCGCGATGCCGCCACGCAGCCGCTCGGCGAGTTGAGCCAGCTGCTGTGACGTTGCCGTTAGCTCGCCCATCGAGGTGATCTGTGCCTCGGTCGCCGCCGCCGTGTGATTGGCGCTGTCAGAGGAAGCCGTCGAGATGCTGGCGACTTGCTGTAACGATTGTGCCAACTGGGCGAGTCGCTCGGCTTGGCTGCGCGAGACTTCCGCCGTCGCATTGACGAGATCGCCCATGAGCTGGACGCCCTGATGCAGCTCTTGCAGCGCGCCGTCCGCCTCGGCCGCCACCGCGCCGATGTCGCGCACCTTGGTTTCACCCGATTGCATCGCCCGCGCCGCGGCCTCGATGCCGGTCCGCAGGTCGCTCACCAGCTCGGCGACTTCGCGCGCCGACTTCCCTGCCTCGGCCGCCAGCGTCCGCACCTCGTCTGCCACCACGGCAAACCCTTCGCCGTGCTCTTCGGCGCGCGCCGCTTCGATGGCCGCGTTGAGCGCCAGCAGGTGCGTCTGGCGCGCGATGCGCGCGATCGTCTGCGCAAAGACGCCGATGCGCTCCGACATGCCGGACAGCCCGGCGACGGTCGAGGCCGTCGCACGGACTTCTTCACCCACCGCGCGCAATGTGGCGCTCGCGCGCGCGACGCGCTCACGTCCCCGCTCCGCCGTGCCGACCAGCCGCGACGCGTCCACTTGCATCAGCTCGGCGCGCACGCGCAGCGACTCGGCTTGATCCGCGGCTTTGGCGCTTTCGCCGCGCGCGCCGTCGGCGAGTCCGCGCTGGTTACCGAGGTCGCCGGCCAGACGCTGGGAGGTCTGCGTCAGGGCCTCGGTAGTGGCATGCAGCTCCTGCGCGGCGGCGGCCAATTCTTCGGCGAACGCCGCGACCTCATCGGCCTCGCGCTGCACCGCCGAGATCGTGGTTCCAATCTCCTCGAGCATCCGATTGAAGCTCTTCTCGAGAAACCCGAGCTCGTCCGCCTCGGCGGCCGAAGCGCGCACGGCGAGGAACCCCTGCTCCGCTTCGCCCATCACGCTGCGTGCGCGCCGAATGCGCTGGATCAACGTCGCGGGAATTCGCTTCAGTGCCATCGCCACCACGATGAAAACACCGGTCTCGAGATAGGCGACGGTATCGAGCCCGGTCCCACCATACAGCTGTCCGTGCAGCCAGCTGGCGCCAAGGTAGGCGATCGACCCGACCAGCACCAGAAAATCGCCGACTGCTTGTCCTTGATCGAACGCGTACGGAAGGACGGCGATGAACAGCGCGGCGACCACACCGCCGTGCCCATACCAGACGACGAGCACGTTTACGAGCACGACGTCGAGCAGCGGCAGCATATAGATGAACCACCAGCGATACCAGCCGCGCTCGTTGATCAGTCCGACGATCGCGTTGATGACGGCGCCGCCACCCGCGACCAGGACCACCGTCCCGAGGTGCGTATCGATAATGCCGGCGAGGTTCCCGAGAATGCCGAGCGCGCCGATGACCGCCGCAATCGCCCAACGCCGGCGATGGCTGCGGTCGAACGTCTCGAGATCCTTGAAGCGTTGCTCGAGCGCCGTGGCATCGTCGTGCCAGCCGCGGGCGCGCGCCGCGAACGACAGCCGCCGGGGAATGGTCATGTCGCTCCCAGTCCCAGGTCGCCCGCGCTGAGGAACGCTTCCACCACATAGCCGGCCGCTTCGATCGTCTCGCGGCCGCCCTCCTGCCGGTCGACCACCGCCATCACGCCGAGCACCTGCCCACCTTCGGCTTCGACGGCGCTGATGGCATCGCGCGCGCTGGATCCTGTCGTGAGCACATCCTCCACGATGACGACGGAAAACCCGGACTGAAAGCACCCCTCAATGCGTTTTCCTGTCCCATGGGCTTTGGGCTGCTTGCGTACGGTGAAGGCATCGAGCAGTTGGCCGCGGCGCTTGGCGGTGAGCGCGAGCGCATAGGCGACGGGATCGGCGCCGAGCGTGAGGCCGCCGACGGCGCGGGGGGTCCAGCCGCGTGCCGCCAGGCGATCGAGGCCGAGCCCGCCGATGACCGCGAGGCCATCGCCGGACATGGTCGTGAGGCGCGCGTCGATATAAAAGGAAGAGCGGCGTCCCGACGCGAGCACGAAATCACCCCGCTTGACCGAGCGCGCGAGGAGGAGATCCCTGAGCGTGTCTCTTAAGTAGTAGTAGTCGCTACTACTATTCACTTTGCCGCTTGCCAACTATGTCTTTCAGCGTGCCGAGCAGCCCGCGCTTGCGCCGGCCGCCCGGGGGCACGCCCGCCAGGCCCGCCTCGAGGTCCTCGGCGAACGCGGCGACGGTGGGCTGACGGTCGCCGGGCTGGCGCGCGAGTCCTTTCATGATCGCGGCCTCGAGACCCGGCGGAAAGCGCTTGTCCTTCCGTCCTTCCGAGAGGGGCGTCGGGGCTTGGCTCAGGAGTTGCTGAAACAGCTCGCGCGGGCTGCGCCCGGTGTGCGGATGACGGCCCGTGAGCATGTAATAGGTGATCGTGGCGAGACTGTAGATGTCGGCGCGGCCGTCCACCAACGCACCGGACAGGGCCTCGGGTGCGACGTACTGGAGCGTGCCGACGAAGAAGCCCGTCCGCGTCAGACGCTCCTCGGACGGTTCCTCGGCGTCGCGAGCGATCCCGAAGTCGAGCAGCTTCACGGTCCGGGCCGCCGGATCGTACATGATGTTCTCCGGCTTCAGATCGCGATGAATGATGCCGGCGTTGTGCGCCGCGGTCAGCGCGTCGGCGAGCTGTCGGACGAGGGGAACGGCGTCGGCCGGCGAGAGCGGGCCGCGGCGGTGGAGGAAGTCCGCCAGCGCTTCGCCCTTGGCCCACTCGAGCGCAAGGTAGTAGAGGCCGTCGGCTTCACCGTAGTCGTGGGTGCGGACCACGCCCGGATGCACCACCCGGGAGCCGTATCCGGCCTCACGCAGGAAGCGTTTAACAGCGATGGGGTCGCCCCTGAGGCGCTCCCGCAATACCTTGAACGCACAGGCGCCACGTGCGGGGTGGTCGGCGCGATAGACCTCCGCCGTCCCTCCCTCACCGACGCGCTCGAGGAGACGGTAGCCGGCGATTGTGCGACCGGCCAGGTTCTCATTCGCCATGGGGTTAGCGCGAAACTAACGCCCGGATTTGAGGCTCGGCAAGTGATACGACGCGGCAGGGCGGCAATAGGGATGGCGGCGATCATGCTCGCGGGCTGCGGGTCGTGGCAGCGTGTGGGCAGCCCGGAGAGTGGGCCGCGGCCCGGCACGACGTTGCCGCGGCTGTTCGACGCCACGGCGGTGTACCGCTCCATGGGCGCCCTCGTCGGCGGCGGCGACCTGCCGTTCGTCGCATCCGTGCGCTATTTGGAAGGCCCGATCGCCGATTCGACACTGGCACTGTTTTCCGTCTCGCTCGCCAATCAAGCGCTCAGCTTCCAGCGTCGTGGCTCCGAATTCGTCGCGGAATACCGCGTCGAGGCCGCGTTCCGCACCGACAGCAGCTCCGTTACGCCGGTGCGGCAGATCGGCAGCGATCAACAGATCCGCGTCCGCAATTTTCAGGAGACGCTACGCACCGACGAAAGCGTCATCTATCAGCAGTTCGTGACGGTGCCGCCCGGGGTCTATCACGTGATGGTGATGGTGCGCGACCGGAACGGTCCCGCATTCGCGCGCGCCGAGCGCGTCGACACGGCGCACCGCTTCGACGGGCCGCGGCTGGGGGAGCCGATCGCGGTGTACACGGCGGAAGGGCGCAGCGCCAGGGACCAGACGCCTAAGCTCCTTTCCAATCCCCGCGCGACCCTGCCGTACGGCTCGGACTCGTTGCGCTTCTACGTGGAGCGCTACGGGCCAAGACGTGGAGACGGCGTCGTCGCGCGAGCGCTGGACGAAGGCGACAAGGAGCTGTGGCGCGACAGCGTGCGCCTGACGCCGGGGTCCGGGCCGGAGCTGGGAGCGGCGATCATCGTGGTCCCACCCGGCAAGCTGCCGGTGGGGCAGGCGGAGCTCGAGGTCGTGTCCGGCAGCGACACGACGAGGTCTCCGTTCTTGGTGAGCTTCTCGAATCAATGGGTGATCACGAACTTCGATGAAATGCTGAGCCTGCTCCGCTACTTCAGCGACCAGCTGTGGGTCGACTCGCTGCGGCGTGCGTCTCCCGAACGCCGGCCCGATCTCTGGCGTGATTTCTGGCGCGCGACCGACCCCGTGCCGATGACGCCGGAGAACGAAGCGCTCGACGACTACTTCCACCGCGTGCAGCAGGCGAATGTCCGCTTCCAGGACGAGGGCGAGCCGGGTTGGCTCACCGATCGCGGTGAAGTGCTGATCTCGCTGGGCGAGCCGGACGAGGTGTTGGATCTCTCGAACGGCATGGACCGCTCAGGCGCGCGCGTGCTCCGCTGGACCTACAGCGCGGAGCGGCTGGTCCTCTTCTTCCAGGATCAATCCGGATTCAGTCGCTACCGTCTCACACCGGCGTCCCGGGCGGACTATCAGCGGGTCCTCGCGCGCGTGAGGCGATCCGGCCGATGACCGCGCGCGCCGCGCTCGGGACGGCGGCGCTGGCGGTCCTCGCTGGCGCCGGCATCGCGCGGCGGACCGCGGCACAGGCGGTCGTGCCGGCGGATCACACCGCGACCTTCCGGGCCGATTCGCTGCGACTCAGCGGCCGCCCGTGGCACGCCGCCGAAACGCTGCTCGCCGAAGCGCGGCGTGACCCCAATCCCAACGCGTTGTTGATCGTCGAAGGCGCGAAGGCCGAAGTGAACGCGCGACGCTACGAGCACGCGCGCGCCCTGCTCGCGAATCAGCCGTGGCTGGCGGACTACCTCGACGGTGAGGCGCTCGCCGTACTGGCCCAGGCCGAGTTCGGCGTGGGTCGGTCCGCGGAGGCCGCGACACACTTCCAGATGGCGCGCGAGCGCGCTCCCGCGGCGCGCCGGCCGTTGCTCGCCGTGCGCGCCGGCGTCGCGTTCGACGCGGCGGGACAACCGGACAGCGCGGCGGCTGCCCTGGCGGCAGCACGCGCCGGGGGCGCGCTGGCCTCGATCGACCCGTGGCTGCGCGTGCGCCAGGCGCGGGTCACCCGCGACACCGTCGCGGCGCGGCAGTTGCTCTCCGATGTGCCGACCCCCGCCGCCCGGGACGTGCCGATCGCACGCGCGCGGTCGCTGCTCCTCGCCGCCGACACGGCTCGGGCATTGGACGCCTTTGTCGCGGCAGGGAAGGGTCTCGACGCCGCGCGGCTCGCACTCGCGTCCGGAGATTCCGGGCGGGCGCGGAGCTCGCTCTATGCGCTGCTCGGCCGCGATCCGTTGAGCGACGACGCGGCCGCGGGCGTGGCGCTCGCGCTTGGTCCGTTGCCGCCTCACGCTCCGGCCGAGCACGTCGCGCTCGCCCGCGCCCTGAACCGCCGGACCAGCCTTCGCGACGCCCGCATCCACGTCGAGCACGCGCTGCGCGCTGGAGACTCGAGTGCGGCAACACTCCTGCTCGACGGCGAGCTGCTCGTCGCGAGCGGGCGGTTCCGCGAAGCCGCGCGTGCGTATGGCGCGGCGGCGCGCGACTCCGCGCTCGGTCCGCTCGCGACCTACCGCCGCGGCCGCGTCTTGGTGCGGCTCGGTGATACGACGGCCGTCTCCACCCTCGCGGGATTCGCGCGCGCGTTCCCGGCCGACTCGGCGGCGCCCGGCGCACTCTATGTGCTCGCCGACATGTTCGACAGCCGCGATGACTGGGCGAACGCCGGCCGGTGGTACGCCGATCTGATCACCCGTTATCCCACCGATCCCCGCGCTTCGCTCGCGCGCTTCCGGCTGGCGGCGCGTGCCGAGAGTGCCGGTCGGCCCGACAGTGCGGCCGCGCTGTATCGCGGCGAGATCGCCGCCGGCGGTCCGCAGCGCACCGCCGCGCGATTCTGGCTCGGCAAGATGGCGGAGGCCCAAGGGGACACGGCGCAGGCGCGCGCCACGTGGGTCGCGTTGGCGCACGAGGATTCGCTCGGCTATTACGGCATGCGCGCGCGCCGCGAGACGAAGCTTGGCCCGCTGGCGTTCGCCGCGCCCTCCGCGCCGACGCTGCCGCCACCGGCGGTGCTGGCGGGTCTCGCGCGGATCGACACGTTGCTGCTCGCGGGGCTCGACAGCGAGGCGCAGGCAGAGGTGCGCGTCGTCCTCGCGCATCCTCCGCAGGAGCTCGACGCCCTGCTCGCATGGAGCGAAGGGCTGAGCACGCGCGGCTACGGCTCGGCGGCGGTGCGGCTCGGCTGGCAGGCGGCGTTGCTCGCGCCCGGCGACGTCCGCGTGCTGCGCGCCATCTTCCCGTGGCCGAACCGCACGGCGGTGCAAGCCGAGGCCGAAGAGTTCGGCGTCGATGCGCTGCTTCTCGCCGCGCTCGTGCGCCAGGAGAGCGTGTTCGACGTCGAAGCGCTGTCGCCCGCGGGAGCGCGCGGTCTCGCGCAGCTGCTGCCGAGTACCGCGGCGCTGCTCGCGCGCGGCCTCGACGTGGCGTTCTATCCCGACTGGATCACCGTTCCCGACCTCAACCTGCATCTCGGCGCCGCGCATCTGGCGGAGCTGATCAAGCAGTTCGGTCGCGTGGATGCGGCGATCGCCGCGTACAACGCCGGGCCCGTGCCCGTGCGCCGTTGGCTCGTGCGCGCGGGTGCCGACGATCCCGATCGCTTCATCGAGCTGATTCCCTACGCCGAAACGCGCGGCTACGTGCGCAGTTTGTTGCGCAATCGCGAGTTGTATCGCGCATTGTACGGCGCGCCGTAACCCGCCTTGACAGCCTTTTCCACGCCCCGTCTTTTCTAGCGTCCACCGTAGGGCAAGTGACAGACTCTGCAGGAGGCGGAATCGTGATCAAGGGAAAGGTGAAGTGGTTCAATGACGCCAAGGGGTACGGCTTCATTGAGCAGGATGGCGGCGAGGACGTGTTCGTGCACTTCTCGGCGATCCAGATGGACGGCTTCAAGACGCTCTCCGAGGGGCAGGTGGTGGAGTTCGAAGTGAAGCAAGGGGACAAGGGGCTCCACGCCACCAACGTCGTGCGCGTCTAGACGCGCGCCCTCTTCACCCGACCGTCGACGACCCCGGGGCATCCCCCCGGGGTTTAGTTTTCTCGCCTATGCCGCCGCGCCCCGCGCCCCCGATCCCCGCGAGCACCGCGGGAAAGACATGCGTCTTTCTCGTCGACGGGTACGCGCTCATCTATCGCGCCTTTTTCGCAATGATCGCCCGGCCGCTCACCACCAAGAGCGGCGAGAACACGTCCGCGGTCTGGGGCATCACCAACTTTCTGCTACGCCTGTACGAGAACTATCACCCGGCATACGTCGGCTGGGTGCACGACCGCGGCGTCTCGTTCCGGCAGGCGGAGTATCCCGAGTACAAGGCCACGCGGGAGAAGCTGGGAGAAGAGCTGCAGCAGGACTTTGACCGCTCGCTCGAGCGCGTCTGTCAAATCCTCGACGCCTTCCACATTCCCGTCATTGCGATCAACGGCTACGAGGCCGACGATGTCGTCGCGACGCTCGCCGACCGCGTGTCCGCCGGCGGCATGCAGGCCGTGATCGTGTCGGGAGACAAGGATTTCTACCAGCTGATCAGTCCCGGCATCGCCCTGCTGAATCCAGGACGCGGCGGTCAAGCCGCCGTCGAAGAGCAATGGGTGGATGAAACCAACGCGAACGAGCGGCTGGGCGTCCCGCCCGAGCGCGTCGTCGACTATCTCGCGCTGGTGGGCGACAGCTCCGACAATATCCCGGGGGTCAAGGGCATCGGCGACAAGACCGCGATCCAGCTGCTCGAGAGCTACGGCGACCTCGATACCATTCTCGCGAAGGCCGCCGAGATTCCCGGCAAGCGTCCGCGCGAAGCACTGCTTGCGCAGGCCGACAATGCGCGCCTCTCACGCCAGCTCGTCACGCTGCGGCGCGATGCGCCCGTGGCGCTCGATCTCGAACAGCTCCGGGTGCAGCGGCCGGATACGGCAACGCTCGCCACATTGTTCACCGAGCTCGAGTTTCGGACCCTGATCCCGAAGCTCGACGGGCTCGAGAGCGTCGGGCTGAGCGCACCGCCGGCAGCCGAGGGTGCCAGCGCCGCTCCCGCCGCGGCGGTGCGTGCGCCGCAGCTTGCCGCTCCGCGCATCATCGACGACGTGACGGAGATTCCAGCACTCGCCCTCGAGCTGCGGAAGGCGCCGCTGGTGGCGCTGCGAGCAGAGCCGGGACTCGCGGGACTCGCCGTCGCGGTTGCACCCGGGCAGTCGTGGTATCTGCCGTTCGCGCATCGCGCGCGCGAAGGTGAGTTCGACGCCACCCCGCCGCGCAATCTCCCGCCCCTCTCCAGCCCCGCGCTCGAACCGCTGCGCGTCGCGCTCGCCGATCCCGCCGTGCGCAAAGCCGGCCACGACATCAAGGCGACGTGGGTCGCGCTGGCGCGCGCCGGCGCAGCGCTCGCGGGTGTCACCTACGACTCGATGGTCGCGAGCTTCGTCCTCGACCCCGGGAATCGTTCGCACGCGATCGAGGACGTCGCACGCGAGCGGTTGTCCGTCATGCTGCCCAGCATGAGCGGATTGGTGGGGAAGGGCGCCCTTGCCGACGTCGCCCCGCAAGACGCGGCGCGGGTTTCGGCGGCGTACGCGGAAATGGTACTCCAGCTGGAAGCAGCGTTCCGTTCCGAGATCGAGGAGCATCATCTCACCCGCCTGCTCGATGAGATCGAGATTCCCCTCATTCCCGTGCTCGTCGACATGGAGGCCACCGGCATCCTCGTCGATCGCGCGTTCCTCGGCGAGATGTCGCGCGCCTTCACGAAAGAGCTCACGGGCCTGGAGCAGGACATTTATCGCGCGGCGGGCGGTGAGTTCAACATCAACTCGACTCCGCAGCTGCGCACCGTCCTGTTCGAGCGACTCAAGCTGCCGGTGCAGAAGCGGACCAAGACCGGCGCGTCGACCGATGTGGAAGTGCTCGAACAGCTGGCCGCCATGGGCCACGA
>Ga0310811_10002704_pt1 | contig 22180 bp, 15 predicted proteins | sample YCmetagenome_FD_207642 | JGI IMG/M metagenome (GOLD analysis project Ga0310811, IMG submission 207642) | Soil microbial communities from experimental microcosm in Duke University, North Carolina, United States - YC | ecosystem: Engineered > Artificial ecosystem > Soil microcosm > Unclassified ...
CCCTCGTCGGCGGCGAGGCGCTGCAGCCTACGTCCACCGCGACCAGCATCCGGGGCGGCGTGGTGACCGACGGGGCCTTCGCCGAGACAAAGGAGGCGCTCGGTGGTTACTACCTGATCGAGGCCGCTGACCTGGACGCTGCGCTGGCCATCGCCAAGCAGGTCCCGGCCGAGTTCGGCGGGGTCGAGGTGCGTCCGCTCATGGTGTTCGACCAGCAGTGACCGGTTCCGAGTCGCGGGGCGCCTGGCCGCAGGCCGGCGGCGCCCCCGACCGGTCGCCGGCCGTCGTCGCCGAGGCCGTGGCGGACGCGCACCGCCGCGAGTGGGGTTTCGTCCTCGCTGCGACGGCGCGCGTCACCCGGGACCTCGACCTCGCCGAGGAGTGCGTTCAGGACGCCTACGCCAAAGCCCTCACCGCGTGGGCTGAGTCCGGCGTCCCCGAACGCCCTGCTGCGTGGCTGACCACCGTGGCCCGTAACCGCGCCGTCGACCTTCTACGGCGCGAAGCCACGCTCCGCAGCCGCCTTCCTCTGCTCGTTGACGACGCTCCCGAACCCGCACACGACATTCCCGATGAGCGGCTCCGCCTGATCTTCACCTGCTGCCACCCGGCTCTCGCACTCGAAGCGCAGGTCGCCCTCACTCTTCGGCTGCTCTGCGGCCTCACCACGGCCGAGGTCGCCCGTGCGTTCCTGGTCAGCGAGCCGACCATGGCGGCGCGCATCACCCGGGCCAAGAAGAAGATCGCCGGCGCGGGCATCCCCTACCGCGTCCCCGATTCCGAGGACCTGCCGCAACGCGTGGAAGCGGTGCTGACCGTCGTCGACCTGGTCTTCACCACGGGCCACACCGCTCCGAGCGGTGCCGACCTGGTCCGCGCCGACCTGGTCGACCGCGCCCTCGGTCTGGCCCGCATGCTCAGGACTCTGCTTCCCGGCGACGCCGGGGTCGCAGGCCTGCTGGCCCACATCCTGCTCACCGACGCCCGCCGCGCAGCCCGGGTCGACGCCGAGGGCCGGCTGGTGCTGCTCAAAGACCAGGATCGCAGCCTCTGGGACCGCGAAGCCGTCGCCGAGGGTCGGGCCCTCGTCCGCGAAGCCCTGCGTCGCCGCCCGCCGACTCGCTTCGCGCTGATGGCGGCGATCGGCGCCGTCCACGACGAGGCGCCGTCGTGGGAGGCGACCGACTGGCGCGAGATCGTCGGCCTCTACGATGTTCTGCTTCGCTACCACCCGTCCCCGATCGCCGCACTCAACCGCGCGGTCGCGGTGAGCTTCGCCGAAGGCGCCGAGGCCGGCCTGGCCGCGCTGGACGATCTTGTGCTGGAACCGCAGCTCGCCTCGTACGGCTACGTCGGCGCGGCGCGTGGTGACATGCTCGCCCGCCTCGGCCGTCGAAACGAGGCTCGTGCCGCTTACGAGGAGGCTCTGCTGTTCAGCGAGAACGAGGTCGAGCGCGAGTTCCTTACCGCCCGCCTCGCCGATCTCTAGAGAACGGAGCAGAGTCAGATCCATCCGCGGCGCGCCGCCTCCATGCCTATCTGGAAGCGTGTGCGGGCGCCGACCTGTTCCATGAGCCGCTGGACGTGCCGCTGGACGGTGCGGGTGCTCCAGCCGAACGTGCGGGCGATCGCGGCATCGGTGGCGCCGCTGGCGAGCAGGCCGAGCAACTGGCGGTCGTGGTTGGTCAGCGCGGCGGCCGGGTTGCTTCTGGATTCGGAACGGTTGAGCGGGATGGCGCGGTCCCACACGGCCTCGAACAGGCCGCAGACCATCTCCAGCAGCGAGGACGGGTAGACGAGGTGCGCGACCTCGTTGTAGTAGTCGGCCGGAGAGCTCACGATGGCCAAGTCGTCGTCGCAGATCACGATCTTCGCGGGGAGCGAGGCGCCGACCCTCGCCTGTTCGCCGAGGTCGATTCCCTCCCAGATGTTCTCCAGCCGGCCGGGGGTGGTGACGGACTCCTGGTCGTAGACGACGCGGTAGCCGATCGAGCCGGCGCTGAGGAACTCGCGTTCCTCGAAGTTGGGCCCCTCGTCGCCGTACTTGCCGGCGACGACGAAGTACGGCGGCTTGTCGAACGCCCTGACCTCGCGCCGGGCGCTTCGCTGCACGCGGACGAAGGCGCGCCAGATCTTCGGGGCGCCCTCGATGACCTCGATGTAGTCGCCGTGCCTGAGCGTCGGTGCCTCGGTGTGGAACGCCTCGTTCAGCTTGTTCAGGTGCTGCTGGAGCTGCCTGAGCTCATGCTCCCGCTTCGATATCAGGACCGAGCCCGCCAGCGACGGCTCGACGGCGGTGTACCGCGCCGGCCGCCCGGGCAGCCGGGTGACCAGGCCTCGCCGGGAGAGGCTGACGAGGGCGCGGGCGGTCTTGGCCGTGGTGAGGTTGACGCGGCTGGAGAGCTCCTCCACGGTCGAGTTCGTCTGCGGGATGAGGGCCTCGTAGACGCTCGCCTCCACGGCGGGTATGCCGACGGTCTCCCACATGGTCCTCTCCTCGTCGCGTCGATCCAGGTCGCCGTGTCGGGTTTCCGACCCGACGACGGACCACTGTGTCAGAACTCTTGTAGACGTATTCGGGTACTGCGACGGCCTGCGGCCGCCTTTCCTGAGGCCGTGGGGCCGCCGCGGCCGCACGCCGTTTTCCGGCCGGTTACCACAAACTCACAGCTCCACATGGTCGCAGGGCTCGACGGTGGTCTGCCCGAGTAGTGAGACGCCTGATAGCAGAGTAGGACAGAGCACGATCGCACGGCCCCTGACACGGTGGCGTAGTTGCGACAGGTGTCACAAAGACGAAGGGCCGAGGTGTTGTCGGCCGTGTCGAGATCTGTCAGCGTCACTGGCGATGCCCCGGGAGATCCGTTACCCACCCCCCATAGGAGACTTCGATGGAAGTGAAATCGCGTCCGTGGGGACTTGCCGTCCTCGCGGTCGCTCTGGCCACCCTGGCGAGCCTGTGCTTCGGAAACGCCGGCGCCGCCCACGCCGCGACGGCCGCGGCCACCCGGCCCGCGACGGCGAACACCTCCTCCGCCACCAGGGAGATCAAGCCGCCGAGCTGTGACACGCCGCAGGCTCCCCCGAAGCCGGGGGCGTTCCCGAAGGCGCACTGCGACGCCGTTCCGCTGACGAACAGCGCCGGAGAGGTGGCGGTGACCCCCGCGGCCGCCGGCCCGCCGTCCACCGCGCTGGGGCCGACGCAGATTCAGGACGCTTACAACCTGCCCGACGCCGGAGCCGGCACGACGGTCGCGATCGTCGACGCGTTCGGATACTCCACGGCCGAGGCGGATCTCGGCGTGTTCCGGTCCTACTACAACCTTCCGGCGTGCACGACCGCTGACGGCTGCTTCAAGAAGGTGGACGAGAGCGGCGGCACGAATTATCCGCCCGACGACGCCAGCTGGGCGGTCGAGACCTCGCTCGACCTCGACGCGGTCTCCTCGGCCTGCCCGAAGTGCAACATCCTGCTGGTGCAGGCCGACAGCAACGACGTGGACGATCTCGCCGTGGCGGAGGACACGGCCGCGAGCATGGGCGCGACGGCGATATCCAACTCGTACGGAGGGTACGAGGATCCGGCCGAGCTCAGTCTTGACGCGTATTACAACCACCCCGGCATCGCGGTGACGGTCTCCGCCGGAGACGGCGGCTACGGGGCGAATTTCCCCGCCTCGAGCCCCTACGTCACCAGCGTCGGCGGAACCCTGCTGACCGCGGACAGCGGTTCCGCGCGCGGCTGGAGCGAGAGCGTGTGGAACGATCTGGACGAAGGCAACGGTGCGACCGCATCCGGGTGTTCGGCCTATGAGCCGCAACCGTCCTTCCAGAAGGGCCTGTCCGACGACTGCGCGGACAACAGGGCCGACAACGACATCTCAGCGGACGCCGCTCCGGCCAGCGGTCTGGGCATCTACAACTCCGAAGCGCTCGGCGGATGGTCGCAGTACGGCGGCACGTCGCTGTCCTCCCCACTGGTCGCCGCGATGTTCGCGCTCGCCGGCAAGCCCACGCCCGGAACGTACCCGGTGACCTACCCCTACGCCGACCCGTCCGCGCTCAACGACGTCACCTCGGGTGACGACGGCGATTGCGGAAACGTGTTGTGCCAGGCGGGTTCCGGCTGGGACGGACCCACCGGTCTCGGCACGCCCAACGGTGTCAGGGCACTGTCCGGGGGCCCGAGCGGCCAGGTCGTCGGCACCGTCACCGACGGCGGCTCCGGGGCCGGTCTGTCCGGAGTGACCGTGACCGCCACCTCCTCCTCCGGCGACACGTTCACCGCCACCACGGGCGCGAACGGCGCCTATGACCTGTACGCGCCGGTCGGCACCTACAGCGTGGCCGCGACCGACTTCGGTTACACGACCAAGACGGTCACCGGCGTCTCCGTCGCCGAGAACGCCTCGGTGACCGAGGACTTCACGTTGACCTCGGTGCCGCGGGAGACGGTCTCCGGTTACGTCACCGACGGATCAGGGCACGACTGGCCGATGCGCGCCAAGATCACCATCAGCGGCTACCCCGGCGGCGCGATCTATTCGGATCCTTACACCGGCCACTACTCGGTGAGCCTGCCGACCGGAACCGACTACACCATGCAGGCCACCTCGGCGGACCTGCCCGGCTACCTCGGCCGGACCGAGACCGTCGACGTCGGCGCCAGCGCGGTCCGTCAGGACATCCAGCTGAACGTGGACTCAAGCACCTGCACCGCACCCGGCTACGCCTACCAGGACACCGGTGCGAGCGAGTCCTTCACTGGTTGGAAGGGCACGACGACGCAGGACGGCTGGAGCATCACTGACAACGTCGGCAACGGTCAGACCTGGAACTTCGACAACGACTACGGCATCGCCCCGCCCCAGGGCGGCGACGCCGACTTCGCCAGTGTCCAGTCCGAGTACTGGGGCGACGGCGGCCAGCAGGACACCTCGCTGGTCTCGCCGGCGGTCGACCTGTCGGGACAGTCGAACCCGCAGATCATGTTCGACAACGAATACATCTGGTTCCCGGGACAGGAAGGCAGCGTCGATCTCAGCCTCGACGGCGGTGCGACCTGGACCTCGGTGTGGTCGGCGGAGGCGACCGACGCCCTCACGAGCATCCCGATCCCGCAGGCGGCCGGAAAGTCCGACGTCCGGGTGCGGTTCCACTTCACCGGCGCGGACGATCGCGCGTGGCAGCTCGACAACGTGCTGATCGGCAGCCAGACGTGTGCGGCCCAGCCGGGCGGTCTGGTGGCCGGCGCCGTCACGGACGCCAACACCGGCGGCGTGCTGGAAGGAGCGACCGTCACGAGCGGCCTCGACCAGACCGAGTTCGGCGTGACGAGCGCCGAGCCGGACGATCCGGCGCTGGGCGGCGGCTACTACTGGCTGTTCAGCTCGCACACCGGCAAGACCGGCTTCACCGTCACCGACGGCCAGTACACGGCCGCCACGGCGAGTGTCACCGTGCCGGCCGACGGCGTCGTGCAGAAGAACTTCAAGCTCGACGCCGGCCGCCTCACCGTCAGTCAGCAGAGCCTTGCGACGACTGCGACTCTCGGCGCGGCGAAGTCCGAGACCGTCACTCTCGGGAACAACGGCACCGCCCCCCTGAACGTGAGCCTCGGCGAGAGCGACGCCGGGTTCACGCCGACGGGTCAGAGCGCGGCCTCCACCGTCGCGAGTACGCCCAAGACGCTCGTCAAGGCGCACACCAGCGTTGCCGAGAAGACCGTGCAGCCTCCCGTGAAGGGCGCCTCGTCCGGGCCTCGGCTGGCGGCACCGTCGAGCGCCGCGGCGAACGGGGCGTGGACCACTGTCGCCGACTACCCGACCACGGTGATGGACGACGGTGTGGCCAACTATGACGGAAAGGTCTACGTCATCGGCGGCAGCGACGGCTACGAGCCGCTGCAGAGCGCGAACGTCTTCGATCCGGCGACGGGTGCCTGGAGCGCGATCGCCGATCTGCCGGAGCCGTTGAGCGCCCTGTCGGCGCAGTTCGTCGGCGGCACCCTGTACGTCACCGGCGGTTGGAACCTGTTCGGCGACACCAACCAGCACACGTACGCCTACAACCCGAGCACCGACACCTGGTCCCAGAAGGCCGACCTCCCGGCCGGTGTGGCCGGCGCGGGCAGCGCGGTCGTCGACGGCCAGTTCTACGTCATCGGCGGCTGTACCACGGGCGCATGCACTCCGATGTCGTCGGCTGTCTACAACTACGACCCGGGCAACAACTCGTGGAACTCGGATCCGGCCTACCCGACGGCCGTCGGCTTCATCGCCTGCGGCGGTGTCGACTCCGAAGTCGTGTGCGCCGGCGGCGAGGGCAACACCTCGTCGATGAACACCACCTACACCTACGCGCCGGGAGACGCGGGCTGGACGCAGAAGGCGAACATGCCCGACGACGCCTGGGGCGCGGCGAGCGCCACCGCGAACGGCGGGCTCGAAGTCCTGGGCGGGGCCGTGCAGAACGGCGCGATGCTCACCAACCAGAACTACGGCTACAACCCGACGTCGAACCAGTGGAGCGCGCTGCCCAACTCCGCGGACTCGCTGTACCGCGGCGGCGCCACGTGCGGGATCTACCAGGTCGGGGGCGGCTCAGCCGCCGGCCCCACGCAGCTCGTCCAGTACCTGCCCGGCCACGACCAGTGCGGGTCCGGTGTGGCGTGGCTGTCCGCGTCTCAGAGCACGCTGACTCTGGCACCGGGGCAGCAGGTGGCCGTCACGGTCACCACCGACTCCTCGGCCGTGTCCCAGCCGGGCACCTACCAGGGTGAGCTGACCCTCGACGACGACTCTCCGTACTCCACGCCGGCGCCGGTCACGGTCACCATGACCGTCAACCCGCCGAAGGCATGGGGAGAGATCACCGGGACTGTCGCCGACAGTTCCGGCAAGCCGATCGCCGGCGCCACGGTGGCGCTCTGCACGATGTACGACACGAAGACCGGCACGTGCGGTCCGGTGACGTACACCCTGCAGACCGACGCGAACGGCCACTACCAGCTGTGGCTCGACAAGGGCTTCAGCCCGCTCGAAGTCATCGCCGCCGAAGACGGGTACACGCCCGTCATGAAGATCGCCAAGCTCACGGCCGGAACCAGCACGACCGTGGCCTTCGCGCTCAACTCCGCCAGCACCGTCACCGTCGACACCGTGCAGGGATTCCTCAACAGCCACCTGCACATCCGGACCGCGACCAAGTAGCTCGAGGCCACCGGATGCGTTCCGTGAATCGGTGACGGAACACAAGGGGTGGATGTCATGCCGAAGCCGGCATGGCATCCACCCTTCGGTCCGCACGCCCGGTGCCGATCCCGGACAGCACTTGTCGTACCGCTTCGGCTGCGAACGCTGGACTCAGCGTCTCGTGTCCGAGCAGGAGCCGGTAGTAGACCGGGGCGAACAGCAGGTCGAGGGTGACCTCGACATCGATGTCCGCGCGGAATCTCCCGGTTGCGACGGCCTCATGGATCAGGTCTGCCGCCACGGCTCGTCGGGGCCGCAACCACTGCTCCCGGATCGCGACGGCGATCTCGTCCTGTGCCTGGGCGTCCGCGATGAGCGAGCGCATGAGCGGTCCCGCCGGGCTGTCCGTGAACAGGCGTGCTGCGCTGACGACCAGCACCTCCAACGCTTCGGCGGGCTCGGCGTTCTCGGGAATCGACCAGGATGACGCGGCGGCACGCATGAAGCCTTCGAGCGCCACGGCACCGCGTGACGGCCAGTACTTGTACAGCGTCCGCTTGCTCACCTGGGCGCGCGCGGCGATCGCCTCCATCGTCGCCGCGGTGAGGCCGCCCTCGAGCATCAACTGGCCGGCCGCCGTGAGCACGGCGTCGCGCACCTCTCGCCCGCGCCGCTGGGGTGGCGCGGCACTTCCCCCGGGCTGCTCGGGATTCGGTGCCGTCTCGTCCATGGCGCTGCCTCTGCCTCCGCTAGCAGGTGTAGTCCCAGCGTATACATCAGGCGGCTGCACTGTCGTGCGTGCTACGTCCGTTCGCGTGGGGAAGCGGCACCAGGCGGGAATACCGTCGTGAGCCAAAAAGGTTGACGGTAAACGCCACGTTTACCTTTGCCGGGAGCATGCATGACCGAGACGCGTTTGTCCCCCCAGTCCGTCGCGGGGACCGACAATGACGACGGGCCGACCACCGGGCGAGGCCTGCGGCTGGTGATGCTGATCCTGGCTTTCGCCTGCGGCGCGGCCGTCGCCAACCTCTACTACGCGCAGCCGCTGCTGGCTCCGATCGGACGGGCCTTCGGTGTCTCACCGGGCACGTCCGCACTGATCGTGACCGTCAGCCAGGCCGGCTACGCCGTCGGCCTGGCCCTGCTGCTGCCGCTCGGGGACCTGCTGGAGAATCGGCGCCTGGCCTCGCGCACGCTCGTGGTGACCGCTATCGCACTCGCGGCCGCGGCGGCCGCACCGGACTTCGCGGTGTTCCTGGTCGCCATCGCGCTGGTGGGAGTCACCTCCGTGGTGGCGCAGGTGCTGATACCACTGGCCGCGCACCTCGCGCCGGAGGAAAGCCGTGGCCGCTACGTCGGGCAGGTCACGAGCGGACTGCTGCTCGGCATCATGCTGGCGCGTTCGGTCTCCAGCCTGGTGGCCGCGGCGTGGGGTTGGCGCAGCATCTACGTCATATCGGCCGCCGTGATGCTGGTGACCGCCGTCGCGCTGGTGCGGCTGCTGCCCCGATGGCAGCCTGCACACACGGCGAGCTATCGGAGGCTGATCGCCTCATCGCTCACATTGGCCCGTTCGGAGCCGGTTCTGCGCCGCCGCGCCATAGCCCAGGCGCTCATGTTCGGTGCCTTCACTGCGTATTGGACGGCCATCGCGGGCGAATTGATGGCGCATCACGGCCTGAGCCAAGCCGGGGTCGCCCTGTTCGCGCTGGTCGGTGCCTTCGGGGCCGCGGCCGCGCCGATGGCCGGGCGCCTCGGAGACCGCGGCTACGCGGTGGCGGGCCGGGGAGCCGCAGCCGTACTGGGCGTCGGCGCGATGCTGCTCGCGGCATTCGGTGCCACCAACCTTGCCCTGCTGACACTGGCCGCCGTGCTGTTGGACCTCGCCGTCCAGGGCAACCAGGTGCTGAGCATCCGCGAGGTCTACGCGCTGCGGCCAGAGGCACGGGCCCGGATGAACTCCGTCTACATGACCACCGTCTTCGCGGGCGGCGCCGTCTCGTCCGCCGTCACCGGTGCGATCCTGCCGCACGGCGGCTGGACCGGCGTGGCCGTGTTCGCGGCGATCCTCGCCGGCCTGGCGGGCCTGGTCTGGTGCATCGATCGACTGGCCGTACGCCGTGTACGCCGTTCAGGACGCCCAGACGCCTAGCTCAGAGATGCGGCGAGCGCGCCACGCTCGGGACGAAGAAATCGCTCTACTGACCGTGGCGCGCGAAACGCCGTTCCTGCATCATGGTCGTGTGAAGCCATGGATACGCGCACGGTCGTTGCTGACGATCTTTCTGGTCTCCGCATGGGCCGCGCCTCGCCCGTTGCGTGCCCGATATCAGCCGTGTGCGTCGACGAAGTGGCATGCCGTCAGGTGCGCGGTGCCGAACCCTCGATCGACGAGTTCCGGCTCCTCGGCGGCGCAGCGCGCGGCGTCGGCCTGGGACAGGGTCATCCGCAGCGGGCAGCGGGTGCGGAAGCGGCAGCCGGAGGGCGGGTCGGCCGGGGACGGGACGTCGCCCTGCACGACGACACGCTCGCGTGCGCGTTCCCGGCGCGGGTCCGGGATCGGAATCGCCGAGATCAGTGCCCGCGTGTACGGGTGCTGACTACGCTCGAACAGCGATCCGCCGTCCGCGATCTCGACGATCTTGCCGAGATACATGACCGCGACCCGGTCGGCGATGTGCCGGACGACGGACAGGTCGTGCGCCACGAAGAGATATGCGAGACCGAGTTCGTCTTGGAGGTCTTCCAGCAGGTTGATGACTCCCGCCTGAATGGACACGTCGAGGGCCGACACCGGCTCGTCGAGCACCAGCACCTTCGGCTTGAGCGCGAGCGCCCGGGCGATCCCGATGCGCTGGCGCTGCCCGCCGGAGAACTCGTGCGGGAAACGGTTGCCGTGCTCGGGATTGAGCCCGACCAGACGCATCAGCTCGGCCACCTGTCCCCGGCCGTCGTCCGCGTACAGGCCGTGGATCCTGAGCGGTTCGGCGATGATCTCGGCGACGGTGATCCGCGGATTCAGGCTCGCGTACGGGTCCTGGAAGACGATCTGCATGTCCCGCCGCATCCGGCGCAGCTCGCCCTTCGACATCTGCGTCACGTCGCGGCCCTGGAAGAGCACCGCGCCGCTGGTGGCCGGCTGCAGGTGCAGGATCGCCCGGCTGGTGGTGGTCTTGCCGCAGCCGGACTCGCCGACCAGGCCGAGGGTCTGGCCCGGGTGGATGTCGAAGGAGACCCCGGATACCGCGTGCACCGCGCCGATCGTGCGGCGCAGCACGCCGCGCGACTTGATAGGGAACTCCTTGACCAGTTCGCGCACCGAGAGGATCGGCCCGTCGGCGGCCGTGGTCGCGGTCGTGGTCATGCCGCCTTCTCCTCGGTCGTGGTCATTCCGCCGTCTCCCCGTGTGTGGTCGTGATCGTGCCGGTGACCGCGGCCGTGTCGGCGCCGTACGCCTCGGGCATCACCGCGTCCTCGGCCGAGGTGGCGAACACCTCGCCCGGCTGCTTGCCGGCCAGCAGGACGCTGTAATGGCAGGCCGCGGCGTGGGCGGGGCTGTCGGTGGTCAGCAGCTCCGGCTCCCGCTCCGCGCACAGGTCCGCGGCCATCGGACAGCGCGGCGTGAACGGGCAGCCCGGCGGCAGCGAGAGCAGCGAGGGCGGCGCGCCCTGGATCGGGGTGAGCCGTTCGGCGCGGTCGACGTCGAGCCGGGGCAGCGAGCCGAGCAGCCCGAGCGTGTACGGCATCCGCGGGTTGTAGTAGATGTCGTCCACGCCGCCGATCTCCACCGGCTTGCCGGCGTACATCACCAGCACCCGGTCGGCCTGCCCCGCGACGACGCCGAGGTCGTGGGTGATCAGCACCATGGCGGCGCCGGTCTCCTGTTGCGCGGTGCGCAGCGACTCGAGCACCTGCGCCTGCACGGTCACGTCGAGGGCGGTGGTCGGCTCGTCCGCGATGATGACGTCCGGGTTGTTGGCCATCGCGATCGCGATCACCACGCGCTGGCGCATGCCGCCGGAGAACTCGTGCGGGTACTGGTCGATCCGCTGTTCCGGGAAGGGGATCCCGACGATCTCCAGCAGTTCGAGGGCGCGCTTGCGCGCTTCCTGCCGGCCGACGTCGTGGTGCGCCAGCACCGCCTCGGCGAGCTGGAAGCCGATCTTGTAGACGGGATTGAGCGAGGTCATCGGGTCCTGGAAGATCATCGCGATCTTGCTGCCGCGGATCTCCATGAACTGCTTCTCAGTGCTGCCCAGCAGCTCCCGGCCGCGGAAGGTGATGGAGCCGTCGATCCGCGCCGACTTCGGCAGCAGGCCCATCACCGCCATGGAGGAGACCGACTTGCCGGAACCGGACTCGCCGACGATGCCGAGCACCTCGCCGGCGCGCAGCTCGTAGGAGACGCCGCGCACGGCCCGGACCACGCCGTCGGCGGTCGGGAAGTCGACGGTGAGGCCGTTCACCGCGAGCAGCACGTCGGAACCGGTGGACGGACTCGAATATGCGGTCATGCACGCACCCTTGTCTGCTGCGGATCGAAGGCGTCGCGCAGGCCGTCGCCGATGAAGTTGATGGAGAGCACGATCAGGATGATGAACAGGGCTGGGAAGTAGAACAGCCAGGGGAAGCCGTTCTGGATCGAGGTCTGTCCGTTGTTCACCAGTGTGCCGAGGGAGGTGTCCGGCGGCCGGACACCGAAGCCGAGGAAGGACAGCGCGGTCTCGACCAGCACGGTGTTGGCCACCGTCAGAGTCAGCACCACGATGATCGAACCCGTACAGTTGGGCACTATGTGCCGGAAGATGATGCGGCCGTCCTTGCCGCCCAGCGCCCGTGCGGCCTCGACGAACTCCTTCTCCCGCAGGGAGAGCACCTGGGCCCGGACGATGCGGGCGCAGATGGGCCAGAACAGCGCCGCGAGGATGAGGGCGAGGAAGTACCAGGCCGAGGCGATGCTCGCGGAGAACTTGTCCGAGACGATGATCGCCATCACGAGTGCGGGGATGGTGAGAATGAGGTCTGCGACGCGCATCATCACCGTGTCGATCCAGCCGCGGTAGTAGCCGGCGACGGCGCCGTAGATCGTGCCGATGAGCGTCGACGCGATGGCGACGGACGCCGCGATCTCGAGTGTGCGGGCCGCTCCGTGCATGACGTCGGCGAACAGGTCGTAGCCGCTGCCGTCGGTGCCGAACGGGTGCGCTCCGGACGGGGGGACCTCGATGTCGTTCGTGTAGACGTTGTACGGCTGATGCCACAGCAGCGGGCCGACGAACGCGAAGAGCACCACGACAAGGAACACCACCGAGGAGATGACCGCGGCACGGTGCTTGACGAAGCGGCTGACGATGATCTGCCGCTGTGTGCGAACCTCGACGGTGAATTCCCGGTCGCCGCCGACGGGCCCCTTGCGCGACTGCTCCACCGGGGTCGTGCGCGTCGTGCCGACGATGTCCGGCAGGGTGATCTCCTCGTCAGGCAAGGCGGATCCTCGGGTCCAGGACCGCGTAGAGCAGGTCGGCGACTAGGTTGAAGATGATGACGAGCGAGGACGCGACGACCAGCCACGCCAGGATCGGGTAGAGGTCGTAGTTGCCGATCGCCTGGATGAACATGTAGCCCATGCCGTGCCATTCGAAGATCGTCTCGGTGATCACCGCGCCGCCGAGCAGGCTTGCCGTGTCGAGGGCGACCTGCGTGGACAGCGGAATCAGGGCATTGCGCAGGGCGTGCCGGAACAGGACCCTGGAGCGCGAGAGTCCCTTCGCCCGCGCGAGCCGGACGTAGTCGCTGTTGAGCACCTCGAGCATCGAAGAGCGCTGAAACCGCGACCAGGACGCGTAGGAGATGAGCGAGAGCACGATGGTCGGCAGCAGAAGGTGGCCCGCCGCGTCCCCGATCTTGCCGAAGAAACCGGTCGGCGGGTTAGGGCTCGCCTCGAACAGCGTCGCGATCAGCGGCGGCCCGTCGGGGCGCACGGCCTGGTTGAACTGGATCGCCCAGGACTTCAGCAGGATCGCGAAGACGAAGGTGGGCAGCGACAGGAAGAGGAAGCCGACCGCTGTCGCGGCGTAGTCCATCTTGCTGTACTGCCGGACCGCGGTGAGCACGCCGACCGCGACCGCCAGGATCAGCGACAGCACGATCGAGAGGACCACCAGGCGGATGGTGACCAGGAACGCGCTGCCGAGGCGCTGGCCGATGTCGTAGCTCGGCGAGACGGACGTGCCCCAGTTCCCGTGCAGGACCAGACCGGTCAGCCAGTCCCAGTAGCGCTGGAGCAGGGGGTGGTCGAGGCCGAGCCGGTGCGCCTCGGCCAGGATGGTCTTCTGCGGGATCGGGGGGTTGCGCGCCCGCAGGGGGGAGAGCGGGTCGACGGAGGAGGCGACAATCAGGAAGACGAGCAGGGTGGAGAAGAAGAGCACCGGTATCGATGCCAGAAGTCTGCGGATCGTGAATGCGAACATGCGTGCCTCGCTGGTGGGGTCGCGCGGAGCGTGCCTTCGTTACGGCGAAGTGGCGCGGGTGACGTGGCCGTAAGGAGCCGGGGCGGGGCGGACTCGGGCAGAGCCCGATCCGCGCCGCGGTTATGTCGCCCGGGTTCGGCCCGCGCGCCGTCGAGGCGCGCGGGCCGGACCGTGCGAACCGGATTCCTACTGCCCGTAGCCCCAGTCCTTGAGGTTGTAGGTCGGGCCCTGGCTGGTGATGTTGTCCCGGACGTTGACCAGGTTCGAGTCGAACGCGATCATCGAGTCCTTCTGGAACAGCGGCAGCGTGTAGGCGTCCTGGGAGACGATCTTGTCCGCCTGGTTCACGAGCGAGGCGGCCTTGGTCAGGTCCAGGGAGTGCGTGGCCTGCTGCAGCAGGGAGTCGACCTGCGCGTTCGTGTAGAACCCGTAGTTGCCGCCGGTCACCGTCGCGGTCGGGTTCGACTCGTACAGCGGGGCGTTGCCGGTGTCCCAGAACGGGGTGTCCACCCAGGCGAACACGATGATGTCGAACGTGTGGTTGGCGTCGGCCTGCGTCAGGGTCTTGCCGAGGTCGTCGGTGCCCTCGATCTTGATCGTGATGCCCAGCTGGGACATCTCCTGCGCGAAGATCTGGCATTCGGTGGCGCGCTCGGAGTTGGTCTGCGTGTAGCGCATCAGGAACGCCGGGACCTGCTTGCCGCCGGGCGCGGTCAGATGCTGGCCGGAGCCGATGCCGGTGTAGCCCGCGGACTGCAGCAGCTGCTTCGCCTTGGCCATGTCGCCCTTGCCGAGGTCGTAGGCCGAGACGTTGTCCGTGTACTGCGACTGCGTCGGGACGAACATGCGGCTGTTGAGCGGCTTCGAGGCCGGGTCCACCAGGCCCTGGGTGCGCGCGATGATCGCGGAGCGGTCGGTCGCGGTGAACATCGCCTGGCGCAGCGCCAGCTTGACCGGGTCCTCCTGCTGGGCCTCGGTCTTGCCGCCGAGGAAGGTGTTCTGCATGTTGAAGTCGAAGTGCTCGTACTGCAGGCCGGCGTCGAGCTGGTACTTGATCTTCGAGCCGATCGCCTTGACGCCGGTGACGATGTCCTGGCTCGGCTGCGGGATGATCGCGTTGACCTCGCCGTTCTGCAGCGCGGGGACCTCCTGGGTGGAGTCCGAGATGCTGGTGAAGGTGATCTTGTCGAAGTAGGGGCCGGAGGCTCCGAACCACTTGGGGTTGGGCACTTCGACGACCTTGGTTCCGTCGGAGGCGGCCGACTGGATCAGGTAAGGGCCCTCGGACCAGGTCGGGACCGTGTTATCGAACCAGGTCCAGGAGGCCTCGAGGCCCTTGTCGCCGCCCTTCTCCGCCTTGAGCTGGTCCAGCGTCAGGCCGGTGTTGTAGCCGTGCTGGGCCGCCAGGTGCGCCGGCAGCAGGTCGAACAGGCCCTTCCAGTCGGGGTCCGCCTTGCCCGGGAGCCAGGTGACCGTCACGGTCTGGTCGTTCGCGCCGGATCCGGCGATCGAGGCGATGTCCTGGTAGCCGGTCGTCGTCGCCGCGCTGATGTTCGCGTCGAAGCCGGACTGCGTCAGCCAGTTGTAGACGAAGTCAGAGGCGTTGATCGGCGTGCCGTCGCTCCAGACCGCCTTCGGGTTGACCTGGTACACGATCGTCTGCGGCGAGCTGTTCGTGAGCGTCGCCGAGGTCAGCAGGTCGGTGTTGAGCGCGACCGAGCCGTCCGGCTGCGGGATGAAGGGCTCGCCGGTCGCGGAGTAGATGCCGTTCTCCGCGTAGATGAAGTCCTCGGTGTTGCCGTTGGCGTCCAGCGAGTTCCAGTCGGAGATCGCCTTCTCGATGCCCACCGTGATCGACCCGCCCTTCTTGGGCGTGCCGGCGTTCGCGTTGTTGAGGCCGGCCGTCGATTTGGTGACCGGAGAACTCTTGGCAGTGCTGCTGCTGCAGGCGGTCGCCGTCAGGGCAAGCGCGCTCAGCGCGACTATTCCGGCGGCGTAGCGCCGCTTTCTGGACACAGGCATGACTCAGTCAATCTCCTCGCACGCGATTGTCGGTCTTTACCGGACAACTGCTCGTCGGTTCCCACATTGCGACAACCGCAGCATGGGTGGCGCTGCTTGCCGCACCTGTGGCCCTCGCTCGCAAAGGGTGTCCGCACACTGCGAGTACACGGAACCACGCTGTGCTTGGGTGGATTTTTAGCGCTGAGCGAGCGTTGCGCGAGAGCATCCCGCATCACGATCGGATCAAGAAATAATAAAGATCAGCAACTTGTCATGGTTATCAGGACTCTTAGGTCCTTACTATTTCTTGATCATTGGGCATGCTGCGATGCGGCACGGTCCGCCGGTCGTCCGGCGGGATGGCCGGAAAGCGCACGGTGATCCGGTGCCCCGGACTGGGGACGTGCGGTCGGCGGAAACGGCCGGGGGCCCGTGGCGCGCGGGACTCAGATCAGGTCGGCGAGCCGGTTCAGCAGCGGGATGACCGAGTTCAGGCGCCGGATCTCGGCGGGGGAGAAGCGCTTGTCGAGCGCCTCCACCATCGCGTGGGCCGCGGCCTGGTCGTGGCTGGTGAGCGCCGCCCGGCCGGCCCGGGTCAGCTTGATCACCGTGCGGCGTCCGTCGGTGGAGTGGGCGTCGCGGACGACGAGTCCGCGGGTCTCCAGGTCGCGGACGACGGCCGCGACGGCCTGAGAGGTGACCTTCTCGTGGCGCGCGATGTCGCTGGGGGAGAGCGCGCCCTCGTGCGAGAGCCGGAGCAGGACGATCAGCTGGGTGAACTTCACCGCTCCCTCGGCGTCGCCTTCCGCCGAGACGCGGCGCAGCCGTCGGGCGACGCGGCCGACGGCGACGCGGAGCTCTTGGGAGACGTGGGTCAGATCGTCGGGCATGGGTTGCGGGGGTCCCGTTCCATCCGTGTCGGGGCGTGGACATACAGCGCGGTGGCATCGCCAGATCGCTCACCCAGGTTACACAACCTAGGTGAGCGAAGCAACGATGCTCCCCGCGTCTGAGCAGCGGGTTCACCGTTTCTGAAAAGTCAGGACCAATGGATTGACCAATACAATCTTTGGGGCTAGGTTCCCCAACACCGGCCTCGACGGGGCCGCATCACACTCGGAATCAGGCACTCCTCTAGGGGGTCTCCATGCCGCTCCACCGACGTAGCCGCACTCGCCTGACGGCAGCCTCGCTCTGCTCAGTCCTCCTGCTGGCCGCGGCGAGTCTCACCGCCTGCGCCGGCAACTCCTCGGCGCCGGGCGAAGCCGCCGGCCTCCCGACCGTCACGATCGGAAAGTCGGTCGACACCATCGGTTTCTCCGCCGTCGACGTCGCCCAGGCGATGGGCTACTTCAAGGACGCCGGCGTCAACGTCAAGTCGGAGCTGCTGCAGGGCAGCAGCCAGGCCACCGCCGCCCTCCAGGGAGGCAGCATCCAGTTCGCCACGCTCTCCTCGACCGCGCTGCTGCTGGCCTCCAGCAAGGGGGTGAAGCTGCAGGCGATCGCCAGCCTCGACCACGGCGTCTCGGTCCAGATCGTGACGACCAAGGCCTGGGCCAGCCAGCACGGCATCGCGCCGAACCAGCCGCTCAGTCAGCGGACCAAGGGACTCGAAGGCGCCAAGGACGCCGCGATCTCGTCGACCGGCACGTCGGTGCTGAAGCTGATGATGAAGCAGAACGGCGCCGACCCGAGCAAGGTCGACTACGTGACCGTCGGCTCCGACGCGGCGGGCTCGGCCGCTCTGGGACACGGCACCCTGCAGGTATTCGTCGGCTCGCCGCCGTCGACGTACTACATGGTCGACAAGGCGAACAGCGAGATCATCGCCAACGCGACCGAGGTTCCCGCGCTGAAGACCATGGCCTACGACATCGTCATCACCAACCCGTCGTGGGCGCAGGCGAACAAGTCCGCGGCCACCGCTGTGGCTACGGCGCTCGCCCGGGCGGAGAACCTGATGGCGACCGACCCCGACAAGGTCATCGCCCTGGAGCAGCAGCACTTCCCGTCCTACAGCAAGGACGAGCTGATGCGGAGCCTCCAGAGCGTGCAGTGGACCACCAACGGCACCTTCACCCAGGCGATGTGGGACGACGCCGTCAAGGCCTCCCAGGAGATGGGCCAGCTCAGCGGGACCGTCGACGCCCAGGAGAACGGCCTGTGGACCAACCAGTACCTCAACACCGCAGCGATGTCGGCCGCCGGGAGCAACTGATGTCGTTGAGCCGGCCCACCAGCGTCCCCAGTCCGACCTCAGAGCCGCGTCGGGCGGCGAACCCGTCGTCGATCCGCATCATCGATGTCGAGCAGCGGTTCACGCCGCCCAACAGACCGGCGTTCAACGCCCTCGAGGCGGTGGGCCTCGAGATCGGCCCGACTGAGTTCTGCTCCATCGTCGGGCCGAGCGGGTGCGGCAAGAGCACGGTCCTGAACATGGTCGCCGGCTTCCTCCAGCCCACCTCGGGCCGGATCGAGGCGCTCGGCAAGACGGTCCAGGCCGTCAACACCGAGGTCGGCTACGTCACGCAGGACTCCAACCTGCTGCCCTGGCTGACGACGGCCAAGAACATCGAGCTCCCTTTGAAGATCCGCGGCTTCGCCAAGGCGGAGCGCGAGGAGCTGGTCCGGCACTGGATCGGCGTGGTCGGCCTCGAGGGCTTCGAGAGCTCGTATCCGCACCAGCTCTCCGGCGGCATGCAGAAGCGTTGCGCGATCGCCCGCACGCTGGTCTACGACCCCGAAGTGCTGCTTCTCGACGAGCCTTTCGGCGCCCTGGACGCGATCACGAAGACGGTCCTGCAGGGCGTGCTGCTCGACCTGTGGGAGAGCAAGCGGCGCAGCGTCCTGTTCGTGACGCACGATCTCAACGAGGCGATCACGCTCTCCGACAGGGTCGTCGTGATGACGAAGCGTCCGGGCACGGTCAAGGCGATCGTCGACATCGACCTGCCCCGCCCGCGGAACGTCTATGAGATCGGTTCCGACCCGCGCTTCGCGCAGCTGCACCGCGACCTGTGGTCGCTGTTCAAGAGCGAGATCTGACAGGAGGCGCCATGAGTGTCGTGCAGAGTTCCCAGACCAAGGCCCCCGCCGAGGCGGCCGACATGGACGCCGGCGCCCGGGCTCGCGCGCTGCGCGTACCGGCCACGGCGACGATCACCCTCGGCCGCCTGGCGATCGTCGTCGTGATCATCGCCGCCTGGCAGCTGTGCTCGGGCCGGCTGGTGCCCGCGTATCTGATCAGCAGTCCGAGTGCGGTCGCACAGCGTCTCTACGACCTCTTCAAGACCGGCACCGTGTGGCCCGACATCGGGATCACCACGCAGGAGCTCGTCTCCGGGTACGTCATCGGCATCGTCGGCGGCGTCGTCGTCGGTGTCGCGCTCGGCAGCTCGCGGATCGCGGCCGCACTGATCGAGCCGCTGCTGGCCGCCCTCAACAGCGTCCCGAAGATCGCGCTGGCGCCGCTGTTCCTGCTGTGGTTCGGCATCGGCCTCGGCTCGAAGATCGCCATCGCGGCGATGACCGTCTTCTTCGTGATGTTCTACAACGTCTACATGGGCATGGGCACCGTACCGAAGGGGCTGGTCAACACCCTGCAGATCATGGGTGCCAGCCGCTGGGTGATGGTCCGCCAGCTGATCCTGCCGCAGCTCAGCGTTCCGATCCTGGCCGGCCTCAAGGCCGGCGTGTCCTTCGCGATGATCGGCGTCGTCGTCGGCGAATTCGTAGCGGCGGACAGCGGCCTGGGCTACTACGTCCGCAACTCGACCGATCTCTTCGACTCCCCGGGCGTGTACGCGGGCATCATCCTGCTGATGCTCCTGGTGCTGATCGGCGTCGGCCTCGTCACGCTGCTGGAGCGCCGGCTGCTGCGCTGGCGTCGCTGACCCGCGCCTGATCGGCCGAGCTGCCCAACCCTCCCTCATCCTCACCCGCGCGGCGCCAACTCCCGCCCGCAACTCAACACAGACAAGGGGTCTGGTTCGTCATGTCCTCAACCAGCGATCCGACCGTCGGCGTGATCGGCCTCGGAGCCATGGGGCGCCCCGCCGCCGAGCTGCTCGCGGCCGCCGGCTACACGACGTACGCCTACGACACCGAGCTCGCCACCCTCGACGCGGCGACCGCGAAGGGCGTCACGCCGGTCGACGACCTGGCGCAGCTCGGCGCCGTCAGCTCGGTCGTGCTGGTCTTCGTACCGACCGACGACGACGTGCTCGCCGTCTGCTCGGACGAGCACGGCATCCTCGCCAGGGCCGCGGCGGGCAGCACCATCCTGATCTGCAGCTCGGTGCGGCCCGACACCTGCGAGAAGGTGGCCGCGCTCGCCGCCGCGCACGGAGTCGACGTGCTCGACGCCGCCCTCACCGGCGGTGTGCGCGCCGCGGAGGCCGGCACGATCAACCTCCTGGTCGGCGGCGAGGCCGCCGTCCTCGACAAGGTCCGCTCGACACTCGAGCCGTGGTGCGGGACCGTCCATCTGCTCGGCGGCCTCGGCGCGGGCCAGGTCGGAAAGACCGTCAACAACCTCTGCCACTGGGGCCAGCTGTCGGTCATCGTCGAGGCGCTCCGCCTGGGCCGTGAGCTCGGCGTGGAGCCGGAGCTGCTCCGCGGGGCCCTGATGGACGCCCCTCCGGCGAGCCGGACCCTGAAGGAGATGCAGCTGATGCGTCTCACCTGGCACCACAAGGACCTCGCCAACGCCATGAAGATGGCCGGTTCGGTCGACTTCGACCTGCCGGTCGCGACGGTCGTGCAGGAGGCCATGCAGCACATCACGGTCGCGGACATCGCCGGCCTCTACACCCCCAGGGAGCAGTGATGGGCCGCTTCCGTGTCTCCGTAGACACCGGCGGCACGTTCACAGATTTCGTACTCCTCGACGAGGAGACCCGTGAGATCGAGATCGCGAAGATCCTGTCCTCGCCGCACGATCCCTCCGTCTCGGTCATCGAGGGCGTGAGCGCCTTCCTCGCGGAGGACGACAGCCGCGCGATCGGCTACTTCTGCCACGGCACGACCGTCGGCACGAACGCCCTGCTCGAGGAGAAGGGCGTCACGACCGGGCTGCTGGTCACCGACGGGTTCCGCGGCATCTACGAGATCATGGAGCAGGCCCGTCCGCACGGCCCCGCGCTCTTCGACCTGGAGTACGACAAGCCGGCGCTGCTGGCCCCCGAGAGCCGGACCGGCGAGGTCGTCGGCCGCTTCGACCACCAGGGCGTTGAACTGATCGCGCTCGACGAGGAGTCCGTGCGTGCGGCGGTGGACCGCCTCGCGGATGAGGAGGTCGAGTCGATCGCGGTCTGTCTGCTCTTCTCCTACCTGCGGCCGGAGCACGAGCGCAGAGTCAGGGAGATCATCGCCGAGAAGCTGCCGGAGGTCGCGGTCTCGCTGAGCAGCGACGTCCTGCCGCAGATCCGGGAGTATCCGCGGCTGAGCACGACCGTGATCAACGCCTACCTCCAGCCGATCGTGGCGCGCTACCTGGCCAACCTGCGTGGCCGGCTCACCGAGCTCGGCGTCACGACGCCGCAGACGTATGTCATGCAGTCCAACGGCGGCACCTCCACCTTCGAGAAGGCGGGGGAGAAGGCGGCGGCGACGCTGCTCTCCGGTCCGGCCGGCGGCGTGACCGCCGGGGCGCGTCTGAGCCGTCTGACCGGTATCGACAAGATCATCACCTTCGACATGGGAGGCACCTCGTGTGACGTCGCCCTGATCGAGGGCGGCCAGCCGGGTCTGAGCACCGGGGGAATCATCTCCGGCCGCCACGTCGCCCTCCCGGCGCTCGACATCGACACGGTCAGCGCCGGCGGCGGCACCCTCGCCTCCGTGGACGCGCAGGGTGTCCTCAACGTCGGCCCGGACAGCGCCGGCTCCGTCCCGGGGCCGGCCTGCTACAGCCGTGGCGGAACCCGGCCCACGGTCACCGACGCCAACCTCGTCCTGGGCTACCTGGGCAGTTCCCGCTTGGGCGGCAGCTTCGGGCTCGACGTCGACAAGGCCCGTGCGGCCGTCGGTGTCGAGGTCGCGGAGAAGCTCGGCCTCGATGTCGTCGAGGCGGCCAAGGGCATCGTCGACGTGGTCAACATTCAGATGGAAGAGGCCATCCGCGGCATCTCCACCGCTCGCGGGTACGACCTGCGCGACTTCGTCCTCATCGGCTTCGGCGGTGCCGGCCCGGTCCACGCCGCGGCGATGGCGCAGGATCTGCACATGGCCGGGGTGCTGATCCCCGCGCACCCTGGTGTCCTTTCCGCGCTCGGCCTGCTCATGGCCGACGTCCAGCACGACCACGTGCGCTCGCACCTGTCCGAGCTGTCCGCGCTCGACGTCGCCACGGTCACCTCGATCGTCGACGACCTCTCGGCGGCGGCCCGCGCCGAGCTCGAGGAGGAGGGGTTCACCGAGGCGACGATCGAGCTCGACCCCTCCCTGGACATGCGCTACAAGGGCCAGGGCTACGAGCTCCGCGTGCCGGTCACGACGGCGATGCTCCAG
>Ga0310811_10002705_pt1 | contig 22177 bp, 20 predicted proteins | sample YCmetagenome_FD_207642 | JGI IMG/M metagenome (GOLD analysis project Ga0310811, IMG submission 207642) | Soil microbial communities from experimental microcosm in Duke University, North Carolina, United States - YC | ecosystem: Engineered > Artificial ecosystem > Soil microcosm > Unclassified ...
TTCGCGACGGAGTGGATGGCGAAGGACCTCGGCCTGGCGCAGCAGTTCGCGCGCTCGCTCAACGTCCCGCTGATGCAGACCGCGGTGAACTTCCAGCTCCTCCAGGAGTCGATCCAGGCCGGTTACGCCAAGCTCGACCAGTCGATCGTCGGCAAGCTCATGACCGACCGCATCGACAGCGCGAAGCGCACGGCCTAGCCCCCGCGATCACGGCGGGCGGCGCGCGACGCCGCCCGCCACCGCTACCGCTACCGCTTCGCGACCAGCGTGTGCAGCGCGGCCAGGGTGTCCTCGACGTGCTTGCTGGGGTCGAGGCTCGTGTAGGCATAGGCGATCGTGCCGTCCGGCGCGATCACGTACGAGGTGCGGTTCGAGAAGTTCCCGGCGAGTTTCGCGTCGTACGCCGCGGCGATCTTCAGGCCGGGATCGGACGCGACCAGGAACGCCGAGCGGCACTCCTGGGTCGAGAAGCGCTTCTGCGTCTCGATGTCGTCACCGCTCACGCCGATCACCGTCGCGCCGAGCTTCTCGTAGTCGCCGATGTGCTCGGAGAAGAGGTGCGCTTCGACGGTGCAGCCCGACGTGAACGACTTCGGGAAGAAATACAGGACGACCGGGCCCTTGGCGAGCGCGGTCTTCAGGTCGAAGGCGCGCACCTCCCCGCCGAGCGCGGCTTGGGCGCTGAACTCCGGCGCAGCCGTCCCGTGCGCGAGCTGGGCGGAGAGCTTCCGGACGCTCAACCCGACCAGGGCGACCACGAACAGGCAGCCGACGACGGCGACGGTGGCGATTCTGGGCATCCGCATCTCCCTCTCGTTCGCTCCTACAACCCGATCTGGCGCGCGATGACCATGCGCTGCACTTCGTTCGTTCCCTCGCCGATCTCGTTGATCTTCTGGTCGCGGTACATGCGCGAGACGGGATATTCGTCCATGAACCCGTACCCGCCGTGGATCTGCACCGCTTCGTTGACGACGCGGCGCGAGACCTCGCCGGAGTAGAGCTTGGCCAGCGAGGCGGTCAGCTCGAAGGCGCGCCCGTTGTCCTTCTCCCACGCCGCCTTGAGGACCATCAGCTTCGCGTGCTCGATCTCCATGAGCATGTCGGCGAGCTTGAACTGGATCGCCTGGAACTTGGCGATCGGGCGGCCGAACTGGCTGCGCTCCTTCGCGTACTTGTAGGCCTCGTCGTAGGCCCCCATCGCGAGGCCGACCGAGAGCGCCGCGACCGAGATTCGCCCGCCGTCGAGGATCGTGAGGAACTGTTGGAGCCCCCGCCCACGCTGGCCGAGCAGGTTCTCCTCGGGGACCGCCGCGTCCGCGAACGAGAGCTCGCGGGTGTCCGACGCCCGCCAGCCCATCTTCTTGTACTTCTTCGAGCGGGTGAAGCCGGGCGTGTCCTGCGGGACGACGAGATTCGAGATCTCCGGCTTGCCGTCGGCGCCGCGGCCGGTCACGGCGGTGATCGTCGTGCCGCCGGTCATCTCGGTCCCGCTGTTGGTGATGAACGCTTTCGTCCCGTTGATGACCCAGTGGCGGTCGCGCAGCTCGGCGCGGGTCTGCGTCGCGCCCGCGTCGCTCCCGGCGCCCGGCTCGGTCAGCCCGAAGCCCCAGAGCTTCTCACCCCTTGCCAGGGGGACGAGGAACTCTTCTTTCTGCTTCTCCGTGCCGAAAAGATAGAGAGGCGAGGCGCCCAGCGAGACGTGCGCGGCGAGCGTGATCCCGGTGGACGCGTCGGCCCGTGAAATCTCCATCACCGCCAGCGCGTAGCTGACCGTATCCGCGCCCGCACCACCGTAGCGTTCCGGGAAAGGCAAGCCCATCAAGCCGAGCTCGGCCATCTTCCGCACCAACTCGTACGGGAAGCGCTCCTCGGCATCGTTGCGCTCGGCCTGCGGCGCAACCTCGTCCCGAGCGAACTCGCGGCACAACGCCTGGATCGCCTTCTGTTCTTCAGACAGGTCGAAGTCCATGATCCAAGGGTATGAGCCGAAGATTGCCCAATACCTGTCGCGATTGGACACCGCGCCAACGGCTCTCAGGCCGTTGTGCGCGCCCTCGGGGAATGTCGCCATGCCGAACATCGTGAGCGCGCGCGCGCAAGGGGGCCCCGCGCGCAAAGCGCGTGGGGGGCGCGGAGCCTGGGGCGGAGCGCCGTTAAACCAATGATTCGATTACGTGGTGTGACGCTGACGTATCCCAATGGGACGCGCGCGCTCGACGGCGTCGATCTCGACATCGAAAAAGGCAGCTTCGTCTTTCTGGTCGGGCACTCGGGGACGGGCAAGTCCTCGTTGCTCAAGCTGATGTATCGCGAGCAGGTGCCCAGTTCCGGCGAGGTGATCGTCGACGGGATTCGCGTCGACACGCTGCGCCGCGGACGCGTTCCGAAGCTGCGCCGGAACATCGGCGTCGTCTTCCAAGACTTCAAGCTGCTCTCGCACAAGACGGTGTGGGAGAACGTCGCGTTCGCGCTGCAGGTCACCGGAACGAAGACGCGCGACGTGATGCGTCAGGTGCCGCGAGCGCTCGACATGGTCGGGCTCTCGCACAAGAGCCGGATGTTCCCCTCGGAGCTTTCCGGCGGCGAGCAGCAGCGCACCGCGATCGCGCGCGCGCTCGTCTGCAATCCGAAGCTTCTGCTCTGCGACGAGCCCACCGGGAATCTCGATCCGTCGAACACGACCGAGATCATGGAGCTGCTGCAGCGCATCAATCTCAAAGGGACGACGGTCGTCGTCGCGACCCACAACCAGGCCGTCGTCGACCGCATGCGCCGCCGCGTCGTGCGCCTCGAGCACGGCCGTATCTTGCACGACGACGAGAAGGGCTACTATTTCCGTGGACTGGGGCAGGCTGCGGTTCTTCCTGGGTGAGGTTCTGGCGAACTTCACCCGCAACGCCGGGATGCAGATCACGGCGATCGGGACCGTCGCGGTCACGATCGTGCTGCTGGGCAGTTTCCTGTACGTGCGCGAGACGCTCAAGACGTTCGGAACCGGCGTCCTCTCGCAGATCGAGATCGCGGTCTACCTGAAGGACGGCGTCGGCGACGCGCAGGCCAAGCAGCTCGCGGTGAAGTTCGCCGGCGATCCGCGCATCGCATCGGCGCAGTACATCCCCAAACGCGAGGGGCTGCGCCGGATGCACGACGTGCTCGGCCGCGACTTCGATACCTCGCTCCTCACCGCGAACCCGCTCCCGAACAGCTACCACGTGAAGGTGAAGGACCCCGACCAGGTCCCCGCCGTCGCCGCCTCGATCGCGAAGGACCCCCGCGTCGAGAAGACCGACTACGCCGCCGACACCGTGCAGAAGCTGCTCAAAACCGCCTCGGTCCTGGGCCGCGCCGGGATCGCGCTGATCGTCCTGCTCTCGCTCTCCGCGGCGATCGTCATCGCCAACACGATCCGGCTGACGGTCTTCGCGCGCCGCCGCGAGATCGAGATCATGCAGCTCGTCGGCGCGACGAACATGTACATCCGCATGCCGTTCATCGCCGAGGGGATGCTCGCAGGGCTGCTCGGCGCCGGGATCGCGATCGGCGCGCTCGCGCTCGCCGAGCACCAGCTCGTCCCGCGGCTCGCGCAGACACTCGCGTTCGTGAGCTTCCGCGTCAACGAGGGGACGCTGTGCCTCGAGCTGCTCGGCGTCGGCGCGGCGGTCGGCCTGATCGCGGCGTGGATGAGCGTCGGCCGGTACCTGCGCGCGTGATCGCCGCTCCCCGGCAGAGCGACGGCGCAGCGGGGACGATCCTGCTGATCGACGAGGACCGTACGCTGCGCACGATCCTGCGCGCCAACTTCGAGGTGCTCGGCTACGCGGTCGTGGACGCGCACGACGCGGACGGTGCGCTGCGCGTCCTCGACGGCGACCGCCTCGATGCGATCGTCCTCGACGTTCCGCCGCGCGCCGTCGGCGGCGCGGCGCTCGTGCGGCGCATCCGAAAGCACCCGCGCGGCTCCCACGTGCCGCTGATCGTGCTGACCGGCCAAGCCGGGGGCGAGGACGCGGTCCGCTCGCTCGAAGCCGGCGCCGACGACGTCGTCGCGCGGCCGTTCGATCCCGAAGAGATGCTCGCGCGCGTGCGCGGAAAGATCCGCCGCGCCGAAGCCGACACCGCGCTGCAGCCGCTCACGAAACTCCCCGGCAACGGTCCGATCGAGGCGGAGATCCGCCGCCGGCTCGACGCCGGCGCGCCGTGGTCGGTCCTCTACCTCGACCTGGACGGCTTCAAGGCGTTCAACGACGCGTTCGGCTTTGCGAAGGGCGACGACGTGATCCGGCTCTTGGCGAGTGCGATCGTCGATGCGGTACGGCGGCACGGCGGCGAGGACGACTTCGTCGGCCATGTCGGGGGCGACGACCTCATCGCGGTCACGACGCCGGCGCGCGCCGACACGCTCGCCGAAGCGGTGATCGGCGCGTTCGACCGCGGGATCCGCGCGCTCCAGCGCGACACGCGCGTCCCGTACTGCACGGTGTCGATCGCCATCGTCAGCGGCTCGGCCGGGCCGACGACGTACGCGCAGGTCGGCGAGCGCGCGGCCGCGGTGAAAAAGGAAGCGAAGCGCCGGCGGGGCTCGGTCGCGGTGACGGAGGGCGAGCTGCGGTGAGACGCGCGCTCGCGCTCACCGCGCTCCTCGCGCTCGCACCGCAGCTCGTCGCGGCGAAGGGCCGGATCGACGACCGCATCTCGGCGCAGCAGGCGAAGATCCACGCCGTGCACGAGCGGCTGCACCAGAAGCGTGCCGAGCTCGACGACGCGCGCGCGAAGGTCGGTTCGATCCAGGCGCAGCTCGCCGAGACGAACCGCAACATCGCGGTCGCCAACGTGCACCTCGCCGACCTCGAAGGCCGGATGCACTGGACGCAGCGCCAGCTCGCGTGGAACCAGGTTCAGCTCGGCGCCGCGCGCGCGACGCTGCAGCGCCACGAAGAAGCGCTCGCGCGCCGGCTCGTCGACGCGTACGAGCACGGCGACCTCGGCTACCTCGACGTGCTGCTGCGGGCGCAGTCGTTCGCCGACTTCGTCGAACGCTGGAACGACGTCCGCTACCTCGTGCGTGCCAACGAGGTGACGATCCGCGCGCGGCGCGCCGAAGAGCAGAAGGTCGTCACGATCCAGAGCAGACTGCTCGGGACGCAGGCGCAGCTGCAAGACCAGCAGACGCAGGCACGCCAGCAGCGGCTCGCGCTCGACGGACTCGCCTCGCAGCGCCGCATCTTGCTCGCCGCCGCCGACGAGCAGCGCCAGACCGTGCAGACCGAGGTCGAACAGCTCGACGAGGAGTCGGCCGGGGCCGAGGCCGCGCTCGAGGAGCTGATCCGTCAGAAGCAGGCCGAGGAGGAGGCGCGGCGCCTGGCCGCGCGGCGCGCTGCACAGCTCGCCGGCGAGGCGGTCCCGGAGGAGCCGAGCGCGCCCGGGCAGCTGCTCTGGCCGGTCTCGGGCCCGATCTCCTCACCGTTCGGGATGCGCACGAACCCGATCACGCACGTCTTCATCCTGCACGCGGGGATCGACATCGCGGTCCCGACCGGAACGACCGTCGCCGCCGCGGCCGACGGCCGCGTGATCGTCGCCGGCTGGGACGACGGCGGATGCGGGAACATGATCGTCATCGATCACGGCGGGCACCTGGCGACGCAGTACTGCCATCTCTCGCAGATCTACGTCGGCGTCGGGCAGGACGTGCAGCGCGGTCAAGCGATCGCCGCTTCAGGCTCGACCGGCAACTCGACCGGGCCACACGTCCATTTCGGCGTGCGCATCGACGGACGCCCCGTCGACCCGATGTCCTACTTGCACTGACCGGGGGCCTAGGGCGGGCCCGTTCGCCGGGCGGCCTCAGCGTACCCCAAGGCGGGCGCGCGACCGTTAGAGACCCATGACCGAATGGAACAAAGTCCGAACGGACGGGGTTCTACCGGTACACCGGAGTCGCTCCGAAGCCGCACCTGCAAGGACTGCTTTTTGACCGCCCGCACCCGTCTGTTGTCCGCCGCGCTCGTCGTCGCGCTTGCCTCTGCCGGCGCGGCGCTCTATGCCGGCCATGCCGCCGCCTCGGCGCCGGCGGACGCCACGACGATCACCGACGTCAACGGACGCTCGATCGTCGGGTTGGATCTGCGGGCGCTCCTTTCCCGCGGCAGCAGCGACCAGCAGCTGATCGAGCTCGCGTACGACCGCGTCGAGCGCGCGTACTACAAGCCGGTCGCGGACCAGCTGCTCGTCTCCGGCGAACAGAAGGCGCTCACCGCGTTCCTGAAAGCGAAGAAGGTCGCCTCCCCGCACGTTCCCGCGAACGTTGCGAGCGGCGACCGCACGCGCGACCTCGCGGTGCTCGAGAGCACGCTCGCAAGCGTGCAGAAGCGCTATGCGGCGATCGCACCGCACGACCAGTACACGCAGGTCGCGCTCGCCGGGATGCTCGGAGGCCTGGGCGACCCCTACACGACCTACCTCTCGCCCAAGGAGATCAGCGGCCTGGACGAACAGCTCCAGGGCGGCAACTTCGGCGGGATCGGCGTCTACATCGTCCAGGACCCGCGCAACGGGCAGATCCTCGTCGACCCGATCGACGGCAACCCGGCGATCAAGGCCGGGATCAAGCCCGGCGACGTGATCCTGGCGGTCGACGGCCGCACGACCTCCGGCAAGAAGCTCGACGACGTCGAACGCGAGATCCGCGGGCCGCTGGGGACGGTCGTCTCGCTGACGATCAAGCGGCGCGCCGGTGCGGCGACCTCGACGATCCAGGTCACCCGTGCCGAGGTCCACGTCCCCTCCGTCCGCGAGAAGATGGAGAACGGGATCGCCTACGTCCGTCTGGCCGACTTCGGCACGACCTCGGCCGACGAGGTGCGCAACGCCTTCGTCGACGCGAAGAAGAAGGGCGCGCGCGGGTATATTCTCGACCTGCGCAACAACGGAGGCGGCCTGCTTGATGCGGCCGTCGACATCTCCAGCCTCTTCATCCCCCAAGGGACGATCGTCGCGACGATCGACCGAGCCGGCGACCGCGAGGTTCGTGACGCGACCGGCCGGACGATTCAAGCGAAGCCCCTCGTTCTGCTGGTGAACAAATACACCGCCAGCGCTTCCGAGATCACCGCCGGCGCCGTGCAAGATTACGGCGTCGGGACCCTGGTCGGCGAGAAGACGTTCGGCAAGGGCGTCGTCCAAAGTCTCTACACGATGCCCGACAAGGGCGCGCTCAAGATCACGACGGCGCGCTACGTCACCCCCAAGGGCCGCGACATCCAGCACAAGGGGATCGTCCCGGACGTGGTCATTCCGCAGGCCGTCGACGGCGCGGATGCCCCGATCATGGATACCCCCGGCGACAAGCAGCTCGCGCAAGCCAAGAAGATCATCGAGAGCAAGGACAAGTGATGAAACGGTTCTTCCCCGTCGCCCTGGCCACAGCGCTCGCGCTGGCAACCGCGCACGTTCCGGCGGCGACCGCCGCGGCGACGCAGAGCAGCTCGACGCTGAACGCACAGCTCAACGACGAGCTCGTGACGAGCTACGCGCACCTTGTCGAGGACTTCTACAAGAAGGTCGATCGACAGGCCGTGCTGACCGGCGCGCACGACTCGCTCGTCGCGTACCTCAAGGCGCAGCACGTCGCCAACCCGACGCTGCCGGCGCTTCACGCGACCGAGGACGACACGGCGAACGTCCGCGCGCTCGAGCGTGAGGTGAACCTCGCGGTCGAGACCTACGGCACGAGCCTCAAGCCGGTCGAGTCGCTCTCGCCTCCGACGCAGCTGACCTACGCGGCGATCTCGGGCGTGCTCGGATCGGTGAAGGACCGTTACACCGTCTTCCTCTCGCCCAAGGAATACGCCGAACTCAACGAGGGGCTCGACGGCACGTCGTTCGGCGGCGTCGGAATCTCGTACTCGCTCGACGACAAGACGAAGTTCCTGCACGTCGAGAACGTCATCCTCGACGGTCCCTCCGACAAGGCGGGGCTCCAACCCGAGGACTTGATCACCGCGATCGACGGCAAGCCGGTCCCGCAGCTGCTGCAAGGCGCGACGGTGCTCGAAGCGCAGCAGAAGCGGATCACGAACGCGCTGCGCGGCGATCCGGGGACGCGCGTCACGCTCGCGATCCAGCGCAACGGCAAGGAGATCGGGCCGGTGACGATCACGCGGCAGACGATCCATCAGCCCAGCGTGCTCTCGAAGATGCTCCCGAACGACGTCGGCTACGTCCAGCTCGCGGTCTTCGGCCAAACGACGGGACACGAGCTCGACACCGCGCTCAAGCGCCTCGACTCGCAAGGCGCGAGGGCGTACGTCCTCGACCTGCGCTACAACGGCGGCGGCTATCTCAACGCGGCGGTCGACGTCTCCTCGAAGTTCATCTCGAGCGGCCCGATCGTGAGTGTCCAGTCGCGCGCGGGGACCGACACCGAGTACGACGCGGAGAACACGGCGATCCCGCCGCGTCCGCTCGCCGTGCTCGTCAACCAGTACACCGCGTCGGCCTCGGAGATCACCGCCGGCGCGATCCAGGACTCGGGTGTCGGCACGCTGATCGGCACGAAGACCTTCGGCAAGGGCGTCGTCCAGTCGATCTGGTCGCTGCGTGACGGCTCGGCCGTGAAGATCACGACCGCACGCTACTTCACCCCGAAGGGCCACGACATCAACCTGGTCGGGATCGAGCCGCAGATCGTCAGCTCGCTGGCGAAGAATCAGAAGATTCGCCTCGGCGATCCGAGCCAAGACCCGCAGCTCGTCTCGGCGATGAACTTCCTCAACGCCCGTATCGCGGAAGAGAACGGCGGCACGGCGGCGGCAGCGCCCGCGGCACCGGCGGCGGCCGCTTCGGCGGCGCCGGCCGCGACGGCTCCCGCGCCGGCGGCGACCCCCGGTCAGCGCTGAGCTAGCGAAACAGCGCGCGTTCGATCTGCTCGAACGACGCGAACGAAGTACAGTCCACACCGCGCTCTCGACAATATCGCTCGAGGGCGCGGTTCGTTTTTGCGAAGCGCCGGTCGGCTTCGAGGGCGGCCTCGAAATCGCTCGGGCCGTCGCCGACGTAGACGGTGCGCGCGCCGCGCGCTCGCGCCTCACGGACCCGCGCGGCCTTGTCGTGGCCGTTCGCCGAGTCGTCGATGAAGGTCATCGTCCAGCCTTCGGCGTCGAAGGAGACGTCGTTCGCGAAGACGGGGACGTCGACGCCGGCGCGCTCGAGCGCCGGACCGATGATCTGACGCAGCCCCGAGGAGACGACGGCGACCTGCGCGCCGTGTGCCCGCGCGGTGTGCACGAAGGGCGGAAAGGCGGGATCGACGCGTGCTCGGCTTTCGAGGAACGCGAGCGTCTCCTCGCGCGACATGCGCACCATCGCGGCTTGCTGCGCGAGGACGTCGCGCAGCACCATCCGGCCGGCGGCGAGCTCGTCCTCGAAGCGCTGCCACACGTCCTCACCCGCGACGCTGCGCAGGATCGCGTCGAAAGTATCGATGTCGGTGATCGTCCCGTCGTAGTCGACGAAGATCGCGAGGGGTGCGGTGGGGTGGGACACGGTCGGGCAGATACGACACGCGGGCCGGGAGGCGTTTCCTCTCCGGCCCGCGCGTGACGCTCAGCGCTTCTTGCGGCTGGTCGTCGTCTTCTTGGCGGCCGAGGTCTTGCGCGTCGGCGACTTCTTCGCCGTCGCGGTCGCCTTGGTCGCGCTCGCCTTTGCCTTCGACGCCGTCGCCTTCCGCGCCGGAGTCTTCTTGGCGCTCGCGGCGGTCGTCTTCTTCGCCTTGGCGGTCGAGGTTGCGGTCGCGCTCGTCTTGCGCGCACGCGTCGTCGACTTCGTCTTCGGCTCCGCGGCGGTCGCGGCGGCGGCCGTCTTGCGGGTCGCGCCGCGCTTCGGCTTCGCCGCGACGGGCTCGGGCGCGGCCGGCTCGGCGGCCTTCTTGGCACGGCCGCGCTTCGGCGCCGCCGCCGGAGACTCGGCGAGCGCAGCGGGCTGCACCTCCGGTTCCGGGTCGGGTGCCGGCGCCGGCAGCGCCGGGACGGGCGCCGACGCCTCGAGCTGACCGCCGTACGCCAAGGAACGCTCCTCGGGGGTCCGGCGGCGGCGCGAGGGACGGGCGGCCTTCACCGGTTCGACCGGCTCGGCCGGCGCGGTGAGGACCGGCGGCGGCGGCTCGATCGCGACGTCGCCGCGCTTGCGGTTCCACGGCGCGATCGCGCGGGACGGCGCGGGAGGCGCCGTCTCGCCGGTCGCATGCGCGGCCCCGTCGGTGTCGACCCGGAAGATGTGCCGGTCGGGGAGCGGCGGCTGCTGCGGGGTTGCGGCGGCTGCGGCGACGGGCTGACCCTCACCGGCGGCTCCGCCGCGGCCGCGACGGCGACGACGACGACGACGACGCTTGCGCTCGCCCTCCTGGGGGGCACCGGCCGGCGCCGCGACGGCGACGGCTTCCTCGGCATCGTCCTCGTCGTCCTCGGCTTCGGCGACCGCGACGGCCGCGTCGGCCACGGCCGGCTGCGCGCCGGTCTCGAGCCCTGCGCCTCCGCGTCCGCGGCGACGGCGGCGACGGCGGCGGCGACCCGCCTCTTCCTCCGACTCGGCCGGATGGGCCGTACCGTTGTTCACGGCGCTCGGCGCCGCCGTCGGCGCCGGCGGGACGCTGACCAGCTCGACGGTCGCGCTCGCGGCGACGCGGTTCCCCGAGAGCTTCTCGCCCGGAAGCACGCCGCCGACCGCAGTCCCCGAGAGCGACTCGCCCGGCATCGTGACGACACCGTCGGCGGCCTTGCGCGCGGCGGTCTTCGGCGGCGCCTCCTCGGCGGTCGTCGAGATCCCGATCGCGGCGGTTCGGCCGCCCAGGCCCTTCTCGGCCTCCTCGGCCAGCTCGCGCAGCTCGTCGGCTTGTTCGGCGGCGGTGAGCTCGCGCTTGCGGCCGCGTCCGCCGCGGCGGCGGCGCTTCTTCCCCTCGCCGGCGACGGCGCGTTCGCCCTCGAGCGGGGTCCTCGCCTCGGCCAGGATGTCGTTGCCGTCGACGTCGATGATGCGGACCTTGATCGTCTTGCCGACCGCGTTGGCCGCGTTCTCGACCTCGATCAAGCGGCCGGCGACGACCGCGGCGGCGGCGGTGGCGTTGGGGAGCCGCGTCGAGAGCAGCTCGACCTCGAACTCGTCGCCGACGCGGATCGGGGCCAGCGCCGGGATCCCGCCGTCACCGAAGATGACCCGCGGCTTCTCCGGATGGACCGCCGGATCGACGTACACGTCGATCGGCGCGCCGATCTGGGCGGCGAGCTGCTCGCGCTCGTCCTCATACCAGTACTCGGCCTGCGCCGCGACGCTCGGGGCGGCGGCGATGTGGACGTGCTGGGCGACCCCGTTCTTGTGCGCGGCGATCTGGCGGAACGTCCCGATCGTGACCGATTCCGGGGACATGACGCTGCCCAGACCCTCGCAGGTGGGGCACTTGCCGCGCAGCTGCTGGCCGAGGTCCTTGCCGATCCGCTTGCGCGTGAACTCCAAGAGCCCCAGCGGCGAGAACGACTGGATCGTCGAGCGCGTGCGGTCCTTGCGCAGCCCGTCCTGGAGCGCGGCGATGACCTTGTTGCGGTCGCCTTCCGAGCCCATGTCGATGAAGTCGCAGACGATGATCCCGCCGATGTCGCGCAGGCGCACCTGGCGCGCGATCTCCGCGGCGGCCTCGACGTTCGTGCGCACGATCGTGTCGTCGAGGTTCTTTCCGCCGGTGAACTTCCCGGAGTTGACGTCGATGACGGTCAGCGCCTCGGTCGACTCGATCACGATCGAACCGCCCGACGGCAGCTTGACGGTCGGCTTCATCAGCCGCGCGATCTCGTCGTCGATCTTGAAGTCGGCGAAGAGCCGCTTCCCGCCCTCGTAGTACTTGATGCGGTCGACGTACTGCGGGCCGAGCAGGCGCATGAAGTCGCGGACGTCCTCGACCTCGCTCGCCTCGTCGAGCCAGACGTTCTGCACCTCGGGGGTGATGAAGTCGCGGGCCGTCTTGTAGACGAGGTTCATGTCCTTGTGCAGCAACGCCGGCGCCGGAAGCGCCTTGTACTGCTCGAGGATCCCGTGCCACATGCGGATCAGCACGCCGAGGTCGGCGATCAGCTCGGCGTTCGAGACCCCGGCGGCGGCGGTGCGCACGACCGTCGCCATCCCCTCGGGGCGGATCGCCTTCATGATCGTCTTGAGCCGGTTGCGTTCCTCGGCCGACTCGATCTTCCGCGAGACGCCGCTGAACTTGCCGGTCGGCATGAGGATCAGGTAGCGGCCCGGGAGCGAGATGTTCGTCGAGACGCGGGCGCCCTTGAGGCCGCGCGGTTCCTTGACGATCTGGACGAGGACCTCGTCCCCACGGCTCACCTTCTCGGTGATCGTGTAGCCGCTGCGGCCCGAGGTGACCTCGACGTCACCGATGTTCAGCGGCTGTTTGTTGATGTCGTCGACGTAGAGGAAGGCGTTCCGGCCCAGCCCGATGTCGCAGAAGCTGGCGCCCATCCCGGGGAGGACGTTGACGACCTTCCCCTTGTAGATCGAGCCGATGACGCGCTCTTCGCGCTCGACGTAGATCTCGGCGAGACGACCGTCCTCGAGGATCGCGACGCGGTTCTCCCACGGATCGCTCGAGACGAGAATATCGGTCGACAAGTGCTATGTTCTCCCGGATGGCGACGTTCCGGACAACCGCGGAGCGCACTCGCGACGACGTTGGTACGTCATCGAGCGGGCGTCGCGGGCGGGCGCTGCCGTCTCCTAGTTCCTTGAAAATCGGTGCTGAGTCCCGAAGACGATCCAGCGTGGGCCCCTCCGGCCCGTCGCGATCACCTCACGAGTCCTCCTGGTTGCCTGTTTCGGTTCTCTCCGGGATGGTCCTTCGCTATGACGAACGTCGTAGAGATGGCAGGCGACAAGACAAGCTTTCGGTAGCTCGCGGTCGCCAAGGGTGAGGATGCGCGCGGAATCATTCGCGGACGAGCTGGCGATCTTCGCCGACGTCGCGGCCGAGGGGAGCTTTTCGGGGGCGGCGCGGCGCCGCGGGGTGAGCCCCTCGTCGGTCGTGCGACGGATCGACGCGCTCGAAGTGCGCGTGGGCGCGCCGCTCTTCGTGCGCTCGACGCGTTCGCTGACGCTGACCGCCGCCGGGCAGGCGCTGCTCGTGCGCGCGCGCCGCATCCTCGACGAGCTGGCGGACACGATCCAGGAGGTCGCTTCGTTCAGCGTCGAGGTGCGCGGGCTGCTCCGCGTCGCATCGCTGCCGACCTTCGGCAAACGGTACGTCGTCCCGGCGGTGGCCTCGCTTGCCCAGACGCACCCGCACCTGCGCGTCGAGCTGGATCTCACCGAACGGGTCGCCGACCCGATCGTCGAGCGCTTCGACGCGGTGATCCGCATCGGCCGGCTCCCCGACAGCACGCTGATCGTCTCGCAACTCGCCGTGCAGCGGCGCGTCCTCTGCGCGAGCCCCGCGTATCTCGCGCGATCGTCCGTCCCCGCGACGCGTGATGACTTGACGGCGCACCGGCTGCTCGACAAGGCGCACGGCGCCGATCTCCTGCGGTGGGCCGACGTCCTGGGCCGTCCGCTCGGGCAGCACGACGTGCACGCGGTGTTCCGCTGCGATGATTTCGACACGCTGCGGCAGGCGGCGCTCGACGGAATCGGGATCGCCTACCTGCCGGACTGGGTCGTCGGCACAGACATCAACCGCGGTGCGCTCGTGCAGCTGTTCCCGCTGCACGCGGCACGCGAGGACGAGGAATCCGGGGTCTACCTGCTGCGCGCGCTGCCGAAGGCGCCCCCCGCGCTGCGCACCTTCGAGGACGCGCTGCGCCGCGTCATCGGCTCGCCGCCGTCGTGGCGGGTCGGCGAATCAGGCTAACGCTCTGCGCTCGATGCTCTGCGCGAACAGCGGCGTCTCCCGGCTGTTGTGATTCGACGAGGCCTCCTGGCGCGCGGCGCGCGCATCCTCGAACGCGATGCCGTGCTCCGCGATGAACGCGAGGAACTCGTCGGTCGCGCTCGCCGTCACGCGATTCGTGTATTCGCAGCGCTGCGCGTCGATCGGCGCGACGCTCAGCTCCCACACGACCTGAACCTTCGTGCGCCCGTTCGGCGTGATGACGTCGGACTGCGAGACCATCCGGCAGAGATGCTTCTCCGTGATCTCGCCGACGTAGTGCTGGATCACCAGCGTCTGGCCGATCGTCTCGACGTTGATCGACATGCGCCGCCCCTCGTCGGTCGTCGTCACACCGGCCGCGATGTGGTCCGGCACGCAACAGCGCTGGTATTCGGCTTCGGGAAGGTTGAAGAGCCAATCGGCGATGTCGACGCGCTCGATCGGCGCGTTGATGACATGGCTGAAGCTCGACGCTGAGAGCGTCCGGTCGTTCATGGTGCGGGTTCCTCGAGGTGGTGGGCAGGCGACGGTCTCGCCGTCGCCGCCGCGATCATAGGACGGCGTCGCGAAGCGAGAAAGGCGTCCGGGCGACGAACCGCTTTGCGCGGGGCGCAAAGATGCTGCGGGACAGCTGCCCACGCCACGCGAAGGGCGGTTGCGGTGGGCGGCACGGCAAGCTTTCGGCGGTTGTGGGCCGGGCAAACCACGAGCGTCTTCGGGACGGCCGTCAGCGCGCTCGCCGTCCCGACGATCGCGATCGTCGTCCTGCGCGCCCCGGCGTTCTGGATCGGCGTCCTCGAAGCTGCGCAGTACGCGGCGTTCCCCGTCTTCGGCCTCGTCGCAGGGGTGTGGGTCGATCGCTGGTCGCGTCGAACGACGATGCTCACGGCGGACGTCGTGCGGACGCTCGCGCTGGCCTCGATCCCGCTCGCCGCGCTCGCGCACGTCCTGGGATTCGCGCAGCTCGTCGCCGTCGCGCTGTTCGTCGGGATCGCCTCGGTGTTTTTCGACGTCGCGTATCAGGCCTACGTCCCGGCGCTGGTCGCGCCTGCGTGGCTCGAGCACGCGAACGCGCGCCTCGAAGCGTCGAACAGCGCCGCACGGCTCGCCGGCAGCGGTCTGGCCGGCGTGCTGATCGCGCTCGTCGGGGCACCGCTCGCCGTCGCGTGCGACGCGATGTCGTATCTCGTCTCGGTCGCTGCGCTCGCGGGGATTCGCGTCCCCGAGACGCATCGCGACACGGTGAGCGCTTCGGAACCGCTCGCGTTCGCCGTCGCGCTGCGCGAAGGGATCGCGCTCGTCGTGCGCTCGCCGGTCTTGCGCGCCATCCTGTGCGCGACGGCGAGCGTCAACTTCGGTTCGTCGATCGTCGACGCCGTCTACCTCCTGTTCCTCTATCGCGTGCTGCACTTCTCGCCCGCGCTCACCGGGATCGTCTTCGCCTGCGGCAACCTCGGCTTTCTCGGCGCGCTCGCCGCGCCGGCGCTCGGACGCCGGTTCGGCGCGGGCCCGCTGCTCGGCATCTCGCTCATCGGCTCGATCGTCGCGGCGTTCGCGATCCCGCTGGCGCTGGTCGTGCAACCGCTCGCGGTGATCCTCTGCGTGCAGATCCTCTCCGCAATCTGCATCCCGCTCTACAACATCACCCAGCTGAGCCTGCGCCAGCGGATGGTCCCGGCCGACAAGCTCGGGCGCATGAACGCGACGATGAGGACCGCGGTCTGGGGCGTGATGCCGCTCGGCGCGTTGCTCGGCGGCGCGCTCGGCGCGAGCATCGGGATCGTCCCCACGCTCGTCGTCGGCACGCTCGCGATGGGCGCGGCGATCCCGTTCGTCCTCGCGCCCGTGGTGCGGAAGCTCGCGGCGGCGCCGCAGGGTGAAGCGGCTTAGCGCGAGGCGTCGACGAGCAAGAACCAGGGCTGCGTGCGCAGTCGAGCGGCCATCGCGGGATCGCGCTCGGCCATGCGTTCCGACGGTCCCGGCTCGACGAGCGCGTGCAACGTGAACCCCGCGGCGAGGACGTCGCCGACGATGCGTTCGAGCGAGCGATGGTAGAAGCGCACCGGGACCGGCTCGGCGGCGAAGCCCGGCCACACGTCGTCGACGAGACGCACCGCGCGGTAGTCGTGCGCGTCGTCGACGGTCAGCAGCGGGTGGTGCGTCGAGAAGACGAGCCGGCCGCCGGGGCGCAGCACGCGCGCGAGCTCGCGCAACGGTGCGTTCCAGTCGGCGAGGTAATGCAGCGTGAGCGACGACGCGACGAGGTCGAACGAGGCGTCGGCGAACGGGAGCGGCGCGCCGAGATCCGCCTGCACGACTTGCGCGGCGGTGCCGACGCGCTCGCGCGCCAGATCGACCATCGCGGCGCTCGCGTCGAGCGCGACGACGCGCGCGCCATGCTCGACGAGCCACGCGGCGTGCTCGCCGCCGGCGCAGCCCGCGTCGAGCACGTCGCGCCCCGCCACCTCGCCGAGCAGCGCGCGCAGCGCGGGCCGTTCGTAGGCGGCGTTCATCGTGTTTGCCGCGCTGACGCGCGCGTACGCCGCTGCGAGCGCCGGGTCGTCGTAGAGCCGGCTCCCGCTTTCGCTCATGCGCGGCGCGCGGTCTCGTCGAAGATCAGGCGGTCCTTCTGCAGGACGATGTTCAAGAGGATCCCGAGCGCGACGTAATCGGTCATCAGCGCGCTGCCGCCGTACGACATGAAGGGCAGCGGGATCCCGGTGATCGGCATGATCCCGATCGTCATCCCGACGTTGACGATGATGTGGAAGGCGAGCATCGCGACCAGACCGACCGCGAGCAGTACGCCGAAGCGGTCCTTCGCGGCGAAGATCGCCTTGAGCGCGGCGCCGATCGTCACCACGTACAGCGCGAGCAGGACGAGCGCGCCGACGAACCCGGCCTCCTCGCCGACCGCGGTGAAGATGAAGTCGCGCGAGTTCTCCGGGACGAAGTTGAGCTGGGTCTGCGTCCCGTGGAAGAGCCCCTTGCCGAACAGCTCGCCGCTGCCGACCGCGATCTTCGCCTGGTTGAGGTTGTAGCCGACGCCCTGCGGGTCCATCTTCGGATCGAGGAAGACGAGCAGACGCGCGCGCTGGAACGGCTTGAGGATGTGGTCGCTGCTCAGCACGTACGCGGCGGCGGTCGCGATCGCGCCGACGTAGAGCCCGAAGTCGAAGAGGTTCGGCAGACCGAAGAACAGCTCGGCGGTGAGGATCGCACCGATCACGAGCGTCGTCCCGAGGTCCGGCTGCTTGAGGATCAGGACCGCCGGAACCGCGACGGCGAGGAGGGGGAGCGCGATCTCCTGGAGCTTGCGATAGGTTCCGCGGCAGAGCAGCGCCGCGATCGCGATCGCGAGAACGACCTTCGCGGGCTCCGAGGGCTGAAACTGGAACGGGCCGATCGCGATCCAACGCGCCGCGCCGAGCGCCGAGTGCCCCTTGAACGCGATGAAGACCAGCAGCCCTAACGTCACGACGTAGAGCGGGAGCGCCCAGCGCCGCCAATGGCGGTAGTCGATGAACGCCGTCCCCACCATCATCGCGATCCCGACGAGCGCGTAGATCAGCTGCTTGTGCCACTCGTCGGCGGCGTACGGCTCGTGCAGCGTCGCGGAGCGGATGAAGACGATCCCGAGCACCGTCACGAGGACGGGAGCGATCGCCAGCGGCCAGTTGAACCGAGTGTACCAGGGACGTTCCATGCGCTACCGTGACCAGACGACCGGAGAAGTCCCGGCGTCTTCCGCGAGCGCTGGGCCGAATCCCAGCGCGGCGCTACGTGACGACGCGGAACGTCAGGTTCACGCGCACCCCCGCCGCGGCGCGCCGCTTGGGAAGGCGATGGCGCCACCGGCGCTGCGTCTCGCCCTCCATCAGCAGCAGGCTCCCGTGGCCCAGGACGAGCGCGATCCGCTCGCGGTCGCCGCGATGCTCGAACTCGAAGACCCGCTCGGCACCCACGCTGACCGACGCGATCGTCGGCGCGGGGCCCAGCTCGGGCTCGTCGTCGGCGTGCCAGCCCATGTGCTCGCCGCCGTGGCGGTACTGGTTGAGCAGCACGCTGTTGAACCGCACGCCGGTCCGCGCCGCGAGCAGCGCGCGCAGCCCCTCGAGCGGTACGGTCCAGGGGAGCGGCTCGTTGCGGATCCCGGAGTAGGTGTAGACCGCGCCGGGATCGCCGTACCACGCGGTCAATCGCGGGAACGGGACGCGCCGCCCGTAGAGCGTGAACGCGTCCTGCGACCACGCAGTCCGCGCGAGGAGCGCGCGCAGCAGGTCGTCGGCCTGCTCGGGATCGAGCAGGTGCGGCTCGTACCGGACGGCGCCGTCGCGCGTGAGGACCACGCGCGGGCCGAAGTCGAGGATCAGATCGCCGAGAACCCCGGCGCACCCGACGCGCGCTTGCGACGGCGTTTGCGCTTCGGAGCCGCCGCGCCCGGGGCCGCGGCGGCAGGGGCGTCCGGCACGGCTTCCGGCTCCGGCTCGTCGGCGACGGCGGCCGAGGCGCCGGCCGGGTCGAGCGAGGGCGGCGGCTCGGGCGGCGGCGGAGCGGGGGTCGTCGGCGGCGCGGCCGGCGGGGTCGGCCGATTGCGCATCGCGACGATCGGGATGTTGGCGAGCATCGCGACCTGCTTGTCCTGCTGCTCGAACGACACGTCGCAGCTCGAGGGGTCGACCTCGACGTAGCGCGAGATCACCTCGAGCAGATCGCGTTTGAGCGACTCGACGACCTCGGGGGCGAGCGAGAGATGGTCGGAGAGCAGGACCAAGCGCAGCCGCTCCTTGGCCATGGCGCTGGAGGGCTGCTTGCCGAAGAAGCGTTGAACGAACTCGAACATGTTAGGAGCGGCTCCCGAAGAGCTTTTCGAAGAACGACTTTTCGCGCGGGATCTCCGGCTCCGAGGTGTCGGTGCCGGTGACGCGGCCGGCGATCGCGCGGTACGCGGCGCCGATCGATGAGGTCTGATCGAGCGCGACCGGCTCGCCCTTGTTGGTCGAGACGATCACGTCGGGTGCGTCGGCGATCACGCCGAGCAGCGGGAGGCGCAGGATCGCGTTGACGTCCTGCACCGAGAGCATCTTCCCGCGCCGCACCAGCGCCGGACGCAGCCGGTTGACGATCAGCTTGATCTGCCGGCCCTCGCCGAGCAGTCCGACGACGCGGTCGGCGTCGCGCACGGCGGAAACCTCCGGCGTGCAGACGATGATCGCCTCGTCGGCTCCGACGATCGCGTTGGCGAACCCCTTCTCGATACCCGCCGGGCAGTCGATCAACACGTAGTCGAAGCGCTCGCGCAGCGAGTCGATCAGATCGCGGAACGCGGACGTGTCGACGTCGTCCTTCTCGCGCGTCTGCGCCGCGGCCAGGAGGCGCAGCGTCGAGACGCGCTTGTCGGTGACGAGCGCGTCGTCGAGCGTCGCGTTCCCTTCGAGCACGTCGAGGACGTGATGGCGCACGCGCGCCTCCAGCCCCAGCACGATGTCGAGATTGCGCAGCCCGACGTCGGCGTCGACGAGCACGACGGTCGCGCCGGTCGCGGCGAGCGCCGCGCCGAGGTTCGCGGTCGTCGTCGTCTTGCCGACCCCGCCCTTGCCGCTGGTGACGACGATCGCGCGGCCGCGCTTCTTCGGCGCCGCGTCCGCCGCCGGTTGTACTTCAGGAACCGCCTCGCGCATCAACCCGCCTTTCGGAAGAGCCGGCCGAGGAAACCCGGCACGGCGAACTGCGTGAACGGAACGACCTCGCCTTCGAGACGGCGCGCGATCTTGTCGTAGATCCCGGAGAGGCGCGCCTCGGGCTGCAGCACGATCGGCTCGCCGCGGTTCGTCGTGTCGATCACTTCTTCGTCGTCCGGGACGATCCCGAGCAGCTCGGCGGAGAGGATGTCGGTCACGTCGTCGACCGAGAGCATGTCGCCGCTGCGCACCAGCTCGGGGCGCAGGCGGTTGACGATCAGGCGCAGCGGGAGACCGCGCTCGCGCAGCTTGCCGATCACGCGGTCGGCGTCGCGGATCGCGCTGACCTCGGGGGTCGTCACGACGATCGCCTCGGCCGCGCCCGCGATCGCGTTGCGGAAGCCGTGCTCGATCCCGGCGGGGCAGTCGATCAGCACGAAGTCGCACAGCTCACCGAGCTGGGTGACCACGTCCGCCATCTGCAGCTCGGTGATCGCCGTCTTGTCGCGCGTCTGCGCCGCGGGGAGGATCGAGAGGCTCTCGAGGCGCTTGTCCTTGATCAGCGCCTGGCGCAGCTGGCAGCGTCCTTCGACGACCTCCACCAGATCGAAGACGATCCGCTTCTCGACGCCGAGCACCAGATCGAGATTGCGCAGCCCGATGTCGGCGTCGACCAGCACGACCTTGTGCCCGCGCTTCGCGAGCGCCGCACCGAGATTCGCGGTCGTGGTCGTTTTTCCAACGCCGCCCTTGCCTGAGGTAAGAACGATGCGCCGTGCGCTCATGGAGTGGTGCCTGCGGTCATGACGGTTGCTCCCGGCGGAGATCCGCCTCGGAAAAGGGGACGACGACGATGCGATCGTCGATGATCGACGCGTGCTCGGGGCCGCGCGCCTTCGCGCCGGCGTCGCTGGTCGCGATCGCGGTCGCGATGCGAAGCTGCGTCGGCGCCAGCTCGAGCGCGATCACCCGCGCGCTCCGATCGCCCTGCGCGCCGGCGTGCGCCACACCACGCAGCGCGCCGAAGACGACGATGTCGCCGGAGGCGACCAGCTCGGCGCCAGGATTGACGTCGCCGATGACGACGAGGTTGCCCAGGTTGTGGAGCGCCTGCCCGCCGCGCAGCGTCCCGCGGTGGTAGAGCGTCGCCACGCCGACCGGAACGGCTCGCGCCGGTTGCGGGATCGCGACGGAGGCCGTCGCGACCGCCGTGCGCGCAGGGCCGGTCTTGCGGCGGCGGATCATGTCCTCGCGCGCGCCGGCGAAGTCGGCGACGAGCGAGCGCGCCTCCTCGGAGAGCCGCACCTCGCGCGCGGCGCGCTGCCGCGGTAGGACGGCGACCTCGCCGACGGGCACGAGGCCGAGATACGCCAGCTCCAACTCGGCGGCGACCGGCGCGAGCGCGTCGACCCCGCTCACGCCGTCGAGCGTGATCCCGAATTCGGCCAACGCATCGCGGAACGCCGCGATCTCGCTCGCCGGCGGCGCGAGAATGCCGAGGTTCGCAACCGCGCGGCTGCCGCGATAGAACTCGGGCTGCTCGGCAAATTGCGCGCGCAGCTCCTCCGTCGCCGCGCCGAGGGCTCGATCGACTGCGATCTCGAGACTGCGGCCGCGGCCGCGCACCGTGCTCATCGGAGGGCTGCGCTCACCATGATCCGCGGCCGTTCCCATGCTTCCCGATCGAGCCCTGCGCGATCCACACGGAATGCACGGGAAAGTAACGTTTTCCACACCGTCCCCACAGGTTTTCAGAGAGACGGTGGAGAGTTGCCTGGGGACGTCGAACACTTGTCCCCCGGCGCAGACCGGACGACCCGTCCCTCGAGGGTAGGCCAATGACGTTTCGCCGCATTCTCGTCATCGCGCTCAGTTTCGCGTTTGTGAGTGCCAGCGTCCCGGCACCCGCGCTTGCCTTGTCGACGCAATCCGAGATCGCGATCGGCAAAGAGTACGACAAGCAGATCACCGATCAGAACGTGATCGTCACCGACCCGCTGCTCAACCAGTGGGTCAATGGGATATCGCAACGGCTTTGGGATCAGACGGCGCGCAAGGACGTGCCGTATTCGATCAAGATCATCGACTCGGCCGACGTCAACGCGTTCTCGACCCTCGGCGGATACATCTACATCAACGAGGGGACGCTCGATTTCGCGCAGTCCGACGACGAGCTCGCCGGGGTGATCGGGCACGAGACGGGACACATCGAGCGGCGTCACGCCGTCACCGCGAACAACAAGGCCTCGATCCTGAACATCCTGTTCGGGATCGGCTCGCTCTTCTCGCCGATCCTGTACCGCTTCGGACAGATCCTCGAAGCCGGTGCGCTTGCGAAGGTCTCGCGCGACGACGAGACGCAGGCCGACAAGTACGGCCTGATGCTGATGACGCGCGCCGGCTACGATCCCGCCGCGATGGTGTCGTTCATGGCGCACCTCGGCGCCGTGTACAGAGAGAACCACGATTTCCTGAGCAAGTACCTGGCCGATCACCCGGACGCGCAGAACCGCCTCGCGCACCTCGTCGGCTATCCCGAGCTGGATCCGACCAAGCGGACCGACGACCAGCGGCTCGCTGCGGC
>Ga0310811_10002707_pt1 | contig 22167 bp, 21 predicted proteins | sample YCmetagenome_FD_207642 | JGI IMG/M metagenome (GOLD analysis project Ga0310811, IMG submission 207642) | Soil microbial communities from experimental microcosm in Duke University, North Carolina, United States - YC | ecosystem: Engineered > Artificial ecosystem > Soil microcosm > Unclassified ...
ATAAAGGTGTTGCTGTTAGTAATAGTACTTTATCAACAGCTTTGGCACATCTGACAGCAATTTTTGCGTTTGCAACAGATTCACCATCTTTCCTCTTTCCTTTTTTGGGAGTTTTGGTTGGCGTTTTGCCTTTACCAACCTCTCCTTTGATGGTTGTACGAAGATTGTGCGCCTCATCAATAATAAGGAATACGTTATGGGGACATCCTCTTTCATAAGTTGTCGCAAAATTACGAATCGTATAAAACTCGTATCTCTTATCATTCGATTTGGCACCATACGCTTCTAACTCTTTTTTAAAGTTTTCTTGCAAAGATTTGGGTGTTACAACAATCACTTTTCCTTTGGGGCGATCATCCAAATAACATTGTGATGCGGCAACGGCCGTCAACGTTTTACCGGAACCAACGTCGAATGCGGCAATGATACCTCGATGCGTACGTAGATGATTAACTAAGATTTTTTGATGATCTTTTAATTTCAACTTACTACGTGAGATGCAATCTCCCTTAGGAGACTTTCTTTCTCCGCCAGAAGACTTTATTTCTTTATCGGAAGATTTCCTTTCTTCTTCTGGGGATTTTATTTTTTCCTCCTTTTCTTTCTTTGGATATTTGGGAATCTTAGTTACAACCTTCTTTTCATCGATTTGCTTTTTCTTTTTAGTTTTATCTTTCTTAACGGGAGACTTTTTTGCTTTCTTCTTTTTGGCAGGGCTTTTGTTTTTGGTAGTTTTCTTCTTTTTAACAGGAGACTTTTTTACCTTTTTCTTAGGTTTCTTTTTCAAAGGTGATTTAGATGATTTTTTAGGAGACTTTTTAGGAGACTTTTTTGGCGAAGGTTTTATTTTTGCATCCTTCAATAATGCGCATAACTGCTCTTTGCTATAAGTGTTCGCGTTTTTGAGCGATAAGTATTTTAAAGCCAACTTTACAAGTTCAACTTTCGAGAAAGCATTGGGATGATCTTTCGATGCTTTAACATTACATTTCCTCGATCCCCACTCATCGATACCTTTGAATTCTAGATTAGAATTCTTCTTTTTTGCGGTTTGCACTTTACCGACCCATGCAATATTTAAAAGTGAACATAAATTACTTTTGTTAAGTTTATTAACCATTGTTTTATCGTGACCATCGGCAATGGCCTTTTCACGCAAACGTTTTACGGTGTACACATGCGGAAGATCCTTGCTTTTACGTGTAGCACAAACGCGTTTCACCATTTTACATTGTAGCAATATTATTAACATTGCATGTTAACACACGATATTCACATGTGTGCGAATATCATACTTTAATATTATCAATAACTACGTGTTATCGCGTAGTGATCCAATAAAATCGATCCTCAGTGGAACATAAAGCGAAGCTCACACTTAAGTGTGAGCTTCGCTTTATATAATAAAAACGAATCTTCGTGTAAACACGAAGATTCGAGCAATATTTCATATTGCTATATTACGTGAGGATCGCGTAATAATTCTTATCGCATTTTAATGCGATAAGAATTATTATTCAATTTCTTTGATATGCGATCTTACAGATTTATGACAACAATTGCATTCTGTTGCGCCGTGCTTTACCGCTAAATTAATTAAATGTTGATGTTTGCCTTCGCAAGCACCTTGTAAAAAGAATGACCAATTTAATTCATGGACAATATTCATTTTTTGACACCATTCAATAACACATTTGGCTATGTCACTGAATCCTTTTCTGAAAATGTCGTATAATCCTTGATCAATATCATCATTACCAACAAATGCTGCAAAATCGTCCAGACTTAATAAATATTCAATAATATGAAGGTGGCCTTTCTCGCACGCGTCGGCAAACCCTTCATCAAAATCAACGGAACCTTTTTCAACCGCCCATTTTACTAATTCTAAGTGCCCGCCATTGCACGCCCCAACAAGTACGCAATTCGCTGTTATATCTTCGTTTAACTCTTCATTTAAGCATTCTTTTAATCGATCGCGTATATTATTACTAAGTCCGTAATCACGGATGAAATCTACAACATCTACGTTACCTCCGTAACCCGCACAATAATATAAATAACTCCAACAATCTTCAAATGTAATGGGATTACCACAGCCTTTCGGGGACAAATAACACTCTAACACATTATGACTGTTAAACAGCATTTTCACAACGCTCAAATCGCCACTCCTACACGCACCTTCAATTCCTTTGATGATATTTGCATGTCCGTATTTGAGACACAACTCAATCATTGGCATAAACGCATATCGACAAGCATCTTCTAATTGTTCAACGAACATTCCAAATTTAGTTCTTACAATAAGATGATAGTCACGATTTTTAAATATATCGCGAATAATATCGTAAATTTTAGGCGTAGAACACCGCAACGCTCCATTTCGGGATGATATTCGACGGAATGAGTCTTCTCGCGTAAACTCATCGATAGCGTTCAAATCTTTAAAAAATTGTGGATATAAAGATTGTTCTGTTGACACTTCGACGCACATTTTGCTAAAAGCATGTGATACCACGCACATTCTGCTTCGATCGTACGAAGACGATAACTGTATAACGTATCGTTGAATATCTTGCGGTAAATAAACCCACATAACTCTTCAGTATAATTTGTATTTTGTGTAATAATACACAAAATATATGTAACAATCGAACAAATATATCATTTTTTATTGGCTCGCAGTTCGAAACTTCACGTAACATGAAGTTACATTTTCTAAAGTGTTTTCACTTAAACTTTACACACGTAACACAATAATAACAAAAGAACAATATGCAACAACCCATGAAATTTTGCATCATTACAATGACGTATAATGAAGCGAAGAATCTACCGAAAATGGCGGAAAGTGCAAAAGAGTATATGGATGCGGGTGGTAAAATTTACTTATTCGATACGGGGAGTACCGATGATACGGTTGAGGTTGCTAAAAAGATTGGTTTTCATGTAACTGTTTCGAAAGTCAAGTTCAAAAAAACATTAACGAAAGGATTGCTCAACAAATGGAAAACAACGTTTAAAATGTCGTGTACACCCGTTGCAACCCCCACCGACTTTTTCCCCTTTGACGAAGCTCGTAATGCTGCTTCTAAAATACCGGAAGAGGATTGTATGTTTTTTGTTGATGGTTCGGATTACTTTGTTAATCTCGATTACATGGAAGTGAATAAAGTAATGGAGGAAGGTTATGATCAACTAACAACCATACAGTTATACGGCGGTGCGAGAGGAGGTATTTGTCGTTTTTATAACAGAAATTACGGTAAATGGTTTGGTCATGTACACGAACATTTGGTATGCGATGATGAAAGGGATTTTTTGAACAAGGATAAAATAACACACCGTGTCAAACGTGGAGAATTATCCGAAGAAATATTTTGTATTGAGCATCGTATCATTCAAAAAGACAGAAGTGATAAGTATATGGCCGGTTTATTATATACACATTTGAACATGCCTACGGGTCGATGGCATTATTATGTTGCGAGAGAGTTGATGGGTAAGAAATATTATGCCGATGCGAGAAGACTTTTTGTCAAAAGATACGAATGTGAAGAATATCCTGAAGAGAGAGCTATGGCCATGTGTTGGGCCGCTAAATGTAAAAAAGAGGAGGGTGGAACAGACGATGAAGTTTTTTACTTTTACAAAAAAGCGTATGAACTTGAAACAACATTGAGAGAATCGTATTTTGAGTTTTGCCAATATCATTTCCTCAAAAAGAATTGGAAAGAGGTACTTGAGGGTGCCACTAAATGCGTAAAAATTATAAATGAATCGGCGCCCACATTTTTTGAGGATTATCGATTTAATGAAGATCATAATTTGAGTTGGTACTTATTACACGGGCACTATTACGCTGGTTCTAAAGAATTGGCCGTTTATCATTGGAGAAAGTTTGTTAAATCGCGTAATATTGTTGAAGAAAAGAACGAAACGTATAAAACTTTAAATTTTGCAAAATACAAATATTTTCCTGATATACCTTTAGAAATAAAGGAATTTATGTGCAAAAGTATCGACGGAGACGAAATATATAAATGTATAGGGGAATTAAAAGATGATAGCATCGGAAATAGAATCGGTAATCAGGCATCAGATGATAATACACAATTAGATACGTTTTTAATGGATTTTACCAGAAAATTAACGCCGCCATGTACAACCATTATCGATACATCTGCAGGTAAAGGTTATTACGCAATAGCTGTATCAAAATTAGTGTACCCATCGACTGTTCATGCTTTTGAAGTTTTTTCGTATAAAGAATTGGTTACTAACGTATTCCTTAATGCGAGAAATAACGTAAAAACGCATGAACACGCATTATCGAATGAAGAATCTGTAATTAACGGGCACACAATTGCTATTGCCTCATCTAAAGTTACATACAATGATGCAGTCGCAAAGAATTATTTTAATTTATCACGAGAAGTGGACAATACTATCGATTGTAAAGCACTCGATTCCTACATGAATATTGTATCGAATGTAAGTGTTATAAAAATGGAAGAAAACGGATTGACGAGTCCGACCGATATCATTGTTGGAGGAATGGGTATAATTAAGCAACATAAACCTTCGATTATAATATTGCGTGGAATTCTCAAATTTAATTTGAATGGGATTCAGCAACTACTTAAACCGCTTGGTTATACGTCTATTAAAACAAAAAATGTGGAATTATACGTACCCGATACTATATCACAGAGAAAACGTGTTGCTATAGTATGTTATTCGGCGCCCGAGATGATATGGGATATTTCGCATTTTGAAGGGAAATACATCGAGTTGGGTGATTCTGAATATGCTGTTATTAATCTTGCGAAAGCATTGTCGGCCAATGGTATTATCGTTGATGTTTGGTGTAATACTTCTAAATTAATACGCGAAAAAAATATAAGGTACCTTAATTATAAGTTTTTTCAAGGATATTTCGATTCTTCGTGCTACTACGATGCTGTTATTTATTGGAGATACGATTATGAAATCAGGACAAAACATAAAGCAACGAAAAATATTCTGTGGTTACAAGAACATAATTACGGAACGTATGATGAAAGAAAAAGACCTGATATAGACGCGGTTGTTGTACAATCTCAGAATCATCGCGATACATTCTTAAGTCATTACAAAAACGATCAAGAATCGCTAGCCTTTTTCGAGAACAAAGTTCATGTTATACCTAACAGCATTGAAACACGATCCACGCACTTGTGCGTGGATCGTGCGTTAACATGTAATGTTAATAGTATTGAAACACGATCCACGCACAAGTGCGTAGATCGTGTGTTAACATGCAACGCCAACAATATTGCGCGCAATATTGCAGATGCAAGTCAACGCATAAAACACAAGTGCGTCTACCTTAATAATCGGGCGTATGGATTAGATATATTACTCGATGATTGGGACAATATTCACTCATCTATACCAACAGCAACTTTACATATTATACACGGTCCACAAACGTGGGGTATCAAAACACGTGAAGAGGAAAAAGCAATGTCCGATCGTATACTTACATTAAAAGATAAGGGAGTATACGCACAACACACGTTAACACAACCGTATTTACAATCATTGCTACAGGCATGCGATTTTTGGTTATACCCATGCCCGCATGAAGAAGCGTATAATATACAAGGTGTTCAAGCGGCTTATTCGGGTGTAATTCCCATTGTGAGCGATCAGAGATTTTTGAGAACATTGACACCGCAAGTGTGTTCTGTATGGCCGTTGACCGATGGTAATTTTGGTAAAAAGTGTATCGAAATTATGAGCATGTGCGATGATGCTATACACGATATACGAAAAACGGTTGAAACTTTAGGTAAAATTGCATTTTGTGATACATCGAGACAAGCCTCCATGTTTGAAAGCATTATATAGCATTGCGAATTTCTAGGTAAACATGCAAAATCTTTTATCCTAAGTAAACTACTGAGGATAAGGGTTTATGTAATATTTCGCATTGCTTGAACCTTCGTGTTTACGCGAAGGTTCGTTTTTGCTATATGTACGGGGCACTTGCTGCCTCTGCATAAATATGAACTTCGGCATACAAATTGCGTGCGTAAATACCATCTGATCCTAGATGCAATCCACCATTTCTTCTGCGTCCAACTAAAGGTCTCATTGGTATTGGTCTAATAGCACCGATATATGGGTAAATAATAGGATTTCGGTTTTCTTGTTCCATTGCTATAATTATTGGAATTACGATATCCGCCAATTTCATTTTTACACAAAAATTCGTGTAAAAACTCATCACATTTTATTTGTTACTCAAATTTACCACTCAAGAATATCTTTAAAATCTCCATGAGCAACCGCATTGATCAATAATCGTAACTCCATTCTGACAAACTATTTCTTGATTTTTGATTAAAACAGTTCTATCATGACTAATCATTATTGTAATAGGTAATTTGGGGATACTTTCTCCAAATATCTTCTTAGCCTCATCGCACCTTTCTTTTGAGACAGCAGCGCACGATTGATTTTCATATTTGAGCGGACTATCTGCTGAACAAGAGATGGCAAAACCGCAACAACCCTTTGGTACCCCATCGCGACTCTTAGCAGGATAAGACTTAATTATGCCAGTCCAATCTTCAACGTCTGATACTTTCAATATATGACAACAGAGAAGTTCTTTTTTATTCCAATGAACACCACAAATTGCCGACATCATTTCTATAAATGATTCATGTGTATTTAAAACCTTTATTACCCTTTTTTTGATATCTTCTTTTTGATCTGGAGCACATGTCAATTTATGAACTGGCCAAGCTTTCTTTTGACACTCTCTTGAACAATATATAACAACCTTGCATTTCGAACAAAATGACAAATCCTTACCCTTTTTTCGACAAACATCGCAGATACTTTCCATTGTGTTGTTGGTATTAACCTAAATTACATTTTTTAATCAGTATAATTCAATTTTTCGCAAAAATGAGATTTTCGCACATCTTACATTCATATTGTTGAAACAACATGAATACACGCGAATCAACCATACCGCCGCCTCCTTTATGTTTTTCTTGCGGAAACGACCTTCCCGAAGGCGACTTCGATTTATTTCATGAACTTGTCGACAAGTATGTGTATGAAGGTATCGAAGAAAATGCGGCTGAAAAAATGGTACTCGATGGGTTTATTCCAGATGTATTAGAAAAGTGGTTACACAGCAACGAAATGAAAATATTAAAATTATCGAAAATTTATCATAAACAATGCTGTAGAATTATGTTCCAGGGAGATGCATTAGAATATCGTAAGGGTATGGCTTTGTATGAAGGCGCACCTTTAAGTAACGTGCCAAAATAATAATTTTAATAAGTTGGTAATGATTCTTTCTTTGCTACCTAGCAAAGAAAAACTATAATTTACGTGTTTACATAAGATATAGGACATTATCTCCAATTCTTAGTCTCACACCGAAATCCATTCTGTTTATATTGACATTTTTGGATTTAAAACAAACCAGTTCCGAGTATTTTTTGGAATCTGACCACCAACTTTCTATAACTTTGCCATTGTCAGAATATAACAATAATAATTTATAACAACGATTCTCGTTGTCCGAACTTTCGTGTTTACACGAAAGTTCGCCTTCGTTAACTCCCAACGATAAATTCCATACAATTGTTATGTACGGATCGCTGTTCATGTTTATTTTCACGCTTCACGAAAGTTCGAGCAATAATTATTACTATTTTGCTTCACACTAAATTCCAATCAATCTCTTTAATACCCCACTTTTTTAATTGTTCATTACACTTAATAAAATGTTTACAACCTGCAAAACCGTTGTTGACACTCATGGGACAAGGATGGCTTGTTAATAATTTCTTGTGCTTATCACCAAAATATTTACCATATTTTTGTGCATAATTCCCCCATAACATGATCACTGCATGCTCTATTTTAACATCCAAAAACTTAAATAGTTGTTCCGTAAAAAATTTCCATTGATCGCTATGTGAATTTGGTTGCCCTTGTCTAACAGTTAACGCAGTGTTAATAAGAAAAACACCTTCCTTAGCCCATTTCGTTAAATTCCCTGATCTCTTGTTAACTTTGTACCCACAATCAACTAATTCATTGTATATATTTCTTAAAGATGGCTGTATTTTACCATAATCATCTTTATGACTAAAACAAAGACCCATAGCTGCGTTTGGGACATAATAGGGATCTATAGATCAGCGAACGATTTGAAATTTATATCCTTTATATTCATTTCCAGTTTTAGCATATTTGTTAATAGTGGCCGCTGCGACACTTATTTCTTTCGATAATTCTGTTAATCCGTAATATGTCTTGTCTTGATCGTCTTTTGTAACAATGATTGTCATTCTTTTTTTCAAGCATTCTTCTGATAGTTTAATTATCGTATTTTCATTATTCATTTGCTCTAAACGAGTAGCCCACCTAAGATTTGAAAGGTGATTGTTTGTTTTATTTGAATCAATATGATCCACTTCTTTTTTATTCAAAGGGTTGGGTATATTAAAAGCCATAATTACAAGTCTGTGAATTTTTATGCAAACAGTTTTAATTTCATTTGTTAATTTAATAAAATGCATGGCATTGCATGTATTGTTTGTTAATATTCTACCAAAATAACCTTTTACTCTCCCATAATTCGATACTGAATATTTTGGAAAAATATTAACTTGATCATAGATACTGTCCTTGAGATTAACCCATATTTCATCCTCTATTATAGCTTCTTCTCGTTTGTTTGCGTATCTCCACAAATACCCATTGTGCTCTATATTTTCTTTAATACATCTATAAAAATATTGGTCGGATTTGAAATGTGTTCGCATGGCTTCAGTTAAGGTGCCATATGTTTTTACTACCTTACCAGTTTTTGGACATACCATTTCTATCTCTTCTCGTCTGGCATACTGTTTTGTTTTCGCTGCATGCTGCATATTTTCTACTCTGGTCGCCCACTCTAACATACATACTCTGTTATCTGTTTTTTCTCCCAAATGGTTTACTTCTGGTTTCTTTTCAGGATTGGGTATAAAATGTCTGGCGACCAATATATGAGCTTGAAAGCATCGTGATTTCCCATTTTTAGTAAGTTTATATCTCACATAACCACTTTCAATAGTTCCAAAAGATATTCTTCCAGATTTTTTATTCCGTAGGCGACCAATGGAACTAACCTCATAATTTTCGTAATCTAATACAGGCATCCATATTTCCTCATTGTCTGTCATATCTGGTCAATAGTTATATTTGTACCATGATGGTATATCTTTATATATACGTTTACACTTAGCGTAAAATATGTTCCGTGTTAAATATTAGACAAGATTCCAGTCTATTTCTTCGAAACTCCATTCCTTTAAATATTGGTTACACTTAATAAATGGCTTACTTCCGAAGAAACTAATGTTGGCGCTCATTGGACATGGATGACTAGACATAATCTTCTTATGTTTTTTATTATCAAAGTATTTGGAGTAATTTTGGGCAGGCCCGCCCCACATAATTATGACAGCATGTGGAATTTCTTTGTTAAGAAACTTAAATAAATGTTCTGTGAAAGGAGCCCATTCTTTCATGTGTGAATCAGATTGTCCCTGTCTGACTGTTAATCCTGTGTTAATTAAAAATACGCCTCGTGTTGCCCATTTCGTTAAATTACCTGATTTCTTGTTAACTTTGTATCCACAATCAACTAATTCTTTGTATATATTTCGTAAAGAAGGTTGCAATTTGCCATATTCGTCTTTGTGGCTAAAAGCGAGTCCCATTGCAGCATTAGGGACATAATACGGATTTTGCCCTATTATTATTACCTTAATATTCGATACTTTGGTTAATATCATAGCATTAAATATCTCTTCAGGTGAAGGGTATATATTGTATTCTTCTGCTTCTTTCTGAAGGAAAGCGTTGAGTGTCGATATTGTTTTATCCTTTATTCTCGCTTGAAAAAATTGATCCCATCCCGCATGCTGATTTTTCCACAGTTTAATTTGAGAAAGTAAATCTCCGAAGCTTTTGTGTATCACTTCTGGTTTTTTGGTGCTATAAACGTACACTAACGCATCAACTTTTTCGGCAAATTCTTCTAATAGATCTGTGTATTGTTTATCACCGAACGTATCTTTTGAAAAGGCTATACTTTTGAGGTTCTTGATTGTTGCAATTTTATTAAGACACTTCTTAAAATTAATGAGATGATCGTTCGTATTAACATTTTTTATGGGTACGACACCGTACATAGCAATACATCTACTTCCGTCAGGTAGTTTGCGTAACTTTACCGTACCGGGCGCAAAAGACGTGATAAGTACTTTTTTGGTAATGTCGTATTGAACGCATTCGAACGCATATGCTATAATTTGTATACCTTCACCAGGTATGTCATCTTGTGTTATATAAGTTAATAAACTAACATCACTCTCTTCGTTAATAATTTCCATTGGAGCATACAAATACAGTAAAGTATTAAACTTACTTTTCGATTTTTAAAGCAATCATTGTTTGAATACCAAGTTGATTTATCGAAAGAGCAAATTGAAAAGATGTGGAGTGTTTTGACCTCTGAACAATTGAATAAATTGAAACAGCGTAAAGATAATTGGTTCTAAGTTATTAAGTTACAAATCTTCAGTGATTACACTGAAGATAATAAGTTATAGGTAAGTTTGTGTTACACAACAATTCTATAAGAAAGAATCATCATATTAGGATTGGTATCACAAGGTCTCGTAATTTCGATTAATTGCCCTTTTGTCGCGCCTAAATATTTAACCATTACATCGTCCGATCTGATCCAAGGTAAATCTTTCTTTTTTAAACCGTAAGCCTTATACAAACTCTTCTTTTCTTTGACTGTACATATGCGATGCTTCGGTACGTATACGTGATCGGGTACGAAAATCATCGATTCTTGCAAAGTCCAAATATCGATAATAATTTTTTCGCATCCTTTCAAATTTTTAAGTATCTCTTTACAAATTGGATTAATTCCTTCATCGGCAACAATGAGAGCACGAAATATACCCTCCTCTTTCATAATGTTAGCAACATCTCTGACTCCTGCTCCCAACTTTTTATCCTTTACCCATTTTAATAGTAACCTCCCTTTTTTAGATTGCGTATTCGATGATTCGTTTGTGTTAACTTTATTATTTTTTAGAGTTTTATTGGTCACAATTTTAATATCATCAAACATCAGATTTCCAAACGATTCTTTTAATTTATCGACACTAAGCGTAGAATAAGCCTTATCAAATTGCGTTTGATCAAGTATTAATTTTTTGGGTACGGAGTATCCCCTATATTCAACCGTTTTTAACATATTTTTGTACGATAAAAAATATTTACGCAACGTTTCCGTGTCCATTTGATAACTGTTTGTCAACGCTGTATATTTTTTTATTCAATTTTGTAAATACTGCGCAACAAATCACGTCGATCTCTTATTGACAATGTGCGAAGTATGCTATATAGATGCACAAATTATGTGCAATTTTGATTGTGACCATCAAATGTGCCTAAATTGCTTTATACAATACATAGAGAATGATGGCGGTGTGTGTCACATATGTCGAAGACCCATTAATCCCAAAACAATTAATATGAGCGGTGGAAACAATTATTTATTTTTGGTAAGTATCAACGAGGGGAAACAAACACAAATTGTTTTATATTGGATGGATTTTGCCAAAATAACATGCCGACAATTATATCAAACTGTTGAACTAAAATTACACGGAAATATTTTAACTAGTTGTAATAATACAGAAATATCGCGTGAAGGTTGTGCATTAACGTGTGGTGTTAATGTAAAAACAGAACCTGTGAGTTTGCATACAGGTTCTGAATTAATATGTAATGTTAATATCGATCGATCTCGATTGATATATGGAGGACAATTTTTAGAAAAGATCGACATACCCTTAATTGATGCGTATCCAAACATACATAACGGTTCAGTCTTACACTATGTTATTATGTAAAAATTGTGTTCTATTCTTACCTCATAGGTAAGAATATGTAAATGGGTGTTTATGGTAAGTTACGAGTGACACGACAAACAATTGATGGTACATGTATCTTCTAGTTCCGCTTTATTTTTTTTGGTCGTTACTTTTAAGCTATCCATACTAAAATTTAGTGGATCCGATCCGGCAGTTTGACGTAAATAATACATACCCGTTTTAGCACCACCCCGCCACATATAGAAATGATACGCGCTAACACTCGTCGCTGTTGGATTCTTCATGAATAAGTTATTCGATGAGGATTGACATTGATATCTCGCTCTATCCAAATACAAATCTGCTGTTATACGTTGACTTAATTCAAAAGCCGTTCGATACTTTCTTTTTAAATAAATCATTCTTTCTTTTACAGATTCTTCAAGATTGTCGATAGGGAAATCTTGAATGGAACCTTGATTTGCAAATAGGTGCTTTAGTATACTTGTGTTCCACATACCAATGGCTTCAAGATCACGCACAAGATGTGGCACACATATGGTGAATTGGCCGCTCAATACAGTTCTGGCGAATAATAATTGCGTGTACGGTTCGACCGATTCATTGTTACCGCGTATATGCGCACTACTTGCCGTAGGCATTTGTGCAAATAACATGCAAAAGTATAAGCCGTGTTTAATCATTCTTTTCCTTAACGCATCCAAATCGTATTCTTCACAAGGAATACCTCGCGAATATGCGTTTACACCTTTTTTCATTATTTCTTCAGATTGCCATAAATCAAACTGAAATAAGCCTTCCGATGCAGGTGATCCCGGAAACGTCTCATGCGCACCAAACTCCTCCGCCATATTCACATTTTCATCCATACCGTGATAATACATTGTGCTCGCAATTTTCTCGTTTAACTCTTTCGCTTCCAACGAATCCCAACATAAATCTAGTAAGGCAAAACACCCTGCCAAATCTTGTATACCTATACCGATAGGTCTATTTCGGAAATTAGCGTATTTAATCTCGGGAATATCATCGGGATAATAGTTTCGATTGATGACTTGCCCCAAATTACGGATGGCTCTTCTTGTTACTTGACCTAATTCTTCAAAATCAAAATAAGGTTTTTCATCCTTTCTTTTTACAAACGCGGAAACTGGAATGCTAGATAAATTACAACTCGCTATATTGTCTTTATCAACGTATTCCATGATTTCGGAACAAAGATTTGATAATCTGAGCGTACCGAGGTGTTTTTGATTACTTTTACGATTAACAGCATCTTTATATACGATATAAGGCATACCTGTCGTTATTTGCGAACGGATAATATGTAACCATAATTCTCTTGCACGTACCTGTTTAAAAGTATGCGGGAAATGACCATGTAATCCTCTTTCCTCCAATTCCACGTATCGTTTTTCAAACTCTACACCGTATGTTTTCTCCAATTCATTAACTTTGGCGGGACAAAACAAACTCCACATACCATCTTCCGCAACACGTTGCATAAATAGATCGGATATCATAATACCGTAAAATAGATCTCTTGCACGTAACTCCTCTTTGCCTATTGGATTTTTCAAATCGACAAATTCAAAAATATCACGGTGCCATTCTGTCAAATACATAGCGCCCGAACCTTTTCTTTTACCCGATTGATTAACCGTCGCCAATACCTCATTGACAATTTTTATCCAAGGAGTGACACCTTGCGACCATCCATGATTTCCAATTTCGGAATGTCTTATCGAATCGAATGTTATACCGATACCCCCGTTATTCATCGATATAATTGCATTATCGTGCCAATTTTTGCTTAACGATTTCATCGAATCATCGACACTCAATAAAAAACATGATGCTAATTGCGGTCGTTTCATGCCCGCATTAAATTGTAAAGGGGATGGTGGACTTATTTTGCCAGTTGATAAATCCATATAACATTGCTTAATCTTTTCTAATTCTTGATAACTTAAATTATCGCTCGGGTCGTCTTGCGAGCAAGACGACCTGTTATTTTGCGGATACCACAAAAATACGGCAATTCTGAGGTAAAGATATTGTGGCGTTTCGGCTATATGACTAATGCTACGATCGTCTTTCACGCGGGATAAATACCCTCTTGCTAATGTTTCAACAGCAAAAATGTCGAACGCCCAATCCAAACCTAACGATAAATCGATAATTTTATCTAGTGAAGTATTATGTAACATACAAAAATTATAATAATCATTTCCGAGTACAGGCTTCAACATTTCACACGAATCGCTAAATGTACGTGGAACCCATCGCTTAATAAACAACATTTTGATCCTACCAGAAAGGGATCCCCACTCTGGATGTGCATAAGTTTTATCTCTACATAAAACCGCTAACTCTGTGAAAAATTCTTCTTCTTTTGTGATGACGTCGATGATGCGAAAATTTTTGGAAATGAGCTTAATATCGATCGCCGTAAGATCTGTAGACAGAGTTGTAACAATTAATTCGGTGGTCAACTCTTTAGGAAAGGATAAATCAACGAGTTTCTCAAATTCTAAAAAATGATTTGTAATACTCATTATACGTTAGACACAGTTACTAGTATACAGCGTATAATCTTTATTCATTTTTTTGTTCAACGTCATTAAATTTTGCATAAATGCGGAATGTAATGAGTCTCCGTATGTTTAACATACGGAGACATATCTTACGATACTATTGCTTTTTGTTAATCAACCTCTTCAACATCATTAACTGCTGCTTGTTGACCCATCATTTGTTGAATTATTGTCGTAAATCCTTTGAGATCAAATTTATCATCGCCATCATCGATACCCATCAGCTCTGCAAGAGTTTTATTTAGCCCCGTCAACATTTTTTCAAGGTCAAAATTGCTATTTTGCAATCCTGCAATCATATTCTGAATAATACCGCTCGATGCCAAAGCCATAACGACAGACATGGGATTCGATTTGTCAATATTTGTGTTTTCAAACGCTTTCTTAATTCTTTCTATTTGATCCTGTACGAATAAAGTTTCGGGATCGTCAATATTCGCAATATCGAGCACAGGCGATTTTTCTAATGCTACAAGAGCATTTTCATCCTTGTTAATAGAAGCCTTAATTGTGAGTAAATGTCTACGTATTGTTTCGAGTTGATCGGGTTTCGATCTCGATTGATATACATACTTTTGAATTTCAAGATAAACTCTATCACTTTCACCATATTTTATATGTGTATCACGTGGGAGTGTTTGTAATGTATTTGTATCTTCAAGATTACTACTAAATTCTGAAAAAAAAGCTTTGAAACCTGATAAATACTTATCAACACCTTGAATAGAATCTTTTCCTTCGACATGACTAATTAATCGACTGTAAAGACCCAGAGGTGTCTTACCTCCTCCTGTACCGAATACAGCAACAAGGTCTTCAACAAAATCTTTTATGGCCTTAAAGGTTATATTCGAAGAACATTGTTGTGATGAAATATATTCAGGTGATTCCATGATGTGAATGTGGCTACTTATTGATATTACGTTACAACTTTAATGACGTTTACTAACAATAAAACTTATTGCGCAAATCTTCGTGCAACGCGAAGATTTTTCTTATAATAAGCAAGTCGTGTTCGATTTACGTTTACCGCATATTTTCTGTAAGAGCAATCATTGAATCTAAATAGCTCCACATAGTTAACATATCATCGGGGCTTAACCTATTTTTCGTAACAATTTCTTCACGATAGTAATCAACTCTATCGGATGGTAATCCGGCAAATATATATTGATTATTGTCAAAATAACGTAAATCTCTTTTAGATATTTGTTCTTTGTGGGGTAATAATTTTTCTATTGCGTATAATTTAACCCTTTCAGGGTGGAGCCTTTTATAGAAGAATGTGATGGAACCTAAATCGCCCCGTTCATCGGCTCTTGTAAAAATCGATCCCAAATCGGTGATAAGATCGTATATCATTTGTCTTAAGTCTGTCAAATTTTGGTCCATTGCGTGCGATTAAATATACGACAATTAATAAAAACTTAAAAATCCTTTAAGTTACAACTAAAGTTGTGACGAAACCTGCGAGCATGCAGGTCTGAATTAATGTGCAATATGATATGCGAACCTTCGTGTTTACACAAAGGTTCGAGCAACGCAATAAGGCAATGCAATAAAGCAATAATTATTATTGCATTACTTTATTGCTTTGCTATATCGCAATATCAAAGCTAATCTCCGCATGTTCACATATGGAGACCAATTAAATTTCATATATATGAAATTTAATCTTTTGAGAAAAATGAGATTGTTGCTTGTACTTTTCGCATATGTCGTTGAAACAAGGTAGTATAAAAGTAAAGCACAAAATTGCTTTCGATATGATTATCACAAATATCGCAAAAACTTTACACAATGCACATTCAAAACGTGCATCTGTTTTACCTTATACATTAATTAATGGCGAATTATGGGTACTATTAGCAATTCATTATCAAAGCGGAGAAATTACCGATCTTGGAGGTGGTGTCAAAAGAAGTGAGTCGGATATTGAAGCCGCTTTTAGAGAATTTACGGAGGAAACAAATGGAATATTTTTAACCGAAATTAATTGTGTAAAAGATTTGGAATCGTGTATATGTGTTTCGCGAAAACGTGAAGAAAAAGTTTTAAAGCCTTTTGGTACCAAAGTGTATGTCGAAGGTCTCTCAACAATATTCTTGCCTATCGATTCGTATCATTTCGCAACCACCGCCGATAAATTTAATAAGAGTGAACGTAATGAATATTGTAATGAAATACAAGAATTAGTGTGGGTCAAAGGGAACGATGTGTTACAACCAACGAGCAGCATGTATAAAATGTGGAGTTTTGTGCGAAAGTTTTATTATGAGGCATTTACGTTAGAGTTACGACATAAATTAGGCGAAGTATGGATTCAACGTATGCAAAGATAATGCGGGTGTCATTACTGCGTCCAGGTGAACATAATAAAATATATGTATTTTCGGTTGCCATAGACAACCGAAAAGTAATGTGGAAATCCACTATAACATTCATTCCATGAATAGAACGATATTTTGTATGATATCGATTAAACATTCTTGGTTGATTATTTCTTTTAACAACATGAATTTTATGATGGGATATCTTTTTTTCATAGGTTGGACATAACCAGAATCCTTAAAATATTCAACTATTTTTAAGAACAAAATAGCGGATGATTTTTCTGTAATATGTATTTTAGGTTTTATTTGCGGCATTAGTGTAAACGCTAATATAGTTACATCATATATAACGTACACAATATCTCGGTTTTCGTAGAATAAACACAACTTCACGCTTGCGTGAAGTTGTGTGTAATAAGAATTATTACAATAAAGCAAATACAAAAATAGTCGAACCTTTTGTATAACAAGAATCTATCTTATAGTCTTCGTCCAATGAAACGAGTATTTGCCGTTCCATGTAAAATTAAGAGTAAATCGTTTATATATGTCGTGCACGGATTATATTTCATTTTTCTTAAACATAGTTTCAAACAATGAGAATCATTATGACGTACACCACACACTACCATCATTTTTATTAGCACACACGCTTCCCTTATCGTTTATCGATACGTTCGTAAAATTTTGACCTGTCGATACGCTATTCCATACAGGATTTATGGGTGACGAAGTACACCATACATCGCCCTTCGATGATGTTGCACACATTTTACCTGTTTTATTTATCGACACACTTGTAGGTGTAAATGTTGGCGTTGGTACCGTTATGGGTGAACCCGCGTAATTACTTGCCGATAAAAATTGCACATTACCATACGCTATACCGCATAAATCGCCGTTTGCATTGCTATCTAAAACGTTCCATCCGTAAACAGCGAGTTTATTTGTTCCACCCGAACCTTTAGGCATGACCCAAGTATATGTATCTTGTAATGTGCTACCCGCAATAGTTCCCGATGTACCGAATCTATTCGATACCGATATATTTTGTCCTACCGTACTTGTTATATTCGACCACTGACTTCCCGTTTTGAAATTATTAAGAGAGAATACGTTATTAGTTGCACCGACACCTAACAAACCACCTGTATCGGATAGTGATAATTGCGTTGCATATCCTGGTATAGTATACGTTTTCGGTGAATTTCCATTATAATTATCTACACATTGTACAGTAAATTTACTAGGAGAGGATGATCCGCATATTTGATTATTGTTATTGACACTTACATTTACGGCGCCGCTAATTCCTTTTACTTGTTGAAATGAAGGTGGGGTTGGAGGGATCGGTGGTGTTGGTGGTTTAGAGGATTGACATTTACTCCCCTTAGGAATACATGCATAAGTTGCTATTAGCTGCGGACGTTGGCCCGCTCCTGTTTTTGTATTATAAGTGTTGGGACACATCTTTCCTCCAAAATTCTTATTTGTTACGTCAAAATTATATGTAAAAGATTGTTTTCCATTCGCTTTTCCCGCCATATCGGCTGTTAAATCGATCGTATTGTTAATATCAAAATTTCCATACGCGGAATTACCATTTAATCCGTTTGATATTGGTTCGGGACCACCTTCCGTATTAGATTGACTATTGATCGCGCCTGTACAAATGGCGTTGGCCCTCCATACACAAATCTCTGCACCCGATTCGCACGTCAAATCAACAGCACCCTTATTTTTATCGAGCGTATCGAGATTGGCACCCCTCGTGTATGAAAAATTATTGAGAGTTTGCTTGTATTTATATGCAACAGCGAAATACCATATAATAACACCGGCCGTTGTTATCAAAAATGTAATGGTCATAATCATACCTGCGGACATCGGCATCTGTACACACTAAATTTTAGTGACACACTTTTATTAAAACAAATCAAATAAAACAAAGCAACAATTTTATTGCTTGTCTTATTGAGAATTTCCCACCGCTTAAGCGGTGGGAAATTTAATTAACATTACACAGGTTTGGACAAGACACTAAGTAATTGATTTTTTGTTGTGAAATTGCCTTGTCTTATTACTTATCGCATTATAACCCAGCTTGTTGATAAGCTTGGTAAGCAAATTGTAAAACACCCTCCTCTGTACGATTACCCTCGTATCCAACCGATTTTTTGTCGGCACTGTAACCTTCCGGATAAAATAATACACTTGGAAATCCTTTAAAAACACCTTTGGAATGTAATTTGTTAATCTCATCTTTGTTCTTTCCATCGGAAATTTCTACAGCATCGATAGCCCCCTCTTTTGATAAATGTGCAGCAATTTTATCCCATATTGGTTTAAAATGTTGAGATGGTCCACACCATTCTGCCCACACCAACACTAAAGCAGGTTTGTTACCATCGATTTTGGTTTCGACGTGTTCCGGTTTGGGAGGATGCACATGTTGTGTTGTATGAGTTGTATGAGATGGATGAACTAATTTTTGAGGTGAAGGTTCTTTCATGTAATAATATATAGCCACACCAATAGCGGCAACAAGCGCAACAGCCAACCCAATAGTTACAGGATTATTATACTTACGTGGGATTAACTTGTCCATTTGTTAATAGTTGTGATATTATAATATTAAAACAATAATTACTTGAATATTTCTTCGTATTTTTTAAGGCCAAATTTAAAGAATGGATAATACCAAAGCACGATCTTCGCACATGTGCGAAGATCGTGTGTTAACATGTAATGTTAATATTACGAAAGTGACCGAACCATGGATTCATTACACCGCCCAAAATTTTTTCCCCGATGAATTATTGCATGAAATTGAAAAACACTTTATGAATGACAAAGACTACGAACCGTGGACGGGATATGGTAATAGAATGGGTAAATCCATTGAAATGCATTCACCGTTAATTTATTCGTATTTATGTGATACCATCACACCAAAGTTTATGGGTGTGTGCAAAGATGAGTTACTCGAACGTAATTTGCCAATCGATGCGTCGAAATACGATGTTTTTCACGCAATGTATTGTATCGATGGAATAGGTTACAGTGTGCCAGTCCACACCGACATACTTCAAAAATGTATGACCTTTATCGTATATATTAACGGAAAAGGTTCGTGCACATCTCTTCTTAAAACTATCGGAGGAAAGCATTTCGATCGTAAAATTATTCCCAACAGCGCATTAGTGTTTGTACCACAAGAAAATACGACATATCATACTGTTATACATAACACTCAAATGCGGCATACCATTCAGTTTACTATTCAGTTAAAGAAAGATTGATTTTGCAATATTGCAATACATTTATTGCATTGCTCGAACTTTCGTGTAAACACGAAAGTTCGTTTTTGCTATTGCATATTAATTCAGAACCTGCACGCAGGTTCTGTTTCAAATTCGAACGCAAACCATGTTTTTTTTACCCTTGCGGGTAAAAAACGTAGGAATTGAATTTCTATTTTTTACAGGAATACTTTTCCTCTTCTCCATCTTCGGCCTCTCCCCAATTAATACTAAACATTATTTCAACGATTGCATTCTTTTTTGGTTTTTCCGATTTCATTGGTTTATCATCCGCACATTTATGTTCTGCTGATTGAAATAAATCTTTTATATCGATAACTAACTTTGTCGTATTTTCGGTTTGGCCGAACAATTCATTTACACTAATAGTTGTATACGAAACCTCGTCATTCGGTTTTGTATCGCGTTGATCGCTACTTAACCCAAACTCTTCGGGGTATTTACGGATTTCTTCTTCAGCTAATTCGCAATGCACCTCAACTATATCGATTCCGCACAAAGAAAGCAAATCTTCAACGAAATTAACCGGAATATGCCACCTCTTACGTTGAAGTTCATTCCCTTTTGTGTTTGGAACATTAAATCGGCTCGGTATCTCTCCGTATCGACCCAACGATACTAAGGCAGCCCATACATCGACCCAATATTTTGATGTATCGTCTGTTCGAAGATGCCAGTAAGCCTTAACACTTTCTTCACGTGAAAGTGAGACTCTGTTTTGTTCATGTGCCAATTTCATCTTCAACCACGAATTGGTCATCAATCTATTGCCACAAAACAACTTTTCTTTTAGTTTTGCGTTAAAATCTTCACGAGAAGTATTTTTCGCGATGAGAGATGTAAGAGCATCGTGATGGTCGTACATAATCGCGGTATAAGCTCGCAAATGTTGATCGGATGTGATAAACCATCCTCTCGCGGTCGGTATTTTTGCATTGACACTCTCAGCAAACGAAAAAAAGAGGCATAACAAATCGCCAACAATGGGAGTGACCGGTTTGCTTTTAAAAAGATCAAAAGTAAGACCCGTCACATCAAACTTACAATAAGTGTCTGATGAAAATGAAATTGATTTACCACGAATATTATCGGGTTCATCCCTTACCGATTTGTAATCGGTCAATCCACGAAAGGATGGACATACAATTTTAACAGACTTATCGAGCTCTTCACGTGAAAGAGACGTTCTAGACACAATTTTAGGTTCTTCATCCGGCAACTCATACTTTAAGTAAACAGGTTGCGAATTAACAGGGAATGACACATTTTTGACGCGTCGGAAAACAAAGAATCCGTTAAGAGCGGTTCCAGACAAGTTGTATTGTAAAAAAGATCGAATAGCTTGAGTGTCCATTGAAAGTGTGTAGTGTGTATAAGTAGTGTGTAAGTAGTATGTCTGATGAAAACAAGTTCGAAAAATTGTTGGAATATTTTACCGAATTTTTTCAATTTTTTTATCGGCGTAAAAATATACATACAAGATATTTATTACACACAAACATATACATAGGGTATGTGGTATATGTTTGTGCACATAATTTTTTGTTGCATATTAACAAGTATCATGTGGAAACTTATCGCTATACTCGCAGCAGCTGTTGCGGTTGCTATGTTTGTTACCAAAAAAACATGCACAATCAAATGCGGTTCGAGCGTTAATCGAGAAAATATGACAGCGGGTCTCGGTACTATTAACGGTCTATCCTTTTACGATAATTCCCGCGTATGTTATGGAGGTAATGCGGAGGGGTCATCGAGTCCTTTTTGTACAAACACGGGTTATGTGTTAACATAATACAAAAATGAAAATACATTTAATGATTCTTATTTGTATGAATAAGAATTAATATGCATTCAGATACATTCAGATACATGTATTAATCTCTGTTTTGCTGGTGTAAAAGCGAATTTATGTTTTAACGAT
>Ga0310811_10002708_pt1 | contig 22160 bp, 25 predicted proteins | sample YCmetagenome_FD_207642 | JGI IMG/M metagenome (GOLD analysis project Ga0310811, IMG submission 207642) | Soil microbial communities from experimental microcosm in Duke University, North Carolina, United States - YC | ecosystem: Engineered > Artificial ecosystem > Soil microcosm > Unclassified ...
GGACGCGCAAAGCGGCCGCCTCGGCGGCTTGAGCGAACGCCCCGGCAACATCAGCAAGTTCAAGCTCGACCTCATCGCGCAGATTCCCGAGGGCGAAGCCATCTCGTATTTTCAGAACGGCGATTTCGTTGACCTGTGCGCCGGGCCGCATGTGATGCGCACGGGTAACATCGGCGCGTTCAAGCTCACCAGCGTGGCCGCCGCGTATTACAAGGGCGACGAAAAAGGTCCGCAGCTTCAGCGCATCTACGGCACTGCGTTCAAGAACAAGACCGCGCTCGACGAGTATTTCAAGATGATCGAGGAGGCCAAGCGCCGCGATCATCGCAAGATCGGCGCGGAGATGGGGCTTTACGCCATTGACACCGAATACGTCGGGCCGGGCATGCCGCTGTGGCTGCCCAAGGGCACGGTGCTCGTCGAGGAACTGGAGAAGCTGGCCAAGGAAACCGAATTCGCCGCCGGCTACGTCCGCGTCCGCACGCCGCATCTGGCACGGGAGAAAATGTATAAAACTTCCGGCCATTTGCCGTATTACGCGGAGTCCATGTTTCCGCCGATGAGCTTGTCACTCGAAGGGAAGGACAAGTCTGAGAAAAAGCAGCAGTTGGAAAATGCCAGGAAGAAATATGATCAAAAAAACGAAGTCACTTTGAATTTCGATTTTGACAAGCTGGCTGAGGAAGGCGTTTCCCAAATGGATGCGATGTTGCAACTCCGACAAGCGTATGCGGAGCGTTCAAAGGCAGACGAAGAGCTAGCCATTGCTAAAAAGGAATACGAAGGGAACAACTATTACCTGAAGGCGATGAACTGTCCGCATCATCATCGTATTTTTGCAGCGGAGCCGCACAGTTACCGCGACTTGCCATTGCGCCTCGCGGAATACGGCACTTGTTACCGATTAGAGCAGGAAGGCGAGTTGTTCGGCCTCATGCGCGTGCGTTCGCTCAACATGAACGACGCCCACATCTATTGCACCGAGGAGCAGTTCGCCGACGAGTTCCGCGCCGTGAACGACATGTATCTGAAGTATTTCAAAATCTTCGGCCTCGAAAAATATCAGATGCGCTTCAGCACGCACGCGGCGGAAGGGCTCGGCAAGAAATACGTCAACGAACCCGAGCTGTGGAAGAAGACCGAGGACATGGTGCGCAAGGTGTTGATCGAATCCGGCATCAACTACGTCGAGGTCGCCAACGAGGCGGCGTTCTACGGGCCGAAGATTGACGTGCAGGTGTGGAGCGCCATCGGCCGCGAATTCACCATCGCCACCAACCAGGTGGACTTCGCCGTGCCCGCCAAGTTCGGCCTGACCTACCGCGACAAGGACAATTCGAACAAGACGCCGTTGTGCATCCATCGCGCGCCGCTCGGCACGCACGAGCGGTTCATCGGCTTCCTCATCGAGCATTACGCGGGCAACTTCCCGCTCTGGCTCGCGCCGGATCAGGTGCGCGTCATCACGCTCAACGACGACGAAGCATTGATCAACTATGCCCAGCCCATCGTGGCCGAACTGCGCGCGAACATGGTGCGCGTGGATGCGGATTTCAGCGCGACGCCGTTCAAGGCGAAGATTGCCAACGCGGAACAATTGCGCGTCCACACGATGCTGGTCATCGGCGGACGCGACCTGGAAGCCGGCGCGGTGAGCGTGCGTCTCCACCACGGCGGCCCGCAAGGCGCGAAGCCGAAGGCGGAAGTCGTGGCGGATATTTTGGCGAGCATCAGAGAGCGAAGGGCGTGAGTGGCCTCGGCAAAAATCAACTTTTCCGCTCCCAGAGGAATTTCCGCTCGTTCTCGTGAATGGGCTGATCGTTGATGCTGGCGTAGCGAAACTTCATGTAGCCCAGCTCATCGAACTCCCAATTCTCGTTGCCGTGGGCGCGATACCATTGGCGGGACGCGTCGTGGTATTCATACTCGAAGCGCACGGCGATGCGGTTGCCGGTGAAGGCCCACAATGTTTTCTTCAGCCGGTAGTCGAGTTCGCGATTCCATTTGCGTCGCAGGAATTCCACGACTTGCGAGCGGCCTTTAAGAAACTCGGCACGGTTGCGCCATTCAGTGTCTTCGGTATAAGCCAGTGCGATACGTTCCGGGTCGCGTGTGTTCCAGGCGTCTTCGGCGGCCTGGACTTTCTGGCGCGCGGTTTCTTCGGTGAACGGCGGCAATGGCGGGCGCGGGTTCATATTATTTTCCTTCCAGTTCGGCGATGCGTTGCTTCAACGGTTCCACCAGCGCCTCAATCTCGGCGACAGTGTAACGCGGCGTGATGTATTTGGGACAGTTCCAATCGAACGAAACGACATCGATGAGGAACACGCGCTCAACGATGCGTTGCACCTCCGGTGTGGAAAAGCGCGCAACGAGTTCGGAATGTTGCCGGGCGTCCTCGACGCGCGCATGGCCGAGAAGCTTCAGTCGCGTGCGCTGCGGATAATCCATGAGGAACAGACACACGCGGTCGTTTGCCGTGAGATTGCCGGTGGATAGCATCTGACGATTGCCCTTGTAGTCGGCGAACGCCAGCGTCGTGGGATTCACGACGTGCAGAAATCCCGGCTTGCCGCCGCGATGCTGCATATATGGCCAGCCGGATTCACTCACGGTGGACATGTAAAAACTGTCGCGGGTGGCGATAAACTGCGCTTCGTCATCGGTGAGCGCATCACGTTTCGCGCCGCCGGGCATTTGTTGTGAATGACCAAAATAATGTTCCTGCGCCCTGGCGACGGCTGGGGTGATGAGCAATTCGAGGAATTTTTCAGCCATAATTCAAGCGTGTTTATGCAGAAACCTCCGGATCAGGCTGGCGATGAGCGGGCCATCTTCTTCCAGCGCGAAATGTCCGGTGTCCAGCAGGTGAAGTTCTGCGTCCGGCAAATCTTTCAAATAGGCGCGGGCGCCCGCCTCGGTAAAGAACGGATCGTTCTTGCCCCAGGTGATCAGTGTCGGCGGCTGTTGCTGCCGCAGGTAAGCCTGCCATTCAGCATAACGCGGCGGATTGTTGCGATAGTCGTGCAAGAGTGCGAGCTGGATGCGGTCGTTGCCGGGACGATCGAGGAGCGACTGGTCATGCAGCCAGGTGTCGGGACTGATGGCGGCGGGATTGCGCACACCGTGAGTGTATTGAAACTTCGTGGTCTGCATCGTCAACAATCCGCGCACGGGCGCTTCCGTTTCCGGGATGCGATTCGCCCAGAACGGCTGGACTGGCGCAAATGCCTCCAGGTTGATTCCTTCGAGATATGCGTTGGCATTTTGGACCAGCAGAGCGGTAATCCACTCGGGATGCTTGGACGCGATCCGAAAACCAACCGGCGCACCATAATCCTGCATGAACAGGGCAAAGCGTGTGCAGCCGATCTGTTGGAGAAATTTTTCAATCACCTCGGCCAGATGGTCGAAGGTGTAATGAAATGAATCGGCGTCGGGCGCGCTGCTTTGGCCGAAGCCGGGATAGTCAGGCGCGATCACATGAAAATTCTCCGCCAACGCGGGAACCAGTTCCCGGAACATGTGCGACGAGGTGGGAAACCCGTGCAGCAGGAGCACGGTGGGATTCTGTGGCGAGCCGGCTTCGCGATAGAAAATATCGAGGCCGTTGACCGTTGCGGTCCGGTAAGAGGTCTTTGCGTAAGCTGGTGAAGCAGTGGGTGCGTTCATGAGAAGTCGAGGTTGCTTTACTGATGCGGGTGATCAAAAGATCAACGTGTTCCAGCCCTCGGCCAGATAACGGCGCACGCTCAACAGGCCGGGTGTGCCAGGAACGGCATTACTCTTCGCTTCGGCGATGCCGCACGCCTGCACCCCTGCGGTCGCTCCAAAGGCCGCCGCACAACCGCTCGACGCGCCCTTGACTGTTTCGCGAACGGAGTTGTAAAGCGCGTTGAAAGGGTGGGCAACTTTCGTGAGTTCTGCGGGCCAGCGCGTGCCCGCGCCGATGAAGGTGACTTCAACTTCGTCGCCTTGCTTGAGGCATTCCTGCGCCAGCGCCAGCGCGTTGAAGGCGCGGCCGTTGGCTTCGTCGGAATTGGATTTGGGATCGGAGATGAGGATGATGGCAGTTTTCATTTTCAGTTTCGTTTTGATTGCTGTTATTGTTTCGCCGCGCTTGATCGTGGCGACGTTCGAGACAATGAACTGATTTTGCGAAACTGAATAGCGGGCATAAAAACGTGGGATACCCACAAATCGGTGTAAATTTATGACGGCGAGCGATAAAAGGTTTTTAAAAATGATGCCGAAGTTGAACTCCGGCCGCGTGGACATGCTGCTCGAAGACGTGATTGGTTGCCGCTGGACGATCAGCGTGCTGCGCGCAGTGTCCAAGGGCGTGCGGCGTCCGGGTGCGCTCGAACGCCACATCACGGGCATCAGCACCAAGGTGCTGGGCGACCGATTGAAGCATTTTACGAAGGCGGGGATTTTTGAGCGCGTGGTTTTTCCGGAAATTCCACCACGCGTGGAATATCGGTTGTCCGACTTCGGGAAGAAGTTCCTTCGCTTGCTGAAAGTGGCGGAGCAATTGCAGGCGGATTTGGATGACCGGAAGCCCTAACGGGTTGTTTGTGTTGATTAGGCGCAGGAAGCGTAAACCGACTCCGACAACCTACATGGTGCATCACAAAATGGCGCAACCGAAAGGCATCGCTTGAAAACCCTGACATTCAGATCATCTGCGGACTTCCGAAGCTGGCTGGAAACAAATCATACGGTTTCGGATGGAATCTGGCTGCGCATCTTCAAAAAGGATTCGGCTGAAAAATCTGTCACCTACGCCGAAGCCCTCGATCAAGCGCTGTGTTATGGCTGGATAGACGGTCAAAAGCAGGCGCACGATGAAGTATCCTGGCTTCAGAAATTCACGCCGCGCCGCGCCAAAAGCGGATGGTCAAAAGTGAATTCCGAACACGCCGAACGGCTCATCAAAACAAAACAGATGACTCGTGCTGGCCTTGAAGCCGTCGCGGCCGCCAAAGCCGATGGCCGATGGCAGGCCGCCTACGATTCGCCGCGCAACGCCGCGTTGCCCGATGATTTCCTGAAAGCGTTGGACAAGGACAAAAAGGCGAAAGCGTTTTTTGCAACGCTCAACAAAACGAACATTTATTCCATCGTGTATCGCCTGCAAACGGCAAAGAAGCCAGAGACGCGCGATAAACGAAAGAAGATGATTTTGGAAATGCTGGCGCACGGCGAGAAATTTCACTGATGGCACGAGTTGAACCGTGTTGTCACCTGCTTTCATTTTGCTCCGGCACGGCAGGGGTCGGCGGTCGCGACCTTGGCGGTGATTTTTGCGGCGGTGAAATGCGATGATGGGTAAGATGTGGGCGTGAACACGCCCGACCGCAGCACCGCCGCCGCTTTTCCCCGGTATCTCACCGGTGAAGTGGTGGCCGATAGCGTGGCGCTTCGGTGGCCGGGGCTTTACGCCCGGCGCTTGCGGCATCCGCGCGTGGTGGATCGTTTTCTCGTGCCTGCCACTCCAGAACCCCACATCTCCTGCAATCTCCGGGGCGTGGCGGAGTTTCGTGAGCGGGACGTTGGTGGCGCGTGGATCACTCGGCAAATCCGCGCCGGCGATTTGTTCGTGACCCGCTCGGTCACGCCCTACGAGGTGCGCTTTCAATCCCGGCCCGGCGAGGAACTTGAAACTCTTTCGCTCCACATCGCAGTCGAGCCGTTCCTGGCTGCGCTCGCATCACGCTATTCCGGCAAAGTAAACCGCGCGGAGGTTGTCGAATTTTTTGGTCGCGACGAAATCCTGTGGCCCATCTGCCTGACTTGCGCTGAGCTTCTGGCCGCGCGCGTGCCGGGCAAGTCCCCTCGTGTCACCGCACTCACCCAACTCTTCGCAGCGCATCTGGTGGAAAAATACACGGATGTCGCCGCCAAAACGCCGGCAGTTCGCGGCGGCTTGCCCATTCGCCAGCTTCGCAAGGTCGAGGATTACGTCACCGCGCATCTTGCGGAAGAGGTCTCGATTGAAAGTTTAGCCGAACTGGTGGAACTGAGTTCCTCGCACTTTGCTCATGTCTTCAAGGAGTCCACGGGCATGACTCCGTTGCAGTTCATCACTCGCCAACGCATCACCCACGCCCAGCAGTTGATCCGCGAAACGTCGCGCAGTCTTATTGATGTCGGACTCGAAGTGGGCTACACCAGCCCGAGCCATTTCGCGCAAGTCTTCCGGCGCGTGGTGGGCGTCACGCCAACCGAGTTCCGGAGTTCGCTCTGACCGAATCGAAACCGCGAAAGACGCGAACCATGCGAAACAATTTCAACCGCAAAGAACGCAAGGAACGCATAGACTTCAACCGCTGATGAACGCTGATTGACGCTGATGCTCCAACGGAGCAAAAGAACATAGCCTAGGGTTGGAGCAACGCGACTAATCATTGTCCGATTTTGCCTCGTGGGACGGGAAGCATCGTATTTCAAAGCATTGGGTCAGCAAATCAAAACCGCATTGACTGCTCGACTCCTCACCCCGGCCCTCTCCTCGTTGGGTGAGGAGAGGGAGTTGGACAGGGCGTCGTTGATGTTTGAGCGTCGAGCAGCCATTGCGCGCCGCTGTGTTCCTCCTCTCCCCGCCAAACGGGGAGAGGAACGAGGTGAGGGGCTTTAAATTTTCCCGACAACGAACATCATTCCCTCGTGAGCCTCAAACAAATCGCCCGCGAACTGCGCCACAACCAGACAGACGACGAAAAGGCGCTCTGGCGGGCGTTGCGTGGCCGACGTTTTGCCGGTTTCAAATTCCGGCGGCAACACACGGTCGGGGATTGCATCCTGGATTTCTACTGCGCGGACGCAAAGCTGGCTGTGGAATTGGATGGCTCGCAACACGGCCACCCCGAAGGAATGCAGCGCGACGCCGAGCGGGAGAAATTTCTGACGGAGCAAGGCATCGCGACGCTGCGATTTTGGAATCGTCAGTGGCGCGAGAACCAAGAGGGCTGCCTGCTGGAAATCTGGAATGCCGTTCAGCAAAAATCAGGCTGCGTGCGCGTGATGAAGAACGCGGAGAAGCAAACATTCATTCCGCCGGATTTGAAGCAGGTCAAACTTCCCAAAGATTGAGACTCCTCACCCCGGCCCTCTCCTCGTTCGGCGAGGAGAGGGAGTATTATTTTGTGGGACGTGAACCCAGGGTAGTCGCGCTGCTCCAACCCTGGGCTAATTTCCGAAGCGCCTTCAGCGCATTTCAATCAGCGGTCATCAGCGTCAATCAGCGGTTCAGTTTTTGCGTTCTCTGCGTTCGTTTGCGGCGATTTGCTTCGCGTGGTTTCTGCCTTCGCCGCTGCCGGTAAAGTTTTCCCGCAGGATTGCGACAGGGTTCGCAGGATCGCGAGAGAAGGATTCCTTCGCTTGGGGCATTGTGTGCGCATGAAATTAAATTCTATCGGCACTCGATCTCTTCAAGCGATCGCAGGCACGGCAATGGCCATCGCCGTAACAATGCCCGAGCTCATCCATGCGGCCGACCAACTCGCCTGGGACAAGACGTTCCCTCAAAGCGACAAGGTGATCCATCAAAAGGTCTCCTTCAATAACCGGCTGGGCATCAATCTGGTCGCTGACCTGTATCTCCCGAAGAATCTCGGGCGCATCGAAAATCCATCCGAACTTTCGTCCGCAGTCGGCTCAGGAAATGTGAAGGTAACTTTCGAACTGCAATAAAGTGACGAACCATCCGCCGAAGCACAAACCATGATTGCAACTGCAACCAGCCAACCGTTTGCCGCCGCCCGGCCAAATCCCTGGAGCGCCGTCGGCTCAATGACCCTGTGCGTCGCGATGCTCATCGCGTCCGAGTTCTTGCCGGTCAGTTTGCTCACTCCGATCGCCGCCGATTTAAAAGCGACGCCGGGAATGGCGGGCCAGGCGATCTCGATCTCAGGACTGTTCGCCGTGGTCACGAGCCTGTTTATCGCCACCATCGCCGGACGTTTTGACCGCCGCCATGTTTTGTCGGGCCTGACGGGGCTGATGCTGATCTCGGTAATTTTAATTTCGATGGCCACGAACTTTGCAATGCTCATGGTCGCTCGCGCTTTTCTGGGAATCGCAATCGGCGGGTTCTGGGCTCTATCCACTGCCACGATCATGCGCATAGTTCCTGAAAGGCATATTCCCAAGGCGTTGGCGGTTCTCTTTACCGGGAATGCCGTCGCCACAGCTTTCGCCGCCCCGATGGGCAGCTACCTCGGGGAAATTGTCGGGTGGCGGGGCGTCTTCTGGACGCTTGTTCCGATCGCGGCGATCAATCTCGTCTGGCAATGGATTAGCCTGCCAGCCATGTCACCCACAGCGCCAAATCCAGTCACCAAGGTATTTGGTCTGCTCAAGCGTCGCCAGGTGGCTTTCGCGACGCTGGCGCAGATGCTCACGTTTGGCGGAGCGTTCACAATATTTACCTACTTCAGACCGTTTTTGGAAACGCGCACCCACGTTAATGCTTCTGAACTCTCACTCTTGCTGCTGGCGTTGGGTGTCGCTGGGTTCGTCGGCACTTACGGGGCGGGAGCGTTGGCAGCGAAACATCTCCATCTGCTACTGAGGGGACTTCCGCTCGCGTTGGGTGTTGTAACACTCGGACTGTTAAACTTTGAAAGCCACTTGATTTTGGTTGCCGGCCTTTTGTTTGTGTGGGGCGCACTCAATTCTGCAGTTCCAGTGTCTTGGGCGAACTGGATGACCAAGGCGGTTAAGGATGAGCCCGAAAGTGCGGGCGGTTTATTGGTCGCAGCAATCCAGCTTGCCATCATGTCCGGAGCAGCCTTCGGGGGCGCGTTGCTTGACCATCTTTCCATCGGAGCGACACTGATTGGAGGAACGGTGCTGCTTGTTCTGGCGTCACTTGTTGTTGGCAACGGCAGCCGCGTTGCCGTTGCGGATGGCCGGCAATAAATTTTAGCACAGCGAAAAGTTGAAAAACGAAACATCAAAGTGAAAGGAAGAATATGAAAGGAACAGTTCTCTACGGCCCGCGCGATGTGCGCTTCGAGGAGCGGGACATGCCGAAGATTGAAAAGCCCACGGATGCGGTCATCCGAATTTCCGCCACTTGCGTGTGCGGGTCTGACCTGTGGCCCTATCGCGGTTTGCAGCCAATCGCCGAACCGACGCCGATGGGTCACGAATACTGCGGCATCGTCGAGGAAGTCGGCAGTGCCGTGCGGTCGGTCAAGCCCGGCCAGTTCGTCATCGGTTCGTTCGCCACTTCCGACAACACGTGTCCTCATTGCAAGGCGGGCTACCAGTCGTCATGTGTCAATCGTGAGTGGATGCTTCGTGCCCAAGCGCCGGTGTTGCGCGTGCCCAATGCGGATGGAACGCTTGTGCCCACGCCGGGTAATCCGTCGGCTGACCAAATCCCAAGCCTGTTGACCACCTCTGACGTTCTCGGCACGGGCTGGTTTGCCGCTGCTGCCGCGAACGTCAAACCAGGCAAAACGGTCGCCGTTGTCGGCGACGGCGCAGTCGGTCTGCTTGGAATTCTCTCCGCGAAGCAGATGGGCGCAGAACGAATCATCGCCATGAGCCGTCACGAGACGCGGCAAAAAATCGCCGTTGAGTTCGGCGCGACCGACATCGTGACCGAGCGCGGCGACGAAGGCGTGGCGCGCATCAAGGATTTGACCAAAGGCATTGGCGTGGACTCCGTGCTGGAATGTGTCGGCACGCAGGAATCCATGATGCAGGCGATTCGCTGCACTCGACCGGGCGGCGCGATTGGCTACGTCGGCGTTCCGCACGGCGTCGAACTTGACGGCGTGGAGTTATTTTTCAGCCACGTCCATCTTCACGGCGGTCCTGCGCCTGTCCGACAATACCTGCCCAACTTGATTGACCTCGTGCTGAACGGGAAGATCAACCCCGGCAAAGTCTTTGACCTGACCCTGCCGCTCGAACAAGTGGCGGAAGGCTACCGCGCGATGGATGAACGCCGCGCGATCAAAGCGCTGCTGCGTCCGTGAACTCGTCGAAAAAAGCAAGAAACACAAAAGGATAAAATATGGAAATCAAAAGAATTGGTTCACAGCCATCCAACAAAGGACCGGCCGATTGGTTCACCGGCACGGTGCGCATTGACCCGCTGTTTCAAGCGCCTGCTCCGGCACGCACGGCTGGCGCGAGTGTCATGTTCGAACCCGGCGCGCGGACGGCATGGCACACACATCCGCTCGGGCAAACGCTCATCGTCATTTCCGGCTGCGGCCAAGCGCAGCGCGAAGGCGGGCCGGTCGAAGAAATTCATCCCGGCGACGTGGTTTGGTTTCCGCCCGGTGAAAAACATTGGCACGGCGCATCACCGACCACGGCGATGACGCACATTGCCATTCAAGAAGCGCAAGACGGCAAGCTGGTGGACTGGATGGAAAAGGTCAGTGACGAACAATATCGCAAAAGCTGAAGGAGATAATCATGCCCCATGTCATCGTAAAATTGTGGCCGGGAAAATCCGAACGGCAGAAAACCCGGCTCGCCGAAGCCATCACCAAAGACGTGATGGACATTTTCAACTACGGAGAATAGTCCGTTTCGGTGGCTATGGAAGAGATTGAACCGGAGGATTGGGCGCAGCAGGTTTACAAGCCGGACATCGTTGACCACCCGGAGAAACTCTACAAAAGGCCGGGATACACGATGTGAGTGGTGCGAACCGGGATTTGATTGAGCGGACGGGCGGTATTTGATTCAAGGCATTGGCCGAGGTGCGAGCCGCACGGGCGATTCACGGAAAATTTTAACGCGAGTTGAATTTGAAAAGTTTTGCCCCAGTTGAACCACGTTGTCATCAGCCAGTGCCAGTCAAGTAGCCGCTTGACAATTCTTCCCAAGTAGTGCATATACACAACATGCCAAACATGCCATCCAAAGAACTGGATATGTCGGCGGTGGAAAACTGCGTGTGCTTCAACTTGCGTTGGGTGACGCGGGCGATCACGCAGTTTTACGACGCGGAGACCCGGCGGCACGGCATCCGCCCGACGCAGGGAACGATCCTGGCGTCTTTGATGGGCAAGGACAGTTGGAGCATGGCGGATTTGAGTGATTGGCTGGGCATGGAGCGCACCACGCTCGTGCGGAATCTGCGCCCTTTGCAACGGGATGGCTTCGTGAATGTCGGCGGCGGCGGGCGCGGCAATCTGGTGGAACTCTACATCACGGCCAAGGGCCGGAAGCAGGTTGAGAAACTTGTGCCGGCCTGGAAGTCTGCCCAAAGCGCCGTGGTCAAAACTCTCGGTGAGAAACGTTGGTCCGCCATTCTCTCCGATCTCGAAACGGCGGCGCTGGCTCTGAACAAAAAGTAAACCCTGAATGCCCTCAAAGGCGATTAACTAAAAACTATATTGTGTATATGCACACTACATTGAAAAACAAAACCACATTGGTCACCGGCGTTTCTTCCGGCATCGGCCGGGAAATCGCGCAATTGTTGGCGGAGCGCGGCGCGCGTGTTTTCGGCACGGCGCGCAATCCGAAGTCGGCCAGCCCGATTCGCGGCGTGGAGTTGGTCAGCATGGACGTGACGGACGACGCTAGCGTGAACGCGGCGGTTCAAAGCATCGAGCGGAAGGCCGGGCCGATTCAATCCCTGATCAACAACGCAGGTTACGCTCTCTCCGGCGCGCTGGAAGAAACCAGCATCGAAGAAGCGAGGCAGCAGTTTGATACGAACTTCTTTGGAGTGCTTCGGGTGACAAGTGCCGTTCTTCCCGGAATGCGCGCGAACGGCTCTGGGCGCATCGTCAACATCAGTTCCGTGCTGGGTTTTCTGCCCGCGCCCCACATGGGAATCTATGCGGCGAGTAAACACGCCTTGGAAGCATACACCGAGACGATGGACCACGAAGTAAGGCGCTTTGGGATTCGGGCTTTGTTGGTCGAGCCGGCCTACACGAAGACCAATCTCAGTGGAAATACTAAGTCGGCAAAACTCGCTCTTGATGCCTATGCGAACGAGCGGAACCGTGCGACCGCCGCAATGCTGAAGAACATTCAAACGGGCGACGATCCTCGCTCGGTGGCCGAAGCCGTTTTCACAGCGCTGACCGCCAAGTCGCCCCGGCTGCGCTATCCAGTCGGCAAAGGAGTGACGCTGAGCCGACTGCGCCGCTTCGTTCCCGCCGGCATGTTCGACAAGAGTTTCCGCAAACAATTTCAACTGAGCTAACCAATCGAACTAACAAACTAACTAAAATCCTACTATGAATACCTCACTCAATAAAAAACCCACCGCGTTATTTTCTCCACTGGTTCTGCCCAACGGCACGGTGATTCCCAATCGCATCGCCAAAGCCGCGATTGCAGCGAGTCTCGCGGCCCACGGCCAGTTGCCCGATGCGCGGCTGGCACGCGTGGAACAAAATTTTGCCCGCGGCGGAGTTGGGCTTATCATCACCGGCAACGTCATGGTTGACCCACTCGCCTTGGGCAACCCCGGAGACGTGGCGTTGCACAAAGACACCACCGATCTCACACCGTTCAAGGCTTGGGCGCAAGCGGCTCGCCGCCACGGGGCGCAGGTCTGGATGCAGATCAATCATCCGGGACGGCAAGCCATGTCGTCCTTGGGCCAGCCCGGATGGTCGCCATCGGAAGTGGCCGTGGATTTGGGCAAGCACTCCAAAATGATCGCCAAGCCCAAAGCGCTGAACGAAACCCAAATCAGGCAGATTATCCAGCGATTTGGGGATACCGCCCGCCAAGCCGAGTCGGCGGGATTTACCGGAGTGGAGATTCATGCAGCGCATGGCTATCTGATCAGCCAATTCCTATCGCCCCGGACGAACCTTCGGAATGACCAGTGGGGTGGCAGCCTCGCCAATCGCGCGCGCTTTCTGTTGGAAGTCGTGGCCGCTGTGCGAAGCGCTGTGCAGCCGAACTTCTGCGTGGCTGTTAAAATCAACTCGGCGGATTTTCAGCGCGGAGGTTTTGATTCCAACGATGCTCTGGAGGTCGTAAAGATGCTCAACTCCAGCGGCGTGGATCTCGTGGAACTCTCCGGCGGCAGCTACGAAGCACCGGCCATGCAGGGCGAGACCCGCGATGGCCGGACGCTGGCGCGTGAAGCCTACTTTCTGGAATTCGCCCGCGACATCGCCAAGGTCGCACGGATGCCCATCATGACGACTGGCGGAATTCGTCGGCGCGAAGTCGCTGAAGACGTGCTCGCGCAAGGTGTGTCCGTTGTCGGCATCGCCACGGCCCTGGCCATGAATCCCGACCTGCCGCTGGAGTGGCGCGCAGGCAAACCCAAGGATGGAGTATTTCCCGTCATCAAACTCAAGGATAAAATGATGGCTTCCTTGGCGCACATGGCGATTATCCAACGACAGATGCACCGCCTTGGTGCTGGCCAGCGTCCCCTCGCAAATGCCAGTGGCCTCTACAGCATTATCCTCGACCAACTCCGCACTAAAATGCTGGCCCAGCGATACCGCTGCTGGTCAAAAGGGCTGGCTTGATTCCAGGTTCACCGATTTACCAATCGCTCAACCCATAACCATGAATACACCGGTCAAAGAGCACCCCACAGTGCAAGCGCACCGGCGAAAAGTTCCGCCGGAAACAATTTCCGAGCCGCTCGACGCCGCTTGGTTGCGACAGTTGTGCCTCGATGCTGGCGCAGACGACGTCGGTTTCGTGGAAGTGGATCGCGCGGAATTGGCGGGCGAACGTCCGCATATTCAGCGGACGTTTCCGCACACGCGAAGTGTCATCAGTTTCGCGCTGCGGATGAACCGCGACAATGTGCGCAATCCGGCGCGTTCGATTGCCAATTCGGAATTTCATCACACGGGCGACGAAGTGAACGATGTGGCGCGACGCATCACGGCGGCGTTGGAGCGCGCGGGGATTCGCGCGCTCAATCCGCCAATGGGATTTCCGATGGAAGCGGATCGCTGGATGACCGAGCGGATCTGGACGGTGGCGCATAAGCCGATCGCGGTCGCGGCGGGGCTGGGGCACATGGGTATTCATCGCAATGTGATTCATCCGCGCTTCGGCAATTTTATTTTGCTCGGCACAATTCTCGTCGGCGCGGAGATCAGCGCGTATGCGCAGGAGCTCGATTACAACCCGTGCCTCGAATGCAAGTTGTGCGTCGCCGCGTGTCCGGTCGGAGCGATTGGCGCGGACGGCGCGTTCAATTTCTCCGCGTGCTACACCCACAACTACCGCGAGTTCATGGGCGGATTTTCGGATTGGGTTGAAACCGTGACGGATAGTCGCGATGGGAAAGATTACCGGCAGCGTGTGAAGGATTCGGAAACGGTCTCGACCTGGCAGAGCCTCGCCTTCGGGGCGAACTACAAGGCCGCGTATTGCATGGCGGTTTGTCCGGCGGGCGAAGACGTGATCGGGCCTTACCTCGCGTCTAAAAAGAATTTTGCCGATGACGTGATGCGCCCGTTGCAGGCGAAGCGCGAGCCGCTCTACGTCATTCCCGGCTCGGACGCCGAAGCGCACGCGAAGAAACGGTATCCGCACAAGACGGTGCGCCATGTGCGCGGCTCGCTGCGTCCGCGAACTATTGCCGCATTGCTACAAGGGATGCCGAATACATTTCAGCGCCAGGCGGCGGGAAAACTGGACGCCACCTACCATTTCGTTTTCACCGGCGGCGAGCCGGTCGAGGCGACGGTGGTGATTCGCGACGGAAAACTGGTGGTTGAAAAAGAATTGCTCGGCCAGCCGAACATCAAGGTCACCGCCGACGCGGAAACATGGTTGGGGTTTCTTGCGGGCGAGCGGAATCTTTTGTGGGCGTTGCTCACGCGCCGCGTGCGGCTGCAAGGAAATCCCAAGTGGTTGCTGGCATTCAAACGTTGTTTTCCATCGTAGCGTTCTGGCCCGCGCCCGAACAGGTGCGCGTGGATGCGGACTTCAGCGCGACGCCGTTCAAGGCGAAGATTGCCAACGCGGAATGGTTGACAAGCTTCCCGCCTCCTCACGTCGTCGGATAGGCTGGTCATCGGCGGTCGCCACATGGAAGCCGGCGCGGTGAGCGCGCGTCTGCATCATGGCGGCCTGCAGGGGGCGAAGCCGAAGGCGGAGGTCGTGGCGGATATTTTGGCGGGCATCAAGGAAAGAAGGGCGTAATCTTACTTGCCTGCGATCGGGGCCCTTTGGTTTACCGAACGGGTCGTTTCAAAATTCCATTGAGACGGTCCGGGTTGCTGGTAACATTTTTTAGCTGGCAGATGCTTTCTCCAGCCGTCTCATGGATGCGATTGAAACTTTGATTCCCGAAAACGCCGGGGCCGCCCCGGCGCTGGAGCCGGTCGCCATGGTGGCGCTGGATGCGGGCCGGATGATGATGGAAGCCGGGGCGAGCGCCACCGGTGTGAAGATCATTGTGGAACGCTTTGCCCTGGGCCTGGGTGCCGAGCGGGTGGACTTGCGCATCGGCTACGCTTCGCTGGCCATCACCATCGGCATCGGCCAGGCGGGCATCACCCGCATGCGCAAGGTCGGCCATCTCGGCGTCAACCAGCGGCTGGATCAGGAGCTCTGGCAACTGGCGAAACGGATTTCGATCCGTGAACTCACGACGGAACAGACCCGCGCCGAACTCGACCGGCTGGCATCGAAAACACCGCGCCATTCCGCGCTGGTGATGGCCGTGGCGGCGGGTCTGGCGTGTGCGGCGTTCGGCCGCCTGCTGAATGTGGACTGGGTGGGCACCGGACCGGTTTTTCTCGCGGCCACCCTCGGGCAATTTGCCCGCCGGGAATTGATCGCGCGCCAGGTGAACGGCTACCTCTGCGCCACGCTGGTGGCGTTCTTGAGTTCCGTGACCGGCGGGATGGGGGCGCACTGGGCCGGCAGTGCAACCATCACGACGGCGATGGTCGCCTCCATTCTGCTGCTCGTTCCCGGCGTGCCGGCGGTCAACGCGCAAAGCGACATCCTGGAAGGCCACCCGACGCTCGGCAGCGCGCGGGCGGTTTCAGTGGCGATGACGTTGATTTTTGTCGCCGCCGGACTGTGGGTCGGACAAATGCTGATGAACCACTGGCAATGAACCTGACGCTTCCATTTTTTCTGCATCAGGCAGCCTGCGGCGCGATTGCGGCGGCGGGATTCGGCGTTTTGTTCAACGTCCGCTTCCAGATGTTGCCGTGGTGCGCGGCGAGCGGTGCGCTGACGCTGGCGGTGCGCACGCTTTGTGTTGGCGCGGGCTGGAACTTGGAGAGCGCCTCGTTTTGTTCCGCCTTGACGGCGGGCATCGCAGTGCAATGGCTGCGGACGACGCGGCCTGATTTTTCACAAAACGCGCTCGACGTGGTGGGATGCATTCCCATGGTGCCGGGGAGTCTGGCAGCCAAGGCGATCCTCGGACTTTACGCCCTTATGATCGGTGCCAGCCATGACGCGGAAACGCTCATCACCGCCGTGCAAAACACCCTGCGCGTGGCGTTCATCATCGGTGCCATCGGCACCGGCCTGGCCATCCCGACGTTGTTGCTGCGCGTGCGGGTGACCCGGTGAGAAAACAAAAGGAGCTGTCCTGGATAACACAAAAATGTGTCATCATAGGCGGCCTGATGGGTTTTGCTTTCACGCCCGTTGGAACATTGACTATCATCACGCACCATGAAAAGCCTGTTGATTGCCTCCATGCTATGCGCCGCAGCCTTCGCGACCCGCGCCGATGAAGGCATGTGGCTTTTCAACCAGCCGCCCCGGCAGGTGCTGCAAGCGCGCTATCAATTTGCAGCCACGGACGCGTGGCTGGAACATCTGCAAAAGTCCTCCGTCCGCTTCAATTCCGGCGGGTCGGGCAGCTTCGTGAGCGAAGACGGCCTCCTGATCTCGAATCACCACGTCGGCGCGGATGCGCTGCAAAAAGTCAGCACGCCGGAAAAAAATTATTTGCACGACGGCTTTTACGCGCGAACCCAGGCCGAGGAGATCAAATGCCTCGACCTCGAAGTCAACGTGCTACAATCCATCGAAGATGTGACGGAGCGCATCAACGCCGCCGTGCCCAAGGACGCCACCCCGTTCGATGCTTTCGCCGCCCGGCGCAAGGCCATCGCCGAAGTGGAGAAAGAATCCCAGGATCGCACCGGCCTGCGATCCGACGTCGTGACGCTGTGGCAGGGCGGCGCGTATCAGCTTTACCGCTACAAACGCTACACCGACGTGCGGATCGTTTTTGCACCCGAGCAGCAGATCGCCTTCTACGGCGGCGATCCAGACAACTTCGAGTTTCCCCGCTGCGACCTTGATATTTGTCTCTTCCGCGTCTATGAAAACGGCCAGCCGGTGAAAGTGAAGGATTTCCTCCGTTTTTCCCCGGCCGGTGCGCGGGATGGGGAACTTGTATTTGTCAGCGGCCATCCGGGCCACACCAGCCGGTTGCTCACAACCGCCGAGCTGGAATATCTGCGCGATGTGGCGTTGCCGTATCGCCTCGCGAATCTCAAGCGCATCGAGGTGTTGCTGGGCAACTGGAGCGCGCGCAGCGAGGAGAACGCCCGCCGCGCCCGGGACGCGTTCTTTGGCGTGCAGAATTCCCGCAAGGCTTATGACGGCAGGCTCGCGGGCCTGCTCGACCCGGAACTGTTCACTGCGAAATCCAAGGCCGAGACGGAATTCAAAGCCCGGCTGGCGGGCAAGGATGAATTCGCCGGGGCGCTCGCGGCTTATGACAAAATCGCGGACGCCACCAAAGTTCTGGCCGCACAAGCGGAGCCTTACAGCTTGTTCGACGCGGGCCAGGCGTTCCGATGCGACAGCTTCTCCATCGCGCGAACTTTGTTGCGCGCAGGCGACGAGCGGCCCAAGCCGAACGGCGAACGGCTGCATGAATTCTCGGACGCCGGCAAGGAATCGCTGGAACTGGGCTTGTTTTCCACGAAGCCGATTTACGAGGATCTGGAAATCCTCACGCTGGCGGATTCACTGACCTTCCTCGCCGGCAATCCGGGCACAAACGGGTCGCTGGTGCAAAAGATTCTCGCCGGCAAATCACCGCGCGAACGCGCTGCGGAGTTGATCAAAAACACCACGGTGCGCGACGTGGCCTTCCGCAAACGGCTGTATGAAGGCGGTGCCGGCGCGGTGGCCGCCGCGAACGATCCGATGATTGAACTGGCGCGGCTCGTGGATCCCTACGCGCGCGCGTTGCGCAAGGTGGCCGAGGATCAGGGAGAGGTAAAACAGCAGGCTTACGCGGCGATTTCCCGGGCGCGCAACGCACTGCTGGGCACGGCAGGTTATCCTGACGCCACGTTCACGTTGCGCCTCGCGTTCGGCACAGTGAAGGGCTACCAGGAGGATGGCGAACCAGTTGCCGCGCAAACGACGTTTGCCTCGCTCTACAAGCGCGCGCAGGAAATGAAGAACCAGCCACCGTTCAATCTGCCGCCGTCATGGGAAAAGAGCGAGTCGCGACTCGACCTCAAGACGCCGTTAGATTTCGTCAGCACATGCGACATCATCGGCGGCAATTCTGGCAGCCCGGTGGTGAACCGGGCCGGGGAATTTGTCGGCATCATTTTCGACGGCAACCTGCAAAGTCTGCCGTGGGATTACGCGTTCAACGACAAGCAAGGCCGCGCCATCTCGGTCAGTTCAGCGGCAATTCTCGAAGCATTGAACAAAGTCTATGGCGCAAAAGATCTCGTGCGCGAGCTGACGAACGGGCGATAAGTCGAATGCAGTGGTGGTGGATATTTAGCCGGAATTATCCGGATGACAAACTAACGTGGCAAAACTGGTAGGGCGGGCAGTCCCCTGCCCGCCGAACATGTGAGTTGGTAATGGTGGCCGTCCACAAAGACCGGCGCGCAGAGAGTGACACGCCCTACCCCTTCCTGAACATCATTAGGGACAACAAGCCGGAAAATTTCCAGACGGCACTGGAAATGGCGAAGCAGCGCCTGCTTGCCAAAAAACCAACGGCCTGCGCATCTTAAACCCCAACTGTTGGAACGAATGGACCGAAGGCAGCTACTCGGAACTCGACACGGTTTCACGGCTTGCAGTATCTCGACGCGGTGAAGAAGGTATTTGGCGATTCAAATGCTCGGTAATATGAATCACATCGTAAAACGAACTTTGCGCAGACAAACTTTGTTAATTCCAGACACAATCGGCCTTGAGGATACGGTGTCGGTTTACACAATTTGATTTGAGCCTCCGAGTCGTGGCTGTTACCCAATACTTATGAACATCAAAATCACCTACTACCTCGACGTAGTTTCTTCCTGGTGTTACTGGGCGGAACCGGCGTGGACGGAATTGAAGCAGCGTTACGCGAAAGCACCGGTGGAGTTCAGTTGGGAGATCGCATTGCTCGACGAGGCCGGCATGTCGAAGTCGCGGGCGCAGGCGGACTGGTTTTACCGGCGCAGCGGCACGATTATGCGCTCGCCGTTCATGCTGCATTCCGGCTGGCTGACGCATTCCAAGGAATATCTTCCGCCCAATTGCGTGGCGGAGGCGGCGAAAGATTTTGGCTTCACAGATGACCGGGTGCGGCTGGCAATCATGGAAGCGGCCATGCGCGAAGGGCAACATGTCGGCGAGTGGAATGTGTCCGTCGCTGTGGCCGCCAAAGCGGTAAAGCTGGATAAAAAGAAACTGCTGGCACGTGCGAAGTCGGTGGAAATTGAAAAACGTGTGCGGGCGGCAACGGCGAAATTTCATGCCTTGCAGGTCAACCAGCGTCCGACGTTCGTTCTGGAAAGCAACATCGGCGACCGTGCGGTTTTTTCCGGGCTGGTGAAGCTGGCACCGATCGCTACAACAATTGATGCGATGTTGGAGGATGCGACGGCCTACGCTGCCCACGCCGCGCATTTTGGTTCGCCACCACCGGCTTGACACCGGCGCGCCAAGAAAGGCGAAGATCACTTCGGGCAATTTTCTGGCTGCAATCAAAATACGTCCGGCTTAAACTGCGTTGCTCCCACAACCATTGAGCCAATCCATTTGTGAAAATGAATCCCAATCCTATTTCTCGCCGGAATTTTCTCACCGTAGCCGGAACGGCCGCCGCCGGCTTGGCCGCGCAAGCCACAACCGGCACCGCTTTCGCCGCCCTGGCCGACGGCGAAACTACGCCGGGAAAAAAGAAGTATCCAATCGGACTGGAGCTTTATTCCGTGAGAAACGAACTCGCCCGCGATCTGCCGAACACGCTGAGAACGGTGGCGAAGATGGGTTACGAAGTGGTGGAGTTTTACGCGCCGTATTTCGATTGGAAGATTCCTTACGCGAAAGACGTCCGCACCTTGATGGACGATATCGGGCTGCGCTGCTATTCGACACATAATAATTTCGCGTCGTTCACGCCCGGCGGCACGATGGACAAGGCGATTGAACTGAACCAGATCCTCGGCACGCGCTTTCTGATCCTGGCCAGCGAGCCCGGCGGAATCAATGGGACTGAAGGCTGGAAAAAACTTTGCGAACAGCTCACGACTGCGGCGGAAGAATTCAAGCCGCACGGTCTGTCCGCCGGCTTTCACAACCACGGAACAGAGTGGGCCAAACTGGATGGCGACCAGCGCATCATGGATTTTATTGCCGCGAACACGCCCAAGGAATTTGCGCTGCAACTCGATGTCGGCACCTGCGTAGCCGCCGGAGCGGATCCTGTCGCGTGGATCAACGCGAACCCAGGCCGCATCAAAATCGTGCATCTTAAAGATTGGGCGCCGGGCAGCAGCGCGGATGATAAGGAATATCGTGTTCTGTTCGGCGAAGGCGTTTCGCCCTGGCGCGGCATCATCGCGGCCCTGGAATCGGTGGGCGGCGTGGAATTTTATCTGCTGGAGCAGGAAGGCAGCCGTTATCCAGAATTTGAAACGGCCAAACGTTGCCTCGATTCATGGAAATCATTCAGGAAAACGGCATAATAAAATTAAACAGGAAGGCTATCTGGACATTGAGATATTGCGCCCTCATCTTAGCCGTCAGCATGGCCACCAGCGAAGCGGCACCGCTGCCACTACTCAAGGTCAGCGCAAACCATCATTATCTGGTGGATGCTCACGGCCAGCCGTTCTTTTATCTGGGCGACACGGCGTGGGAACTTTTTCACCGGCTAAACCGCGAGGAAGCCATCCGCTATCTGGACGACCGGGCGCAGAAAGGATTCACCGTCATCCAGGCCGTCGCGCTGGCCGAATACGATGGGCTGAACACGCCAAACGCTTACGGATTCAAGCCGCTGCGGAATAATGATCCGGCCACACCCGACGTCCGGGACGGTCCGAACGATGATTACTGGGATCAGGTGGATTTCATCGTGGCGCAGGCCAACCAGCGTGGAATGTATGTGGGGTTTCTACCGACATGGGGTGACAAATGGAACAGGAAATGGGGCATCGGCCCGGAGATTTTCACGCCGCAGAATGCCGAGGCTTACGGCGAATGGTTGGGAAAACGTTACCGGGATGCCGGCATCATCTGGATTCTCGGTGGCGACCGGCCGGTTGAGAACGACCGGCAAAAAGAATTCATCCGCGCCCTCGCCCGAGGTCTGCGTCAAGGCGACGGCGGCACGCATCTGCAAACATTTCACCCATCAGGCGGCGCGGGTTCTTCGCAATGGTTTCAGGCGGATGACTGGCTCGATTTTAACCTGCGCCAGAACGGGCACGGACAGAATTTCAATCCGAGCTACGCGCAGACGCGGGTTGACTATGATCGCACGCCCACAAAGCCCGTGCTGGATGGTGAACCGCTTTACGAAGATCATCCGATTGATTTCCGCGCGAATGAAAACGGCTATTCGGTGGCCGCCGATGTGCGTCGTCCGCTGTATTGGGACTTGTTCAGCGGAGCCTGCGGCCACACTTACGGCAACCACGCGGTCTGGCAATTTTGGACGCCCGACCGGGAGCCGGTGAACAATCCGCTGATGCCGTGGACGGAGGCAATTGATGATCCCGGCGCGGGCCAGATGCAATATGCCAAAAAGCTTTTGCTGTCGCGGCCGTTCCTCACGCGGGTGCCGGACGATTCTGTGATCGTCACGGACCGAGTGCCCGCCGCCGTTCCCGGTGCCGGGCGTTACCGCTTTGTGGCCACGCGCGATGCGGATGGGAGCTACGCCATGATTTATGCGCCGGTCGGACGCACGTTCACGGTGGACATGGCGAAAATTTCCG
>Ga0310811_10002709_pt1 | contig 22159 bp, 18 predicted proteins | sample YCmetagenome_FD_207642 | JGI IMG/M metagenome (GOLD analysis project Ga0310811, IMG submission 207642) | Soil microbial communities from experimental microcosm in Duke University, North Carolina, United States - YC | ecosystem: Engineered > Artificial ecosystem > Soil microcosm > Unclassified ...
CCGACGCGGTCAAGGCGTTCGGCCGCATCGACATCCTCGTCAACAACGTGGCGATCTCCGACAACAAGCACATCCTCGACATCACCAAGGAGGAGTGGGACCGCGTCATCGGCGTGACGCTGACGGCACCGTTCCTGTGCGGCAAGTACGCGGCCAAGCAGATGGTCGCGCAAGGCTCCGGCGGCAAGATCGTCAACATCGGCTCGACCTCGGGCTTCCGTGGCCGCACCCGCGCCGTCGCCTACACCGCCGCCAAGGGCGGGCTTGCCAATCTCACGCGGACGATGGCGGTGCAGCTCGCCCCCCACAAGATCCGCGTCAACGCGGTGATCCCCAACAAGATCGGCTCGCCGGTCGGCAAGGAGGACTTCGACCCGACGCGCCCCGTGAACAACATCGCCGGTCGCCACGGCCAGCCGATCGACCTCGCCCGCGCCGTCCTGTTCATGGCGAGCGACGAATCCGACTTCGTCTACGGCGACATGCTGTTCGTCGACGGCGGCGCGTCGGTCACCGAAGCGTAACGCGCCCGTTCAGGGGGTGCTGCTGACCAGCCACATCGCGCCGCGCAGGCGCACGCTCGTGCCGTCGAGATGCTCCGCCAGCGCCGCGCGGATGGACGTGATGGCGGCCGTCGTCACCTCCGCCGGTTGGCCGCGCAGCCAGCTGTTAACGGCACCGATCTGGGTCGATTGAATCACGGCCTCCTCCAGTCCGCGGCCGGCAGCGATGTCGAGATCGCAGTCGAGCTTGTCGAGCTGCGGCGGTGCCCAGCCGGCGGCGACCAGTACCTGGGAGACGCGCTGCGGATCGGCGAAGGCGAACATTCCGGGGGCGTACGGGTCCGGTTTGGGCCGCGGGGGCAGGTGGCGCGAGGCGGCGCGCATCGGCACTTCCATCCACGGGTTCTCGGTCAACGGTCGCCAGCTCACGAATGCCATCCGCGCGCCGGAGGTGGCGGCGGAACGCAGGTGGGCGAAGGCCGCCACCGGGTCGCCGAAGAACATAGTGCCGAAGTTCGACACCAGCAGATCGAATCCGTCCAGCGCCGCCGTGGCGGCGTCGGCCTGCCGCCAATCGATATTGGCGACACCGGCGGCATCGGCGCGGGCCCGTCCTTCCGCCAACATCGGCGCAGAGATGTCCAGTGCCGTCACGCGGCCGGCGGGGCCGACCGCGCGCGCAATCTCGAGCGTGATCGTGCCGCAGCCGCAGCCGACGTCCAGCACCCGCTCGCCGGAGCGCGGCGCGGCGAGAGCGAGCAGCGCCTCAGTGGCCGGGGCCAGGGTGATGTCGGTGTGTTTCTGCCGCGCCGTCCAGGTGTGGCCGCCCGGCCCGTTCCAGAAGGCAAGCTGATCGACATTGGACTGTCGCGGGTCGGTCATGGGCATCGTCCTGTGCGGCGGTCCGTCGAGAATACGGAGGTTGTACTTCTGGCGCGCGGGCAGCAAGTGGCGCCGGGGCGTCCAATGCGATCGGATGGAGAGCCTAGCCTGCGCCCCGCCATCGCGCGTAGAGTGGCCCGCAGGGAACGAAGTCCCGACGTTCCATGGCGCGCAGGCGCCGTGAATGAAAAGGGACTCGCGGCTTTCACGGCGGAGAGGCATCCATGACGTTCCTGCGCGCATGCGTGGTGTTGGCTATCGCGGTCGTGGTGACTGTTGCCAATGGACCTTGGGGCGCGGCCCGTGCCGACGACAATGCCGAGTTCTACAAAAACAGGCAGGTCAAGCTGCTGATCGGCTTCGGCGCCGGCGGCGGCTACGACCTGTTCGCGCGGCTGATCTCGCGCACCATGGGCAGCCACTTTCCGGGCGGGACGGCGCAGGTGGTGCCGCAGAACATGCCGGGCGCGGGCAGCCTCACCGCCGCCAACCACATTGCCCAGGTGGCGCCCCGCGACGGCTCGGTGATCGGGTCGGTGGCGTCGGGCATGCCGGCGGCGCCGCTGCTCAACCCCGACCAGGCGAAGTTCGATTCGCGCAAGCTCACCTGGCTCGGCAGCGCGAGCTCCGAGGTCTACATCGACATCGTCTGGCACACCTCGCCGGTGCAGACCATCGAGCAGCTCCGCGAGCACGAGCTGATCATCGGCGGCACCGGGCCGGGGGCGGCCACCGACGATTACCCGGCAATCGACCGCGAGGTGCTCGGCCTCAAGTTCAAGCTGATCCCGGGCTACAAGAGCACCAAGGACGTCGAGCTCGCCATGGAGCGCGGCGAGGTGCAGGCGCTCGCCGGCACCACCTGGAACACCACCAAGGCGCGGCTCGGCGACTGGCTGACGACCAAGAAGATCTCGGTCATGGCGCAGTACGGCCGCGAGAAGCACCGGGATCTGCCGAACGTGCCGCTGATGATCGACTACGCCAAGACCGACGCCGACCGGCAGGCGCTCAACATGGTGTTCTCGCGCCAGGATATGGGGCGGCCCTATGTGGCTCCTCCCGAACTCGCGCCCGACCGGGTCAAGGCGCTGCGGGCGGCGTTCGACGCCACCATGAAGGACCCGGTGTTCCTGGGCGATGCCGCCAAGGCCGATCTCGATGTCAGCCCGATCGATGGGCCGGCGGTCGACAAGCTCATCGCCGAGCTCTACCGGGTTTCTCCCGACGTCGTGAAGCGGGTCAGCCAGGCGATCACCGGGCAAACCCGCTCGGTGCGCTAGACTCCGGAAAGGGCGGGATAAACCGCCGCGGTGACAGCCGGGAATCCGGCCGGGACGGGCCGGATTCCCGGCTGGCCAAGGGCGGAAGGGTGGTCTATAGGCAACCCTCCGGCGGGCCCGGCCGTCGGCCGGACTGAGCCCCGCCCAAAAGCCGAGTTATGGACACCCATCACCAGATCGACCGTCTGTCGCCGTCGGCCCGAGGCGCCGTGGTTGCCATTGGCAACTTCGACGGCGTGCATCTCGGCCATCAGGCGGTGATCGCCGGGGCCCGGGCCGAGGCCGATGCCGCCAAGGCGCCGCTCGCGGTGATGACGTTCGAGCCGCACCCGCGGGCGTTTTTCCAGCCGGCGACGCCGCCCTTCCGTCTGACCCCCGCCGCCGCCAAGACGCGTGAACTCGCCAAGCTCGGCGTCGACCACCTTTATGTCGTCGCTTTCGACCGCACCTTCGCCGCCGTCAGCGCCCATGACTTCGTCTCGGGCGTGCTCGCCCGCGATCTCGGCGCCTGCGCGGTGGTGGTCGGTGACGACTTCCATTTCGGCCGCGGCCGCGAGGGCAACGTCGCGTTCCTCGAGCGCGAGGCACCGGCCCAGGGCATTCGCCTCATCCGCGCGGCGCCGGTGGCGCTCGACGGCGTCCACGTGTCGTCGCGGCGCATCCGCGAGCACCTGGCCAACGGCGAGCTCGAGGCCGCGGCACGGCTGCTCGGCCGTCCGTGGGAGATGGAAGGCCCAGTGGTTCACGGCGATAAGCTCGGCCGTACCATCGGCTATCCCACCGCCAACGTCGAGCTCGGCGACATGCTGCGCCCGCGCATCGGCATCTACGCCGTCGAGGCGATGATCGAAGGCGAGACCGCCTGGCGCGGCGGCGTCGCGTCGCTCGGATACCGGCCGACGGTCGGCGGGCGCGATCTGCGCTTCGAGGTCCATCTGTTCGACTTCGCGGGCGACCTATACGATCGCGCGCTCCGCGTCCGACCGGTCGCCTACCTGCGCGACGAGCTCGTGCTCGACGGGCTCGAGGCGCTGACCCGCAAGATCAAGGAAGACGAGCATGAGGCCCGCGCCGTGCTCGCCCGCGCCAAGGTTGACGCGGATGCTTCGAATCAGACCAAATCCACCGCGCGCCCGGGCGGTCGTTGACCGGGCTGGAACCTGAACATGGCCGATTACAAGTCCACCGTTTTTCTCCCCAAGACTGCCTTCGCGATGAAGGGCGGCCTGCCCAAGCTCGAGCCCGAGCTGCTCGCGCGCTGGGAGAAGATCGACCTGTTCGGTAAGCTGCGCGCCAAGGGCCAAAATGGGGGAAAGGGGGGCCACGAGAAGTTCGTGCTGCATGACGGCCCGCCGTACGCCAACGGCAACATCCACATCGGCCACGCGCTCAACAAGATCCTCAAGGACGTCATCAACCGTTCGCGGGCGATGCAGGGCTTCGACGTTCCTTACGTGCCGGGCTGGGACTGCCACGGTCTTCCCATCGAATGGAAGATCGAGGAAGAGTACCGCGCCAAGGGCAAGGACAAGGACCAGGTTCCGATCAACGTCTTCCGCGACGAGTGCCGCGCGTTCGCGGCGCGCTGGGTGAAGATCCAGGCCGAGGAGTTCAAGCGCCTCGGCATCGTCGGCGACTGGGCCCATCCCTACACCACGATGGAGCCCGAAGCCGAAGCCGCGATCGTCAACGAGCTCGGCAAGTTCCTCTTGAACGGCGGCCTCTACAAGGGCGTGAAGCCGGTGATGTGGTCGGTCGTCGAGAAGACCGCGCTCGCCGAGGCCGAGGTCGAGTACCTCGACCACACCTCGACCACGGTGTGGGTCAAGTTCCCGGTGGTGACGGCGTCCGTGCCGGCGCTCGAAGGTGCGTCAGTCGTGATCTGGACGACGACACCGTGGACGCTGCCCGCCAACCGCGCGATCGCCTACGGCGAGGAGTTCGCCTATGCCGTCGTCGAAGTGCTGTCGACGATGGAGACGAGTCTCGCCAAGGTGGGCGACAAGGTCGTTGTCGCCAAGGATCTGCTGCCCGAGGTGGCGAAGGACGCCGGCATCGCCGACTACAAGGTGCTGGCCGAGATCGAAGGCGCGCAGCTCGCCGGAACCATCGCCGCTCATCCGCTGCGCGGCGCCGATGCCGGCTACGGCTTCGACGTACCGCTGCTCGCAGGCGCCCACGTCACCGTCGACCAGGGCACCGGCTTCGTCCACATCGCGCCGAGCCACGGCCCCGACGACTTCGTGCTGGGCCAGCAGCATGGCCTCGAAGTGCCGGAGACGGTCGGCCCGGACGGCCTCTACACCGCGCAGGTGCCGCTGTTCCAGGGCGCTCACGTGTTCAAGGCCGACAAGCCGGTGGTCGAGAAGCTGATCGAGCGCGGTGCGTTGCTGGCGCGCGGCACTCTGGTCCATTCGTACCCGCACTCGTGGCGGTCGAAGGCGCCGCTGATCTACCGTGCGACGCCACAGTGGTTCATTTCCATGGAAAAGAACGGCCTGCGGGAAAAGGCGCTCGACGCCATCGCCGAGACCAAGTTCTTCCCGGAAATGGGGCGCAACCGCATCCGCGCCATGGTCGAGCAGCGGCCCGACTGGTGCGTGTCGCGCCAGCGCGCGTGGGGCGTGCCGATCACCGTCTTCGTCAACAAGAAGACCGGGGAGGCGCTGCGCGACGAGCGCGTCATGGCGCGCATCGTCGAGGCGGTGCGCAAGGGCGGCACCGACGTGTGGTTCTCGGCCGACCCGCAGACCTTCCTCGGCAACGAGTTCAAGGCTGCTGAGTGGGAGCCGGTGCGCGACATTCTCGACGTCTGGTTCGACTCGGGGTCGACGCACGCGTTCGTCCTCGAGCAGCGGCCCGAACTCAAGTGGCCGGCGTCGCTCTACCTCGAGGGCTCCGACCAGCACCGCGGCTGGTTCCAGTCGTCGCTGCTGGAATCGTGCGGCACGCGCGGCCGCGCGCCCTACGACGCGGTGTTGACCCACGGCTTTGTGCTCGACGAGCAGGGCCGCAAGATGTCGAAGTCGCTGGGCAACGTCGTCGCCCCGCAGGAGGTGATGGACTCGCTCGGCGCCGACGTGCTGCGCCTGTGGGTGATGGCCTCCGACTACTCCGAGGACCTGCGCATCGGGCCCGACATCCTCAAGCACCAGACCGAGGCCTACCGCCGGCTGCGCAACACGCTGCGCTATCTGCTGGGCGCGCTCGACGGCTTCAAGGACACGGAAGCGGTGAAACCCGCCGACATGCCGGAGCTCGAGCGCTTCGTGCTGCACAAGGTGTGGGAGCTCGATGCGGCGCGGCAGCGCGCCAACGAAACCTACGAGTTCCATAAGTTCTACACCGCGCTGCACGCGTTCTGCGCCTCGGATCTGTCGGCGTTCTACTTCGACATCCGCAAGGACTCGCTCTACTGCGACCGTCCGGATTCGCTGCGTCGCCGCTCGGTGCGCACGGTGCTGAACCACCTGTTCGAGACGCTCGTCGCGTGGCTCGCGCCGGTGCTGGTGTTCACCGCCGAGGAGGCGTGGCTCGCCCGTCACAAGGATGGGGGCGACGCCGCCGGCAGCGTCCATCTCACCGACGTCCCGGTGATCCCCGCGTCGTGGCGCGACGACGCGCTGGCGGGGAAGTGGGAGAAGATCCGGGCGTTGCGCCGCGTCGTCACCGGCGCGATCGAGCTCGAGCGCGCCAAGGGCGTGATCGGCTCGTCGCTGCAGGCCGCGCCCGCGGTTTACGCGGAGGATGAGTACCGCCAGGCGCTCGACGGTCTCGACCTCGCCGAGATCGCGATCGCCTCCGACGTCATCCTTCATCCGTTCGCGCCGCCGGGCGAGGCGTTCCAGCTCGCCGACGTGCCGGGCGTCGCGGTCGTGCCGCTGCGCGCCGGCGGCAGCAAGTGCCAGCGCTGCTGGCGCGTGCTGGAGGAGGTTGGCAAGGATGCGCGGCATCCCGACATCTGCGGCCGCTGCGCCGATGCCGTCGGCGCGGTGGGCGCGTGAGCGAGATGAGACGTTCCTCGACGATCTACGTCGCCGCCTTCGTCACCGCGGCGCTCGTCATCGTTCTCGACCAGGCGACCAAGTGGCTGATCCTCGAGCGAGTCATGCAGCCGCCCCACGTCGTCCCCGTGCTGCCGTTCCTCGACATCGTCCTGGTGTGGAACCGCGGCATCACCTTCGGCCTGTTCAACAGCGGCGACGGCGGCGGGTGGGCCCAGCCGCTGGTGTTCACCGCTCTCGCCGCCGTGATCGTCGCAGGCCTCCTGTACTGGCTGCGGCGGGTGTCCCGGTGGTGGGTCGCGGCCGCGATCGGCGCGGTTTTGGGCGGCGCGGTGGGCAATGTCGCCGATCGGCTCCGCTTCGGTGCGGTGGTCGATTTCATTGATGTTCACGTCGCCGGCTGGCACTGGCCGGCGTTCAACGTGGCCGATTCGGCGATTTGTGTCGCCGTGGCACTTCTGGCACTCGACGCCTTGTCTGCGCCCAAGGAATGACTAAACTCCAGCCACCAATGGCAGGATCGAGGCTCATGACCGGGACCACGCTACCGCGCGTTACGCGCGCGTTCGCCGCACTCGCATTCGTCGCTGTTGCCGCGAGCGGATGCTCGACCCTGCGCTCCGTGGCCGGCCTCGACAAGTCAGCGACGCCCGACGAGTTCCAGGTGGTGTCGCGTGCGCCGCTGTCGATCCCGCCCGACTTCGGCCTGAAGGCGCCCGATCCGGGCGCACAGCGTCCGCAGGAGACCTCGCCGACCGACCGCGCGCGCCAGATCGTCATCGACCGCCAGGTCGGAGCCGACCCGGTGCCCTCGACGGTGGCCGGCCTGTCGCCGTCGGAGAGCGCGCTGCTGCGTCAGGCCGGGGCGACGAGCGCCAATCCGAACATTCGCCGCGACATCGATCGCGAAACCACCACGCTCGCCCAGGCCGACAAGCGGTGGATCGACAGCCTGCTGTTCTGGCGCTCGACGCCCGAACCCGGCGAGATCGTCGACGCCGACAAGGAATCGCAGCGGCTGCGCGGCAATGCCGCGCTCAACAAGCCGACGACCGAAGGCCAGACGCCGAGCATCAAGAAGAAGCAGTCGGCCCTGTTCACGTTCTAAGCGCGTTAAGGTTCGAGTACGTTCTAAGCGGTGCCCTGCGCACCGCTGGGTGATTCCGCGCATCCCGACGCATCCCGATTTGACATGTCGCTGTCCCGGCCCGGGGTGCCTTCCTTGCGCCATATTTCGCGGTAAGCTGACCATCGTCATCAGCCCATAACAGAGACGCGCTGCGCCAGGGGGCTTTCCTTGCCGTTCCGATTGCCTTCCGCTTCGCGCCGTCGCCTGCTTGCCTGGGCCGCGCTGGTCACGCTCGTCCTGTCCACCGCGGAGCCCGCACGCGCGGCGATGTACAACTCCGAGAGTTTCACGCTCCCCAACGGCATGCTGGTCGTGGTGGTGCCCAACCACCGCCTGCCCGTGGTCCATCACATGGTGTGGTACCGCGTCGGGGCCGCCGACGATCCCGTCGGCAAGTCGGGGCTCGCGCACTTCCTCGAGCACCTGATGTTCAAGGGAACCAAGCAGGTGCCGGCCGGTCAGTTCTCCCACATCGTCGCCCAGAACGGCGGCCGCGAGAACGCGTTCACGATGGAGGACACGACCGCATACTTCCAGACCGTCGCGCGCGACCGTCTCGAGATGGTGATGAAGCTCGAGGCCGACCGCATGCACAACCTGGTGATCGCCCCGGATCAGGTCGACTCCGAGCGCGCGGTGATCATCGAGGAGCGCCGGATGCGGATCGACAACAGCCCGGCGGCCCAGCTCAACGAGCAGATCGGCGCCGCGCTGTTCGTCCGCAACGAGTACGGCACGCCGACGATCGGCTGGCTGCCGGAGATGGAAGGGCTGACGCGTGACGACGCGCTCGCCTTCTACCGCCGCCACTACGCGCCCAACAACGCGATCCTGATCGTCGCCGGCGACATCACCGCGAAGGAACTGAAGCCGCTCGCCGAGAAGTACTACGGCGCGGTGCCGCGCCGCGACATCGCGCCGCGCAAGCGCCTGATCGAGCCCGATCCGCTGGCGGCGCGCCGCGTCGTGCTGAAATCGCCGCGGGTGCGTGAGCCCCAGATCACCCGCGCCTACCTCGGGCCCGCCGCCGACGCCGGCAAGCCCTCGCTGGCGCTCCAGGTGCTCGAGGACATCCTGTCGGGCGGCGCCACCGGGCGGCTCTACAAGAAACTCGTGTTCGAGGACAAGGTCGCGGTCGGGGCCGGCGCCAACTACGACGGCGACGCCATCAAGTACGCGACCTTCACCGTCTCGGTGCAGCCCGCGCCCGGCGTCGAGGTCGAGAAGGCGGAGAAGGCGCTCGACGGCGAAATCGACCGGCTGGTGAAGGACGGCGTCACCGACGCCGAGGTCGAGCGCGCCAAGCAGCACCTGCTCGACAGTGCGGCGATCGCCCGCGATTCGCTGCGCCGTGGCGCCTACGCTTTCGGCCTCGCGCTCACCACCGGCCGCTCGATCGAGGACGTCGAGAACTGGCCCGATCGCATCAAGGCGGTCTCCACGGCCGAGGTCGTTGCGGCGGCGCGCGCGGTCCTCAAACCCGAGCGCTCGGTCACCGGCGTGCTGCTACGGGGCGAGGGCCCCGACGGCACAGGCGGCCCTGCCGCCGCCGTTCCAGTCGATGTCCGCGGAGCCGTGCAATGAAGAAGGCGCTGAAGCCGTTCCTGGTCGGCGCCGTCGCCGCTCTCACGCCATTCTTCCTCGAGATTGCCCCGGCCGATGCCGCGGTCTCGGTCAAACGCGTGGTCTCGCCCGGCGGCATCGAGGCGTGGCTCGTGCAGGACCACACCGTCCCGGTGCTCGCGATGCAGTTCGCGTTCCGCGGCGGCAGCGTCCTTGATCCCAAGGACAAGCCGGGCCTCACCGAGCTCACCGTCGATCTCCTCGACGAGGGCGCGGGCGAGCTCGACTCCCAGGCCTTCCACGGCGCGGTGCAGGACCTCGGCGCGCAGCTCCAGTTTTCCGCCGGTCTCGACAACATCCAGGGCGCGCTGTTCGTCCTCTCCGATCGCCGCGACCAGGCGGCGCACCTCATCAATCTCGCGCTGTCGAAACCGACGTTCACCGATGACGCCATCGAGCGCGTCAAGTCGCAGATCCTCGCCGATCTGTCGCGCGCCCAGGAAAGCCCGCGCCGGCTGGTGCGCGAGACGTTCTCCAAGGTGCTGTTCGAGAACCATCCCTACGCCCGCCGCACCGAAGGGACGATCGCCGGCATCAAGGCGATCACCCGCGACGACCTGATGGCGACCGCGCGGACGCGTCTCACCCGCGATCACCTCGTGGTCACCGCCGTCGGCGACGTCAGCGAATCCGATCTCGGCGCGTTGCTCGACAAGACGTTCGGCGATCTGCCGGCGACGGGGGCCGCGATCGACGTGCCCGACGCCAAGGTCGCCGACCGCGGCCAGGTGGTGGTGATCGATAAGGCGATCCCCCAGAGCACGGTCAACTTCGGCCAGGAAGGGCCGCGCCGCGACGATCCCGACATCTACGCCATGCTGGTGATGAACTACATCCTGGGCGGCGGCGGCTTTTCGTCGCGCCTCACCAACGAGGTGCGCGACAAGCGCGGGCTCGCCTATTCGGTGGGCAGCTCGCTCGCCGCCTACGACCACGCCGGCCTGATCGTCGGTTCGGTCGGCACCGAGAACGCGCGCGTCGGCGAATCGATCGATCTCATTCGCGCCGAGTGGGCGAAGATGCGCGACAAGGGCGCGACTGCCGCCGAGGTGAAGGACGCCAAGAGCTATCTCACCGGTTCGTACCTCACCGGCATCGGCTCGTCGTCGGCGCTGGCCGGCATCCTGCTCGGTTACAAGCTCGACGGCCGCCCGATCGACTACCTCGAAACCCGCAACGGGCTGATCGAGAAGGTGACGCCCGCCGACGTCAACCGCGTCGCCAAGAAGTGGCTGAAGCCCGACGCGCTGGCGTTCGTCATCGTTGGCGAGCCGAAGGGTGTCACCGCGACGATGCCGCCACCGGCGATCGACGGCGACTCGCAATAGACTCGGGCCGGATCGGTCCGTTTCGTCGTGATATCGGGCGGTGCGTCGCCGTGGGCCGCTTTGCCCTTGGCCTGTCACGGCGCGCTGCTGTTAGTCTTCGCGCGGCGCGTCCCTGCTGCGTCCCCCCCCCGCGAACTATTCCCCGAGCATATTGATGGCCAGACTTCCCTACACCCACGACATTCGCCGTGCCGTCGGCACGTCCCAGGCTGCTTACCGCAAGGCGCTCGACTCGCTGCCCGCCGCCCTTAAGAAACTCAAGGCCCAGCACGACGAGCGCACGCTGCCGCTGTTGCGCGTGCCCGCCCGCCGCGACGATCTGCCGGAGATCGAGGCCGCCGCGCGCCGCTTCCGCATGAGCTTCGCCGACGTCATCGTGCTCGGCACCGGCGGCTCGTCGCTGGGTGCCCAGACCCTGACCGTCGCCGCGCAGGCGATGGGGAAAAAAGGTCCCCGACTCCACTTCCTCGACAACGTCGATCCGATCCGCTTCGAGGACACGTTCAACGCCGTCGACCTCAAGCGCACCGGCTTCCTCACCGTGTCGAAGTCGGGCTCGACCGCCGAGACCGCGCTGCAGACGCTGGCGGCGCTGCGCACGATCAAAAAGGCGACCGGCGAACGCGGCATCCGTCGCCAGTTCCTCGCCATCACCGAACCGCCGAAGGACGGCAAGGCGAACCCGATGCGCAGGCTGGCCGAGCGCTACGGTATCCCGCTGCTCGACCACGATCCGGGCGTCGGTGGCCGCTACTCGGTGCTGACCAACGTCGGCCTGCTGCCGGCGGCAATCGCCGGCTTCGATCCGGGCGCGATCCGCGCCGGCGCGCGGGCCGTCATGCGCAGGTTGCTCAACGCCCGCTCGGCGCGCGGCTTCGCGCCGGCCGAGGGTGCGGCACTCGCGGTGGCGCTCCTGAAGCGCCAGGGCGTCACCCAGAGCGTGCTGATGCCCTACGTCGACGCGCTGCAGCCGTTCGCCTTCTGGTACCGCCAGCTCTGGGCCGAGAGCCTCGGCAAGAACGGCCACGGCACGACGCCGATCAATGCGCTCGGCGCCGTCGACCAGCACAGCCAGCTCCAGCTCTACCTCGACGGCCCGGCCGACAAACTGGTGACGATCATCGCCGCCGAGACCGAGGGCGTCGGCCCGACGATCCAGCGCGAGCGCGGCCTCGAGCCCGAGTTCGAGTATCTCGTCGGCCACGCCATGGGCGATCTCATCGCCGCGGAGGCGCAGGCCACCGCCGACACGCTGGCCAAGCACGGCCGGCCGGTGCGGATGATCCGCATCACCGAGCCCGACGAGGAGACCATGGGCGCGTTGATGATGCATTACATGCTGGAGACGATCCTCGCCGCGGCGCTGCTCCGGGTCGACCCCTACGACCAGCCGGCGGTCGAGGAGGGCAAGGTGCTCGCCCGCCGCTACCTCGCGAAGATGGGCTGAGGCACAGTTTCTCTGTCGTCACCCTCGCGAAAGCGGGGGTCCAGAGTTTTTGACGAAAGAGACTGGATGCCCGCTTGCGCGGGCATGACGAGAAAGGTGAGGGGTGGAGACTCAGCTTTGCCGCCGATCGGCCCGGCGGTAAAACGGGCATTCACCAACTGCCCCGGACCCCAAGCGTGCCGATCCGCCGCCTTCCCGAAGGACTCGCCAATCGCATCGCCGCCGGCGAGGTGATCGAGCGCCCGGCCGCCTGCGTCAAGGAACTGGTCGAGAACGCGCTCGATGCAGGGGCGCGCCGCGTCGACGTCGCGATCCGCGACGGCGGCCTGGCCGAGATCGTCGCCGCCGACGACGGCGTCGGCATGGGTGCCTCGGATCTCGCCCTCGCCATCGAGCGCCACGCCACCTCGAAGCTCGACGGCGACGACCTCGTCGATATCCGCTACCTCGGCTTCCGCGGCGAGGCGTTGCCGTCCATTGGCGCCGTCTCGAGACTCACGATTGAATCCCGCGTTCGCGGCGCAGCCGACGCCTTCGCCATCGAGGTCGAGGGCGGACGCGTCGCTCCGGTGCGCCCGGCCGCGCTCGCCGCCGGCACCCGCGTCGCGGTGCGCGATCTCTTCTATGCGACGCCGGCGCGGCTCAAGTTCATGAAGTCGACGCGCACCGAATCCGACCAGGTGTCGGACGTCATCCAGCGCCTCGCCATGGCGCACCCGGACGTCGCCTTCACCCTCACCGTCGACGGCGCGTCGAAGCTGCGATTCGACGCCGAAGGCGCCGGGCTGTTTCCGGCGCGCCTCGCGCGGCTGTCACGTGTCATGGGCCGCGAGTTCGCCGACAACGCCCTCGCGATCGATGCCGAGCGCGAGGGCATCCGGCTCGCAGGCTTCGCCGGCTCGCCGACCTTGAGCCGCGCGACGGCGCAGGCGCAGTACCTGTTCGTCAATGGCCGCCCGGTGCGCGACCGCCTGCTGGTCGGAGCCCTTCGCGGCGCCTATCAGGACGTGCTCGCCCGCGACCGCCATCCGATGGTGGCGCTGTTTCTCGATCTCCCGCCGGCCGCGGTCGACGTCAACGTCCATCCCGCCAAGGCCGAAGTGCGCTTCCGCGATTCAGGCCTCGTGCGCGGGCTGATCGTCGGCGCGCTGCGCCACGCGCTCGCCGCCGCCGGGCACCGGCCCGATCCGTCGATGTCGAGTGCGGCACTCGGCGCGTTCCGGCCCGAGGGATTGCCGCCGCGTCCGACGCCGTCGGTCTATGGCGGTCGTGGCGATCTCACCGGCGCCGTCGCCGAAGCGTTCGCGCCATCCGGCATCAGCGCCCCGGGTTTTGGTGAAGGCGCCCAGGCGACGCTCGGCGACATCGCCCCGTCGGCGCGCGTGGAGCCGCCCGCGGAGGACGAGGAAACCGCCGACTATCCGCTTGGCGTCGCCCGCGCCCAGCTCCACGACACCTATATCGTCGCCCAGACCGCCGACGGCCTCGTCATCGTCGACCAGCACGCGGCCCATGAGCGCCTCGTGTTCGAGCGCATCCGCGCGGCGCTGGCGGGGCAGGGCGTCGCGCGCCAGATCCTGCTGATCCCCGAGGTGGTCGAGATGGACCCGGCGGCGGCGCAGCGGCTCCTCGATCGCTTGGACGAACTCGCAAAACTCGGCCTGCTGATCGAGCCGTTCGGCAACGGCGCCGTCGTCGTGCGCGAGACTCCGGCGCTGCTCGGCGTCGCCGACGTCCGCGGCCTGATGATCGATCTCGCCGACGAAATCGCCGAGTACGGCGCCGGCATGGCGCTCGCCGACCGGCTCGAGCGCGTCTGCGCCACCATGGCCTGCCATGGCAGTGTCCGTGCCGGACGGCGGCTCACCGTCGCCGAGATGAACGCGCTTCTTCGTGAAATGGAGTCGGTGCAGCTCGGCGGCCACGACATCCACCACCGCCCGACCTTCGTTGAGCTGAAGAAGGCCGACATCGAGAAGCTGTTCGGGCGACGGTAGAGATGTTGCGGTGGTTAGCGATCCTTGCGGTTTTGCTGACGGTCACGGGGAACGGCTTCGCCCAGACGATTCACCCAGATCTCACTCTAAAGCTCCAAATTGCCGAGGACGACGTGCTCGTTCTCGAGCGGATGTTGGAGACCTTTGCTGACAGTGAGCGAATGCCCTTTTATCGGCGTCACGCCATGGGACCGCTGCCGGACAAGCGCCCGACCGTCAGAAGCTACTGGATCATATCGAGAGACGACAGCTGGCAGATTGGCGCCAGCAACCTGTTCAGTGAAGAATTCTTCATCTTCTTCTATGAGAAGCAAAAATCCCGTCGCAGCGCCGAGCTGACCCGGAAGTTGCGCGAGAGTCTGGAACGACAGTGGCCAGAAAAGGTCGTGCCGATCGATCCTAGGGATATTCGGTTGACCGCGCCGTGACCGTCGTCGAGAAGCTGTTCGGGCGACGCTAAGCTACCGGCTACGCGCTCCCAAGATACCGCAGGCCATTCGGATGGCCGCCGCGCGCCCAAGCCGCGTCGGGCGCGGAATGGGGTTTCTCCCGGGTTTGACTCCGTCACAAAGCGCCCTAGGCTTTTCCGAGTCGATGGTCGGCGGTATGGGCGACCCGATGATGTACGTGCCGCCATTCAAGGACGGTGTCCTCCACGATCTGCCGAAGTCGATCGCGCGCTTTCGCAGCCGCGCCGAAGAACTGCGGTTGCGGGCGGAGGCGCCCGACAAGGATGCGGGAGCGCGCGACACGCTGCTCCAGGTCGCGGAGAGCTACGACCATATGGCCGAGCGCCTCGAGACGATCGCCCGCGCCTCCGGAATCGCCATCGATCGGCGCGAGATCGCCTCAGCTGTGATAGCGCATCAGCACGAACTTCGCCGCGCCGTAGGTGCGCTCGTCGATTGCCTCGAAGCCGTCGGGGGCGGTGAAGTCTTCCCTGGCGCCGACCTCGACGATCGCCAGCGCGCCCGACTCGATCCACCCGTTATTCGCGAGTGCGATGAGCGAGGGCGTTGCGAGATCCTTGCGATAGGGTGGGTCGAGGAACACCAGCGTGTGGGCGCGCGAGGCGCGTCCCGGCCGGGTCGCGTCGCGCGGCTCGAGCGAGACGTTCGCGGTCTCCTTGAGGGCGACCGCGTTGCTCTTCGCCGCCGCCAGCGCCGCGCGGTCGGTGTCGAGGAGCGTCGCGAACGCGGCGCCGCGCGACAGCGCCTCGAAGGCGAACGCGCCGGTGCCGGCAAAGGCGTCCAGCACGACCGCGCCGTCGAGCGGCGAATCGCCCCCGAAGTCGCCGTGAACCAGGATGTTGAACAGCGCCTCGCGGGCGCGCGCCGCCGTCGGGCGTGTGTCGAGGCCTCTGGGCGCCGCGAGGACGCGGCCGCGATGCTTACCGGCGACGATCCGCATCGTTACGTTCGGCGGGGGCCTCGGCCCGGGCCTTTGGCAAAGCGGCCGGGACCCTTGCGCGGTCGGGTGCGGTCGCCGCCGTGCGGACCGGCGGGGCGCTCGCCGCGATTGTCGAAGCGCGGCTTGTCGCCCGCAGGACGCGGACGCTTTTCAAAGCGCGGCTTGCCTTCGGGGCGTGGTCCGCGACTCTCGAAGCGCGGCTTGTCGCCTGCGGGACGGTCGCCGCGCGGGCGCTCGGCGTTGGTGCGTTCGCCGTACGGGCGCTTCTCGAACCGGCGCTCGCCGTCGCCGCCCGGTTTCCGGTAGGGCCGCGCGCCCTCGTCGCGCTTTGGCCCGCGAGCCTCGTATCGTGGCTTGCCCTCCGGACGTGGTCCGCGACTCTCGTAACGCGGCTTGTCGCCGTCCCGGCGGTCGTCGCGCGGCCGGTCGGCGTTGGCGCGCTCGCGGAACGGACGCTTTTCAAAGCGCGGCTTGCCCTCGGGACGAGGGCCGCGACTCTCGTAACGCGGCTTGTCGCCCTCTTGGCGTTTGAAATCCTGCCGCTCGTCGCCGCGCGGGCGCTCGGCGTTGGCGCGGTCGCGGAAGGGCCGCTTTTCGAAGCGTGGCTTGTCGCCATCACGCGGCGCTCGGTACGGCCGCGCACCCTCATCGCGCTTTGGCCCGCGATTCTCGAACCGGGGTTTGCCCTCGCGCTGCTCGTCGCCGTGTGGGCGCTCGGCGTTGGCGCGCTCGCGGAAGGGACGCTTTTCAAAGCGCGGCTTGCCCTCGGGACGAGGGCCGCGACTCTCGTAACGCGGCTTGTCGCCCTCTTGGCGTTTGAAATCCTGCCGCTCGTCGCCGCGCGGACGCTCGGCGTTGGCGCGGTCGCGGAGCGGACGCTTCTCGAATCGCGACGTGTCGCCATCGGAGCGCGGGGCGCGACTCTCGTAGCGTGGCTTGTCGCCCTCCGGCCGGGAATCGCGCGGCGCGCGGTACGGCCGTGTCCCGTCACGCGGACGCTCGTCCGGGCGCGCGCCGAACGCTCGTTGCGGACGATCCCGGTCGCCACCGCGCTCGTCGCGTGCCTCGAACCGCCGCTCGCGCTGGATCGCGCCGCTCGGGCGCCGGTCGCCGGGACGATGGTCGCGCGGATCGCGCTTTTCGAAGCGCGGCGCGCTCGAACGCTGTTCGCGCGGCGCGTTGTCGCCATGCTCCGTCGCCTCGGCGCGGCGCGCGAGCCGTGCGTTGCGGCCCGGGCGCTGGTTCTTGCGCGTCTTCATCGGATTGGTGCGCGGCTTCACCTTGGCCCAGCCCTTCGGCTTCTCCGGCGCGAGGCCGAGCTCGCGCATCAGGCTTGCCGCCGGCACTTCGCTCGCCGCGCCGACCGGGAGATCGCCCAGCGCAAAAGGCCCGTAATTCGTGCGGATCAGGCGGTTGACCTGGAGGCCGAGCGCCGCCAGCACGTTGCGCACCTCGCGGTTCTTGCCTTCGCGGAGCGACAGCGCGATCCAGGCGTTGGCGCCGCGCGCTTCCTCGAGCTGAGCTTGAATCGGCCCGTACTCGACGCCTTCGACGGTGATGCCGTTGGCCAGCCGGTCGAGCGCCTTCTGGTCGACGTGGCCGAAGGCGCGCGCGCGGTAGCGCCGCACCAGGCCGCCCGCCGGCAGCTCGAGTCGCCGCGACAGCTCGCCGTCGTTGGTCAGCAGCAGCAGGCCCTCGGAGTTGAAATCGAGGCGGCCGACCGAGATCAGCCGCGCGAACTCGGGCGGCAGGTCGGCGTAGATGGTCGGGCGCCCGTGCGGGTCGATGCGGCTGACCAGCCGCCCGGCCGGCTTGTGGTAGCGCCACAGCCGCGTCCGCTCCGGCTTCGGCAGCGGGTTGCCGTCGACCGTCACCGCGTCGTCGGGCGAGACGTCGAGCGCGGGCGAGGTGATGACCTCGCCGTTCACCGCGACGCGGCCTTCGACGATCATCGCCTCGGCCTCGCGGCGCGAGCCCATGCCGGCGCGGGCGATGCGCTTGGCGATGCGCTCGCGGTTGTCGGGAGAGGCGGGCTCGGCGCCGCCCGTCTTGTCCTCGGGCGTGTCGTCGGTGTCTGCGGGATCGTCGATCATGGCCGGGAACATACTGGGTCCGGGGCTATGCGGGTGTTTTTGTTTTGGGCTTTATTCGTCATACCCGCGCCCCTCTTTTTAAAGGACCGCGTGCAAGCGGTCCTAGAGTCGGGTATCCAGGGCGGCTCCCGCGGCGGGGCAGAGTGAGGTGGTGCTGGATTCCCGCTTTCGCGGGAGTGACGCCGAAAATTTCGGCGTAGCTCTACCGGCTCGCGTCGATGCCTCGCGGTCGCGTCAGCGTGCTGCGTCGATAAAGGCCCGGAAGATCGCTTCGTCGCCCTTGGTGATGAAGAACTCGGGGTGCCACTCGAGGCCGAGGCAGAAGCGCCGCTTCGGCGCCTCGATGCCCTCGATCACGCCGTCAGGGGCTCGCGCGTTGACGACGACGCCGGGGCCGATCTCCTTCACCGCCTGGTGGTGGGCGCTGTTGACGGCGAGCGTCCTGGCGCCGGTGATCCGCGCCAGCAGCGTGCCCGAGACGATCTCGACGTCGTGCCCCGGCTCGTCGCGCGGATTGGGCTGCTCGTGGGCGAGCGCGTTCGGGATCTCGTCGGGGATGTGCTGGATCAGCGTGCCGCCGAGCGCCACGTTGAGAAGCTGCTCGCCGCCGCAGATGCCGAGGATCGGCAGGTCGCGTTCGAGCGCGCCCTTGACGATGGCGAGCTCGAACTGGGTGCGGCGGTCCTTGGTGGTGACGGTCGAGTGGCGCGAACCCGCGCCGAACAGCGCCGGGTCGACGTCGAACGCGCCGCCGGTGATGATCAGGCCCGCGATGGTGTCGAGATACTCGGGCACGGCCTCGGGCTCGTGGGGCAGGGCAAGCGGCAGGCCGCCGGCCCGCGCCACCGCGCCGGCGTAGTTGTCACGCAGCGCGTACCACGGGAATTTCGAGTAGCCGCCCGGCTTCTCCGAATCCATGGTGATGCCGATCAGCGGGCGGGATGTCTTCGTCATGGCGCGGAGTGTAGGCGATCGCTCGGGCAAAGAGAATCGCCGCTCCGCATATCTCTCTTTCCGTGATGCGGGGAAGAGAGGGGGATTTCACATGATGGTGCCCACGGCCTTGGGCGCGCGGGTGCGCTAGAATGGGGCCGAGGCACGCTATGGATCGACACTCCCGGCAGAATGATGCGGTGCAGGACGCGCTCGAGCGGCGACTCGGCCGGGTCCACGCGCGCCAGCGGCTCGGCATCGAGGACGCCCACGAAGCCAGGGTCTTCGGTCAGGGCCTGAACTTCTTCCATCCCGAGAATCTGCGCGGCATCCAGGCGCTGATCCGCGGGTCGCTGCGTCTCGCCGGCCTGTATGGACGCGGGCACCGCAACAGCCAGCGGCTGCAGGTACGTCGCACCACGCTGGCGCTTCCGGACCTGCCGCCGGCGTTCGACGGCTTCACGATCCTGCATCTCTCCGACCTGCACGTCGACATGAACCGCGGCGCGATGCACCGGCTGGCCGAACTCCTGCCTAATCTTCGCTACGACATCTGCGCCCTGACCGGCGACTTCCGCGGCCGGACGTGCGGCCCGTACGACGCGACGCTCAGCGGGCTCGCATCGATCCGCGCCGCGATCGTCGGGCCCGTCTACGCCGTGCTCGGTAATCACGACACCATTCGCATGGTTCCCGGGATGGAGGCGCTGGGCATCCGCGTCCTCCTCAACGAAGCCGTGGCCATCGCGCGCGGCGACGAGCGCCTCTGGCTGGCCGGCATCGACGACGCCCATTATTACCGCGTCGACAACATCGAGAAGGCGGCGACCGAGGTGCCGTCCGACGCGTTCGCCGTGCTTCTGTCGCATACCCCCGAGATCTACCGTCAGGCGGCCCATGCCGATTTCCGCCTTCTGCTCAGCGGCCACACCCATGGCGGCCAGATCTGCCTGCCGGGCGCGGTTCCGATCACGCTCGACGCGGCGCTGCCGCGCAAGTACGGCTCCGGGCTGTGGCGCTACGAAGAGATGCTGGGCTACACCTCGGTCGGCGTCGGCTCGTCGATCGTGCCGGTGCGCTTCAACTGCCCGCCGGAAGTCGCCGTGCATCGCCTGACCCGCGCCTGAACGCCCGCGCGGGCGCGCCGCCGCGACCGTCAATACGGCTGATCGCGGATGTGCACCTTGTAGAGAACGCGAGACAGCGCGATCTCGCCGACCAGGAACAGCGCCGTCACCAGCGCGACGTCCCAGAGGGCGAGCCCAAGCCAGGAACGGCACGCCAGCGCGGGCAGCAGCGATTCGGGAATCTGGTCGAGGCCCGGCGCCTGGCTGCTCGACGGCCGGTTCAGTCGCCGCTTGATGAAGCTCGACGCGAGATCGCCGGCCATGGATACGGCTCCGACCAGCGCGCCGAGGCGAAAATCCAGTCCGAGCAGCGGCGCGCACAGGGCCGGGACCGAAACGCCGACGACAATGCCCCGGACGGTCTTCGAGGGGCCGAGCAAGGGCCGGCCGTCGGGCAAGCTGACGCCGCCATCGAGGGGCGTTGCCCAGCGGTCGCCGAGCAGCCGCTTGGTCAGCACCGGGCTGCCGTTGGCGGCGAGAAGAAGCAGGAGGAGCTGAAGATCGGCGGCGAGGTTCACCCGGCGATCTTCGACGCGCGCCCGCGGTGCGTCAAGGAACGGGCTTCGAGCGTTGACGGCGCGCACCCCGCCGGCGAGAGGGGCGGGCGTCGTGCGCCCGCGCTTGACGCCTTCCGCATCGCCCGTCACGGTGCGCGCCATGACCGAGCGGCCTCATGGTTGAGTGTCCATGGCGAAATGGCCTCATGGCGGAACGTCCATGACAGAGTGGAAATCGAACGACTACATGGCGCAGGCGCTGGCCGAGGCGCGCGCGGCGGGCGATCGCGGCGAGGTGCCGGTGGGCGCGGTGGTCGTCGACGGCGCGACCGGCGCTGTGCTGGCCTCGGCCGGCAACCGCACCGAGGAGCTGAACGACCCGACGGCCCACGCCGAGATCCTGGCACTGCGTATGGCGGCGGCGCAGGCGCAGAGCCCGCGACTTCTCGGCTGCGATCTCTACGTGACGCTGGAGCCGTGCGCGATGTGCGCCGCGGCGATCGCCTTCGCGCGCATCCGCCGCATCTATTTCGGCGCCGAGGACCCCAAGGGCGGCGGCGTGATCCACGGCCCGCGATTCTTTTCGCAGCCGACCTGCCACCACGCGCCCGAGGTGATGGGCGGCATCGGCGAGGTCGAGGCGGCGGAGCTGCTGCGCGGGTTCTTCAAGGGGCGGCGTTAGCGTACTCGCGCTTTCCGGGGCTTGCGCGACGTCGACTTTTCACCGACCGGCTCTCGTCCGTGGATCGCGCACTGGGCGTGATCGGCGAGCACGCGGATCACGCGGCAGTCGGCGATGCGATTGTGGCTGCAGTTCCGGATCATGCGCGTGAGCTCGCTGCGCAGCGCCCCGAGGCTGGCGATGCGCGCCTCGACGTCGCGGAGATGGACGCGGGCGATGCTGTCCGCCTCGGCGCACGAGCGGTCGGGATTGTCGCTCAGCGCCAGCAACTCGCGGATCGCGTCGAGTGAGAACCCAAGCTCGCGGCTGTGGCGGATGAACTCCAGTCGCTCGACGTGACGTTCGTCATAGGTCCGATAGCCCGACCGTGAGCGCGCCGGCGGCGGCATCAGGCCGATGCGCTCGTAGTAGCGGATCGTCTCGATGTTGACGTGGGCCGCCTTGCCCAGGGCGCCGATCGTGGTCGCGTTGCCGGTGGCGTGGGGTGTCGATGCGGACGCTGCCATGGTGCTTGACCCTGTAGTCGCTACAGGGTGCAGTCTACGACGAGCCCGCCCCCAGAGGAACACCATGGCCGATTGCCACGACGACCATTGCTGCGCTCCGGTTGCCGCCGTCGACGACTGTTGCGCTCCGGTCGCGTCCACCGATCGCTACCGCCGGATCCTGTGGATCGCGCTCGTCGTCAACGCGGCGATGTTCGCGCTTGAGATCGGCGCCGGGATCCACGCCGGATCGTCGGCGCTGGCGGCCGACGCGCTCGACTTCCTCGGTGATGCCGCCAACTACGCCATCAGCCTCACCGTGCTCGGGATGGCGCTTCGCCGCCGCTCGCAGGCGGCGCTGCTCAAGGGCATCTCGCTCGGCGTCCTCGGGCTGTGGGTGGCCGGCAACACGCTCGTCAACGCGCTCTCGGGCACGGTGCCCGAGGCCGAGGTGATGGGAGCGATCGGCGTGCTGGCGCTCGCGTCGAACGTCGGCGTCGCGCTGCTGCTCTATGCCTATCGCGAGGGCGACGCCAACATGCGCTCGGTGTGGATCTGCTCGCGCAACGATGCGATCGGCAACGTCGCGGTGCTGCTCGCTGCCGCCGGCGTCTTCGGCACCGGCACCGGCTGGCCCGATATCGCGGTCGCGGCGATCATGGCGGCGCTGTCGCTGACCGGCGCGTGGCGCATCGTCACCCACGCACTCGCCGAGCTGAAGACGGGGACGGCCGTG
>Ga0310811_10002710_pt1 | contig 22146 bp, 17 predicted proteins | sample YCmetagenome_FD_207642 | JGI IMG/M metagenome (GOLD analysis project Ga0310811, IMG submission 207642) | Soil microbial communities from experimental microcosm in Duke University, North Carolina, United States - YC | ecosystem: Engineered > Artificial ecosystem > Soil microcosm > Unclassified ...
CCGGCGCCGTCGTCGATGGCTTGATCGTGCGTCGCGACTCGGCGGGTCGATGGACGTATTTCGGCGACAACTGGCCCAACCGCGCGCGGCACTGGATTCCGAGCATCGACCATCCGAGCGACAAGGCGACGGTCACCTGGCGCGTCATCGCTCCGCCGGCGCAGATCGTCGTGGCGAACGGAAAGCTGGTGTCGACGCGCGACCTCCGCGGCCGCGACGGATCACCGAGAAAGGAGTGGACGTGGCGCGAGGGGCGGCGCATTCCGGTGTATCTGATGGTCGTCGCCGCCGCGCCGCTCGTCGCGTACGATCTCGGCGAGACGTCGTGCGGGCTCGCCGACATGCAGCGTTGCGTTCCCCAAGCGGTGTACACCGCGCCGGAGCAAAAGGCATTCAGCCCGGGCCCTTTTGCCCGCGCCGGCGAGATGGTTCAGCTATTCGCGCGGCTGGTCGGGCCCTTCCCCTACGAGAAACTGGACCATCTCCAGTCGTCGACGCGCTTCGGCGGCATGGAAAACGCGAGCGCCATCTTCTATGCGGACGAGGGCTTTCGACGCGGCACGATGGGCGACGGCGTCGTCGCGCACGAGACGGCGCATCAGTGGTTCGGTGACGCGGTCACCGAGCGCGATTGGCCGCATCTTTGGTTGTCGGAAGGTTTCGCGACGTACTTCGCGGCGCTGTGGACGCGCGCCGCGCGCGGCGAGAGTGCGTTTCGCGCCCAGATGGCGGATATTCGGCGCACTATTCTCGCCGACAGTATCTCGGTCACGAAGCGTCCGGTCATCGATACGATCGAGACGAACTTGTTCGCGCTGCTCAATCGCAATAGCTATGAGAAGGGGGGCTTCGTTCTGCACATGCTGCGGAACGAGATCGGCGATCGGGCGTTCTTCGACGCGCTCCGCGCCTATTACGCCGCGCACAAGCACGCCACCGCGACCACCGACGACCTTCGGGCGGCGATGGAGCGCGAGGCGAAACGGCCGATGATCTGGTTCTTCGATCAGTGGCTCAGGCGTCCGGGCTTTCCCAGCGTTACCGCCGAGTGGTCGTATGACGGAGGCGCCAAGGAAGTCGCGATCACGGTGAGCCAGGGCTCGGCGTTCGGAAACTTTCAGTTTCCCTTGACGGTCGCGGTAATCGACTCTGCTGGAGGGCAGCATCGCGCGACGCTGACCATGCCGGCCACCGGCGCGGTGGGCACGCTTCGGGTGCCGCTCGCGACAGCCCCGGCGAACGTGGTGCTCGACCCGGATGTCGACCTGCTCGCGCAGCTACAGGTCATTCGGCGATGAGTCGCTGGGCCGTGCTTGCCGTGGCAGCGTCGTTATTCGCCCTGCCCGCACTCGCGCAGCAGAGCCAGATGGCGGATTCGCTCCTGCAACGGGGACTGTTCGAGCAGGCCGAGTCGATGTACTACGCCGCCGTCCGAGCGTCGCCGCGAGATCCCAACGCGCGACTACAGCTCGGCCGCTATCTCATCGCGCGAGGCGCCACCCGCGTCGGCACGACGCTGGTCGAAGAAGCGGTGCAATTCGGGCTCGACGCCGCATCCGGAGCCACCGTGCTCGCGCCGGCGTACTTGTACCTCGGCGAGTTCCAGCCGTTGTCGCGGCTTCCTGCAGCGGCGATTGGTGTCGGCGAAGTGGCGCGGGCCCGCTGGCTGGTCGATCATCCAATGCGCGTGACGGCGCCGGACTCGCTCGTCGCAGTCGATTTCGCCGAGACCATGAAAGGCGACACGCTCGGTACGATTCCGATACGGATCGGCGGGCACCCGTTCACCGCCGTGGTCAGTGCGAGGGCGCGAGGCATTTCGATTGGCGACGAGATCGGAACGACGCTCAAGGCGCGTCGCTTCGACGCGCCGGGCGACACCATTCGCCCCGGTCATCTCGGTGTCGTCGACTCGATCGCCATCGGCCGGTTGACGATGAGGAACTATCCCGTGCGCGTCGATCTCCCCGGTGGGGACCGCGGGGTGACGATCGGGCTCGATGCGCTCATGCCATTCTCGCCGACGTTCGACGCGCGCCGCGGGCGGCTCGAGCTTCACTCCAGCGGCGCGCTCGGCCCGCAAGCGCCCACGGCGACCGAAGTCGCTACGCTTTTCTCGAACGGGATGCTGCTGATGACGAGCGCCGACGGCTGGGGAACCGCCGGGGTGCCGAACATGGCCAATCAGCTGCGAGGACGACGGTGGACGATCGACTCGAGGCACGGACGAGTCCTGATCCAGCGCTGAGCGAACGTCGACGACGCTACCAGCCGTGATGCTGTAGCTCCACCATCAAACAGTGGTCCTGCACGACGTCGATTCCCGCTCGGGCGAGACGCTCGGCGGCTTCGGCGTTCTCGATTCCCGTTTGCATCCAGACCGCTTTCGGCCGTTTGGCAAGAATGTCGTCCACGTGGTCAGGCACGCGGTGGCTGCGCCGAAAGACGTCGACGATGTCCACGTCGCCGGGGATGTCAGCGATTCTCCTATAGACGGGCTGGCCGAGGATCTCGGTGACATCGGGATAGTACACCGGAACGGGAATGATCTCGAATCCGGCGCGTTGTGCATAGGCGGGAACGAAGTGCGCCGGCTGGTGCGGCTCGACTTTGATCCCGAGAACGGCGATGCGTTTGCTGGCACGCAGCAACTCGCCGATTCGCGCGTCGTCGTCGATCAGGTGGTCGCGCCAGTCGGCGCTCGTGTCGTGCATCGGCGCGCTCATGCTCGCGTTTGAGTGCGAAGATCGTGCGCGCGCAAAGCTGCCGCGTCAACTCCGACCATGTAGCTTTATGACACCAATCACGCTCATGTGGAGAAGCAACGGAATGCGAATGCTCGTGTTAGGCGCGGGACTGCAGGGTTCGGCGTGCGCGTACGACCTGCTCCAGGATCCGGAGGTGAAGGAGGTCAGGCTCGCCGATCATCATTTGGCCCATCTCCCGGAGTTTCTCGCGCCGTATTCCGGTCCGCGACTGCTGCCGACGACCCTCGACGTCCGCGATCATTCGGCGGTGCTCGGCGCGATGCGCGAATGCGACGCAGTGATGAGCGCGATTCCGTACTACTTCAACTACGACATGGCGCGCCTCGCGGTGCAGGCAGGCGTGCACTTCTGCGATCTTGGCGGCAACACCGAGATCGTGTTCAAGCAGAAAGAGCTCGATGGCGATGCGCGCAAGAAAAACGTGACCGTCGTTCCCGACTGCGGGCTCGCTCCCGGTATGGTCAACATCCTCGCCGAGTATGGCATCAAGCAGCTCGATGAGACGGATTCGGTGAAGATCTTCGTCGGCGGATTACCCCAGCACCCGGAGCCGCCGCTCAATTACATGCTCGTCTACTCGCTCGAGGGCGCGCTCGATTATTACACGACGCTGTCCTGGGTGATTCGCGGCGGGCAGCGCACGCAGGTCGAAGCGCTCTCGGAGATCGAGCCCGTCAAGTTCGACGCGCCTGTCGGAGAGCTCGAGGCGTTTCATACGGCCGGCGGTCTGTCGACGATGGCCTTCCGGTACGAGGGCAAGATTCCGCGCATGGAGTACAAGACGCTCCGCTATCCCGGTCACGCGGAGCTCATGCGCCACATTCGCTCGCTCGGCCTGCTCGATCTCACACCGGTCGATGTCAAGGGAACGAAAATCATTCCGCGCGACGTTTTCATTTCCATCGTCCAGCCGAAGCTGACCAAACCGAAAGGGCACGATCTCGTCGCCCTGCGCATCGTCGTCACGGGAAAGAAGAACGGTGTGGCCGCGACGAGGTCGTTCGAGCTCGTCGATCGGTACGACGAGAAGCACCAGGTGAGCGCAATGATGCGGACGACGGGCTACTCGTTGTCGATCACCGGCATGATGCAGACGCGCGGCCAGGTAAAGCCGGCTGGCGTGCATACCCCGGACGAGTGTATCCCCGCGGAACAGTACATCGCCGAGCTGGCGAAGCGCGGCATTCAGATCAAGCAGTCATCCTGAGCGAACGAAGTTAGCGAAGGACCTACTCTCCTTGATTAGTTATCAAACAAGGGGAGTAGGTCCTTCGCTCGCGTTGCTCGCTCAGGATGACGGCGCTACTCGCGGACGAACTCCGCCATCGTCGCTCCGATCTGGTCCATCGCCGACTTCGCGTTCCACCGATCGGAGCCGTTGTAGATGAGAGAGAACGCCAGCACTTCGCCGTTCTTCGCCGTGACGAAGCCACCGAGCGCGGCCACCGTGTTCGTCGTGCCGGTCTTCGCGTGCAGATTGCCGCGGGCCGGGGTTCCCTTCGCTCGACGCTTGAGCGTTCCCGACTCTCCGTCCACCGGAAGCGCGGCGTGGAACACCGGCCCCCACTCGGCGCGGTGCGCGTAGCCGAGGAGCTCGACCATCGAACGCGGCGTGACCTTGTCGAGCGTCGAAAGGCCGCTGCCGTCGGCGACGTCGGCGACATTGGCGGGCGCCCCAACCTTCTTCGTGAGAAACTCGCGCAAGTTGGCGAGCCCTGTCTCCGCTGACCCAGGCTGGTTCAGCGACGAGTGCGCCGCGGCGCGGTAGAGGAGCTCGGCGACGACATTGATGCTCTCGCGATCCATCTCGCCGATGATCTGCCCGAGCGGCGGCGAGGCAACGGCCGCGATCTCCGTGGCGCCACTCGGCGTTCCGGCCAGCCGCGTCTGTCCGTCGACGGCGATGCCCGCTTTCTGGAGCGACGCGCGCAGCGCGCCGGTCGTGAAGAGCGGCGGATTATCCACGACCAATGAATACTTGAGCGGGCCGGAGCGCGAACCGATCGAGCCGCGCACGGCAATCGTGCCGTCGGCTCGACGCGAGGCGCTGATTCGACCGCCGGTTCCGCCGGAGACGGTCACCGAGCTTGCGACGGGAATCGCGGTCGACGCCGGCTCCAACGCCACCTGCGCTTTGCCGCCGTTTGGCTGCACCGCCACCCACACGAGGTTTTCGTTGAGCGACAGCGCCGACACCCGCGCGGCGTACGACGCACCGAGGTAGCTCGACTTCCAGCCGTCGGGCACCAGTTGATCATCGAATGCGGTCGCGTCTCCGACGATGTCGCCGTGCACGCGCTTGATGCCCTTGGCGGCGATCTGCTTCGCCAGCTCATCCATCGGGTTGTCGTCGTGCCAGAAACGCGTGCTCAGCGAAGGATCGCCCACGCCACGCAGATAAAGATTGCCGTTCAGCGTGCCGTCGGCGCCGATGGTGCCGTCGTGCAGGACCGGCGTGTGGAACGCGTAGTCCGGCCCGAAGCGATCGAGCGCGACGGCCGACGTGTACATCTTCATCGTCGATGCCGGCTGCATCATCGCGTCGGCATTCTGCGCGAAGAGCGTGTCGCCGCGCGTCAGCGAGACGATGATCGCCCCCCATTCGCCGCTGCGCGTGTGATGCGAGAGCGCGTCGCTCACCGCGTCGGCGAGCGCGCCGGCGCCGCGGGGCGCGCTCCACGTCGGCGCTGCCGCGACGGCGTGTTGTCGCGACGCCGTACGCGTTATCGGAGTCGTCCGCTTCTTCTTCGACGAACGCGTCTGCGCGTCGGCGGATGAAGCGAGGGATGCGAAGGCAAACGCGGCAAGACAGGCGAAGCCGCCCGCCGCTCGGATTGTTCGAGATCTCATTACGCCTGAAACGGGCAACATTGGTACCGAAACTCAAACTTTGAAGAAGATTCGCTTGCGGTAGAGCACGTACAAAATAGCAAACCAGAAAAGCACGAAGGTCAGAGCGAAAGCTAAAGACGCGTTGACCGGTTCAAGCCACGAAAGGAACAAGACGTTGTAGATCCCCGCCTCGAGCGGAATCTTCTTCCCCTGGTATGTGACCGTAAAGATCGAGTAGATGCAGCGCGCCATCACGCCCGATCCGACGAACGCCACCATCGGGTTCATGCCGTAGATGACGAAAGGCTTCGTCCATCCCTTTACGCGATGGACGTCAACGATCCACATGATCGCCGCGATCGCGACACACGCCATGCCCGCGGTGAACAGGACGTACGAGCTGGTCCAAATGCTCTTGTTGATCGGGAACGACCAGTTCCACATCAGCCCGACCATCATCCCGATCGCGCCGACCGCAAAAAGTCCGTTGAGCCGATCCTCTATCGGGCGCTTCGTTCCGATCCACTGGCCGGCAAGATTGCCGAGCATCGCGGTGGCGATCGCCGGAATCGTCGAGAACGGACCCTCGGGGTCCCACGTCAGACTGTTCACCCACAGGTGGTTGCCGAGGCCGAAGCGAGTCCAATCGAGGAGCAGTCGGTCCCACCACGCTGCCATGGTGCGCGGCGCCTCGCCGAGCACGATCTGTCCCATCGCGCCGCTGTCGGGCACCGGCAGTGCGGTCATCGCGAACCAGTATCCGAACAGCAGTACGGCGATCGTCGCGACCTGTCGCTTGACGGTCTTGCCTTGCGCCAGCAGCGCCGCGCACATGTAGGCGAGGCCGATACGCTGCAGCACGCCCATGATCCGCCAGTGATACAAGCGGTCCACGACGCGCTCGAGGAAAGTCGGATGCGCGATGCCGGCGACGTCGCCCCAGGTGAAGAAGGGGAACCCGTTCACCAGGAAGCCGAAGAGAAAGATCAGCAATCCGCGCTTGATGATCTGCCGCCGGATCGCGTCCTCGTCGTCGCCCCGCTCGCGCCGGGCGGTGAGCGACAGGTGCGTCGTCACACCGGCGATGAACAGGAAGAACGGGAAGATCAGGTCGGTCGGCGTCCAGCCATTCCACTCGGCGTGCTCGAGCGGTGGGTAGATTGCACCCCAACTGCCGGGGTTGTTGACCAGCAGCATCCCGGCGATCGTCAGCCCGCGAAAAACGTCGAGCGAGATCAGCCGTTCGCGCGGAGGCGCGGCCGGTCTCCCCGGCGCGACCTGCGCTACGGGGGCGACCGGCGCTTCGACGCCGTCGGCGAAACCAGTGCTCGAACCTGGGAGCGTTGTGCTCACACGGACCTCCCCTCCCTATGCTGGGAGCAATCTCGAGACGGGCAAGAGTGACGCCCGGGCCATATGGTTAGGACTTATATCCTACCCGGTTGGTATCGGAAAGGGCCTCAGCGGGAGACGCTGCCGAGGCGTAAGTTCGGGTGACGCACTCTTCCCGAAAACTCCATCGAGCATCGCATGATCGGTCGCAAACTCTCCCTCTCCCTCTCCCTCGTCCTCGCTCTGTTCTCGACCGGCCTTTCCGCCCAGGCGCCGGTTCAGACCGCGTCGCCGTCCTGGGACCCGCAGCAGATTCTGCGCACCGAGAAGTATGTCCACCCACCGGCGTTGATCGAGCGTGTCATCACGGCACCGCGCGTCGACATCACGTTCACGTCGCCGAGTCCGGATCGGAAATGGTTCTTGCGTACGGTTGGGCCCGAACGCGGCGATCTGAAATACTACGGCAAGGGGCACATCAATCTGGCCGGCCTACAGATCGATACCCTCGCCAACCGCGCGAGAACGGTGACGATGAAGGACGACCCCGGGATCCAGCTCGTCGATCCGCGCACGGGTAGTACGCGGGCGCTCGAGGTGTCGAATGGGGTGACCGTAACATCCGCGACCTGGTCGCCCAACGGCACCCAGGTGGCGTATGTCGGCAGCACGAGGACTGCCTCGCATGTGTTCGTCGCGGATGTGGCGAGCGGAAAGTCCGTGCAGCTGACGAAGGCCCCTCTACTCGCCACTCTCGTGACGACCGTCGAATGGGCGCCGGACGGCAAGACTATCGTGGCGGTACTCGTCCCCGAGAATCGCGGCACGAAGCCGACGCATGGCGCCGACGACATCGAGGATGGCCCATGGGTCCGATTCACCGAAGGCAAAAAGATGCCGCAGGTGATCCACCCGGCGCTTCTCGAGGATCCGCACGACAAGGCTCTCCTTGCTTATTACACGACCGGCCAGCTCGCGTCGATCGACGTAAAGACGAAGGCCGTCAAGAAGCTCGGCAATCCGGCGATGATCCGGTCGGTGGATATCTCCCCCGACGGTCAGTTCCTGCGCGTGACGAGGATGGTCGAGCCGTTCTCCTACCGGGTGCCGATCGGGAGCTTTGGGTCGGAGCAAGAGCTGTGGGATGCGAACGGCAAGATGCTCGTCACGCTGAGCAAGTCGCCGCTGCGCGAGAACGATCAGCAGGGCGACGACGTTCCCGCGGCAGGCGGCCGCGGCGGCCAACCCTCGGCGTCCGATCCGGGCAAGCGCAACATTCAGTGGAATCCTGCGGGCCCGGGCCTCGTGTATCTCGAGTCGGTCTTCCCGCCGGCTCGGTCGTCCGACAGCGCTGCCGGGGGCGGCCCAGGCCGTGCCGGCCGGGCCGGAGGCGGTGGTGCAGGCGGTCGGGGGGGCAACGCTCGGCCACAGCCCACCAGCGTGCGGTACGTCAGCTGGGCGCCGCCCTTTGGGCCAGGCGATACCAAGGTCGTCTACGAAGGCAGTCCGCGACTCACGAGTGTTGCGTACAGCCCGGATGCGAAAACGATGTTCGTGGCTGACAGCGGTACCGTGTTCGCTATCCGCACGGCCGATCCAACCAAGAAACTCAACTTGGGGCGGGCCGTGTCGCTGCCTGGCGGCGGCGGTTTTGGCGGTGGCGGCCGCGGCGGCTTCACGCGCCGAGGACAGGGTGGCGGCGGTGGCGTCACGGCGGTGGACTCGGTCGGCACAGGCGGCACACTGGCCACGAGAATCCTGGCCAATCACACGACCGCCGTCGTGATGGGGAGCGACAACAAGTCGGTCTACGTCTCCGGGACGCGGGCGTTCGGGGCGAACTGGAGATCCAAAGGCCCGCGGCCGTGGGTGGACAGAATCGACATCGAGACCGGCCAACGCACGCGGGTCTTCGACGCACCGGCCGACGCCTATGAGCAATTCGTTACGGCGCTCGACGACGACTACTCGCAATTCATTTACACGCATGAGACGCCGACGGTGATCGCGGACGCGTACCTGCGCGACACGAAGGCCGGAACGAGCAAGAAGCTGACGAACAACAAGGACGTCGCGCCCGAGATCACCGGCGCGGTCGTGAAGCAGCTCGCGGTCACGCGGCAGCGCGACAACTTCACGTTTCTCGTCGACGTGACGCTGCCGAAGGATTGGAAGCCCGGCGTGAAGCTCCCAGGCGTGTTGTGGTTCTACCCTCGCGAGTTCACGTCGCAAGGCGAGTACGATCGCGTGCAGTACGGCACCAATATCAATCGCTTCCCCGAGGTCCCGACCGCGCGGCCGGCCTCGACGATGCAGCTCTGGGTGGGTCACGGCTACGCGTTGATCGAGCCCGATCTCCCGATCGTCGGCGACAGCGGCAAGATGAACGACAACTACACGCGTGATCTGCGTGAATCGCTCGACGCGGTCGTGGACGCGGTAGTGGAGGCCGGCTACGTCGATCGCAATCGGCTGGGGATCGGCGGTCACAGCTACGGCGCGTTCAGCACGGTGAACGCGATGACGCTCGTGCCGTACTTCAAGGCCGGTATTGCCGGCGACGGGATGTACAACCGGTCGCTGACGCCATTCGGCTTCCAGAGCGAGCGGCGGACGTTCTTCGACGCAGAGCCGACCTATCTCGACATGTCGCCGTTCTTCCGCGCCGACAAGCTGAGTGGCGCGTTACTGCTCTACCACTCCCTCGAGGATCAGAATGTCGGAACGGCGCCCATCTCGTCGATCCGCATGCTCCACGCTCTGCAGGGACTCGGAAAGACGGCGGCGATGTACATGTATCCGTACGAGGATCACAGCGTCGCCATGTACCAGACGGACCTCGACCAGTGGGCGCGCTGGCTCGCCTGGTTCGACGTGTACGTGAAGGGAGCGAAGGGGACCGCCCCTGTGCCGTAGGGACAATGCGTGGGTTTTTGGAGCCGTCCGTGTCATGTTAGCGGACCCCACGGAGCTGTCATGCATCGGCCGGCGACCGAAGACGACATCCGCCGCATTTACCGCGAGACGATCGACGGGCTGTACACACTCGTCTCGCGTCGCTGTGACGGTGATCGGGCGCTGGCCGAGGACATCACGCAGGACGCTTGGCTGCGCGCGGTTCGCGCCTGGCATCAGGATGGCTTGCCGGAGAAGCCGCTCGCCTGGCTCACGACGGTTGCCGCTCGACTGTTGAGCAACCATTTCCGCCGTCCGGTGGAACACTCGTTGGACGTCGGCGCCGGCGAACCAACCGCCCCGGACAACGAAGCTGCCGTCGATCGGACCGAGCGACGCTCTCTCGTCGAGCGCGCCCTCGCTCGGCTTCCCGTGTCACAGGCGAGACTACTCGAGGCGTTCCACTTCGAGCGCGCTCGCGTCGGCCAGCTTGCCGATTCGATGGGCGTATCGGAGCGAGCGGTCGAGGGCCGGTTGCGGCGCGCGCGCCAGAACCTTCGCAAACAGATCGAGGCGGATTCGCCCGCCGATGGAGACGAACGATGAACGACACGACGCATACGCCGACCGCGGACTTCCGCGACCGTCTCGAGCGCACGCTGCTGCACACATACCGTCTGGAGCAGGAGATCAACCATCGCGCGCGCGCAAAACGAACCGGGTGGGCGCGCTTGGCCGCCGTGATCGTGGTGTCTGTCGCGATCGGCGCCACGGCCGGCATCGCCTCGGGCCAGATTCGCGACGCGGCTCGCCGCGACTCGCTGCTCGACGCCGCGAAGGCTGACGCCACCCTCGCCGGGGTCCGGCTCAACCTGGCCCGTGAACGCCTCGCAGACACCAAACGACGCTTCGACGTCGGCGCGTCGGACGCGACGACGCTCGCCAACGCCGACGCCGAGCTGCGCGAGATGGAAGCGCAGGTCATGCGTACTCGCTACAACATCGAGGAGATCACCGCCACGGCGCAGGCACCGCGCGACGATCTCAACTCGCCGCTGATCGACGGCCGCGATTTCGTGAAGGATCGCATCATGCTCGATCTCATGGCGGCGCAACGACGTCTCACGGCAGCCGAAGGCGCCGCGTCGGAAGCCGAGCGGCGCGAGCGCGCCGGAGCGGCGTCGGACCTTGCTACGCTCGACGCGAGGGTGGAGGTCGAGCGCGGCCGCGCCGCGATGACAGTGCTCGCTCAGCGCCTCGCGCTGCGGAAAGAGTTCGTCGAGCGAGCGACGCCGATCGAGCAGCTGTCGGCGCGCCTAGCGAATACCGAGCTTCAGCAGGACATCGCGGTGGCGCAGCAAGAGCTGGCGCTGGCGCGCCAGCGGGCCGCGCAAGCCGAGCGCCAGCGCGCGGCGGGCATTGTGACGGAGTTCTATCTGGTCCAGGCCAAGCTCAAGGCGCTGGAGCGCGAGGCGGAGCTACAGCAATTGATGGTTCGGTATAATCAGCGGTCGAAGTGATCGTGCAGATCCGAGATCCGAGATCCTGGGTCCTAGATCCTAGATGGTAACAGCGGAACCCCGCCGTTTCATCTAGGATCCAGGATCTAGGATCTAGGATCTTGGATCTAAGATCTCACCCAGTCTACCTGCGCGCCCGCTCGACTATCGACGCCGTCCCGCTGCTGCCACCGATAAAAGACGATCGAAATGATCGTGTAGAAGTACAGCCCACCCGGGATCCACATGATCAACCCGCCGAGGAGTTGGTCGTTCATCGGCGTGATCGCCCAAACGCGCGGAGCCGAGGCGTACATCGGATAGAGGATGCTGTCGGCGTAGGCGATATAGACGGAGATGATCGCCATCGGGATGCTCATCAAAAAGAGGTAGAGCATCTGTCCCGGATAACTCAGCCGCGGCAGCTCGGGGACTGGGCTCAACACGGGCCACCACATCAGCACCGAGGCGGCCAGGAACATCAGGTGCTGGACGATGTGCACCGGATGGTGCGCGAGCGCGAAGTTGTACAGCGGCGGCAGATGCCACGCCGCGACGACCACGTTGAAGATCGCGAAGGCTCGAATCGGCGACGTGATCCAACGCGCGACCGCTCCGATCCCGCGCACGGCAAGCACCGGTCGTAGCATATCGGCGGTCAGACCCATGATGAGCAGCGGTGCGACGGCCAGCGCGAGCAGCAGGTGCTGCACCATGTGCGCGCTGAACAAGTACGAGTCGCTCAGGTCGTGCAGCCACCCGTTGAGCGCGAAGAACATCGTCGCGAGGCCGGCATAAAACAATGCGGCGCGCCCGGACCGCCGGGTGCGCCGCTGTCCCCACTCGTATAACGCGCCCAACCCGATGATGCCGATGACCGTGCTCGGGTGGACCGTGAAGCTCGTAGCGCTCAAACTCGCGCCGGTGTGCAGCAGCGCGATCGCCATCCACATCGTTGGTTTACCGCCCCGCGAACTTCCCGAACAGGAAGAGCAGTGAGATGAGGGTTGCCATCGCGATGATCAGCGGACCGGTGAACAGCGCGCGGAACAGCTTGTGGTCGTACTTGAGGTGCATGTAGAACGCGACGACGATCGCGAACTTGAGCGCCGACATGATGAGCAGGATCGGGACGAACGCCGCCGACGCGACGAACGACGGGATGTAATACGCCCACACCTCGAGGACCGTGATGACGGTGAGGATGATCGCCACCCATTTGTACTGCTTCCACGTCGGATGCTCGTGGACCTCACCCATGGAGTGCACGTCGATCTCGGGATTCGTGTGCGTGAACGTGTCGTGATGGTCGGGCATGTTCGGCCGCTACCGGATGAGGTAGATGAGAGTAAAGATCGCGATCCAGACGACGTCGACGAAGTGCCAGTAGAGGGCCGAGATGTCGACGAGCAACGCGTCCTTCGGTTGCAGTCCGCGTTTGACGTCGATCGCGAACAACGTGAGCAGCCAGAGAACGCCCGCCGTGACGTGCGCGCCGTGGAAGCCAGTGAGCGTGAAGAACGTCGACCCGAACAGGTTCGTACGAATCGTCAGCCCTTCGTGCACGAACGACGTGAATTCGTACGCCTGGAAGCCGAGGAAGGTCGCGCCGGCGATCGCCGTCGCCATCAGCCAGAACTTGGACGAGCCGAGCAGTCCCTCATAGCCCGGCTTCCCTTTGTTCTCCACCGCGGCGAGCGCGAGCACCATGAAGAGCGACGACATCAGCAGCACGAACGTCGACATCGACGTCACGGGGATATTCAGAATCGCGTTCATCTTCGTCGGACACTTCACCGCGCCGAGCACCGCGGGGTCGCAAACCTCGTGCGGGAACGGTCCGACGACGCTGCGGCCTTTGTAGATCAGATACGTCGAGATGAGCGACGCGAACAGCATGCACTCCGACCCGATGAACGCCCAGATCGCGATCTTGCGGTGATCGAGACCGGTGCTGGTCGGGGGGTGTGCGTGGGTGGCGACTGCAGTGGCCATGATTGCGGGGAAGTCTTGGGGGTCAGTTGGTGAGATCCTAGATCCTAGATCCTTGATCCTGGATGAAACGGCGTTGGCAGTTCATCTAGGATCTAGGACCCGGGACCTAGGATCTCCTTAATGTCCGTGTTCCGGCTCGAGCGGCGACGTCAGCCAAGCATACAGGAAGGCGGTCATCGCGGCGGCGCAGAGCATGATGCTCACGACGCCGATTTGAAGCTTGCCTTCGTGGATGAACATCAGGCTGGCGAACATCAGGGTCATGAACAGCGCGACGAAGAGCGGCTTGATGGTCGGGTAGGGAATCGGAATCCCGAGCTCCTCGGCCGTCTTGAGATCGACTTTCGTCGACGCCTGGCGTGCGTGGGGATTCACGCCGCCCTCCGGCGTGCCTGCACTCATGTGGTCGTGCATCGACCCCACACGCCGTCCACCGACCGAAATGTCGCTGCGCTCGTCGTCCTCGCGGCTGTGTGGCACGTCCGCGGTGAGCGCCGGAGACTTCATGTCCCACATCGGATAGCGCGACGTCACGGTCGGGATGACCGCGAAGTTGTATTCCGGCGGTGGCGAGGGGATCGACCACTCGAGCGTACCGCCGCCCCACGGATCGTCGCCCGCGATCTCGCCGTTCTTGCGGCTCGTCCACACGTTCCAGAAACCGAGGATCGTGGCAAGCGCCTGAATCACGGCGCCCCACGTGCTCATCTGGTTGAAGATCTCCCAACCCTGGCCCGCGTCGTACGTGTACACTCGGCGCGGCATGCCGTAGAGACCAGACCAGTGCATCGGCATGAAGGTGAGGTTCACGCCGATAAAGAAGAGCCAGAAGTGCCAGTTGCCAAGCGACTCGCTCAACCTCCGGCCGGTGATCTTCGGGTAGTAGTAGTACAGGCCGCCCCACAGGCCCATGATCGAGCCGGCGACGAGCACGTAATGGAAGTGGGCGACGATGAAGTAGGTGTCCGTCTGCTGGAGGTCGGCCGGCGGCGACGCGTGCATCACGCCCGAGATGCCGCCGATCACGAACAAACCGACGAGCGAGACCGCGAACTTCATCGCGACGGTGAACTTCAGATCGCCGCCCCACATCGTGAAGATCCAGTTGAAGATCTTCACGCCGGTCGGGATCGCGATCAGCATCGTCGTCATCGCGAACGTTGCATCGGCGATCGGACCCATGCCGACCGCGAACATGTGGTGGGCCCACACGCCGAAGCCGAGGAAGGCGATGAGAATTCCTGAATAGACCATGACCGGGTAGCCGAAGATCGGCTTCCGGCTGAACGTCGGAAGAATCTCCGACACCAGACCGAACGCGGGCAGGATGAGGATGTAGACCTCGGGGTGCCCGAAGATCCAGAACAGGTGCTGCCAGAGGAGCGGGTCGGCGCCGGCCGTCATCGTGTAGAAATTCGTGCCGAAAAACCGGTCGAACTGGAGGAAGACGAGCGCGATCGTGATGACCGGGAACGCGAGCACGAGCAGGAACTGCACGACGAACGCCATCCACGTGAACATCGGCATGCGCATCAGGTTCATTCCCGGCGCGCGCATGTTGATGATCGTCGTGATGAAGTTGAACGCCGCGGCCAGCGACGACACGCCGAGGATCTGCAGACCGAGCATCCAGAAGTCGATGTTCAGGCCCGGCGAGTACGGCATCGTCGTGAGCGGAGCGTAGCCGAACCAACCGCCGTTCGGCGCCGCGCCGACGAGCCACGATGCGTTCATGAACAACGATCCGAACAAATACACCCAGTAGCTGAACGCGTTGAGCCGCGGGAAGGCGACGTCGCGCGCCCCGATCTGGAGCGGAATCAGAAAGTTGAAGAACGCCGCGGACAGCGGCATCACGACGAGGAAGATCATCGTCGTGCCGTGCATCGTGAACAGCTGGTTGAACGTCTCGGCCGACACGACGTGGCCGTTCGGTCCCTTCAGCTGCCAACGCATGATGAGCGCTTCGATCCCGCCCACGGCGAACCAGGCCAGCGCCGTGTACATGTAGAGCGCGCCGATCCGCTTGTGATCGACAGTCGTGAGCCAGCTCCACAGACCACTTTTCTCGTACTCGCCCGTGGTCGCGTGGGGAAGTCTGACGGCAGCAGTTGCCATGCTATCTCGTCTCCAAGATCGTTATTTCAGGGTCTGCAGATACGCCACGATGTCGGCGATCTGCTGATCCGTCAGGTTCGTCGGCGATTTCATGTGGCGTACCGGGTCGTACTCGCCCGCGCCCTCGGTCAGCATGTAGACGCCGGGCTTCATCACCGGCGCGTTCTTGATCCAGCGGGCAAGATGCCGCTCGTCATTGGGGTACAAACCGGCGGCGATCGTCGTGCGAGTCGCAATGTGCGTCAGGTTCGGACCGATGACACCGACCATCATCGGGTTGCCCTTGATCGTGTGGCACCCGAGGCAGCCGCCCTGACCGACCACGAGCTTTGCGCCATTCGCGGGGTCGCCCTTGCCGAGGAGATTGTCGTCGAAGTTCAAGCCCGCGGGTAGCGGCGTCTGCGGCACCGTATACGCCGGCATTTGCTCGCGCGGGAAGGCGATGAAGCCCGCTTGCACAACCGGCGTCGTGACGGGCGGAGTGGCCGGCTGCTGAGCGACGGCCGCGGCGGATGCGGTAGTCGGAGCCGCCGCGCCAGGCGCTGTCGTCGGTGCAACGGCCGCAGCCGCACCCGGAGCGCCACCCGGAGCGGGCGCCGTCGGCGACGTACCGATCGCCGCCGTCGACTGGTGCGCCGCCCAGCTCTCGAAGTCCGCCGGCGAAACCGTGAACGTCTTGAAGCGCATGTTCGCGTGGCTCGCGCCGCAGTACTCGACGCAGGCGCCATTGAACGCCGTCGCCGTCGTCGAGTCGGGCGTATACCACAGATAGTTCGTGTGGTTCGAGACGAGGTCGCGCTTGCCCGCCAGCGCCGGCACCCAGAACGAGTGGATGACGTCCTGCGTCTTGAGCGTGAAGTTCACCGTGCGGCCGAGCGGCAGATATAGCTCGTTGGCCGTTACCACGTTGTACTGCGGGTAGCGGAACTCCCACCACCACTGGTGCCCGATCACCTCGACCTGCAGCGCGTCGGCGCGGGCCTTCGCCTGCGTCTTGAAAATCGTCTTGACCGTGGGGAAACCGATCAGGACGAGAATAAAGAGCGGGATCACCGTCCAGGTGATCTCGAGGGTCGTATTCCCGTGCACATGTTCCGGATCCGGCCGTCCGGGACGATGGCGATACTTGATCAACGTCCAGACGAGAATCGCCTCGACGAAGACGAAGACCGCCGTTCCGGCGTAGATCAGGATTTTGAAGAGGAAGTCAACGTCCCGATTGAAATCGGTGCGTTGGTGGAAGATCGAATTGGGGTAGTTCTGGCCACACGCGGCGAGTAAGAGCGCGAAGCCGACCGTCAGCGCCGCCGCACCCGCTTTGCGGGTGCCCGGCCGGCGCAGGCGGAGGTGAAAAGGCATGAGCTATCCTTGTACCGGCGTTCTGAGCGCGCGAACCGCAGACACGCTCGATGCGATTTTTTGGTGGAGCAAGCGGAACCTACCGGCTCACGTAGGGCAAATCAACCCAGCCGCCCTCGACGGTAGTCACTTTCCCGACACGCCGTTAGCGCGCGCTTTCTCCGTCGGGTACGGCCGGTTTTTCTTCGTTGACCTGATGCTTCGTCCGCGTCTGAATCGCGGCGATCTCGAGGTTCGTTCGCATGCGCGCCACACCCTCGCGCAGCAACCGGACTCGTGTCTGCTCACTCGCGCCGCGGCTCGTCGCCAGATTCAGCGCCAAGGCCTCGTCGGCGATCAGCGAGAAATGCGCCTTGAGGTTCGCCGCGAACGAAGGAAGCTGGCGCCGAAGATTCATCACGTAGGACGACGTCGGCTGGCCCCGCTTGAACGCCACCGCGTACTGCTCGACGGTCCCGTGGATCCGCTGTAGAAGCAGCAGCGCCTCGTCGAGGGTCTTGAGCTTCGCGACGCCGGCGGCATCGAGCTTGACCTCGGCGGCCATTACTTCACGCGCTCCAACCGCGGATTGGGCCGAAGCCGTCGGCCGGCCTTTCCCTCGGCCTTGCCGTTCACCTGCACGATGTCGGCGGTGAAGTCGAACTGTCCGTCATACAGCGCGGCGCCAACCCCGTACGCATCCACCGGGACACCCTCCTCCTCGAACGCCTGGATGCGGAGCACGTCGAAGCCGCCGGAGACGACGATCTTCACGTCGCCGAAGCCTTCGGCGTCCAGCGCGTTGCGGACGTTCCAAACGAGCGGCGCATTGACGCCCGTCGGCCTGAAATCGCCCATCTGCGGGATCACCGACTTGTCCACCATGTACTCGGCGGTATCGAGGCGCACTCCCCAGAGACGACCCTCCAGCGCGCGCGCCACGTCGAGACTCGTCTTCACCGAGTCGTTGTCGTAGTCCACCAGCGCGATCACGTCCACGCCCTCGATCGTCTCGGCGAAACGCTTCGTCGCCTTGACCGTGTCGCCTCCGTAGGCGCCGATCAACGCGTGCGGGATCGTCCCGATGGCTTTGCCGCCGAAAAAGGACGTCTGCGCTTCCGTCGAGACGAGTTTCACGCCGCCGGCGAACGCCGCATAGCCGTCTCGCGCTTGCATGGGAAACACGTCGTCCCGCGCCCCGAAAAACAGGACCGGCTTGGATTGCGCCGCCAGCGACAGCAGCTTGGCGTTCGTGCAGATCCGTGTCCCGCGTGCCAAAGCGCCGAGGCAGATCGTTTCGAGGTGACCGAACGCGTCGTACGCTCCTTCGATCGTGAGCACCGTGTCCCAGGTCTCGAACCGGTCCGCCTCGTACAATGCGTGCACCGTCAGGGCGCTCCAGTCGTCGGCGCACAACTTCAGGATCGCGACTGCTTCATCGATCCCGCTCAACCAGCCTTCGCGCTTTCCGCTGAACTGCATCAGTACGGTGGGCGAGCGCTTGTCCTGTCGAAGGATTTCGCGCGCGCGCACGAAGTACGAATCAGTGTAGAAACCGCGCTTGATATCGTCGACCGGAAGATTGAACGCCGCGGCATCCAGGCGCTTTCGTCGTCGGGGAGGCACGGTCGGCGAGCCGGCTCAGGTCCCGGCCGGCCGGCCGGTCATGGCCTCGGGATCGAGCAGCCGATCCAACTCCTGGCGCGTCAGCAGCCCGCGCGACATCACGACGTCGTACACGCCGCGCCCGCTCTCGAGCGCTTCTTTCGCCACCGACGTCGCCCGCTCATAGCCGATGACGGGCAGGAGCGCGGTGACGATCCCGATCGAGTGCTCGACGAAGTGCCGCATCTGGCCCGGGTTCGCCGTGATGCCGTCCACGCACCGCTCGCGCAGCACGCGACACCCGTTCCGCAGTTCCTCGATGCTTTGCAAGAGCCGGAAGGCGATCACCGGCTCGAACACGTTCAGCTGCAACTGCCCCGCCTCGGCGGCGATCGTCACCGTCACGTCCGACCCGATGACGTCGAAGCACACTTGGTTCACGACCTCGGGAATCACCGGGTTCACCTTGCCGGGCATGATCGACGAGCCCGGTTGCATGGCCGGCAGATTGATCTCGCCCAGCCCGGCGCGAGGCCCGGAGCTCAACAGGCGGAGATCATTGCAGATCTTTGATAGCTTGACCGCGCACCGCTTGAGCACACCGGACAGCTGCACGAAGGCCCCGGTATCGGCCGTCGCCTCGACGAGATCCGGCGCCGTGATCAGCGTGAGTCCGGTAATGCGCGAAAGCTCGCGGCATACTCTGTCGGAGTACCCGGCCGGCGCCGTGATCCCGGTGCCGATCGCCGTGGCCCCCATGTTGATCTCACGGATCAGCGCCTGCGCTTCGCCCAGCCTGTCCACGTCTTCGGTAATCGTGTGGCCGAAGGCGCTGAACTCCTGGCCGAGCGTCATCGGAACCGCGTCCTGGAGCTGGGTGCGTCCCATCTTCACGAACGCGTTGAACTCGGCGCCTTTGGCGAGGAAGGCGCCGACCAACCTCGTCATCTCGGCGCGCAGTTCGTCGATCGCGTGATGCAGCGCGAGCTTTACGGCCGTCGGATAGACGTCGTTCGTCGACTGGCTGAGGTTGACATGGTTGTTCGGATGCACCGTGCCGTAGTCGCCGCGCGGCCGGCCGAGTAGCTCGAGCGCGCGATTCGCGATCACCTCGTTCGCGTTCATGTTCGTCGAAGTGCCGGCGCCGCCCTGAATCATGTCGACGACGAAGTGCTCGTGATGTCGTCCGGCGCGGATCTCTTGTGCCGCGCGCTTGATCGGCTCGGCGATCTCCGGAGCGAGGAGTCCGAGCTCGGCGTTCGCCCCGGCGGCTGCTTCCTTGACGGCGGCGAGTGCTTCGATCAACGCGGGAAATTCACGGAGCGCGGTTCCCGTGATCGGAAAATTCTCGAGAGCACGCAACGTCTGCACCCCGTACAGCGCGTCGTCCGGGACCGCTCGCTCGCCGAGCAAGTCATGCTCCAGACGCGTGCGCGCGCCGGTGAAGCCGAGCGTTCGTCCGCGGCCGACGAGCGTCGCGTCCGTCGCGGCGAGGCGCTGAGCGATCGATCGCGCCGCGCGTCCGACGAGCGCCGCGTACACCGTCGGATGCTCCTTGAGCATCTCGTGCACCTGCGGCGCGGTGAGGACGTATGCCTCGGTGCGTTGGACGGCGCGCGCGCTCGTTCCGTGCGGCAGCTCGTCGAGCAAGAGACCTTCCCCCACCGCTTCGCCGGCGCCGAGCGTCACGAGGCGGATGTGCCGTCCCTCCTGGCCCTTTTCGATCGCGACCGCGCCGGAAATAATGATCGCGAGGAACTCTCGCGACGACCCTTCCTCGAAGAGGACGGCATCGGCGTCATACTCGGCCGGAGTGACGAGCTTGGAGAGTTGGTGGAGCGCGGAGTCTGGAAATCCGTCCAGGAAGTGCGTCTGACGGAGCCGTTCGCGGACTGAGGCGGACATGGGGGGAGAAACTAACGCTCGCTGGCGCTCGCTGGGGGCAACGCGTCGCGGTAGCGAGCGTGCTCCCAACAGAATGGTGCACCGGCGCCTTCCGGCGTATCATCCAGGGTCCTCAAGGAGCCCCAATGCCCATCTCCCGTCGTGACTTCATAGGCGCCGGTGCCGCCGCCGCGGCCGGCGTGACTCTTCCCAAAATCGCCGGGGCGATGCCGGTCATCACGGTCCGGGAGCGCTCCGAACCTGTGGCTGGCGCCTTCGCCGGCCGGCCTGTCATCGTCTCGGCCGCCAACGGTTTCGACAAGGATCCCAGCGGCAAGCAGGGTATCCGCGTCGCGTACGACATGCTCACCCGAGGCTCCGACCCGCTCGAGGCGATCGTTGCCGGCGTGCAGATCGTGGAGCTCAACCCGAACGACCAGTCCGTAGGACTGGCGGGGCTCCCGAACGAGGACGGCGTCGTCCAACTCGATGCCAGCTGCATGCACGGACCGACTAAACGCGCCGGATCGGTTGGATGCCTGGAGGATGTGGCCGAGGCCGCGGCGGTGGCGAAGGCGATCATGGACCACACCGATCACATCATGCTGGTCGGTGCGGGGGCGAAAAAGTTCGCCATCGAGATGGGTTTCAAGACGCAGAACTTGCTCACCGAGCAGAGCCGGCGTGATTGGCTGCGCTGGAAAGCGAAGCTCAATCCGTCGGACAACTGGCTTGACCCGGTCGATCCGCCGCCGGGACCAACAGCGCCCGCCGGGGCCAAGCGTCCCTCGCCTGATAACCAATACTCAGGAGTTCACGTCTATCGTGACGCGTCGGGCGTGCCGTACACGTACGGGACGATCAACATGAACGCGGTCACGGCGACGGGCGACATCGCCTCGGTGACGACGACCAGCGGACTTTCATGGAAGATCCCCGGCCGGGTCGGCGACTCACCGATCATCGGCGCCGGTCAGTACTGCGACAACGAGGTCGGCGCCGCCGGCTCGACGGGACGTGGCGAGGCGAACATCAAGGTGTGCGGCGCCTTCCTCGCCGTCGAATTCATGCGTCAGGGCATGTCGCCGCAGCAGGCCTTGATGAAAGTGATGGAGCGGGTCATCGCCATGACCGAGAAGCGGCTGCTCGACGAGCGCGGCCGACCGTACTTCCAGCTCCAGTACTACGCCGTGAACAAGAAAGGGGAGTACGCCGGCGCCTGTGCCTATGAGGGATCGAAGTTCGCCGTCGCCGACGCCAACGGCGCGCGTCTCGAGGATTGCGCCTACTTGTTCAAGCGATCGGAGCAGCCCAAGGGTCCGATCAGTGGAACGATGATCAAGCCGTAAGCGGGTCTCTGACCGGCGCCAGCCGAGAGATTGGCGCCGGACGTTCGGCGGGTCCGGCCTGATTCGTTGGTTCGTCCCTTCGCGGCCCGAACGAATCCTCCAGCCGGAGATTCGCGACCAGACGGCTCAGTCGTTCCGCCGCGCCGGAGAGCGTCGCTGCTGCCGCGGCGATTTCCTCGGTGCTCGCGCTCTGCTCCTCGCTCGACGCGGCGACTTCCTGCATTGCGGCGGCGAACGAGTCGGTTCCCGCGGACATCGACTCGAGCTTCTGCTGCATCTCGTGAACGAGTCCGTTCGCGGTCGTCGCGGCGCGTTCGATCGTCGCCGTCCAGCCGTCCGCCTCGGCCACCGCGGTTTCGATCTCACCGAACGAAGCCGACGCGTTCTCCGTCACGCCGCGCACCGCGCGTACGGTTTCGACGGTTCTCGCGCTCGTGCTGCGCGACGCCTCGACGCCGCGAAGGACGCCGCTCACGACTTGTTCGGTTCGTTCCGCGGCGTCGGAGGACATCGCGGCGAGGCGCCGCACCT
>Ga0310811_10002711_pt1 | contig 22141 bp, 17 predicted proteins | sample YCmetagenome_FD_207642 | JGI IMG/M metagenome (GOLD analysis project Ga0310811, IMG submission 207642) | Soil microbial communities from experimental microcosm in Duke University, North Carolina, United States - YC | ecosystem: Engineered > Artificial ecosystem > Soil microcosm > Unclassified ...
TTCCATCGCGTGCAGCTTGCCGTCCGTTCCCTTCATCGACGTCGATGCGACATAGGATCCGTCCTTGATGTCGGCAAGGGTCCTCTTCTCGGTTCCCGACACGCGCGTGTCGCCGCTCAGCGCGACCATCGCCTTGGTGCCTTCGCGGGTGTTGAGCACCAGCTTGTCGCCCTCGACCTTGTCGATGGTGCCGCGCAGGTTGACTCCGGCGTCCTGGGCCGCCGCCGTGAGCGGAAATGCCCCCAGCAACACCGTTACGGCGAACGCCGCGATTGGGAAAACTGCGATCCGCATAAATCTCCTCCCGTCTGTGCGTGCATCGACCGCGCACGCTATTGTGCGATAGTGTAGCAGGTCGACGGCGAGCTGCCGACGTGCGGTTACCGCGCGTGCGATCGCCGGTGGAAAGACCATTAAATTTTGGGGGCATTTCGGGGGACACCATGAAGATGCAAGTTCTCGACTGGCTTGGCTTCGAGTTCATCGAACTCGCGGCGGAGGCGGAGCCGACCGGCACGCCGGAGCAGCAGGCGCGTACCTTGTTCGATCGCTTCCGGACCGCGCTCGCGGGCCACGGACTCACGATCGACGACACGGTGCGCAGTCGACTGTTCGGGATCGATCGTCCGGCGCGCGACGAAGCGAGCAACGTGCGCGCCGAGGTGCTGTCGGGCGCGGCCCGCGCCGCGACCTCGAGCTACATCGCGCCGAAGCTGTTCGCATCGAAGGCCGCCGTGGCGATGGACCTGATCGCGGTCAAGCCGCGCGCCGGACTCGAGAAGAAGATCCGCGAGAACGATCCGCCTCGGACGCCGCCCCGCTATCTCACCTACGGGCCGCTGATGGTGCTGTCGGGACAGACCGCGGTGCTGCCCAACCTCGAGATCCAGGTTACGACCAACATCCTGCCCCGCATCACCGAGTACCTCGCCGAAGCAGGCAGCGGCTGGGATCAGGTCGCCCAGGTCTCGTGCTATCTCCACGCCGAGGAGACCGCCGACCACATGCGCGCGCTGTTCCGGAAGATGGTCCCGGTGTTTCCGCCGCGCTTCGAGGTGCGCTTCGTCGAGGGCTACTCGGAGAGAGGCAAGCGCGTCGAGATCGAGGTGACGGCGACGCGACGGTTGTGATCGTCGCGCCGCGGCTCACTGGCCCTGCCGTCAGTGACCCTGAATGTACTTCTTGGTCAGCTCGATCACTTCCTTCGGTGCCTCGGCGGTCTGCTTGATGAACTGCTGCATCTGCTCGCCAGAGGCCGGGCGGAATTCCGCCTTCGACTTCTCGATCTCGCCGAGGAAATCCTTGTCCTTGAGCATGTCGTCGAAGGCGGTGCGCAGTGCCTTGACACGATCCTGCGGCACGCCCGGGGGCGCGATGAACGAGCGGCCGACCTCGGCGCCGCTCGCGTAGAACGCGAGCACCTTCTTGTCGAGATCGGATTTGCCGAGTTCGACGACCGTCGGCACGCTCTTCAGGTCGGGATCGCGCTCGAGCATGTACTGCACCAGAATGTTGATCTTCTTCTCGCGGATCCAGTCCGCGCGCGACAGCCGGAGCGTGTTCCACGACGTCAACGCGCCGTCGACCTCGCCGCGCTCCATGGCGAGCAATCCGTCGGTCGATCCCGGGTAGCCGGTGATGACCTTGAACTGCGTGCCGATGACGCCGTTGAGGAGCTTGGGATAGCCTTCGGACGGAGAGCCCGAGCCGGTGCCGGCGACCGGCACGACGTTGTGCTTCGCGTCCTCGATCGTCTTCGCCTTTGACGTGAACCAGGTCGGCGTCACCTCGAGGATCGCCGTTCCACGACCGATCCAGTTGAACTCCGCCGACTTGTAGAGCACGCCCGACGTGCCGAGCGCCTCTTCGAGGGCGATCGTCTGGGTGACGATCGCAAGTGCGGTGCCGTCCTTCGGCGCGACCGAATACATGTAGTTCGCGGCCTTGAAGCTGCCGGCCCCCGGCATGTTCTGGGGAACGACCGTCGGATTGCCGGGCACATGCTTGCCGAGGAAGCGCGCGACCTGGCGGCCGAAGTAGTCGTAGCTGCCGCCTGGCGCGAAGCCGATGTAGAGATTGATGGTTTTGCCTCGGAAGGCCTGCTCGAGGCTTTGCGCCGAGGCCGGGGATCCGGCCGCGAAGGCCGCCGCCAGGACGGTCACGGCGAGGCTCGCGATACGGTTACGTATTTTCACGGATTTCCCCCTGAATTCTGAAACGGTACCCGGGGTTGTAGGTCCCCGTTGCCGGTCCATAATGGTCCGCGCGGTTGTGGCCGGTCCAGGGGTTTTGGGTTCAGAAGCGCTTCACGCGCCGCCGTTCCACCCCGCTAAAACAGGGGGGCCCCTTGGCTCATCTACGTCCCACGACTGTCTTCATCGCCCTGCTCGCGGCAGGTCTGCCCGCCGCCGCGAACGCCGACGCCATCAGCGATTTCTACACCGGCAAGACGATCAACATCCTGGTCGGCGCCGATCCGGGCGGCGGCTATGACGCCCAGGCACGGTTGGTTTCCCGCCACATCGGCCGGTTCATCCCGGGCAACCCGGGGACCATCGTCCAGAACGTCCCGGGTGCCGGCGGCATTCTGGTGGCCAACCGCATCTACAACGTGGCGCCGCAGGACGGCACCTACATGGCGGTGATCCAGCGCGGCATCCTGACCTCGCAGCTCACCGGCCAGCCGGGCGTGCGCTACGAGGTCGCCAAGTTCCACTGGCTCGGCAACATGGCGTCGGAGGCCGCCGTCGTCGTCTCGTGGCACGACTCGCCGATCAAGACGACCCAGGACATCTTCAATAAGGAATTCATCGTCGCCGGCACCGGCGTGACCGGCGATAACGAGATGTCGGCGCGGCTCCTCACCGCGCTGATCGGCGCCAAGATGAAGATCGTCGCCGGCTACCGCGGCACGACCGACGCAATCCTCGCGATGGAGCGCGGCGAGGTCATGGGCCTCGCCGACTGGGCATGGTCGAACGTGAAGGAGCGCCGCGGCGAGTTCCTGCGCGATCACAAGATCAACGTCCTGATGCAGAGTGCGCTCGAGAAAGAGCCCGACCTGCCGGATGTGCCCTTGGCGCTCGACTACGTCAAAAACGACACCGACCGCGAGGCGATGGAGCTGTTCTTCGCCCAGAAGACGATCGCCCGCCCGGTGATGGTCGGCCCCGGTGTCTCCGACGCGCGGGTCGCGGCTCTGCGCGACGCCTTCGACCGCATGACCAAGGACGAGCAGTTCAAGCGCGACGCCGAGAAGTCGAAGCTCGAAGTCGAAGCAACCGACTACAAGTCGGTCGACAAGCTCGTCGCCTTGATCAACAGTACGCCGCCCGCGGTCGCCAAGCGCCTCGCCGACGCCACGACGCCGCACTGACCAACCAGCCAGGACGCCCATGGACGCAACCAGCCCCGAGACGCGCGCCCCCGTACCACCGATGTTCACGCCGTTCACGCTTCGCGGCATGACGGTCCCCAACCGGATCGTCCTGTCGCCGATGTGCATGTACTCGGCGAATGACGGCACCGTCGGCGATTTCCAGCTCGTGCATCTCGGAAGCCGCGCCATGGGCGGCACCGGCCTGGTCATCACGGAGATGACCAACGTCGCGCCGGAAGGGCGGATCTCGCCCAACTGCGCCGGCATGTACAAGCCCGAGCACGCCACCGCCTGGAAGCGTGTCGTCGATTTCGTCCATCGCAACAGCGACGCCAGGATCGGAGTCCAGCTCGCCCACGCCGGACGCAAGGGCTCGATGCCGGCCCCCTGGGACCGCAGCGGCAAGGCGCTGCCCGACCGCGGCTGGCAGACGCTGGCCCCCTCGGCCATTCCCTTCAACGCCGGCGATCCGCCGCCCAAGGCGATGGACGCCGCCGACCTCGATAAGACCCGCGACGACTTCGCCCGGGCGACACGCTGGGCCGAAGACGCGGGCTTCGACATGATCGAGCTGCACATGGCCCACGGCTATCTGCTGTCGTCGTTCCTGTCGCCGCTCTCCAACAAGCGCACCGATCAGTACGGCGGCGGGATCGAGAACCGGCTCCGGTTCCCGCTCGAGATCCTCAAGATCGTCCGCGACAACTGGCCGGAGCAGAAGCCGATCTCGATCCGCATCTCGGCGATCGACTGGGAGGACGGCGGCAACACCATCGAGGACGGCGTGGCGATCGCGAAGGCGCTCAAGGCCGCGGGCGCCGACATCATCGACGCGTCGAGCGGCAACGTGACCAGCGCCAAGCGTCCGGCGCCGACCGGGCTGTTCCAGGCGCCGTTCGCCGCCCGCATCCGCAAGGACGCCGGCATTCCGACGATGGCGGTCGGCAACATCCGGTCGGCCGAGGACGTGAACACGATCTTGAGCCAGGGTATGGCCGATCTTTGCGCCATCGGCCGCTGGCAGCTGTTCGATCCCTACTTCGAGCGCCACGTCGCCAAGGATGCCCATTTCGAGGGGCATCCATGGGCCAACCAGTACAAGCGGGCGCGCGAAGTGACCGGCTAAGCGAGCGCCACCGCGCGCTCCCCCGAAAAGGGCGGGAAGCCATGCTTCCCGCCCTTTTTGCTGCGCCCGGCGCTACATGCTCGGAATGTAGGCCTTCAGTGCCGGGAACAGGTTTCCCAGCTCCGTCTGCGGCCATGGGACCGCCAGCAGCTGGTCGAACACGGCGTAGATGAACAGAGTCATGACGACGGCCATCGGCAGAACAATTCGCCATGGCTCGCGCGCCTCGATGCGCATGAACGCGACGATGAACAGCGGCACGGTGGGAATGAGGCCGATGAGCGCCATCGATCCCATGAAGCCGATCATCCAGCCGAAAAAGATGATACCGCGCCTCAGGATCAGCGGAGCTCCGAGGTGGTCGATGTTGCTGCCGATGTCCATGTGCATCTTTTCCTCGGCAGCGAGCTTGCCCTCGGCCCTCGCCTTCTTGATGTTCTGCGACTTGAACATGTCATTGAGCAACGACAGGCTGCAGAACAGCAATCCTCCACACCCGACGATCACCGGAATGATCCTGGCGTCGAAGTTCCACGTGAACGCATCCGTCAGCATCACCACGAACAGGCAGATCATCGCGATCGGGAAGATCTGCATCGGGGTGATGTGCGGCGCGTGGAAATCCGACAGCATGCCGCGTACGCCGCCATGCGCGCGGACGTCCTTCCAGAACGGCGTGAGAATGCTGAGGAACGCGGCGCCGAACAGCAGGATCACCACCGGGCGGTCCATCCACCCGATCCCGTAGCGCTCGATCGAGATGAACAGGTAGCGCTCGATGATCTCGCCGAGGATGAAGCCGAGGATGAGAGGCGGCCGCGGCCACTTGAAGTGCTTCATGCCCCAGGCGAGCACGCCGAAGAACAGCAGCGAGTACAGATCGCCCCATTGCCGCGTGCCCTGGAACGCGCCGATGTAGATCAGGCACAGGACGACGGGAAGGATCAGCGAATACCGCAGGCTCGCGACCTTCGCGATCTGGCTGCTGAACAGGAAGCACAGCCCCGACCCGAGCACGTTGGCGATCGCGATCGACCACACCATCGAGTAGGTGATGTCGAGATGCTTGGTAAGCATGTCCGGCCCGGGGACCAGCCCATGAATCAGGAAGGCGCCGAGCAGCAGCGCCATGCCGGCACTCCCCGGCACGCCGAAGACGATGGTCGGCACCAGAGCCCCGCCCTCGCGCGAGCAGGTGGCGCTTTCCGCGGCGATGACGCCGCGGACGTCGCCGCTGCCGAAAGTCTTCTGGGCCCCCTTCTCGGACTTGAGCGCGTGGCCGTACGAGATCCAGTCGATCACCGATGTGCTGATGCCGGGAATGGCGCCGATGACGGAGCCGATCCACGAGCAGCGCGCGACCAGCCACCAGTGGGTGAAGCAGTCCATGCTGCCCTGCCACAGGCCCTGCCAGTTGCTCTTGTCCATTTCCGTCCGCTTATGGATCACCAGACGACCGACCAGCAGGTCGCAGAGCTCGGGCAGCGCGAAGACGCCCAGCACGACCGGCACCAGCGGCAGGCCGTCCCACAGGTAAAGACTGTTGAGGGTCCAGCGCAGGGTTCCGGTCTGCGGGTCCGAGCCGATCATCGCCAGCATCACGCCGAAGCACGCGGCGGTGAGACCGCGCAACGGCGCGTTGCCGGAGAGCACCGACACCATCGAGATGCCGAAGGCGGACAGTGCGAGCAGCTCCGGCGAACCCATGTACAGCACGAAGGGCCTGACGACCGGGAGCACCACCGCCATCAGCAGCGCGCCGAACAGCCCGCCCATCAGCGCCGACATGTAGGCGGCGCCGAGGGCGCGCGCGCCCTCGCCGCGCTTGGTCATGGGATAGCCGTCGAGGGCGGTGGCCGCCGACGCCGAGTGTCCCGGCGCGCCGAGCAAGATGGCTGAGATCGGATCGCCGTGGGTGGTCGTCGCAGCCAGCCCGAGCAGCAGCGCCATCGCGGCGGGAGCGTCGAGATCGAAAGTGAAGGGCAGCAGGATGGCGATCCCAGCGAGACCGCCGATGCCGGGAAGAATGCCGAGGGAGAGGCCGCACAGAACGCCGCCCCAGAGCAACAACAGACGATGGGGCTGCAGGATGATGTGCAGGCCCGCACCGAGAGCGTGAAGCCAAACGTTTTCCATCAGGGTACCGAGCAGATGTTGGGTTTCCCCTCGATGGCGCTGCCGCCCGGCGTTCCCGCCGACCGGTTCCTCCCCACGTTTCTTCGCTTGTTATCAGCGTTGTCGCGGAGCCTGCTGTATCAACGTCCGAAGCTCCAGACCGTTTTGGCGCGACTGTCCGCTACCGTACCGTTCGGACAGCAAAAAGGGCGGGAAGCGTGCTTCCCGCCCTTTTCCGTTGCACCCGGAGCTCAGATGCTCGGGATGTAGTTCTTGAGCACCGGGAACAGGTTCCCGACGATCGTCTGCGGCCACGGAATGGCCAGCAGCTGGTCGAACAGGAGGTAGATGAACACGGTCATGATGCTGGCCATCGGCAGCACGATCCTCCACGGCTCACGCGCCTCGATGCGCATGAAGGAGATGATGAAGATCGGCACCGTCGGAATGAGGCCGATCGTCGCCATCGAGCACAGGAATGCTCCCATCCAACCAAAGAACATCGCGCCTCGGCGGACGATGTACCCGGTGTTCAGGTGACTGATGTTGGTGCCGATGTCCATGTGCATCTTCTGCGTCTCTTCGGCGTTCGCGAACGTCTCGAGCTGACTCTTGAACATGTCGTTGAGCAGCGACAGAGAGCAGCAGAAGAGACCGCTGGTGCCGACGATCATCGGGATGATCTTGGCGTCGAAGTTCCAGCGGCTGGCCTGATAGAGCATCACCGCGATCAGGCACACCATGAACAGCGGAAACACCTGCATCCCCGTGAAGTGGGGCTTGTGGTACTCCGAGAGCATCCCCTTGATGCCGCCGTGCGTGCGGATGTCCTGGATCGCCGGGCGGATAATGGAGATCGCCGCCATCGCGAACAGGATGATCACGAACGGACGCGTCATCCAGCTCACGCCGTAGCGCTCGATCGAGATGAACAGGTATCGCTCGAGAATGCCGCCCAGGATGAAACCGAGCACCATCGGCGGCCGCGGCCACTTGAAGTGCTTCATGCCCCACGCGAGGACGCCGAAGAACATCAGCGAATAGAGGTCGCCCCACTGACGGGTGCCCTCGAACGCGCCGATGTAGACCATGCACAGCACTACCGGCAGGATCAGCGAGTAGCGCAGCATCGCGATCTTGGCAAACTGGCTCGAGAAGATGTAGCAGAGGCCCGAGCCCAGGATGTTGGCGATCGCGATCGACCACACCATCGAGTAGGTCACCGACAGGTTCTTGGTCAGCATGTCCGGTCCCGGGACCAGGCCATGGATCAGGAACGCGCCGAGAATGATCGCCATGCCGGCGGACCCCGGCACACCGAACACGATGGTCGGAACCAGCGCACCGCCCTCACGCGAGCAGGTCGCGCTCTCGGCGGCGATGACGCCACGGACGTCGCCCTTGCCGAAAGTGAGCTGGGCTCCCTTCTCGGTCTTGAGCGCGTGGCCGTAGGAGATCCAGTCGATCACCGAAGCGCTGATGCCCGGAATGGCGCCGATGACGGAGCCAATCCACGCGCAGCGCATATTGAGCCACCAGTGGGTGAAGCAGTCGACGCTGCCCTGCCAGAGGCCCTTCCAGTTGTTGATGCTCTTGGTGTCGACGCCGCTGTCCTTCGCCACCACCGCGGTGCGGCCGACGAACAGGTCGCACAGCTCAGGAAGAGCGAAGATGCCGAGCGTCAGCGGAACCAGCGGCAAGCCGTCCCACAGATACAGGCTGTCCATGGTCCAGCGCAGCGTGCCGGTCTGCGGATCGGAGCCGATCATCGCCAGCATCACGCCGAAGCACGCGGCGGTGAGGCCGCGCAGCGGGGCGTTGCCCGACAGCACCGCGACCATCGACAGACCGAACACGGCGAGTGCGAGCAGCTCGGGCGAGCCGATGAACAGGATCGCCGGACGGACGATCGGCAGAACGACCGCCATGAGCACCGCGCCGAACAGGCCGCCGATGAGCGCCGACATGTATGCGGCGCCGAGCGCTCGTGCGCCCTCGCCGCGTTTTGTCATCGGGTAGCCGTCGAGTGCGGTCGCTGCCGAGGCCGCGTGTCCAGGCGCGCCGAGCACGATCGCCGAGATCGGGTCACCGTGCGTCGTCGTCGCGGCGAGGCCGAGAAGCAAAGCCATCGCCGCCGGCGCGTCCATGTCGAACGTGAACGGCAACAGCAGTGCCGTGCCGGCGACACCGCCGATTCCCGGAAGAAGCCCCAGGGAGAGACCACAAAGAACGCCGCCCCAGAGCAGCAGCATCCGGTGTGGCTCCAGAATAATGAACAGGCCGTCGCCCAAGGCGTGCAGCCATTCGCTTCCCATCATGTACTCGATACCCCCGAAAGGTTTTATTAAGCATGCAGCGCGCCCGTTACGGGCGCGCGCTGTGCGATAGATGTCAGCGTCCGTTGCGTACGTTCAGGATGTCAGGGATTACTGTTCTCGCCTCGCGGCCGGGATTTTACGGGGACTTCTTATTGGTCCTATCCGTATTAGTACCGGGCCACGAAACATGCCGCCGAGCGTTGCGGCGGAACAATCCGTGTAAATACCTAGAACGCTGTTTTCCCGCGTCTGTTCGCTAAGCAGCGGGGCTCTTGATCTGTAAAATCGTCGTGATCAACGACGAGACGTTGTTGCACCGCATCTTGTCCATCAGCTTTGCGCGGTGATTCTCGACCGTGCGGACGCTGATTCCGAGCTTGGTGCCGATCACCTTGTTGGAATGGCCGGCGACGACGAGGTCCATGACCTGCCGCTCGCGCGGGCTCAGGAGCGCGAGCCGGGACTCGACCGCTTCGCGCTCGGCATAGCGCCGCCGCAGCCGCCCCTCGCGGTTGAGCGCCTGATTGACAACCTTGAGAAGCGCCGTCGGATCAAAGGGCTTCTCGATGAAATCGAAGGCCCCGGCCTTGAGGGTGGTCACCGCCTTCGGCACGTCGCCCTGGCCGGTCATGATGATGATGGGGATGGTGCTGCCACGCCGCACCAGCTCGGCCTGGAGATCGACGCCGGACATCCCGGGCATCATCAGATCGAGGATCAGGCATCCCGGTGAGCCGACCGCGTCGGAAGCCAGGAATTCCTCGGCCGACGCGAAGGCGCGGACGGGGATGTTTTCCGAGGCGAACAGCTCGCAGAGCGCGTCGCGTACGGCTTCATCGTCATCGATGACGAAAACGGTCGAGTCAACCATATGCCTTGTCCAATCGTTCGGTTGCGGCGGATGCCGTGGTGGGCAGAGTGAAGTGAAGAACGGCGCCTTCGGACGTTACACGGTCGGCCCACAGTTTCCCTCCGTGAGCCTCGATCATCGAGCGGCAAATCGTCAAGCCAAGACCGAGCCCGGTGGCGCTGGTGGTGACGAAGGGGTCGAAAAGCCGCTCGGCGACCTCGGGGTCGATGCCGCGCCCGGTGTCGGCGATCTTGACCTCGACCATCCCTTCGGGCGTCTCGGCGGCGCTGACGACGATGCGGCGCCGCCCCCGGGGCGTCTCGGCCAGGGCCTCGATGCTGTTGCGCAAGAGGTTCATCAGCACCTGCTCGATCTGCAGACGGTCGGCGCTGGCGACCAGCGTCGACGGCACGTGCACCTCGACCTTGGTGCCGGACCGCTCGATCTCGTCGCGCAGCAGCCCGAGCATGTCGCGGATCGGCTCACTTATGGCAAGCGGCGCCTGCTCGAGGGTCGCGCCCTGGAAGAACTCCCGCAGGCGCCGGATGATGTCGCCGGCGCGAGTCGCCTGGGCCGCCGCCTTGGTCAACTGCTCGAGCGCGCGCGCAGGCACGTTGGCGACGGTGGCGAGGATGCGCTGTGCGGCGCCGGTGTAGGTGACGATGGCGGAGAGCGGCTGGTTGAGCTCGTGGGCAAGCGCGCCTGCGAGCCCTTCGGTCAGTCGGCCGCGGAATGCCTGCTCGACGGTGTCGCGATGCTGGCGGACGCGGGCCTCGGTCTCCTTCCGCGCGGTCACGTCGCGCACGGCGATCACCGAGGTCGTCCGACCGCCGATCGGCACCGTGGCCGCCTGGGCCTCGACCGTCACCTCGCGACCGTCGGGACGGCGGATGACGGTCTCCTTGTCTCCCGGGGCGATGGGCAGCACGCCGCCGATGCTCCGTCCGACGATCGCGCTCTGCGTCGTACCGAAGATGTCTTCGACGCCTCGGTTCGCCATCTCGATGTCGCCGCGATCATCGGTGATGAGGATGCCGTCGGGCGCCATCTCGACAATGGATTTCAGCCGCGCCTCGCTCAACTGCGTCGCCTCGCGCGCCCGCTCACGCTCGCTGATCACCGCACCGAGCAGCAGCCCGGTCCACGACAGCGCCAGCATCAGGTACTGGAGCTTGGTCGTGACCAGCTCGCTGATGCCGAACACCTCGACGGTGCCCATCAGGCCGACCTGCATCAACAGAAGAAGAAGCGTGGTGCCGGGCAGGCCCTGGCGCGCGGCGACCCACACCAGCGGAATGAACAAGGGATAGAACAGCGGCCCTACCACCGGATCCTGCCAGAAGAACATGATCCACGTCGCGAGCGCGACGGCTCCCAACTGGGCGAGGTGCTCCCACGACAGCGCCGAGGCGATCCATTCCCACGACAGCAGATGACGGCGATGGACGAGGAAGGCCGGCGCGACGACGGTAACGCCGATCATGTCGCCGACCCAGTACTCGAAAATCAGCGACACCAGCTCCCCAGGCTCGAGATAACCGAATGCCCAGAATGTGCAGATGTACGAGATCGCCATCAGCGCGGCGGCGAGCGACGTCACGCCGATGAACAACATCACGTCGCGGAACGTCCGGAGATCCGCGCGGAGCCCGAGACGGCGCAGCGCGACGGCGGCCGAGCCGTAGATCACCGCCTCGGCGACATCGGCGATCACCGTCGGCATGATCGGCGTCGGAGCGTACCGTGCGATGAGATTCGACGTGAACGCCGCGAGGAAGAACATCGGCGCCCAACGCCAGCCGCAGAGGAAGGCGAGGACGACAGTGGCCGCGGGCGGCGGATTCCACGGCGTGATGTTGAGCTGCTTCGCCGGGAAGATGAAGCTGATCCAGTCGAGGCCCCAGTAGGCCAGCAGATACACGGCCGCGATACCCACCGCGCGCGCAAAGGGCATCGCCAAGATTTTTTCTACGATCGAACTGCGCTTCGACATGGCGTTGCGGAGAAACGGGCGCCGTCACCGACGAGCGAGGCGACGGACGGAACGCGGCGCGATGGTAGTCCAAGGCGCGATGCGATGCACATCTATCCACGCCTCCATCCACGCCGCAATTTGCGCGCCTGCGGTCCCGGTCCGCGACAAAGGCCCACCGGCTGCCGGATGCCCTGTCCCCGCGCCTGCGGGGGGAGCTTCAAAATTTGGAGCTTGGCGACGCCGATGTGGGTCGTTAAACGTTTGGCGTCATTCGCCATTCCCCCGGCATGCAACTTGCTTGCATTTAGGTAAAGACCGGCCGCCGGGCGATCGCCCGGCGAGAAGAACGGACGGCATCGTGAAGGTCTACGGGTGGAGTGCGTATGTGGCGCGTTCTCTGTGATTTTGACGGAACCATCGCGACCGAAGACGTGACCGACAGCATCCTCTCGCGCTTCGCCGCGCCGGAATGGCAGGCGATCGAAGCGGAGTGGAAGTCGGGACGGATCGGGTCGCGCGCCTGCATGGAGCGCCAGGTGGCCCTGATCCGCGCCACGCCGGCCGAGCTCGACCGTCACCTCGAATCCGTCGAGATCGATCCGCACTTCGCCGGCTTCGTCGACCTCTGCCGCACCCACCGCATTCCCGTGACGGTCGTCAGCGACGGCCTCGATTACGCGATCAACGCCCTGCTCGCCCGCGAGGGCCTCGCCGACGTGCCGGTGATCGCCAACCATCTCGAGAGCGTCGGTCGGGATCGCTACCGGCTCGACTTCCCGAATTCCTACAGCGACTGCCGCTCGGCGAGCGGCAACTGCAAGTGTCTGATCGCCGCGTTCGGCGAAGCGGCGACCCAGACGCTCCTCGTCGGCGACGGCACCTCGGACGTTTGCGCCGCCGGCGTCGTCGACCTCGTTTTCGCCAAGCACACGCTGCTCGAACACTGCCGCAAGTCCGGTATCCCGCACGTGCCCTGCCTCAATTTCGCGGACGCACAGAGCCTGATGACGGCACTGATCGACGATCGCAAGACCGGCGAAGCGTCCCGCCTCCCCCGCCTCATCCCAGTCAAAGGTTAGTCCGTGTCCGACACCGATTTGTTGGCCGAGGAAGCAAAATATTGCTCCTTCGGCGATACCGTCCATTACATCGATCCGCCGAAGCTGTTCAGCCGTTGCGAGGGTTCGTTCCTCTACGACGACGAGAACAAGCCGTATCTCGACCTGCAGATGTGGTACTCGGCCGTCAACTTCGGCTATGGCAACAAGCGGCTGAACGATTCGGTCAAGAACCAGCTCGACCGGCTGCCGCAGCTCGCCTCGCAGTATCTCCATAAGGAGAAGATCGAGCTCGCCTCGCGCATCGCCAAGCGGGTTGAGAAGACATGGGGCACCAAAGGCCGCGTGCAGTTCAACGTCGGCGGATCGCAGGCGGTCGAGGATTCGCTCAAGCTCGTGCGCAATGCCTCGAATGGCAAGAGCCTGATGTTCGCCTTCGAGGGCGGCTATCACGGCCGCACCCTCGGCGCGACGGCCATCACCTCGTCCTACCGCTATCGCCGGCGCTACGGCCACTTCGGCGACCGCGCCCAGTTCATCCCGTTTCCCTATTGCTTCCGCTGCCCCTACGGCAAGCAGCGCAATGACTGCGGCCTCTACTGCGTCGACCAGTTCGCGCGCCTGTTCGACACCGAGTATTACGGCGTGTGGGACCCGAAGGCCGGCGTCGCCGAGTACGCGGCGTTCTACGTCGAGGCGATCCAGGGCACCGGCGGCTACGTCATCCCGCCGCCCGGCTACTTCGAGAAGCTCAAGGAAGTGCTCGAGGCGCGCAAGATCCTGCTCGTCGACGACGAGATCCAGATGGGCTTCTACCGCGCCGGCAAGTTCTGGGCGCTCGAGAACTTCAACGTGAAGCCCGACGTCATCGTCTTCGGCAAGGCGCTGACCAATGGCCTCAACCCGATCGCGGGAATCTGGGCGCGCGAGGAGCTGATCAACCCGACGGTGTTCCCGCCCGGCTCCACGCACTCGACCTTCGCGAGCAATCCGCTCGGCACCGCGGTCGCGCTCGAGACCGTGAAGATGCTCGAGGAGTCGGACTACGAGACAATGTGCTTCTCGAAGGGCGCGTATCTGCTCGAAGGCCTCAAGAACCTGCAGAAGCGCTACTCGATCATCGGCGACGTCGACGGGCTCGGCATGGCGCTCCGGATGGAGATCTGCGGCACCGACGGCTTCACCCCCGACAAGGCGATGACCGACCGCATGGTCGACGAGGCCATGAAGGGCGATCTCGAGGTCGGCGGCAAGAAGTACGGCCTCGTCCTCGACATCGGCGGCTACTACAAGAACGTCGTCACGCTGGCGCCGGCGCTGACCATCAGCCGCGAGGAGATGGACCTGGCGCTCGCCCTCCTCGATCGCCTGCTCGCGCGCGTCACGCGCCACTGACGATGCGCCTCCGTCTGGTCGATCTCGACGGCGTCGACTCCCCGCGGGCCGTCGCTGCCGAGCTCGACCTCGACGCGCAGGTGGTCGACGCCCGCGATCTCAGATCGCGGCTCCGCCTGTGGGCCGCGCCGAGCGCGATGATCGAGTTCGCGGGACGCCTCGCCGTCGCCGGCCAGCCGAAGGGCGCCGGCCCGGTCCTCACCATGTTCGGCTCGGGCGACTACCATCACCTGACGGCAACGCTGCTCGCCAAGATCGACGAGCCGTTTACGCTGATCCATTTCGACAACCATCCGGACTGGGTCCGGTTCGCGCCGCGTTTCCATTGCGGCGCGTGGGTCAACCGCGCGCTCGAGCTCGAGTCGCTGGTGCGCGTCATCACCATCGGCCCTTGCAGCGATGACCTGTCGTGGCCCGAACTCAAGGGCGGCAACGTCGCGGCGCTCGCCTCGGGCCGCATCGAGCTCTACCCGTGGCGGCGTCCGCCGACGACAGTGCTGCGCCGATTCGCCGATTCGCCGAGCCTGCGGCGTAAGGGCCGTCAGGTGATGTGGCGCAATGTCGCCGACGACTGGCCGGTGTTCCTCGAGGAGCTGCACACCCGGATCCCGACGGCGGCGATCTGGATCACCGTCGACAAGGACGTGCTGCGGCTGTCGGATGCCGGCACCAACTGGGACCAGGGCCAGATGCCGCTGGGCGCGCTGCTCGATGGCATCCAGCGCCTCTCCCGCGGCAAGCGAGTGCTGGGCGCGGACGTCTGCGGCAATTATTCTCCCCGCCGGTTCGGCTTGAACCTCGCCAAGCGCGTCGAGGCGTCACTCGAGCACGCCCAGGCGCCGTCAGAAGCAGCCGAGCGTCGCAATGCCGAGGTCGACCGGGCCCTGATCGGCACATTCAAGGAAGCTCTTCGATGACGGCCGCGTTCCTGCTCCTCTTCGCCATCACGGTGGTGCTCGACGTCGTCGGCCAGCTCTGGTTCAAGCTCGGGCTGACGCGTCTGCCCGCCAAGCAGTCCCACGACCATATCGGCATATTCTGGAAACGGGTGTTCTCCTCGCCGATGCTGTGGGCCGGCATCGGTGCCTACGCGGTCGAGCTCATCCTGTGGCTCGCGGTGCTGGCGAATGCGCCTTTGAGCTTCGTGTTTCCGCTCGCGAGCCTGAGTTACGTCGGCGTGCTGGTCGCGAGCCGCCTCGTCCTCGGCGAGACACTGTCGCGCCGCCGCGTCGCGGGCGCGGTTCTGATCACCGCCGGTGTGGCGCTGGTCTACATCGGCGGCCAGAGCTGAGGTTTTTGGAACAAGACAATGACCGAGATCGGCGACTACAGCTTCTTCCATCCCGGCGGCCCCGAGGGCGTGCTGCTGATCCATGGCCTGAGCGGCACGCCGACCGAGATGAAGTTCGTCGGCAAAGGCCTCGCCCGCGCCGGTTATACCGTCTACGGCATGCAGCTCACCGGCCACTGCGGCACTGAAGCCGATCTCCTCAAGACCGGCTGGCGCGACTGGGTCGCGAGCGTCGATCGAGCCTACGAGTGGCTGCGCGCGCGGGTCGATACCGTCTACGCCGGCGGTCTGTCGATGGGCGCTCTGCTGAGCCTCGACCTTGCCGCGCGCAAGCCGGACGCCTGTGCCGGCCTCGCGCTCTACTCGCCGACGCTGTGGTACGACGGCTGGAACATCAACCGTCTGCAGTGGCTGCTGCCGCTCGTCCTCAAGCTGCCTTTCGGAGAGCGCTTCCGCTTCAACGAGGAGTTCCCCTACGGGATCAAGGACGAGCGGCTGCGTCGCCGCGTCGTCGCCCAGATGGAGTCTGGCGACAGCGCCGCCGCCGGCCTGCCCGGCCTGTGTGGCCCGAGCCTGCGCGAGCTCCGCGCGCTGATCGCCAAGGTCAAGGCCGAGACGCCGTCGATCAAGATGCCGGCGCTGATCCTGCAGGCCTCCGACGACGACATCACCAGCGTGAAGAACGCGCTGTTTCTCCAGAACAAGCTCGCCGGCCCGCGTCGCACGGTGCTGCTCGACGACTGCTATCACATGATCACCGTCGACCGGCAGCGCGACCTCGTGGTGAGGCTCACCGCCGACTACTTCGCCGAGATCGCGGCGGCGGCGCCGAAGCGCGCGATCACCGCCGCGGAGTAGCTATGGAGCGGCAGCGCATTGTTGCGGGCGCGGTCGCGGACTTCTCGCGCGACGCGTGGGACCGCTGCTTCCCGGGCGAGCTCGAGAGCTGGGACTATCACGACGCGGTCGACCGCGCCGGGCTGCCGAATTTCACGATGCTGTATGCCGCGATCGTCGGCGACGGACGGGTGCTCGCAGCCGCACCCGCGTTCACCACCGCCTATCGGCTCGACACAACGGCGCAAGGCGCACTCAAGCGGATCACCGAATGGGTCGCGGAGCGCTGGCCAAGGGCGATGTCGCTGCCGCTGCTCTCGATCGGGTCGCCAGTCACCGAGACCGCGCAGATCGGCTTCGCGCCTGAAGTCGCAGACGGCGACAAGCCCGAGCTCCTGTCGGAGCTCATCGCCGCGCTTACGGCCCACGCCGCCGCGCACGGAATTGGCCTGATCGCGGTCAAGGACGCCCGCGACGCCGACCTCGCGCTGTGGCAGGCGACTCTTCCCGGTTTCCAGCGCATGGCGGGGCTGCCGACCGCCATCCTGCCGCTGCCGTTTGCCTCGCTCGAGGACTACCTGAAGAGCCTGAGCGCCGCGACCCGGAAGGACATGCGCCGCAAGCGCAAGGCCGAGCGCGAGATCCGGATCGAGCGGCGGACCGCGATCGCCGACGTAATCGACCGCGTGATGGGCCTCTACGAGCAGACCGTCGCCCGCAGCGAACTCGAGTTCGAGCGCCTGCCGGCTGCGTATTTCACCGGTATCCTGGCATCCCTGCCAGAACGCTCGCATTGCGTGCTGTACTGGCACGGCGACGACCTGCTGGCCTTCAACCTGGTGCTCGCATCCGGGGATCGCCTGATCGACAAGTTCATTGGCACGGACGCCCGCGCGCGGGACTACAATCTCTACTTCCTGAGCTGGATCGAGAACGTGCGCTACTGCATCGCCCGCGGCATTCCGGTGTATCAGAGCGGACAGGCGGGCTACGCTGCGAAGCTCCGCCTCGGGTCCTTCCTTGCGCTCAACTGGAACTTCTTCCGGCACCGCAATCCGGTGCTCAACGCCCTCCTTGGCCTGGTCGCCCGTGTGGTTCGGCTCGACCGCTTCGACCCCGAAATCCGCGCCGCCGTGCGCGGGCTCAAGTGAGTCCCAGTGATGATCCAGGATCGTGACATGACGGTGCGCATCGAACGTGTCGGAACGCTGTTTGGCCTGTGGGTGCTGTTCCTCGCCGTCGAATGCACCGCGCAGATCGCCCTCAAGCTCGGAAGCGGCGCGCTCGAAAGCATGCCGTTCGGCGCGCTCTGGCTGGAGACGGCGCTGGCCGACGGATGGGTGCAGATCGGCATCGTCTGCTATGTGCTCGCCTTCGTGTTCTGGATGCTGATCCTCGACCGCATGGACTTGAGTCTGGCGTTTCCGCTCAGCGGAACGGTCTATGTCGTGGTGCTGCTTGCCTCCGCGTTCGGGCTGCACGAGACCCTCACGCCGCTGCACTGGGCCGGCGTCAGCCTGATCATGACGGGCGTGTGGGTGATGGGTCAGGACTGATGACGAGGAATCGATGCTGAGGGGCTTTGCCTCATCGCTTCGTTTCCGGCTGGTCACCGCATTCCTGCTGGTGAGCCTGCCGCCGATGGTGTTCGCGGCCCAGACCGCGAGCCAGGCCGTCGCCACCGCGTTCGAGCAGAACGTGGCGACCTGGCTGGCGGAGAGCTCGGCCTACTTCATCAACAACATGCGGGACAACGAGGTCGAAGCGATTGCCATTGCTCGCTACATCGCGAGCCAGACCGATGCCGTCCATCAGATCATGGACGAGAGCCGTCCGCTGCCCCAGTCGCTGGCCGAGCTGATCGATTCCATCGGCTACGACTTCCTCGCGATCTATGACTCCGACAAAAACATCGTCTACACGTCGCGGCCGATCATCTCGCTCGAGAACCTGCAGCTCACCAGCGAGCACAGCCTGTCGCGCGTCCAGATCGCCGACCGCACGCTGATCATGAGCTACGGGCTCGCGCCGTTCGAGCACAACGGCAAGAGCTATTTCCTCCTGCTCGGCACATGGTTCGACGAGGAGGACCTCGGTGCGCTGGCGGCGGTGAGCGACCTCGAGCTCCGCCTTTACTACAAGGAAGACGGCGGCTATCGCGCATTTTTCTCGTCGCGCGACCACAATCCGAGCCTGCTCGATCCCGATGTTGCCGAGGAGCTGCAGAACGGCGCGACGTCGTCCTACGACAGCCGCGCCGACAACGGCAAATACATCGGTCTCTACACGCCGCTCCGCGGCAGCGACGGGCGGCTCAATGCGGTGCTGTTCTGCGGCCTGCGCTCCTACGAAAGCCTGACGACCTGGATCAACCGCACCAACCTTTTCATCATCATCCTGGTGGCGGGCACGGCGCTCGCGGTGCTCGCCGGCATCGTCGTGTCGCGCCGCCTGACCCGCCCGCTGCACGCCCTCGCCGGCGGCGTCCACGCGATCAGCCGCGGCGATTACCGCCACCAGGTTCCGGTGTCCGGGCGCGACGAGGTGGCCGAGCTCGCCGCCGCGTTCAACGACATGGCCGACCGTCTCGCCAAGGCGCGCGATCTCGAGGCCCAGCTCCAGCGCCAACAGCGACTGTCGGCGCTCGGCGAGGTCGCGGTCGGCATCGCCCACGAGGTGCGCAATCCGCTGGGCGTGATCAAGACGTCCGCGCAGCTTCTGCAGAAGCGCGGCAACCTGCCCGAGACCGACACCCGCCTGCTCAGCCATGTCGCCGACGAAGTCGGTCGGATCGACGGGCTCATCAGCGAGTTCCTCAACTTCGCCCGGCCGCGGCCTTCGATTCTGCGCGAGGTCGACCCGATGACGGTCGTGGCGCGCGCAGCCGAATTCTGCGTCCCCGAGTTCGAGAAGCGCCACGTCACGTTCACCGCCGTCGATACCGCGCCCGGGGCCACCGCCGACGCCGACGAGGACCATCTGTTCCAGGTTTTTCTCAACCTGTTCCTCAACGCCGTCGAGGCGATGCCGAACGGCGGCAATCTCCGCGTCACGCGCGAGCAGCGCGACGGCGAGACGCGGATCCTGGTCACAGACACCGGCAGCGGCATCGCCCCGGAGATCCACGACAAGATCTTCAACCCGTTCTTCACCACCAAGGAACACGGCAGTGGCCTTGGTCTGGCCAAAGTGTTTACCATCATGGAGGGCCACCGCGGCCGCGTGGAATTCGATAGCGCGCCCGGGCGTGGCACCACCTTCACTCTGATTTTTCCGACGAAGCTGTTCCAGACGAGCGCGAAGACCGAGGACGATGTCCCACACGATTCTTCTCGTAGACGATGAGCCGAAGATGCGCGACGTGCTCGCCGTCGCGCTGACCGATCTCGGATACCGCGTGGTTCCGGCGGCCTCGGGCCGCGAGGCGCTCGACGTCGTCGGGCGCGACGACGTCGACCTGATCCTCACCGATCTGCGGATGCCGGGGCTGACCGGCCGCGAGCTCCTGCAGGAGGTGAAGCGCACGCGCCCCAACCTGCCGGTGATCCTGATGACCGCCTACTCGACGGTGAAGGACGCGGTGCAGGTCATCAAGGAAGGCGCCTTCGACTACGTCGCCAAGCCGTTCGAGATGGACGAGCTGACGGCGACGGTCGAGAACGCGCTCCGCCTCTACGACGTGATCCGCGACAACGCGCGGCTGCGCGAGGCCCTCGAGGGCCGCCACAGCTTCGAGAGCCTGGTCGGCAACAGCCCGACGTTTCGCACCGTTATCAAGGCCGTGGCCGAGGTCTGCGAGAGCCGGGCCAACGTGCTGCTCACCGGCGAAAGTGGCACCGGCAAGGAGCTCGTCGCTCAGGCGATCCACTACAACTCGCCGCGCCGCGAGGCCCCGTTCGTGGCTCTCAACTGCGCGGCGATCCCCGAGGGACTTCTGGAAAGCGAATTGTTCGGCCACGTCAAGGGCGCGTTCACCGGCGCGGTCGCGAACCGCACCGGCCGCTTCGCCCAGGCCGACCGCGGCACCCTGTTCCTCGACGAGATCGGCGACATGCCGCTCTCGGTCCAGGCGAAGATCCTGCGCGTCCTCCAGGAGAGGGCGTTCGAGCCGGTCGGCGGAACGCAGACCCGCACCGTCGACGTGCGGATCATCTCGGCGACCAACAAGAACCTCGCGGAGGCGATCAAGCAGGGCAAGTTCCGCGACGATCTCTACTACCGCCTCAACGTTTTCCCGATCGCGCTGCCGGCGCTGCGCGAGCGCGTCGACGACATTCCGCTGCTGGCCGAGCACTTCGCCCGCGAGGTCGCCGCCGACATGGGCCGGCGCTTCACCGGTTTTACGCCCGCGGCGCTGCGGGCGATGGCGGGCTACGGCTGGCCCGGGAACATCCGCGAGCTGCAGAACTGCATCGAGCGGGCGATCATCGTCGCCCGCGACGAGCAGATCGATGTCGCCGACCTGCCGCCCTACCTGTTCGACCGCACCGGCGACGTGCGCGCGGCACTGCCCTCGAACATCGATACCGAGCTCGAGCGCATCGAGCGCGGCTATCTGATCGAGGCGCTGCGCCAGGCCGACGGCGTGCAGGTCAAGGCCGCCGAGATGCTCGGCATCACCGAGCGCAGCTTCTGGCATCGCGTCAAGAAATACGCGATCAACATCGTCAAGCAGGCGGGCTGATCGGCTCGCCCGCCCGACGGCGGGATCAGAACCGCTTGTCGATCCACGCCTTCATGTAGTCGAAGGTGTTCTTCACCGAGTTGCCGTACTGGCCCTTGGTCTCCTCGCACGCCGTGCACGGGACGATGCCGTGCGCCGCCCCTTCGACGACCGCGAAGTCCTTGTCGGAGCTGACCGCGAGATCGAACATCTTTTCGTTGTCGCGGATGAAGTAGTGCCCGCCGGCCGCCATCATCAGGATCGGCACGTGGATGTGCTTGAGATGGGCCGGCGTCGAGTTGTTGTTCGACTCGACGTCGAAATCGTCCATCGCGTGGGTCGCGCGGATCGCCCGGGCGCCGAGGAACGATTTCACAGTGAGCAACTTGCCGCCGTCGAAGGTGCGGTTCTCCTTGGCGCGCCTGGGTGCCGGACGGCGGACGCTGTTGACGACCTGCGTCACGATGGTTCCGTCGTTCTTGATGAACTTGCGCGGCTTCTCGGTGCCGCGGTCGATCGAGAGATCCAGTTCCATCAGGCGCGCGGAAGCGCGCGGGATCATGAACGGAGCGTCGTCGGGATACGGGCGGCCGGTCTTGCGCATCCTGACGGCGGCATCGACCAGCCGGTTCATGCGGGTGGCCTGGGCGCGGAAGTAACGCTCCTTGAATTCGGCCGAGTAGTGCGATTCGCCCGACGGGTTGAAGCCGTTCCCCGGGTTGAAGGGGTCAAGCTTGGGATCGACGCTGTCGGGCTCGTTCTCGTGGACGATCGACGGATCGAGGCTGCGCAAGAGGTTGATCGCGGTGCCCGGGTGGGCGTCGAAGAAGATCATGCCGTCGGCCTTGGGCAACCCGGCGAGCTCGTCGCCGCACGGCGTGAGGTTGGTCGGGCCGCGGCACACGGACGGACCGTTCTCCGCCAGCGACTGGTAGAACGACAGCAGCGGCCCACCGCCGGAGTGCGCGAAAATCAACACCTTCGGCAGCTTCATTGTCTCGCGCAGATACTTCATGCCGAGTGCCGCGTCGAGCGGCAGGTCGTTCCAGGTGTCGAGCGCCTCGTTGTTGTCGGAGCGCCCGGCGACGCACATCACCGCGTATCCGCGCTTCGAGAATTCCGTGCAGGCAATGT
>Ga0310811_10002712_pt1 | contig 22135 bp, 23 predicted proteins | sample YCmetagenome_FD_207642 | JGI IMG/M metagenome (GOLD analysis project Ga0310811, IMG submission 207642) | Soil microbial communities from experimental microcosm in Duke University, North Carolina, United States - YC | ecosystem: Engineered > Artificial ecosystem > Soil microcosm > Unclassified ...
GTATCGTCCTGCGGACAGGAAGCTGAGTGGGATCGTCATTGTCCGCGCGACAGGGCCATTGATGGTTCCGACAAACCAGTCATCTCCTTTGCGGCGGGCGATGGTCGCCCACTGGCCGGGCATTGCCATGGGAACCTTTGTCTCGTCCCAGGTCGATGGAACTTCCTTTATAAACTCGAAGCCAGGCCGGCCTTCGTAGGCGGCGGGATAATCGCACACCATCGGAAGGTAGCTTTCCAGAACGATATACATTGCAAGCATGTGACAGCGGGTGCCCAGCACGAGCGGCCGGGTATATTGCGCCCGGTATTCCGACCGGGGTACTGCGCGAAAACCACCCAGATGATAGTCGGTGGCGCCCGCCAGCAGCCGGGTGAAGACGACGTTGAGATCGTCTTCGGGGGTGATGGGGTTATCCCATTTATCGTTCTCGTAGTTGAGCGTCCCTTCACGGGTCAGCTCGTTTGGCCAGGTGCGGATAAGTCCCGTCGGCTTGTAAGCGCCGTGGAACTGGATATGCAGGTGATGGGCGGCGGCCTTGCGCAGCATCTCCGTTTCGATATTTACCATCTGCTGGTCATCCCGATCCATGAAATCCACCATCATCCCTTTTATCCCCCATTTTTCGAATTGTGTGAAAGTTCGGTCCAGCTGTTTCATAAGCGGCTGCCAGTGCACCCATACGCGGATGCCGACGCCTTTTGAGGCGGCATAGTCGCAGATCTGTTTCATATCGAGGCCCGGTACCGGCCGACCGGGATCCGAATGTGGCCCGGGGGCATAGCTGATCCCATCGTTGACGTACCAGGCGGTGCCGCCATAGCCGATGACCGTATGGTAGGCGATGCCGTTGCGGGCGCAGAAGTCGATGTAGTATTGGTTGGTCTCGAAATTAATTCCCGGCGGGAAGGTGGTATCGGGGACGATATCGCCATTCCACCAGTGAAAATCGGTCTTGCCGGGTTTGAGCCAGGAAAGGTCTTTTATCGCGCAGGAGTCGTTGAGATCGGTGAGGAGATTGGACTCGAGGAAGGCGCCGGGCCGTGGACCGATGAGGAGCACCCGCCAGGGGCTCCGATGGGGGAGTGTTGCTTTTACGCGGACGCCATGGCCGTCGGGGAGTGGGGAGAGATCGCTTTTCAGCATGCCGTCGTGTTTGACGAGATACATTCCCGCGTAGTCGGTGAGCTGGGCCTCGGTGATGGCCATGTAGAGGGGGCCGCTTGCGGCGAGCGGGTTTGCAGCTGTCGGGCTTGCGGCGCGGCTCGGGAACTCGAGGAATATGGGCATGTCCATGAGCGTATCGCTTTTCACTTCGTGGAACGGCAGGCGGGTATAGCGGCCTTCATGGGAGGTGGTATAGCCGGGTAGGTAGGAAGCCTGGAGAAAGGGGTCGCCTGCGAGGCGGATATTCGTATTCTCGGCCAGAAGCTCGTATTGAGTCCAGCCCGGTTGTTTTGGAAAGACCCAGCGGAAGGCGATGCCGTCATTATAGGCCCTGACGAGCAGGATAAGGCGGCGATGACGGCGGGGTTCTTCCAGGGTGATGGCCGACTCGTTGTACCGGTCGCTGACCCGGCTGTTGCGGCCTACCGGGAGAGTATAGCTGTCTATTCCTTCGCGGGTCGAGGCGTTGAACCGGAGGCCGGGTCCAAAGAAAGCAGGGGCGTTTTGCTCCTTGAAGACGAGGGTGAGGGGTGAGGCGTCGACGAGCATCGCGTCATCGTAAAATACGCTGTATACGGGGCAACGGTCGGTGGGCCGGACGAGGATGCGGATATGCCCATTGGGGGAAGTAAGCTGAAAATCGCCGGCGGAGCCGGGGACGGCGAGAAGGAGGGCGCCGAAAAACGGAAGCCAACGGGTAACAAGCATCGGTTGCAATTTTTGCAAAGATAGGCGTATGGAAATTTTGCGACCGGTGCATCTATCTCCCTAAAGAAGATCATGCGTGTTTTTCCTTTTCATCAAAAGCTATTGCTTTCGCTGACGGCGGGGATCGTCATGGGGATGACGCTACTCCGGATCGGGATGCGGATGGGCCGGGAATATGGATTCCGGCCGGCGTTGGCGGCCATTCCCGCGGCTATTCTTATCCTGATCTCGCTGGTATACCCTTTTCTCTGGCAGCGCAAGGAGCGGCGGCTGGGTCCCAGTGCTGCCGCGGCGGTTGCCCCGAGGATCTTCTGGCAGGGACTTTTACGTTATGGCATCGCGCTGGACCTGGCGATGTTCGGCTTCCAGAAGCTGTTCCAATTGCAATTCGTGGTGCCGATGGCGATGCAGGACCAGCCGGGGAGCCGGCTCACAGGCGAGGAGCTGACCTGGACCTATTTTGGTCATTCGTACGCTTTTGCCTCTGCGATCGGGCTTTTCCAGATCGTAGGGTCGGTGTTGTTGCTGTATCGCCGAACCAAGCTCATCGGGATTTTTACGCTGCTGCCTGTGATGGTGAACATCTGTCTTCTGAATATATTTTACGGTTTCGAGGCGGGCGAAGTGGTGCATGCCGTGGTGCTTTTGCTGGGGTTGCTGTACCTGCTATTCGAGGAATATCCGCGGCTGGCGGCCTTTTTCCTGGCGAGGCCGGCTCCGCCTGTGCTGTCCTTCAGGGGGCGGGGGTTGCAGCATATCGTGCGGCTTTCGGTGCTTTTCCTGCCGGTGGTGCTGATCAGCAGCTTTCATTTCCCTGGGAAGGACCCGGTGCTGGGCGGGCGGTATGCGGTGAGCCGGATATGGATCAACGAGGTGGATATCTTACCGGGTGATTGCAGCGATAGCGTGATGGAGCGGGTATATTTTGACCGGGGGGGCCAATGTACGGTGTTGTACCATGGGGGTGAGAAGATGCGGCTCGGGAACTTCGTTTATGATCCAAACTCAAGCCTGGTAAGGGTTTCATGGTATTACCCGGCAGGCTCCAATGACACCCTGACGGCCCGGGTTCGGGTGTTTCCCGGGGGTATCGGGCTGGATGGGAGGATGGGAAATTGGCCGATCCGGATGCAGTTGACGAGGAAGCCGTGAGGTGATCTTTGGATGGCGTCCGAGGGAAATTTTTCGGTTTTCCCTCGGAAAATTGACCGCCGCCCATCGAAAATTTTAAAAATTATGCATTCAGAAATTTTAAAATCTGTACATTTATTTCATTAACCCATTAAAATGAAATAATCATGGCAAAAGCTGTAAAGAAAGCTGCGAAGAAAGCAGCAAAAAAAACCGCTAAAAAGGCTCCTGCAAAGGCGAAAAAAGCAGCGCCGAAAAAAGCGGCAAAGAAATCGGCCCGTAAGCCGAATGCGGCATTTATGACGCCGTTGTCTCCGAGCGCTACGCTCGCCGAAGTTATCGGCAACAAGCCGTTACCGAGAACGGAGATCGTCAAGAAGATCTGGGACTATATCAAGAAGAACAACCTGCAGGATAAGAAGAACAAGCGCATGATCAATGCCGATGCCAAGCTGAAGGCAGTGTTTGGCGGCAAAGACCAGGTTTCCATGTTCGATCTCGCGAAGATCGTGAGCAAGAACGTGAAATAACTTCTTTTTCGGATTGTGAAGCCCGTCATCCCATGATGACGGGCTTTCTTTTATAGGTCTACTTCGAGTTCCTGACCGGCGATAGCATAGACGAAGTTCTGCAGCTGATGGACATACTTGATGGGTACGCGGGTAGGCGTGGAGTGTCTCAGCTTCAGGCCGTCATCGGTGAGTTCAAAATCCGTGTGTGTATTGCCGTAAGTGAAGATCCATTCGTCGCGGACGAAGTTGCGGAAGCCGCATTTCTCGAGCACCTTCGGTGTGAGCGTGATGGGTTCGATCTCCTGCAGCTCAGCCTCTTTTACCACCTCGACGACCTGCATGGTATAGGAATAGTTATAGCCGTTGCTCACTTTTGAAGGCTGCCTGTTTACGTTGAGTTGTGTGTCGTATACGACGGTGCTGGAGTGTATCTGCTGGACGGTGATCACTTCGCCCCTTTGGTTAAGCACCTTGTTCCCGAATCGAAGATCTTTTGCGTGTAACATAGAGTCCCGTTTTACAATTTTGGAATACAATGAATTGTCTCAGGTAGTTCACGGGAATAGACTCTATCCAGGTAGGATTAACGAGGTAAAAATAACAGGCGATGCTGGATTTTGCAACCCTTAGTGTCAAAAAAAGTCTGGATCAACCGCGCATTGATCTTTGTAACGATTGGTTATCAGTCTGCTGGAAAATGTTAAATGTGCATAATTATCTGCCGGCATGGGTCGCCCGCAGATAGAGCTTCATCGATCTTGCTTTGGTGGCGCACCAGGCGTCGTAGTCTTCGATGGCCCTTATCCGTTCGGCTTCGGTGACATAGCCGTCTGCGACCAGCTGTTTTCCTCTTGTCTCCGCGACCTTTGTCCAGAGGGAAAGATGGGACGGGAAACCGGGCATCGTGTTGTCGCAGTATTCCGAAGCATCGAGCGTGGCAAGAAGGGTCAGTCCCTGACCTTCCAAGTAGTCGCCGATCGTGTCGCCGATGGTGTTGTCCATACCGGAGTCGGCACGCCAGCGGAGGAAGGCGTCATAGAAATGCTCCATTGCTTTTGGAGGTTGCGGATGCCATTCGATGCGGGTATGGTTATAATCGAGGACGCAAAGGGTGCCGTCTTTATCGAGCAGCGAAAGCATTTTTTGAATGACGGGTGTGGGATCGGCGATCCATTGGAGGGTTCGGGCGACGGTAATGACGTCATAGCGTTCTTCGGTGGGATCGGCGAGGATATCCATACAGTCGAAGCTGAGGTTTGGGAGGGTTGGGTAGCGCTGTTTTGCCAGCATGATCAGCTCGTTGCTGCGATCGACGCCCCGCACTTTGCCCGTGGGGCCGACGAGGTCTACGATATCCCGGGTGATGGCGCCGGAGCCGCATCCGACGTCGAGGACCTTCTGGCCTATTTGCAGGACCTGCAGGAGGTTGGCATTGGAGTTACGGAGGGTACGTTCGTCGAGGACGGCGGCCGTGCCGGTTGGCATTTCGGCGCGCTGATAGGCGTTTGAGCTCATGGATTGATGTTGATCGTTTAGGGTGTATACCGGATGATCCTTAACTGGTGTGATCGTGAAGGACCTTCCAGCCTTTGGGCGTGTGCACGCAGACGAGGGAGAACCATCCTGAGAGGGTGGGCATTTTGTTGCCCTCGAGGGTGAATCGCCCGGTCAGCAGGACATAGTTGCCCGCGAGAGGTGCTATTTTGAATTGATCGAAGGTGAGCTGCTGACGGGCAGCGCCTTCCTTGAAATAGGTCTGGCGGTAGTGGATCATCATCGAGTCCTTGCCGATCAGGCCATGTCGAGACATCATAGTGGCGCTGTCGTCGTAGGAGTCCATGAAGCCGGCGAGGTCGCCTTTGTTCCAATCAGCCGCGGATTTCTGCATAACGGCGATGAGGCCGCTGGTGTCCGCGGGGGCGGGTGTTGCCGGGGTGGCGGCGGTGTCGGCCTTGGCGGCGGCTGTGTTGGTAGTGGCGTTCTGACAGCCGGCCAGCAGGAGAATTGGGGCTATCAGGGGGAGGAATTTTTTCATTCAGCTAAAGATAGGGAAAAGACCCTTTAGATTTATCGTAAGTTGCGGTCATGACGATCACAGACTGGACCGGCGCCATCGGCGTGACGCTGCTGCTGGTGGCCTTTTTTCTGAATTTGACGGGGAGGATCGGCAAGGAGAACTTTGCCTATCTTTTTTTGAATGTGCTGGGGGCGGGAATTGCTTGTCTCGCCTCTGTATTGCTGCGCTATTTGCCGTTTATTATCCTCGAGGGTTGCTGGACATTGGTGTCGGCCGTGGGGCTGGCGCGGGTTTTATTGAGGCGGTTATAAAGATCCCGGATGCGGAAGATGCGGAGTGCGTTCTCGCTGTCCAGCTCGCCGGGATAGAGGGTGTTCTTGTTCAAGTCGACAAAGCGCTGCGCAATAGAAGGGTCCTGTACCAGCAGTGCGTGGAGCCGGCCGGTGAGAGCGGCAACGCTTTCGGCGGTGAGGCCGGGGGCGTTTGCCTCGGCTTCGATCCGCTCGAAGAGGAGGTGCTGGGTGCGAATATCGGCCATAAGGATATAGTGTGCGTATTCGGCCTTGTTTGCCTGGGGTTGGAGGGTGCGCAGGATTTGGGCGGCGGTGACACCGGTGTCGGTGAGGGCGCGCCAAAAGGCCGAGGATTGACCGGGGGTGAACCCGTATTGTTTTTGGCAATAACCAGCGACGAAGGTTTCTATGTCGAGGGGCGTTTCCTGCTTCAGGCTTTGGAAATAGGCGGCGATGAGCATATTGAACCCGGTGATGGGATACACATGCCGGCTGGCCTGGAGGTCGGCGAGCTTGTTTTCGGACTCATACAAATAGGAGTAGGCGCCGGAGGTGGACCAGGAAGTGAGGACCATGCCGGGGTACCCCATCTGGCGACAGGCGGGAACGAAGTCACGGATGTTCTTAAAATGCTTTTCCCAGTCGGTGCTGTAGAAATTATCGGGGCTGCTGCGGATGGCGGGCGCGCCCCAGATGGTGTAGCCGCTGGCCAGCAGCTTTTTGTGATCCCCGAAATGATCCAGGCTCCAGCCATAGTTCCAGTCGACGAGGATGGTGCCTTTTGGCAGGCGGCCGACGGCTTCGGGATATTTGAGGACCATATCTGCCCAGAGAACGGGCTTCTTGCCCAGCTTCAGCACGATATTGCAAAGCATGCTGACATAATCGATGTACAATTTGGAGACCCCTTCCTGCGCGGCTTTTTTTCGGCAGGTCTCGCAGTGACCGAGGAGATAGGTCTCGTCGCAGCCGATGTGGATGTAGGGCGAAGGATGGGTTTGGGCGAGCTCGGTATAGAGATCGGTGAAGAGGAGGCTGTCCTGGACGGTGCTGCGGGTTGGGCAGACCTGGGATAGGGCTTTGGGGTCTTCGCGCAGGCCGGCATAGCGTTCGTGACGGAGGATATATTCAACATGGCCGAAGCTTTGCTGTAGGGGGATCACGTCGATGTCGAGCTTTTTGCAGAAGTCGATGAAGCTGACGATCTCGGCCTTTGTATAGGCATAGCGGTTGGAGATGAGCGAATGTTTTTCGAAGGGATAGGTCCCTTCATATTCCATGATCAGGGTGTTGATGCCGCCGGCGTGGAGCTGTTGGGCGAAGGTTTTCAGTGCCGGGAGGGTCATCACCTGGATGCGGAGGTCGAGGTGGAAGGCCTTGACCGGGAAGTCGGCGGAGGCCCGAAGGGTGACGCCCAATACAAAAATAACTAATGCGATTTTCTTCATACTACAAGAGTTTGCTGCTGTCGCGGTCGAGGAAGAGCCGGACGGCGGGGTGTTGCCTTAATATGGTCGATGGATAGCGTTCGTTTATCGGCTGACTGAATGTGTGTGCGACGGCTGGGGCCTTGCGCTCCCCGGGGACCATTGCGAAGCAATAACGGGCAGCCATCAGCGCGGGGATCGTGATCGTCAGGGCCTGCTCCGGCACTGCCGCCAGGGTTGGGAAGCAGCCATCGTTGACCTGCTGCCTGCGGCAATCCCCATCGAGCGTTACGATCTTGACGGTTTTGGGATCATGGAAATCGGCCACAGGGGGATCGTTGAATGCGAGATGGTTGTTCTCGCCGATACCCAGGCAGAGGATGTCCGTAGGATCGTCTTTTAGCCCGGCGGCATATCGCTCGCATTCGGCCTGTGGATCGGTAGCGAGGCCGTTCATGAGGTGGACCTTTTGGAACGGGACCTTATCGAAAAGATGCGTCCTTAGATAATAACCGAAGGACTGGGGCGCGTCGGGGCCGAGACCGAGGTATTCGTCCATGTGAAAGGCGTTGATCCGGCCCCAGTCGAGGGGTTGCCTGACCAGCGCCGCGAGAAATTCGTTTTGTGAGGGCGCGGCGGCGAAGACCATGTTGAGGATAGGCTGGGTTGCGAGCAACGTTTGGGTGGTCTCTGCGACGGCCTTTGCGGCCGCCTCCCCGAGGGACTCGCGGCTATCGAAGATGTGGACACGGATATTGCCCCTGATGCTATCGGTTGACATATTCCTTTTCTTTTTGATAAACGATCTCGCCGCCGGCGATGGTATATTGAATAGTTATATCCTCGTCGAAGATCGTGATGTCGGCATCGCGGTCCTTGGCGATAGACCCTTTGCGGTTGGCGATGCCCATGATCCCGGCAGGGGTCTGGGTGATCATGCGGATCGTGTCCTGTAACGATTGCCCGGCCCGGGTGATCATCGTTCGTACGAGCCGGTCGGCGGTGGCGACGCTACCGGCAAAGGCGCTGCGATCGGGCAATTTGGCTACGCCGTCCTCGATGATCACTTTTAGACCGTCCTGCTTTCCGCCGAGGATACTTTCGCCCGGCGGCATGCCGGCGCCGCGCATCGCATCGGTGATGAGGGCGGTGTGGCTGGGCGATTTGAGCTTGCAGATGAGCAGCAGGAGTGGCGGTGGCAGGTGGATGCCATCGGCGATGATCTCGACGGTCATCCCTTCGATGAGGAACGCGGCTTCGACGGCCCCGGCAAAACGGGCGGCGTTGCGGCGGGTGACCCCAAGCATGGCGGAATACAGGTGGGTGGCATGGGTATAGCCATGCTCGAAGGCTTTTACAATATCATCATATAATGCGTCGGTGTGGGCCCAGGCGGCGAGGATGCCTTTTTCTTGCAGGTAGGCGGCCATTTCGAGGGCGCCGGGCAGCTCGGGGGCAACGCTCCAGCGGCGGATACCGGGGAAACGGGTGATCAGCTCGCGATATTCTTTGGGGTCGGGGTTGCGGATATGACGGGGATCCTGGGCGCCGCGTTGCGCCATTGCAAAGTAGGGCCCTTCGAGGTGCATGCCGATGAATTGGGCGCCGCCCGTAGGCTTTCCGGCGAGGCGTTGGTATGTTTCCAGGGTGTCCAGGAGCTGTTGCTTCCCCGCGCTGAGGGTCGTGGGCGTCATGGCGGTGGTGCCGTGCCGGGCGTGGAGCCTTGCGATGGCGAGGAAGGCTTCTTCGGTGCCATCCATAAAGTCGTGGCCGCCGCCGCCATGGACATGGAGGTCGATGAAGCCGGGGGAGACATAGTGGCCTGCGGCATCGATGATCGCGGCGTCGGCGCCTGTGATGGATGCACCTGTCTCCGCGGGATCGTCACGCTCTTCGGCGATGGCGGTGATACGACCCCCGGCGATATGCAGAGTTGCGTTTTGAAGAATGTGGTCGGGGGTGATGACCCGGCCATTGATAATTTTTATGGGGCGCATGTAAAATAACCGGAGGTTCCGACGTTATGAAGGTAGTGATTTGGTAATAGAAAAACTGTATCTTTGAGCGGCCTTTCACGATACGATTGCATTTGATATTGGCAGCGATACATATAAAAGGGAATTCGTATGAGTGATATTCACAACAAGGACCTGGGAACAAAACAGAAAGCGCTTGCCATCAACCTTGACCCACAGATTTATGGTTCCTTCGCGGAAATAGGCGCCGGCCAGGACGTCGCGGCTTATTTCTTCAAAGCGGGAGGGTCGTCGGGCACCATTGCCAAGACGATGTCGGCCTATGATATGACGTTTTCCGATGCCATCTACGGCGTGCAGAAGGGCCGGAGATATGTCAGCGAGGCCCGCCTGCTGGCGATGCAGGATAAGGAATATGGGTTATTGATCGAGCGATTGGCCGAATCAAGGGGAGACCGGACCACTTTCTTCTCCTTTGCCGACACGATGACGGCGCTGAATTATCACAAGACAAACGAGGGACATGGCTGGATGGGGGTTCGATTCCAGCTGACGCCAAACGGTCCGCACAACGATGTGGTCATCCATGTGAAGCTGCTGGACAACGACAACGTGCTGCAACAGGCTTCGGCGGGAGTGCTTGGCGTGAACCTGCTCTATGCCTGCTTTTACTACTATACGCACCCGAATATTTTCCTGCTGTCGTTGATGGACAACCTGTCCACGGATGCGATCCAGATCGATATGATCCGGTTCGAAGGGCCCGATTTCGATAAGGTGGACAACCGGCTGATGTCGTTGCATTTGGTGAAATACGGCTTTTCAGATGCGGCGTTGTTCGGTCCCGACGGTAAGAACATGCAGCCATCCGAGGTGCTTCATAAGAAACATGTCGCGGTGCTGCGCGGCCGGTTCCGGCCGGTGATCAACGTACACCTGGATATGCTGAATAACGGGGTCCGGCAGTTTCTGCAGGAGCCTGACGTGGATAAGGACAACGTGGTGGTGCTGACGGAGCTGACGCTACAGGCGTTGAAGGAGCGGGATGCGGATCCAACGGCGGAGATCGACGAGAAAGACTTTCTCGACCGGGTGGATATCCTTTGTGCATTGGGGCAGACGGTGCTGATCTCGGATTTTCATGAGTATTATAAGCTGGTCGCTTATTTGTCGAAGATCACTAAATTGAAGATGGGGGTGGTGCTTGGATATCCCAATCTCGAATATATCTTTTCGGAGGAGCATTATCAGGATCTGCAGGGCGGTATTTTGGAATCGTTTGCTACCCTTTTCAGCCGTAATGTGAAGCTCTTCGTGTATCCCACGCTACGAGCCGGGATCATCTATAATTGTCTCCGCTTTAATCCACCGACCCATTTGGTGGATCTGTACCGATACCTGATCGCCAACAACAAGATCGAGGATATCCGCCATTACCAGGAGAGCAATCTGCAGGTTCAGACAGACAGGGTGCTTCAAATGATCAAGAACGGCGAGGAGGGTTGGGAGCAGTATACTCCGCCCGAGGTGGCGGCCATCATTAAGGATCGGTGCCTTTTCGGGATGGTTTGTGAGCCGAGGGAAGACCGGGCCAAGGCCGGCGGGGCGGCGTGAGCCATCGGGCCTGTCCATCTATGAAATTGTACCAATATACATTGACCCTCGGCGAAAGGCGGCGGGGTTTTCACCTGATCACGGGCGATGTCTTGCGGGTTGCGACGGGTATTCGGGAGATCGGCAAGGGTCTGTGCCAGGTATTCATCCAGCATACCTCTGCTTCGTTGACCCTTAATGAGAATGCCGATCCAACGGTCCGGCGGGATTTCGAAACCTACTTCAATAAAGCGGTGCCGGAGAATGATCCGGATTATGTTCATGATTACGAGGGCCCGGATGATATGCCGGCTCACCTGAAGGCGGCCATCCTTGGCAGCTCGGTGTTGATCCCAATCACAGCAGGTGAGTTGAACCTGGGCACCTGGCAGGGGATCTACCTTTGCGAGCATCGGAATCACGGGGGTAGCAGGGATCTGGTGGTTACGTGCTGGGGAGAATAAAATTCGAATGTCCCGTTAGCGGCTCCGCTTTGCGGGGCTTTTTTTATGCCTGTCCAAATCTCCCCTTACGATAGTCCAATTCCCACCCGTTCGGATCGGTGCTTGCAGGGTAATTTGCTTAAAAATTAAGAGCTATGCAAATACAAGACAAAACAATCCTGGTGACCGGGGCCAATCGCGGGATAGGGCGGGCCCTGGTGGAAGAAGCACTAAAGAGAGGCGCTAAACGAATCTATGCGGCCATGCGCACGCCCTTTACCCACTCCGATCCTCGGGTCGTCTCTATTCCATTGGATGTGACGGACGACGAGCAGATCCGGAAAGCAGCGGACTCGATCCACTCGTTGGATATCCTGATCAACAATGCGGGGATAGCACACTATGACGATCTGAGCGACCGGGCGATGATCGAGCGTCACCTGGCCGTCAACCTATTCGGTGTATATGGGCTTACGCAGGCTTTTATGCCGCACCTGATCCAGTCGAAAGGGGCCCTCGTGAACAACCTGTCGATGGTGGCGCTGGCGCCCTTCCCGCCGATCGCGTCCTATTCCATTTCCAAGGCGGCGGCCTTCTCGCTGACCCAATCCCTGCGGGCCTTCCTGGCGGGCCAGGGGGTTCGGGTGCATGCCATCCTTACGGGGCCGGTAGACACGGATATGAACCGGGGTCTCGATATTCCGAAGATCGCGCCGGCGTTGGCTGCCGAGAACATTTTCGACGGGGTCGAGCGCGGGGAGGAGGAGATCTTTCCTGATCCGATGTCGGCTTCGATGGCGGAGAGCTGGCGCGGCGGTGCGATGAAGGCGATGGAGAAGCAGAATGCGGCGATGGTGGGAGGCTAACCTTAAAAATTGGAAAAAATGAAAAGACTGGATGAAAAAATTGCCGTCATCTATGGAGACGGCGCCGTCGGGGCGGCGATCGCTAAGACTTTTGCCCGGGAGGGGGCGAGGATCTTTTTGACCGGCCGTACCCCGGCCAAGCTGGAGGCGATAGCGAATGAGGTGCTGTCCGACGGGGGGACGATCGAAACGGCAAGAGTAGACGCACTCGACGAAGCGGCGGTGGTGGAACACCTGGACCGGGTGGTCCGCAAGACGGGGAGGATCGATATCTCTTTCAATGCGATAGGTCTTCCACAAACGGGTATCCAGGGGAAGGCATTGACGGACCTATCGGTAGAGCGTTTTATGCATCCTCTTACCCATTATGTGACCGCGCATTTTATCACGGCCAAGGCGGCCGCCCGGCAAATGGTTGGGCAGGGCCATGGCGTGATCCTCCTGCATACTCCTGATGCCAGCCGGAAAAGTCCCCCCTTTGTGGGGGGGATGGTTCCGACCTGGGCGGCATTGGAAGGGCTTTGCCGTTCGCTATCGGTGGAGTGCGGGCCACACGGAGTGCGGACTGTCTGCCTGCAGACGACGGGCATCCCCGAGACGCCACTGATCGGTGAGGTATGGGAGATCCAGGGAAAGTCCCATGGGATCACATTCGACCAGTTTCATTCGGTAATGGAGGGAATGACCCACCGGAAGAAGCTGACGAGCCTGGCGGAGCTGACGGCAACGGCGGTCTTTGTCGCCTCCGATGAAGGAAGCGCGTTGATGGGGACGGTATTGAACCTGACGGCGGGAATGGTGGGTAGCTAGCGATTGATCGAATAGGCAACAGAGAGATCTTCCTTGTTGGCCTCGACGAAAAAAGATTCATCCTGGGTCACGTCCACATAGCAGGCATCCTTTATCGCTTTGAACTCTTCCTGGTCACGCAAGGCGATCAGCGCTTCCTTGTTGATCTCGTAAGTTTGGCGGATAAAGGCGGGGAAGGCCTTTTTCAGCAATTCGGTGACGGCGTCCCAAGTAAATTTCTTATCCTTTACCAGCTTGGGGTTGCCGGTGCGGAAGCCGATCTTGCCGTGAATGAGCTCGAGGCTTTTGCCTTTCCAACCGTCCTTGGACCGTTGGCCGTAAATCTGGAGCAGATCGAGCTGTTCTTCCATCGACGCCTTGAGGTGGGCAATTTCCCCCAGGTATTTGTTGTCGATCTGCTGCTTTTCCTCTTCCAGCTTGGACTCGATCGACTTTAGCTGGGTGTTGCATTTTGCAAAGACGGCCATTGCCTGCTCGGCCTCTTCATGGGTGATGTTGGTGATAAGGATCTTTTTTGCTCTTGTTGCCATACACTTACTTTTTTTGTCTATCAATAGAGTGCCTACAGAGTGCAGTGAACCTGTACTCTTTTGACATTTAATGAGTCAGTAAGTGAAATGGGTTGAAGGCTAAAATTAAGCGGCGGCGGTGCGATCTTCTTTCATTTGAAAAAAATTTATATTTTGCCCCGAATTAATAAACCTTCCATGAATTTTACCAAGGTCATACCGAGCATCTTCTATGTCGACATCCAAACGGGGCTAAAGACCTTTGTCGACTGTCTTGAATTTCGCATTTCCCATGAAGAATTGAACTCCGCGAACCCTTATTGCGTCATTAAAAAGGACGAATTGAGTATCCTGCTATTTCAAAATGCAGAATATGCGCGGCAATTCAGTCCCGAATACCGGTTGGTGACGGACAATATCGAGGAGGTCTATGCGCGGGTGAGCTCGGCCTACCCGGAGATGCTGCATCCCAACCTGAATACCATCACGCTGAGGCCCTGGGGGGCGAGGGAATTCGCGCTGGTGGACGGACAGATCGGGGTTATTTTTCAGCAGTGGTAGCTTTTCCCTGAAAATTTCCGACCGTTTTTTTGCGCTCCGCCGTCTACAAGGAAAATCATTCCAATGAGCAATCTAAAAGACAAGATGGCTGCGGTATTTGCAGCTTCCGGGGATATCGCGGGAGCGGTCGCCCGGGGATTCGCGCGGCATGGCGCAAAAGTGTATGTTTCGGGCCGCGACCTGAAAAAAGTAAAGGCGCTGGCCGATGAGATCCGGCATGAGGGAGGAACGGCGGTGGCGGTAAAGGTGGACGCCATGAATGAATCGGAGATAGATCAATTCCTGGGGGAGATCGTAGCCCGGGACGAGAAACTGGACATTGTTTTCAATGGTATCGGTCTGCATGGCAGCGAATATGGCGCCGATACACCGGCTACGGAGCTTTCCTTCGGGATGTTCATGCGGGCTTTTGAGGTCCATTGCGGGTCGCAGTTCCTCACCTCGAGAGCTGCGGCGAGATACATGGTGAACAGCGGGACCCAGGGGACGATCCTGACCCTTACTTCGGCCTTATCGAAAGGTAAGTTCCCGAACCGGTCGGGTCTTACGACGGCCTGTACGGCTATCGAGGGCCTGACGCGGGCCATCGCCGCCGAGGTTGGGGGACATCGGATCAAGGTTATTGGTTTAAACGCGACCGCGTTGCCCGACACGACGAGGATCAGGGAGTCCTTTGTGAAATATGGGAAATCGCGATGGAGCGCGGACGCACAGGATGTGGCAAGACAATATTCGCTGGACACACCAGCGGTGAAGCAGGCCTGCCGGACGGTGCACGCGACCTCGCCGGCGGGAGCCTATGAGATCAAAGAGCATATCGACTTCTGCTTTATCTGCATTTCGAAGACCTTGCCGGTGGAGAACCAGATCGCGCTGATCCTAAAGGATATTTATGATTTTTCCGTGCAGGATATCTGCCAGATACTGGAGAAAACGGAGGGGGTGGTGAAGCATCTGCTGATCGATGCACGGAAGACGATGATGGAGATATTCGATAACCGGTGTGCGTTGATCAATAAAAAGGGAACTTGTCATCAGTGCAGCAAGCTGAATGGCATCTACAATCCAAAACAGGATCAGCAGGAGGCCCTGATGAAGCTGAACCTGGTCAAAGGGTCGAAGAAGTTCGAGCGGGAAAAGCTTTATAGTTTGCGGACGGAGCTGGTGAAGGCTGTCGATCTGATGCATGGGGAAGGATCGGATCTGACGGAGATCCTGTTTCGGCTGACCCGGAAGGCGATCGGGGAAATTGAGGAGATATGAGACTGTTTTTTGCCTTACTGTTTTGTGGGAACCTTTTCGGAGCTGCGGCGCAGGAACGACTGGATCCGGAGGAAGCTAAGAGAGCGCTTTCCGCGAGCAACCGGCTTTATTTCCTGACTTTTTCCCACGGGGATGCTGTCCTGGTGGAAGCGGTTCAGGGAGTGTTTTGGCAGCCTGGACCATTGAGCGCAAAAAATCCCCTGATGGATGCGGGATCCATTGGCGCAAGAGGGTTTGTCAGATTGAGACTTCTTACTTGTACTGAAGGAATGCCATGATCCAAATAAATACAATGAGCGTTGCTGCCTGATAATAAGCCCAGAAAGCGCCCATGCCATTTTCCTTATCCCATCTCACCAAACTAACAAACACTCCAACGATGGGTATCCAGTATATTCCTTTACCCGTCATTTCCGATCATTGAACTACCTTAAAGTTACGGCAATTTCGGATTGGCTGTTCCTGCCGGGTCAAAAAGTCCTTTTTTGGATAATGGCCATCAGTTCGTCCTTGAACTTATCGCTGATGGGAATTTGTATCTCCCCGATGTAGACAAAACCGGCCTGTATCTTACTCAGCTGTTTGATATTCACAATAAAAGAATTATGTACCCGGGCAAAAGGCGGCTTTAATTGGGCTTCGATATCCTTTAGCCGCCGATAGGTCAGGACTTCAAATTTGCCGGTCACGATCTTCACATACTCCTTCTGACTTTCGAAATAGAGGATCTCATCGAGCAATATCTTACGTAGCTCAGTCCCTGTTTTCGCAAAGAAATATCCGTCCTGGTCCTCCGCATCCTTCCGCTCCGGCGGCAGCCCGCTTTGAAAATAGTTCTCGATCTTCTTTGTCGAGGCGATAAACCGCTTTAGCGTAATAGGTTTTAGCAGGTAATCGATCGTATTGAAGGAGTAGCTTTCCGCCGCATGTTCCTTGTAGGCGGTGGTAAAAACGATCGCTGTGTCGGCCGGCAGCAGACCCGCCAGCTCCATCCCGCTAAGCAAGGGCATTTCTATGTCCAAAAAAACAAGATCGATAGGATTGTTCTTTAGGAAAGAAATGGCATCCAACGCATTCAGGCATTTTGCCAACAACTGCCACTCCGTCGTCTGACCGATCAGTACTTCCAGCAGATTCACTGCATTGGGCTCATCATCCACTATGATACACCGTACGTTCATGACAGGGGTATTTTGAGAAATGCGGAAAAATATCGACCATCATCCCGGGTGTCCAGCTTGAAATCGGTTCCATACAGCAATGATAATCGCTGCCTGAGATTCGATAGTCCAAGCCCGGTGGGTTTGGGGTTACCCGGATGCTGGTTGATACTATTCTTCGTCTCAAATATAAGATAGCCTTCCTGTTCGGCAATCCTGATCCAGATCTGGTTGCAGCCGCTGATCTTATCGATACCGTGCTTGAAGATGTTTTCCACGAACGTCATCAGCAGCATCGGTGGAAGCTCGATGCCTGCTGTGTGGCCCTTGAGGAATTCAAGCTCCGGCTCCGGCATGATCCGGATCGTTTCGAGGGCGATATAGTTGTCCAAAAACTGTATTTCGGTCTCTATGGGAACCTTATCCTGGATATTCTGATCGATAAAATAACGCATGATATCGGAAAGCCGTTCGATCAGCAGGGCGGTGCGGGGCGATTCCATATAGGCCTCATAATACATGTTGTTGAGCGTATTGAAGAGGAAATGAGGTTGTACCTGCGCCTTGAGCAGCTTTAACTCGAACTGGCTCCGTTGTAATAAGGCCTCTTCCGACTTCTGCTTCTCGGCGAAATAGGCGATGGCCAACCGGATGATCAGGCTGAGCACAAAGACCGTCAGGCCGGAGAGAAAAAAAGAAAGATGCGTTTCCGCGTCCTGCACCCTGAATGCCTTGGCAAAATACTGACTGCTGATGTAAAGCGAAAGATATCCTTTTACAAGCCCGGCAACCCCTACCAGCAGAACGGAACCTATCGCATAGAGGAAATACCGTTGTTTTTGGAAGAGGCGGGGGTAGAGGAAATGGATATTTCCATAGATGATCAGGGCATAGAAGCAGACGGCGTTGAACGCGAAGAGCGCCGAGGGCGCGACACCATCCGAGGACAGCATCGAGATCCAGCTGATAAACAAAATGGCCGACCAAACCAGGTATTGCAACTGGGTCAGCGTTATCTTTCTTTTTGCGAAATGGCTCATACTACGCTGCAAAATAATTGATTTAGAAGAGGACCCCGATAAGATTCAACAAATTTCCCTTTTCGCTCAATACAACCCGAATGCCCTGTTTATTTAGCCTGCCGGCACGTGGGTTGAATTGTCACGACGGAGCAGGACCAAGCGGCGTTTATTTGTCTTCAAAAACGATGACCCTGAAGCTACTTGTTTATATCCCCATCCTGTTCTTTAGCGCGGTCCTGCACGTGTGGGCGCAGGCGCCTGTCCGGGATTCGGCATTTCTCAACAGCGTACAGGTATTCAAAGAGGTGGAGGTGGTGGGCAAGGTCCCTACCCTTCGCAGCGGCCTGGACAAGAAAGTCTTTTCCGTCAACCAAAGCCTGGTAAGCGTGGGTGGTTCTGCGGCCGATCTTCTACAGAATATCCCGAGCCTGCAGGTGGACGATAATGGCAATGTCAGCCTGCGCGGAGCGACGAAAGTAACCGTGCTGGTGGATGGCAAGCAATCGCTGATCGGTGGCGGCTCCGTCACACAGATACTGCAATCCATTCCCGCGGCCTCTATCGAAAAGATCGAGGTCATCACCAATCCAACGGCAAAATATGACGCCGAAGGACAGGGGGTCATCAATATTATTTTGAAAAAGGGCGCCAAGTTGGGCTATAGCGGCAACGTAACGGCATCGGCCGGTACGAGGCAGAACTACAACGCCGGAGGCAGCATCAGCTATCGGGCCGGCGGGGCCGATCTTTTTGGGAACTATACCTTCCAACGAAAGGACACCTACAGCAATGGCTATCAGAACATGATCTATTTGAATTCGGGAGACCCTACCTACTTTTCCGATGAACGGTTCCCGTCGACGACTATTCGTAATGTGCATGTTGCCCAGGCCGGCATCGACTACCGCCTGTCCTCCAGGGACCAGCTTAGCATAAGCGGGTTGTACGATGCAACTACCACCGATCGCCATGAATACCTGACCGTCGACAATCTAACCCAACAGCAAACACCGACGCAGCTCAGCAACAGGGCCAATACCACCGATGGCTGGAATACCAGCTGGGGGGTCACCGTGGATGTGGCACACAGGTGGAAAAAACAAGGGGAGGAGCTGGATTTTGACTTTTCGGGGTCCACCGGCTCCGGCAGCAGCTTCCAGGTGTATAATACCAGTATTTATAATGTCAATGGACAGGCGGTCAAACCGACGCCGGACATTTTGCAGGACACGAAAGGAGGAAAGAACAAGAATTACAATATCCAGCTGGACTACACGCTGCCCGTTGGCAAGGGAGGACGATTGGAAGCGGGCGCGCGCAGCCAGCTGACCACCAGCAATAAGCGGCAATGGGACGCCAACCTCGATACGTCGAGCGGGGCGTATGATGCCGACTATTCCCTGATCCATTTCTTTCGAACCAACAATGCCGTGCATGCGGTGTACGTCAATTACCGGCAGCAGCTTGCAGCCTATAGCTTCCAGGCCGGGCTGCGGGCAGAAGCAGGCCGATTCTCGGCCAATTTACAAAACTATGATCCCACCGGCGTCCTTGTCAGTACCCCGATCACCGTCAATACCAACGGGCTCTACCCGGCGTTGTTTGTGACCCGGGCCTTTCAACAGGGTCAGCAAATGCAGCTGAGCTATACCCGCCGGATCAGCAGGCCCACTCCCGTAGAGCTCGATCCATCCCCGGACGTCTCCGATCCTGTGAATTACGACATGGGAAATCCGACGCTCCGACCCGAGGATATCCATTCCATTGAATTGACCTACAAAAAGAATGGGTCTACCTTCTTTTTTACTTCGGGGCTGTACTATAACCAGGTGAACAATGTGATCAAGCATGTCCAGACCGACCCAGTGAATGATGTCACGATCACCATATCCGAGAACCTCAGGCGGGCGATCAATACCGGGCTGGAGCTGATCGGCAATGTCCGGGTCAGCAGGTTCTGGAGCTTCACCGCCAATGTCAATGTCTTCGACCGCATCAATTCGGCGGCTCCGCAATTTGGGATCCAGGCCACCAGCGGCATCAGCTGGAATGGAAATATTACCAATGACTTTTCCCTTGCCAAGGGGCTGAGCGCGCAGATCAGGGCAGATTATAAGGCCAGCGAGGTGATCTTGCAAGACCGGTACCGCCCGGCTTATGGTTTTGATGGAGGGGTAAAGTATGATCTTGCGCATAACAGGGCCACGCTGGCCTTTAGTGCCAGGGATATCTTCAATACGCGACGACCGGGCTTTTTGCGGGTAAGCGATGCGCTGCTGTTGGACTGGCAGCGGGTGACTTATAGTGCCAGGGCCATCCTGACATTCACCTGGCGGTTTGGCAACAACGGCAATGAGCCGAAACGGCTAAAGCGGCCGGAGGAGCAGCAAGGCAAGCGTATTGAGAACAGGTAGGGAGCAATGGTGTTTGGAGCTAACGACCTTCGGAATTTCTCAAATAGTGTAGTGCAACACAACCTGATCTAAAGATCTTCGTGTCGACGAGCTTTAACCGCAATTTCTCGGGCAGATCGGTGCCGTCCATCAGCCGTCGTCCTTTCCCTACAATTCCCGGGTGAATGACAAACCGATATTCATCGATCAGATCGAGCTCCATAAGCTGTGAGGGAAGATCTACACCGCCTACTAAGATATCTTTCCCCGGCTCTTGTTTTAATTTGAGTATCTCGTCCTTGAGGTTTGTACGCACGATCCGCGTATTTTTTCCTTCTGCCTTTTCTAAGGTCCGTGAGAAGACAACCATTTGTTTGACGGAGGCGAATGCCTGCGCGAAGTCGTTGGTGGATCTTGTCTGACCAGACTTGTTTTTTGCGACATCGGGCCAGTAAGGAACCATCAGCTGATAGGTTATACGTCCATAGACCAATACGTCCGCATCCCGGATATGCTGTGCAAAATAGTCGTGTATCTCCGGGTCGGCGCCGCTTCCTTTCGTGTGGTCGCAGCAGCCATCGAGGGTAAGGTTGATCCCGTAGATCAGCTTTCTCATATGATCGAATTTAAGGTTTTGATTATCATCCTTTTTTCAAAACTAGGAAATCCTTTCAAGCGCGAAAAGCCGCCACTGCGACAATTTTAGGGCAAAAAGCGACTTTTTAAAACAAATTATTTGCTATAAACTCGCCAATGGCTTGCCAGGGTTGGTAAAGCCTGAATGTCCACAAAAGGAAATGAATGAAGATCAGCGATAGTATGATGGTATTCGCTTTGTAAGATCTTCTTCTGAGTACATCACTCAGTAAAAATGCGGCGACTATAGCTAGCTCAACGTAGAAGGTGTAAGTGATCGCAGAGTTGAAGGGTACGTTATTATATACGATCAATGCCCGGCCGAGGCCGGGGCCGATCATCATGATCGCGGTGCCGATCATATAGCGCATGTGGTTATAGGTATTGCGCCGGTTGACGATGGCGAGGCAATAAAAGGTGGCAAACTGAACGATATCCATTGCCTGCAATGACAATCCGCCTACTTTTTCGAGGTGGGAAAGGGGTGGCAGCGGCTTATAATAGCCAAATGTCGTGATCAGGAACATGGATACGACGACAAGCGGCGCGATGACAAAGGTGAGCCGGCCGATTTGCCTGTGAAGAGATAGTTTTCCTGTTCGGATCAGCAATGGCTGCACGATCAGGAGAACCATCCAGGTGATCATCATGGCGCCATGGAAATGCTGAACGGGCTTGAATCCCTCGAAGGAGGGGAAAAAGACGAGATAGGTTCGATAAAAACCCCAGGTGACAACCAACAGGATAAGGAAAAAGAAAATACTGACGCGGCCGTAAGGCACCTGCGATTGAGATGGGGTGGGTTGCATGGGGGGTTATTTTGGGGTTTATAAACTTCAATAGCTGCCGCCATTGATCTTTAAATATACTTAAATTCGATGGGATGTTAATTTATCTGTTTCAGTTATTTATCTCATTTGTCAGAAGGGCTCGCCTGGATTGTCTAAAAAATTTGCGAAACCGAATAGTTGCACATATATTTGCAACCGAATGGTTTCAAAATTAAAAATCTAAAAGAATGACCAACAATTTGCCATTTGATTTTATCGTCGACAAAGCAGCAAAAACGGTATCCATCAACAGAGAATTTGCTGCCCCCGCTTCACTGGTATGGGATGCTTTTACCAAAAAGGAGATCCTTGACCAATGGTGGGCGCCGAAGCCCCTCATCTCGAAAACAAAATTCATGGATTTCAAAGTGGGAGGCCGGAGATTCTATGCTATGATAACCCCGGAAGGGCAAGAGCGGTGGCAGGTCCAAAAATATACTTCCATCAGCCCAAAGACCAATTTCAAAACGTATAATGCGTTTGCGGACAAAGATGAAAACCTTGAATTGCCGGGTTCGGAATGGGATCTGAATTTCAGTGAACAAAACGGAACGACGAAGGTGAGTATTGTTATTTTTAATGAATCTCTTGCCCGCATGGAGAAGATGGTAGAATTCGGCTTTAGGGAAGGAATGACGGCGATGTTGAATAGCCTGGACGAGTTGTTGGCAAATCAAAAAAATAAATACTAAAAGCAATCAAATGAGAAAACTAATCTACGCCATCAACCTTACGATTGACGGCTGCATGGACCATACGCTCATGATCCCCGATGAAGAGTCGTTTGACTTTTATATCGACCTCTTGCGAGGCGCCGA
>Ga0310811_10002713_pt1 | contig 22132 bp, 17 predicted proteins | sample YCmetagenome_FD_207642 | JGI IMG/M metagenome (GOLD analysis project Ga0310811, IMG submission 207642) | Soil microbial communities from experimental microcosm in Duke University, North Carolina, United States - YC | ecosystem: Engineered > Artificial ecosystem > Soil microcosm > Unclassified ...
CGGAATATCGGCGCGACGTACGCCAGGCGGCGCTGAATGCGCTCTTCGACCTCCTCGAGATGCAGACCGAGGACCGTACCCGGATCGAGATTCTCGGCGTTCTCGACATGCTGTTCCCCAACCTGCTCAACAAGGGCGAGTTCCGAACCGTCGCGGCGGTGATGCGGGAGACCCGGCTCATTTCCACTCGCGCGCAGACCCTCACGGAAGAGCAGCGCCGCCGGCTGCACGATTTCGAGGCCCAACTGAGTCAGCCGGCCATCGTGGTTCAGCTGGTGCAGTCGCTGGATGAAGCTGCCGCCCTCGCCAGCGACGAAGACGTCACCGAAGTGCTGCGAGAGCTCCGGCCCACCGCGCTGGGCCCCCTGATCGACTCGCTGCCTCGGCTGAACAATGCCTCGGTTCGTTCGCTCCTCGAGGCCACCATCGACCGGCTGGCGACCAACCATCCAACCGAGGTCATGCGGCTCCTGCGCGATCCTCCGGGGGAATCCCTTCCCGCCGTGGTTGCACTGGCGGGTCGCCTGGGATTACAGCAGGCGGTTCCCGGTCTGGGAGAGCTGCTGACGAACCGCGACCCCTCGGTGCGCCTCGCGACCGTGCAAGCGCTCGAGAAGATCGGAACGCCGGGGGCGCTGACCCATATCGATCGTGCCATCGAGGACGACGATCGCGCGGTTCGGTTGATCGCGGTGCGAGCGGTTGGGTCGAGGGGGTATAAGGGTGCGCTCCGCCGCATCGAGACCGTGGTCATGGGAAAGGCCGTGAAGGAGCTCGATCTCACCGAGAAGATGGCGTTCTTCGAGGCGTATGGCGCCATCGCCGGTCCGCCGGCGCTCAAGACGCTGAGCGAAATGCTGCTGCCGCGCGGCTTGCTCAAGCTGCGCCAGGCATCGGAGACGCGGGCCTGCGCCGCCATCGCGCTCGGGAAGATCCGAACCCCGGAGGCGAGGGCGATTCTCTCACGCGCGGCCGACGACAAGGATCTGGTAGTGCGCAACGCGGTCAACCGCGCCCTGCGCGAATCGGCGGCGTGACTTCTCCCCAGGATGCCACCCGGCCTCAGGCGGATGCGACCGCTCAGGACGCTCGCCTGCGCCAGGCCGGCCGAGGTCTCCTGCTCGAGCTGTATGCGGCACTCCGCAGCCTCAAGCTCTATCCCCTGGAGAACGCGACGGTCCAGAAGGCGCTCTACGACCTGGAAGCCTCGGCAGAGAAGCTCATTCAGGCGGAAGGCGACATCGAGGTTCGGCTGGCCGGCGATTTCATCTTCGTCAACGCAACCCGACTGCGTCTCGAGCTCGACAACTACGCGTCATTCAGCCACATCCTCACAACGTTTCGCACTTTCGAAATCGGCACGCTGCGCGTGTTGCCGGGGGCGAATCGGCGCGAGTGGCAGATCTTCCTGAGCCTGTTGCTCAGCTTGGCGCCCCGCCCGGGCAACGAGGACCTGTTCACCGAGCTGCAGCGCCGCCTGGGCGACGGCGGCGTCTCCCACCTCGAGCTGGAACGCTCGCTGCCGCAACAGGAGGGGCTGCGCGAGTCGGAGGAGGCGCGCGAGGTCGCCAAGCGCACCTACAGCCAGGGAGTGGCGGTGACCCGGGATGTGATCACCGGGATACGACTGGGCAGGGCCACCAGCGTGAAGCGGGTCAAACGGGCAGTCCAGATGATCGTGGATCAGGTGCTCAACAACGAAACCTCGCTGGTAGGCCTGACCACGATCCGCGACTACGACGAGTACACGTTCACCCATTCCGTCAACGTGTGCATCTTCGCCGTGGCGCTGGGCAAGAAGCTCGGCTTCTCCAAGCTGCAGCTGTACGATCTTGGCATGACGGCGCTGCTGCACGATGTCGGCAAAGCCCGCGTGCCGGTGGAGATCCTGAACAAGACCACCGGTCTCGACGAGACGGAGTGGAAGGTCATGCAGGCGCACCCGTGGCTGGGCGCGCTGACCTTGTTCGGGCTCCGGGGATACGATGAGATACCCTACCGGTCGATCCTGGTGGCTTACGAGCATCACATGAAGCAGGATCTCACCGGATACCCGCGAAGCGTTCGCCCGCGGCAGATTGGCTTGTTCTCCCTGATCGTGTCCGTGGCGGACGGGTTCGATGCGGCGACGACTCGTCGCAGCTACCAGACAGTCCCAATCGAACCGGACCAAGTCCTGCGCGAAATGTGGGAGAACCCGAAACGCGGTTACGACACCGTGCTGGTGAAGGCCCTGATCAACCTCATCGGCGTGTACCCCGTGGGCACCTGTGTGATCCTGGATACGTTCGAGGTCGCGATCGTGGCGGCGCCCAATCCCGAGGCCAGTCAGCTCAACCGCCCACTGGTCCGCATCGTGATCGGCAGCGAAGGGGCGGCGATCCCGCCGCCGGGCACGCCGGCAAACCTGGCGGAGCGCGACGGCAGCGGCGCATATCTCCGGTCGATCGTGAAAGTGACGAACCCGAGCCGGTACGGACTTACGGTCGGGGACTACTTTGTCTGAGTCCCGCCTCGACATTACCTGGGCACAGCTGCGCGCCGACGGCCGGAACGCGCTCATTCCCTATCTGACCGCGGGCTATCCGACGACGGCCGCCAGCCTGGCGGCGCTGCGAGCGGCCGCCAACGTGGCCGACATTATCGAGGTGGGCGTGCCGTTCAGCGACCCTCTCGCCGACGGTCCGACCATTCAGCGTTCGACCTTCGAGGCCCTGCAACAGGGAATGACGCTCCGGGGCACACTCGACCTCATCGCCAAAGCGGAGCTCCCGCGCCCGGTGGTGGTATTCAGCTATCTCAATCCGGTATTGAGTTACGGGATCGAGCGCTTTCTGCGGGATGCGACCGCTCTCGGTGTGGCGGGACTGCTTCTTACCGATCTGCCGGCAGGCAACGACCCAGCCATCGAGAGCGCGGTCGCCGCAAGCTCGCTCGACCTCATTCGACTGGTGGCTCCGACGACGCGTCCTGAGCGCCTGAGGCAGGCGGTGGCGGGCGCCGCCGGATTCATCTATCTGGTTGCCCGCCTCGGCGTAACCGGCGCGAGCACGGCACTCGCTGCCGATCTTCCGGGTTCGGTGGCCGCCGTGCGCGCCGCCACGTCGCTCCCCATCGCGGTGGGGTTCGGCATCTCGACGCCAGCCCAAGCGGCGAAGGTCGCGGGACTCGCCGACGGTGTGGTGGTGGGCAGTGCGCTGGTGGACATTCTCGGCACGCGCGGGGTAGGCGCCGCGACCGACTTCCTCCGGGGATTGAGGGACGCGATGGACGGTGTGGAGGCGCGGCGATGATCCGGATCTCGCGTCTGCTGCCGCGATACGCGATCATCCTCCTGGTTGGCGGTGTCGTGCTGGGCGTGGTCGTCCTGGTGCTCGACCGGCGTTGGATCGGTCTGCCGGTTCTGACCGGCGGACTGCTCGTCATGGTCGCCGCTCTGCGCGCTGCGCCGGTCCGACTCAGCAAGTATTCCTATCTCACCCAGAGCGGGATTCCGGTGCTGGTGGGCGCGCTCACGGTCGGCGCCGGTCCCGTGGTGCTCGCGTTGGGCGCTGGAACCGTGCTGGCCGACGCGGTATGGGTGCGGCGGCCGTGGCGTGCGGCATGGATCAACGCAGGGCGTGAGATCATCGCCTTCCTGTCGGCCTTCGGATTCTATGGGCTGGCACTCCGGCTGACCGGGGTGACCGAGCTATCCGTTGACTTCCTGCCCGCCGCGTTCGCCCTTGCGACGGCATACTTCCTCACCACCCGGGGTCTCTTTTACTTCACCCTGATGGTGCGAGACAAGCTCGAGTCGGCAGAGCAGATCCTGATCCTCCGCTGGGAGATCATCTCGTATCTGCTCACGCTGATCGGCACCATCGTCGTGGTGGCGGCGGTCCACCTGTTGGCGCCGGCCGGGTGGATTGCCGTGCTCCTGGTGCTGGGCGGACTAGGCCTCCTGACCAAGCGGATCCTGGAAGAAGCGATCGCCGCCGAGGACCTCAACAAGGTGCATCAGCTCGAGAGCACGGTGCTGGGGAACGCGCAGCTCAGCGAATCTTTCATTCAGATCGAGCGACTGGCGCATCGGCTGCTCGACTGGGGCGATTTCCGGATCTACCGGGTGACCGAGGCGGCGCCCGTCCTGGCATATCGTGGCTTGTTTGGTCGGGCGCGCCGGGGCGATCCTGCGCCGGTGCTCGAGCCGATTCGCCGTCAGGTGCTGGCGGAGCAGGCGCCCGCGCTGGTGAAGGACACGGCCAGCGACCCGCGGATCGATGCGCCGATTCCCGACGTTCGGAGCGTGCTGGTCTATCCGATCCGGTTCGGGGACGAGGTTCTGGGGACGATCGAGCTGGAGCACCACAAGCGTCAGACCTATGGCGGTCGCGACCTGATCACGATGGCCACAATCACCACCCACGTCGCGACCGCGATTCACATCGCGGAGCTGCGCCGGCCGCTGGTGAGCACGGTGGATCAGATCGGAGTCCAGGTGGGCGGGCTCGCTCGGGTCACCGAGGCGCTCCGAACCACGGCCGCCGCCCTGGCGCAGGCGTCGCTCGCCATGCGGGACGGGATGGCTCAGCAAAGCTCGGCCGCGGCACAGGGGCTCGAGGCCACGACGGCGCTCGCACGACTGTCTCGGAACATGGCCGTCGAGGGACAACGTTCGGCGGACGCCAGCCGGCGCGCGTCCGAAGTAGCCGACCGGAACCGGGCGGTCATCGCTGGCGCAGTAGGACGGCTGGTGGAGCTCAAGCAGTTCGTGGGCGACAGCTCGACTCAGGTCACTGCTCTCGGTGGCGTCACTCGCCGCATCACCGGCTTCATGGGGACGATCAGAGAGATCGCAGACCTGACCAACCTCATCGCGCTCAACGCGGCCATCGAGGCCGCGCGCGCGGGGCAGGAGGGTCGGGGGTTTGCGGTGGTCGCGGACGAAGTGCGAGCACTGGCGGTGCAGGCCCTGGAGGTTACGCGGGAGAGTTCCGCCATGCTGAGCGATATTGCCACCCGCATGAGTAGCATTGGGCAGCAGATGGAGCGCGGGCAGGAGGCGGTGGCCGACGTGGAGGAGTTGAGCTCCGCCGCGGCGGAGGCCCTCGAGGCGATCCTCCAGGCGACCGGCGAGGCCGGGAACCGGGCCCGTCAGATCGCGGATGCGGCCGCCGAGCAGCAGACCGCGTTTCAGCAGCTGACCGGGCGAATCGAGCAAGTTGCCGCGGTGTCCGCCCAGACCCAGGCCCAGACCGAGACGTTGGCCGATCAGGCAACCGAGGCCGCCCGGGGCCAGGCCGAGCTGGAGCAGGCCATCCGCGAGCTCGAGGGCGTGGCGACTCACCTGCAGCGGATCGCGCGGCACTTCGCGGTGGGCGCGTGAGTGGGCCGCGACGCGAGCAGGTATTCGTGGCGCTGGGAAGCAATCTGGGCGATCGATCCGCGCACCTTGCGGCCGCGCGTAAGGCGCTCGAGCAACTTCCCGAGACGCGGTTAGTGGCGTCGTCGGCGATCGAGGAGACCGCTCCACTCGCCGGGATGCGCCAGCCGGCTTATCTCAACCAGATGGTGCTGCTCGAAACCGGCCTCGATCCTCATCGTCTGCTCGCGGCGCTGCAAGCCATCGAGCAGCAGCGCGGACGGGTTCGCGGAGGGCGCTGGGGTCCGCGAACGCTCGATCTCGACATCGTCAGGTTCGGCGAGCGGCGCATTGAAGATCCCGATCTGGTGGTTCCCCACCCTGAGCTCCCGAACCGCGACTTCTGGCAGCGGGAGCTTGCGGAGCTGATTCATTCATGAGTCCCGATTCACCGCCCCGCAGTGTGCTCGATCTAACGGCCATGAAAGCGGCCGGTCGCAAGATCGTGATGCTGACCTGCTACGACGCGACCTTCGCACGTCTGATCGCCCCCGAGGTCGACGTGCTCCTGGTGGGCGACTCGGTCAATCAGGTCGTGGGCGGGCATAAGACCACGCTGAGCGCGACGCTGGAGCAGCTGATGTACCATGCCCGAGCCGTTCGCCGGGGGGCACCCGACAGCCTGTTGCTCGTGGATCTTCCGTTCCTCTCCTACCAGGTGTCGGTGGAGGAAGCCATCCGAAACGCGGGGCAGGTGCTGAAGAAGACCGGGGCCCAGGGCGTGAAGCTGGAAGGCGGCCGTCAGATGGTGGCGACCGTACGCGCACTGGTAGAGCGGGGGATTCCGGTCATGGCGCACCTGGGGCTTACGCCCCAGTCGGTGCATGCGCTCGGCGGCTACCGGGTCCAGGGACGGGAAAGCGGCGCTCCGGAGCGCATGCGCGACGACGCTCGCGAATTGGAGGATGCCGGCGCGTTCGGATTGCTGCTGGAGTTGGTACCGGCCGCCCTGGCCGCGCGCATCACGCAGACGCTCAGGATTCCGACGGTGGGGATCGGCGCCGGAGCCGGTTGCGACGGGCAGGTTCTGGTGCTGCATGACATGCTGGGCCTCAACGAGACGTTCAGCCCCCGATTCCTCAAGCGCTTCGGGTCGCTTGCGGGAACGGTCCGGGAGGCGGCGAGAGCCTACGCGAAGGAGGTCCGGGCGGGGACCTACCCGGACAACGAACACAGTTTTGAATGACGTCTATGCTCGAGGTCAGCGACATCCCGGCTCTCCGCCATTGGCGCGACGAGCAGCGGCGGGCAGGCCGTCGGGTGGCTCTGGTTCCCACAATGGGATCGCTCCATGAGGGCCACCTCGCGCTGGTGGACGAAGCACGCCGCCGGGCCGACTCGGTGGTGCTGAGTGTGTTCGTCAACCCGCTGCAATTTGGACCAGACGAAGACTTCGCCCGTTATCCACGCAACCTGGAACGCGATCGCGGACTCGCCGGGGGCCGGGGCGTTGATCTCTTCTTTGCGCCGGAGACCGACGCGCTGGTGCCCGCAGGTGCCGAGATACGGGTCATCGCCGGCGAGACGGCGGAGCGGTGGGAGGGCAGCGCCCGGCCCGGTCACTTCACCGGCGTGCTGACCATCGTCGCCAAGCTGTTTCATCTGGTCGAGCCGGAGGTCGCCTGCTTCGGGCAGAAGGACATCCAGCAGGCCACGCTGATCCGGACGATGACTCGGGATCTGAACTGGTCCGTCGAGCTTGCGATCGTTCCCATCATGCGCGAGGCCGACGGTCTCGCGATGAGCAGCCGGAACGTTTACCTGAGTCCGACGGAGCGGACCAACGCCCTCTCTCTGAGTCATGGGCTCCGTGCTGCGCGGGACGCCTGGCAAGGCGGCGAGCGATCCGCCGCTGTCCTCAAGCGAATTGTGCAGTCGAGTCTGCGCGCTGCTGCGGGGGTCCGTGCCGAGTATATTGCCGTAGTCGAACCGGAGAAGTTGCGTCCGGTCTCGGTCGCGCCGGCCGGGACCATTCTCGCCGTAGCAGCGCGCGTCGGGACCACCCGGCTCATCGATAACGTGATTCTGGCTTAGGAACGGAATGCAGCGCCATCTCATGAAGTCCAAGATCCACCGCGCGACGATCACGGCGGCGGATCTTCACTACGAAGGCTCGTTGACGGTGGACGAGGATTTGCTGGATGCCGCGGATCTCGTCACCCACGAGGAAGTGCAGGTCGTCAACGTCAACAACGGATCCCGGTTCACGACCTACGTGATTCCAGGCCCCCGCGGCTCCGGTATCATGCAGTTGAACGGTGCGGCCGCCCGGCTGGGCCACGCCGGCGACGTGGTCATCCTCATTTCCTATGGTGTGTTCACCGAGCCCGAAACCAAGCGGCACGTGCCGCGGGTGGTCTTCGTTGACGAGCGGAACCGCCTGGTGCGGACGCCGCTGCGGGCGGAGAGCTGAGCACCCGGCCGGGGTCGGATCACAACATGTCGTCGGTTCGTCATACGCCGCCCGGCCTCCGGCCAACCCTGCCGACCTGGGCGGTTGTTTCATCTGATCGAGTGGCCCACGTTCAACGTGTTGCGGAATTGGCCGCTGCATGGGCAGAGGCGATGGGCGTTCCGGACAATGAGCGCCACCGCTGGCTGCGCGCTGTCTGGCTGCACGATGCGCTCCGCGATGCGAGTGCGGAGGAGCTCGAACGTTGGGCCTCGTCGGTACCGGGTCCGGCGAGCCTCAAACACGGGCCTGCCGCAGCCGCTCGCGCCAAGGCGGAGGGGGAGTTGGACCGCGGCGTGCTCGACGCAGTGCGCTATCACTCGGTGGGGCTCGCCGAGTGGGACATGGTCGGCCGGGTCTTGTACGCAGCGGACTACCTCGAGCCGGGCCGCCCATTCGATCGAGAACGGCGAGCCGAGCTGGCTCGCCGTTTTCCCGTCGATTCCCGCGGCGTGCTGCGGGAGATTGCCAGCCAGCGACTGGCTCACATCATGGCGTCCGGCTGGCCGCTACCCGAACCAACGGTCCGGTTTTGGAACTCGCTCGTCACCCCGTCACCATCGCGCTGATCGTACTTGCCGTAGTGGGCGGGACGGTCGCGGCGGTTGCGCTCCGGCCACCCCGCCCGGCGCCGGCTCTCGTCAAGCACGCCTACCCGATTCCCGCCCGCGACCACCGGATCGTGGTCGAAGTCCTGAACACGACTCCCCGGTCGGGCCTTGCGCGATCAGCCACACGGGTTCTCCGGCGACAGGGCGTCGACGTGGTTTTCTTCGGGAATGCCGACGGCGCGAGCGCGCTCGACTCGACCCAGGTCGTTGCCCGCCGGGGCGATCGAGGTGTGGCGACGACCGTCGCGAGAGCGCTAGGGCAGGGGACGGTCAAGATCCAAGCGGATACGCTGCGGAGGGTAGATGTGACGGTCCTGCTCGGTGGGGACTATCGGGCTCCGGATGACGGACACCCATGACCGACAACTGTTCACTGTTCACGCTTTTCCTCATAAAAGACTTCCCCTCCTATAACCGTCATTACGCATCGCGTCGTGAGTATTTCATGTTCCGGGATCCGCATGATGTCGGCTGACAGGACGGTGAGGTCGGCCCATTTCCCCACTTCGATCGACCCTCGCTCGTTCTCCTCGAAGGCCGCGTACGCGGGCCAGATGGTCAGCATCTTCAGAGCCTCCGGCCGGCTGACCGCTTCTTCGGGATGCCAATCCGCCCCCTGGAAGCCGCTGGTATCCTTCCGGGCCACCGCCGCGTAGAACTCAATCATCGGCTCGCCCAGCTCGACTGGGGCGTCGGAGCCCGCCGGGATGACTACGCCGGTGCGCAGGAGGCTGCGCCAGGCGTATGTGCCCCTGAGTCGTTGGGGGCCGAGCCGGCTCGGCGCGAAGAACAGGTCGCCGATTGCATGGGACGGCTGCATAGAGGGGATGACGCCGATCTGAGCGAAACGACCAATCTCGGCGGGGGCAAGCACCTGGGCGTGCTCGTCGCGCCAGCGCGGCTGCTTCACTCCTCGCTCGGCTTCCGGCACGGCCTTGAACGCATCGGCGTAGAGGTTGAGCAATAGCCGATTGGCGCTGTCGCCAATGGCGTCAGTCTCGACCTGGATCCCGCGACGCAGCGCTGCGGCCAGCATTGGCCGAAAGGCGTCGAGGTCGGTGACCAAGAGTCCCTGAACGGTCGGCGCGTCACTGTACGGCGCGAGCAGCAGCGCACCCCGCGAGCCGAGAGCCCCGTCCACATACGCCTTGATGGTGCGAATGGTGAGCCGGCCTTCGAATTCGCCGATGCTCGCGCCCTGCGCAATAAGGCGGTCCGCGTCCGGGCCGGGGCCTCGGATCGCCTGATAGATCCGCAGCTTGATCTTTCCCTCTCCATAAAGCCGCCGCAGTCGCTCAACGTGAGCCCAGGTTTGACCTGGATCCTGTATCTGGGTCCAACCGAGCCGGAGGCTTCGATTCACGCCCAGCAACACCGCCCGGTCAAGCTCCGCTGGCTGGGATCGGGAATGTGGGTCCTGACCAGGGCCTGCGCGTTGTCGATCAGCATGCCGGTGAGCTCGCCGTGAGCATCACGCAAAAGGTCCCCTCCGAAAGGCGGCATGGCATCGCGGCTAACGCGTGCGACTCGCAGGGCGGCCGAGTTCGCAACCGAGGCATGGCCATCCGCGCGAGTGAGGAAGACCGGGTTGTCTGGCGAGATCGAATCCAGATCCGCCCGGGTAAGGAAGCGAGCGGGGGTCCAGTGCGTCTCGATCCAACCGTAGCCCGTGACCCACTGCCCAGGCTCAGCGGCTGACACCCGACTCCGGAGCCGCATTAGAACCTCCGCTACGCTCCGACTTCCCTGCAGGTTCAGTTTGAACTCGCGCTGGCCGACGCCGAGCAGGTGGTAGTGCGAGTCGGTGAGGCCGGGGAGGACCACCCGATCCCCGATCTCGACTACGCGAGTCTGGGGCCCCACGAACTTCGCGGCGCCCGCGGTCGAGCCGACGAACACGATCCTGCCGCTGCTCACGGCCACTGCCTCGGCCTTGGGCTGCTGGTCGGAAACGGTGTACACGGTCCCGCCGCGGAGCACCAGATCGGCTGGCGCCTGGGCGTGCGCGCTCGATACGGTTGCGAGGCCAAGGAGAAGAGCGAGTCTCGCGCGGACGGTCAGCATAGCCCGAACACCACGTCCATGACGTTGGTGCCGGTGAGCCCGGGCCGCAGCAACGCGCCGACAGCATCGAGCGCCGGATAGGCGTTATGGGCGGACAGATCACGCGCCGGGTCCCGGCCCAGTCGCCGGATGGCGTCCCAGGTCGAGTGGTCTACCACCGCGCCGGCCGCATCCGTCGGACCGTCCCGGCCATCGGTGCCGCCTGCGAGAATCGCCGGGGCTGCGCCCGGAGGGGCCCCGGCAAGGACCTCGGACGCCGCCAGCGCGAGTTCCTGCGACCGGCCTCCCAGGCCGCAGCCCGGCCCCAGCGTCACCGTTGTCTCGCCGCCCCAAATGAGGCATACCGGTGACGCCGCTGGTTGCGGACCGGAACCCCGACGGTAGCTTACGACGGTGTTGGCGATGTTGCGGCCGGTGAGCGCGGCCTCGCCCGACAGGACGGGTTGCATCAGCCGCGGCGCGAGCCCGAGCTTGGTTGCCCGGGTGGCAGCCGCCTCGAGCGCAAGACGGTTGCTGGCGATGAGCCGGGTCTCCACCTGCGCAAAGGCGGGGTCGCCCGGCTTCGGTGTCTCTGGAACCCTGCCTTCCGCGGTGGCGCTCACGCGCTCCCGTAGTGAGGCCGGGATGCGGTTCCAGAGCCCGGCCTCCTGCAGCGCGGTTCGAATCTCGCCCGCCGTGCTGGGGTCGGGCACACACGGACCCGATGCGATCGACGCGAGATCGTCACCGATCACGTCGGAAACGACGAAGACCCTGACCGAGGCGGGTGCGAGCGCCGCCGCCAGACGTCCGGCGCCCCAGCGGGAAAAGCGTTTGCGGATTCGGTTCATGGCGGTGATGTCCAGCCCGGATCCGAGCAGCAGGGAGTAGAGCGCCGTGAGTTGCTCGGGCGTGACTCCCTCGACCGGGGCGCCGAGGAGGCTGGTCGCACCGCCCGAGAGAAGAACCCAGGCTTCATCGTCCGGTCGCACTCGCGCGACGAGCCGGCCGAGCGCTTCGGCGGCGGCGAACGATCGAGGGCCCGGCTCCGGATGGTCGCCAACGGCCAGCTCGAGGGCGGGATGGGGCAGGGCTCCATTGGCAGGCGGGACGATGAGTCCCCCGACCGGGGAGCGGTTTCCCCGTCGGAGGGCGTCCACCGCGGCAATCGCCATGGGTTGGGCGGCCTTGCCAAGGGCGAAAAGCCAGATCCGGCGCGGAGGGGAGTCGCTGAGACCGGCGAGCGCGCGTTCCAAGGCAGCGCCTGGAGCAGCTGCGGCCACGGCAGCACCGTAAAGGTCCTCGAGGAGCGCGCGCGGCGTCGCTCCGGCAGGTGCGGTCATGAACCCCAATGTGCAGGCTGGTGTACGGCGCGGCGGTGCCGTTAAAATATACGGCTCGAAGCAACTTCAAACATCCGCCGCGTCGGGCGAGAGCCGTCGGCTCCCGCACGGCTTTCTTTTCCTTTTGAGTCGAGGTACCGATGCCGGGTCGTAACTTCCTCTTCGTTCCGGGGCCGACCAATACGCCGGACCGGGTCCTCCGCGCGATGCACATCGCGATGGAAGATCACCGCTCGTCGGCCTTTCCCAGTCTCGCCGCCCCCCTGTTTCGGGACCTGCGGAAGATCTTCAAGACGGAGTCCGGCCAGGCATTCATCTTCCCCGCCAGCGGGACCGGGGCCTGGGAGGCGTCGCTCTGCAATACGCTCTCGCCCGGCGATCGCGTGATTGCCGCCCGCTTCGGCCAGTTCAGCCATCTCTGGATCGACATGGCCCAGCGGCTCGGCCTTCAGGTGGAGATCCTCGACACGGAATGGGGAGAGGGCGCGCCGATCGAGCGTTACCATCAGGCGCTCACGGCCGACAAAGGCCACGCGATCAAAGCGGTGCTTTTCACCCATAACGAAACCGCGACGGGGGTGACCAGTGACGTCGCCGGCATGCGCCGCGCGCTCAACGACGCCAAGCATCCCGCGTTGCTCATGGTCGACGGTGTGAGCTCCATTGCCAGCATCGATTTCCGCATGGACGAATGGGGTGTGGATCTGGCCGTCACGGGATCGCAAAAGGGCCTCATGCTCCCTGCCGGGCTTGGCATCGTGTGCGCGAGCCAGAAGGCCCTCGCCTGCTACGACAAAGCCAGGCTGCCCCGGATTTTCTTCGACTTCGGCGACATGAGCAAGGCCAACGCCACGGGGTATTTCCCCTATACGCCGGCGCTTTCCATGTTATATGGCCTGCGGGAATCGCTGGCCATGCTGCTCGAGGAGGGGCTGGAGAACGTATTCGCGCGGCACCACCGGTTGGCGGAGGGAACTCGCGCAGCGGTGAAGGCGTGGGGACTCACGCTCTGCGCCAAGGATCCGAAGTGGAACTCGGATACGGTAAGCGCCATCATGGTGCCACCCGGCTTCAATGGCGCCGAGGTGATCGACATTGCATACCGGCGCTACAACCTTGCGCTCGGCGCCGGCCTGGCACGTATGGCGGGCAAACTCTTCCGGATCGGCCACCTGGGTGACCTGAATGAGCTCATGCTGCTGGGTGGGATCGCAGGCGCCGAGATGGCGATGCGTGATGTCGGCATCAAGATCACGCCGGGATCCGGGGTCGGGGCTGCCGAAGAATACTGGCGCAGCACCGCCACTCCGCTGGAGAAGCGCGACCTGCCTGCACGGGCGCCGGACGCCCAGCAAGCCGAACCCGCTCCACGGGCCACAGCGGCCGCGGCGCGATGAGCCATACCCGGCACGAGCCGGCCACTCCGCGGCTGCAGCGCAGTACGCTGGCAGTGCCGGGATCGAACCCGGCCATGTTCTCCAAGGCTCTCGAGAGCGAGGCGGACGTCGTCTTCCTCGATCTCGAGGACGCGGTTGCTCCGGCAGACAAGGAGCAAGCCCGGCGCAACGTCATTCAGAGTTTGCTGGACCTCGATTGGCGGGGGCGAGGGAAATCCATCTCCGTCCGGATCAACGGAATCGACACCCACTACATGTACCGCGATGTGGTGGATGTCGTCGAAGCGGCGGGGCATCGTCTCGATACGATTCTCATTCCGAAAGTGGGCGTGCCCGCCGACGTCTACCTGGTCGACGCGCTGCTCACCCAGATCGAGACGGCCAAGCGGATTCCCCATCGGCTGGGCATCGACGTGCTGATCGAGACTGCCCTCGGCATGGCCAACGTCGAGGCGATCGCGGCAGGACGGGGCCGGCTCGAGGCGATGCATTTCGGGGTCGCCGACTATGCTGCCAGCAACCGGGCGCGTACGGTAAGCATCGGGGGATTGAACCCCGACTACCCCGGCGACCAGTGGCATTTTGGATTGAGTCGTATGACCGTCGCGTGCCGGGCCTACGGCCTCCGCCCGATCGACGGGCCGTTCGGCGACTTCAAGGACGCGGACGGGTATCGTGCCGCGGCGCGACGGGGCGCCGCCCTCGGTATCGAGGGCAAGTGGGCCATCCATCCCGCGCAGATCGCGCTGGCCAACGAGGTCTTCACGCCTCCGGACAGCGAGGTCGGTCGGGCGCGGAGGATTCTCGAGGCGCTGGATGCCGCCGCTCGGGACGGCAAGGGGGCGGCGCAGCTCGACGGCAAGATGATCGACGCCGCGTCGGCGAGGATGGCGGAGAATGTCGTGAGGATGGCGGAGCAGATTGGGAAGAAGAAGCCCGTGGCCGTTAGCCGTTAGCCTTCAGTCGTGAGCAGGAGAGCCCCTTGGATATCCACGAATATCAGGCCAAAGAGCTGCTCGCCGGCTTCGGGGTTGCGATTCCGCGCGGCGGTGTCGCCTACAGCCCCGAGCAGGCCGTATATCGCGCCACCGAGATCGGTGGCACCCGCTGGGCGGTCAAGGCGCAGATCCATTCCGGCGCGCGGGGCAAAGCGGGCGGGATCAAGGTCTGCACCAGCGAGGATGAAGTTCGCCAGGCAGCCAAGGGGCTGTTGGGCAAGCGACTCGTCACTCATCAGACCGGCCCCGACGGACGCGTGGTGCACCGGCTCTATGTCGAAGCGGCGGTGCCGATCGAGCGCGAGTTGTACATCGGCTTCGTCCTGGACCGGAAGAGCGAGCGGGTCATGATCGTGGCCCATCCGCAGGGTGGGATGGAAATCGAGGAGATCAGCCAAACCGCGCCCGACACGATCATTCGCGCCGTGGTGGAGCCGGCGGTCGGCATGACGCCGTTTCAAGCGCGGGAAATCGCGTTCGCGCTCGGCCTCGATGCCGCGCTGGTGGGCCGGGGCGCGACGACACTGCTCGGTTGCTATCGCGCGTTCCGCGATCTCGACGCGACCATGGTGGAGATCAATCCGCTGGTCCTCACCAAGGACAGCCAGCTGCTCGCACTCGATGCCAAGATGACCTTCGACGATAACGCTCTCTTCCGGCGGCCCAACGTCAGTGAGCTGCGCGACTACGCCGAAGAGGATCCGCGTGAGTCGCAGGCCGCGGAGTATGGGATCAGCTACGTCGCCCTCGACGGAGAAATCGGTTGCATCGTGAACGGCGCCGGCCTGGCAATGGCCACCATGGACCTCATCCAGCATGCGGGAAGCTCACCGGCCAACTTCCTCGACGTGGGCGGAGGGGCCTCGCCGGAGAAGGTGGCCAACGCGTTCCGGCTGGTGCTGGCGGATCCCAAGGTGAAGGCGATTCTGGTGAACATCTTCGCCGGTATCAATCGGTGCGACTGGGTGGCGCAAGGTGTTGTGCAGGCGGTACGCGAGCTGCGGCCGCCCATGCCGCTGGTGGTCCGGCTCGCCGGCACCAACGTGGAGGAAGGGCGTCGGATACTCAACGAAAGCGGGTTGCAGTTGACGACGGCGGACACTCTTACGGAAGCGGCTGAGCGGGTGGTGACCGCGCTCAAGGCCGCGGGCCGCAAGGCCGGGAACGGAAAAGCATGAGCATCCTCCTCGACGACAAGACCCGGATCATCATCCAGGGGTTCACGGGCGACAAAGGCACGTTCCATGGCCGTGAGATGCTCGCCTACGGTACCAACCTCGTGGGCGGGGTGACGCCCGGGAAAGGCGGGACTCGGCACCTCGACCGTCCGGTCTTCAACACGGTGAAGGAGGCCGTGCGTGCGACCGGTGCTGAAGCGAGCCTGATCTTCGTTCCCGCAGCCTTCTGCGCCGATTCCATCATGGAGGCGGCCGACGCGGGCATCCGCCTTGTGGTCGCGATCACCGACGGCATTCCGGCTCAGGACATGATGATGGTCAAGCGCTACCTGTTCCGGTACGCGCGAGACAAGAAGACCATGCTGGTGGGCCCCAACTGCGCGGGCATCATCAGCCCGGGCAAGGCGATGCTGGGCATCATGCCGGGCCACATCTACGCCAAGGGTTCCGTCGGCTTGGTCACCCGGTCGGGCACACTGGGATACGAAGCCGCGTCCCAAATGAAGGCGCTCGGCATCGGTGTCTCCACCAGCGTCGGGATCGGCGGCGACCCCATCAACGGCAGCTCGTTCGTCGACGTGCTCCGGTTGTTCGAGGAAGATCCTCAGACCGAGGCCGTCATGATGATCGGGGAAATCGGTGGGCCGCAGGAGGCGGAGGCGGCTCGCTTCTTCCGCGAAAACGGCCGGAAGCCGGTAATCGGTTACGTCGCTGGCCTGTCGGCTCCCAAGGGACGGCGCATGGGGCACGCGGGCGCGATCATTCGTGCCTTCGGGGAGAGCGCTGCCGAGAAGGTCGAAATCATGCGCGAGGCCGGCATCACGGTCGCAGCCAGTCCGGCTGAGCTGGGCTCGACCGTCGCTTCCGTGTTGAAATCGTCCCCCAAGCGAGTGGCGGTACCCACGTGACCCAGCCGGTCGTTGTCGTCACCCGGCGGCTCCCCAACGCCGTGGAGGAGGCAGTTCGACGGGACTTCGACGCCCGCTTGAATCGGGAAGACCGGCCCCTCAGCGCGGCGGAGCTGCAAGAGGCCCTGCGGACCGCGGACGCGCTCCTGCCCACCGTGACGGACAAGCTTAATGCCGACGTGCTGAGTGCCGAGCCGCTCCGCGCCAAGATGATTGCGAACTTCGGCGTCGGCTTCAACAACATCGATGTCGAGGCTGCCAAGGCGCGCGGAATCTCGGTCTCCAACACGCCCGACGTCCTGACCGAGGCCACCGCCGACATTGCGATGACGCTGATGCTGATGATCGCCCGGCGCACCGGCGAAGGCGAGCGGCATGTGCGCTCCTCCCACTGGACCGGCTGGCGCCCGACCCACATGCTCGGCCGAATGGTGAGCGGAAAGACGCTTGGGCTGATCGGGATGGGCCGGATCGCGCGGGCAGTAGCCAGGCGGGCGCATCACGGTTTCGGGATGCGGGTACTCTACACTGATCCGTATCCGCCACCTCCGGATGTTGCCGCGGCGTTGGGGGCGGAGCAGCGGGGGACCATCGAAGAGGTGCTGGCGCAGAGTGATTTCGTCTCGCTGCATTGCCCGGCAACGCCCGAGACTCGGCACCTCATGAACAGTGTTCGGCTCGCGAAAATGAAGCCGAGCGCCTACCTCATCAACACCGCGCGGGGTGACGTGGTGGACGAGGCCGCACTGGTCGAGGCTCTGAAGAAGGGCTGGATCGCCGGCGCCGGTCTCGACGTGTTCGAGAAGGAGCCGCAGATCGCGCCGGCCCTCGTGGCCATGGAGAACGTGGTGATGCTGCCTCATCTCGGGAGTGCAACGGAAGAAACCAGGGTGGCGATGGGGATGCGCGCCCTGGAAAACCTTCGACTTTTCTTTTCAGGGGCTCCCCTGCGCGACCGCGTTGCGTGACCCAGGAATCACCTCACTCGTACCTCGTTACCGAGCTTCCTCCTTCCGCGGACCCGCTGGCCGAGAGCGCGGCGGTCCACGCCACTGAAGTCGCCGATTTTCTCTTCAATCAGTTGCTCGCAGTGGTGCAGCGACGCAATCCCGAGCTGGCGCCGCTCCTGGCCGGAGAGGCCGAGACTTGCGCACCCGAGCTGGAAACCGGGACTCTCCAGATTCTCGGAATCTGGCTCCAGCTGCTCAGCATCGCCGAGCAGAACGCCGCCATGCGGCGGCGCCGCCAGATCGAGGCGGAACGAGGCTATGAAGCGCTGCGGGGGACCATTGTGCATACGGTCGGAGAAGCGGCGCGCGCAGGGGTTCCAGTGGAGGAGATGCAACAACGGCTCCGCGCGCTCCGAATCCGCCCGGTGCTCACGGCGCATCCCACTGAGGCGAAGCGGGTCACCGTCCTGGAAAAGCACCGCCGCATCTATCGTCTCCTGGTGGAGCTCGAGTCGCCCCGGTGGACACCGCGCGAGCGGACCCAGCTGCAGCGCCAGGTAGGCTTCGAGATCGAGCTGCTCTGGATGACCGGCGAGCTTCGACTGGAGAAGCCCACGGTGGAGCAAGAGGTTTCTTGGGCCCTCCACTTCTTCAACGAGACTCTGTTCGAGTCCGTCCCGCAAATTCACGAGCGCCTCGAGCGGGCTCTTGCCGACCACTATCCCGGCCACTCCTTCGAGCTCCCGCCGTTTTTCCAGTTCGGCTCGTGGGTCGGAGGAGATCGCGACGGGAATCCATTCGTCACCAACGAGGTGACCCGCCGTTCGCTGCTGGAGTACCGGCTCGCCGCGTTGCGCCGGTACCGGCAACGCCTGGGCGATCTTATTCGCCGGCTGAGCATCAGCGAGCGCGGAGTCCGAGTTTCGGACGAGTTCCGGCGGTACCTGGAACGGGTCCTGGCCGCGAGCGGCGACGCTGCGGGCATCGCTGCGCGGAACCCGGGCGAGATCTTTCGCCAGCTGCTGGCCTGCATGCTGCGACGGCTGGATCTCGCGCTGGCATCTGCCGAGCGCTATGAGATCGGGGACAGAGAGGGTGCGCTCACGGCGGACGAGCTCGCGGCCGATCTCCGTATGCTCGAGCGAGGTCTGGCCGAATCGGTGGATCCCGAGCTCGCCGTGAGCCTGGTTCGCCCGGTGCGGCGCGAGGTGCAGCTGTTCCGGTTCAGCACCGTCCGACTCGACATTCGGGAAAACACTACCAGGCTGAACGAAGCGCTGGGCGCGCTCTGGCAGCTGAGAACGCAGAAGCCGGAGCCTGCCCCGCCGGATCCCAAGTCTCCCGAATGGTGCAGCTGGGTTCAGGCCGAGCTCGCCCGTCCGCGCTCCGGCGAGCTCTCGCTGTCGGACCTGCCTGCTCCGGCGGCGGAAACAATCGGAATGTTTCGGTTGGTCGCCGAGCTGCGGGACCAGATCGACCGCGAAGCGTTCGGGAGCTTCATCCTCAGCATGACCCACTCGGTCAGCGACGTGCTGGGCGCGTATCTCGCGGCCAAGGAGGGCGGCCTCTTTTCCGACACGGCTGCCGTGGAGCGCTGTGTCCTTCCAATCGTTCCCCTGTTCGAGACGATCGACGACCTGCGCCGCGCGCCCACGATCATGCGCGAGCTGCTGAACGTGCCGGTCGTGCGCCGGAGTCTGCGGGAGCAGGGCGGGGTCCAGGAAGTGATGATCGGCTACTCCGACTCCAACAAGGACGGGGGCTACTTCGCGGCGAACTGGGAGCTGTACAAGGCCCAGGTCAAGCTCACCCGGCTGGGAGAGGAGTTGGGGATTCCGATCGCGTTCTTCCACGGCCGCGGCGGCTCAGTGAGCCGAGGGGGCGCCCCGACCGGACGGGCGATCGCGGCACAGCCGGCCGGCTCGATCAACGGGCGATTCCGGCTGACCGAGCAAGGCGAGGTGGTCTCATTCAAATACGCCAACCGTGGGACGGCGGCGTATCAGATCGAGCTGCTCGCGTCCAGCGTGCTCGAGCACTCGCTCAAGTCGCAACGAGAGCAGGCACTTGTGCCCGTGGGGGAGTTCGACGAGGCGATGGAGGCGATCGCGGGACCCTCGATGGCGGCGTATCGGAACCTGATCGACCACCCGATGCTGCTCTCGTACTACCAGCTCGCGAGCCCGCTGGAGGAAATCTCGCTTCTCAACCTCGGTTCTCGTCCCGCCCGCCGCTTCGGCGCCAGAACGATCGCCGACCTCCGCGCCATCCCCTGGGTGTTCGCGTGGACGCAGAACCGCCACTTCGTGCCGAGCTGGTTCGGGATGGGAAGCGGACTCGAGACGTTCGTCCAGGTCAGAGGAGCGCGCGGCGAGGGACTCCTCCGCCGGATGTTCCGGGACTCGCGCCTTTTCCGCCTTATCGTGGACGAGGTGGAAAAGACGCTGGCGCAGGTGGACCTCAGCATGGCGCGGCAATTCGCCGAGCTGCACCCGGACCCGGAGGTGAGAGATACCGTGTTCGGCCTCATCGAGGAGGAGTACCACCGGACCGTCCGGGCGGTACTGCACGTCAGCGAGGGCCGGGTGCTGGCCGAGCGGTTCCCGCGCTTCCTGCGCAAGCTCGCCCGACGGATGCCGACGATCGACCAGGCAGGACGCTTGCAGATCGACTTGTTGCGGCGCTACCGGGCCGCGCAGACCGACGACGAACGCAGCGATGCGCTGCATCGCCTCCTGCTCTCCATCAATTGTGTGGCGGCCGGCTTCGGAGCCACGGGATGAATCGATGAATTCCTTCCGCCGATTCGGACTCGCCGGAGTGCTAGCTGCCGGCTTTCTTGCGAACACCCAGATCACCGGAGCGCAATCAGCTGCCCCGATCGAGCTCGAGCTGAAGCGCTACGCCGAGACCCACCGGGACGACGAGATCGCAACCCTCGGGCGATTGGTCGACATCAATAGCGGGACCATGAACGCTGGCGGTGTCCGGGCCGTGGGTGACGTGGTCCGCCGCAGCCTGGACTCGCTCGGCTTCAAGACCTCATGGATCGATCTGCCCGCCGGCCTCAATCGCGCCGGCCACCTGTACGCGCAGCGCGTAGGTGGGCGAGGGAAGCGGCTGCTTCTGATTGGACACTTGGACACGGTGTTCGAGGGTGACCAGCGCCACTTTCAGCGCGCCGACACGCTGGCCAGGGGCGCCGGCGCGTACGACATGAAGGGCGGGGACGTCGTTATTCTGTTTGCGCTCAAGGCACTCGCGAGTGTCGGCGCGCTCGATGGCATGCGGGTGTCGGTGCTGCTCACTGGGGACGAGGAGTCGGCGGGGCAGCCGACCTCCGTATCGCGAGCCGCTCTGATCGAAGCCGCCAAGAAAAGCGACGCGGTCATCGATTTCGAGCCGGACGTCGGTGCGGGTACGGTGGCCCAGCGTGGCGCCGTGATGTGGATTCTTCGGGTGACGGGGAAGCAGTATCACTCCGGACAGATCTTCACGCCCGACGCCGGTTACGGAGCCGTGTACGAGGCGGCTCGCATCGTAGACGGGTTTCGGACGGCCATGGCAGGCGAGCCATACCTGACGTTCAATCCCGCGGTGATCGCGGGTGGGACCGACGTCGGCTTCGATACCATGCGGCTCTCGGCGACGATATCGGGCAAGGACAACATCGTCTCGCGCTCGACGGTAGTGGCCGGCGATCTGCGATTTCTGTACGACTCGCAGATGGTGCACGCCCAGGCGCGCATGCGCGAGATCGTCGCGCGCAACCTGCCGGGGACATCGGCCACGATTTCCTTCGGCGATCCCTATCCGGCAATGTCGCCCTCCCCGCGCAACGACGCGCTCCTCGCAGTGCTCGATTCGGCGAGCCAGGCGCTAGGCTATGGTCCGGTCGGGGTGCTGGATCCGGCGAAGCGCGGAGCGGCCGACATCGCCTTCGCGGCGCCTCATGCCGCGGCGATCAACGGCTTGGGTGTGCGGGGCGGCGGCGCCCACACGCCCGACGAGTACGTGGATCTGCGGTCCCTGCCGACCGCAGCCGCGCGCGCCGCCGTCTTCCTGTATCGGCTTTCCCGGAGCGCTTCGGTTAGTCCCTAGTTCCTCAGTTTCTCGGAGCCGGAGCAACCGTCGCCAACCACTCCTCGAAGATCCGGTTGATCAGGTCGGGCTGCTCGAGCTGGATCCAGTGTCCGGCCCCCTTCACGACGCTGTGAGGGAACCTGCCCAGGCGGTGCAAACTGGCAGGGCCGTCGTTCTGCGGGGTTACGACTGACACGGCGGGTGCGCGAAGCCGTCCCAACGCCGCGACCGGGTCATACGCGAGCACGGCGCGGAAGCCGCCTACGACCACGTCGCGCGGCGTGTGCCGGAGGTCTTCCAGGAGTCTCTGACGGATCGCTCGGTTCGGTCCGGCAATGCCGGTCCAATACTCCTCGATAGTCTGCGAGTACGCGGAAGAGTCGAGTGCAGCGAGAAACGGCTCGACCTCACTGGCGGGGATCTGGCGTCCGTCGCTGATGGGATCGAGCAGCAGCAGTCCCACCACGTGGTCGGGGTGAGTTCGGGCGTACTCGAGCGCCACCCCGCCGCCGAAGCTGTGGCCCGCGATGACGACCCGCCCAAGCTGGAGCGGGGTGAGCGCGCTGGACACCGCGCGAGACATGGCTTCGATACTGTAGTCGCCGTCGGAAGCCGGGGGGGCCGATCCGTGGCCGGGCAGCTCGAGCGCCAGTGCTCGCCGGTTGGTGCGCAGCCGCGCGAGCTGCGAGGACCAGTGAGATGCGCGGCCCGCGAGCGAATGGAGAAACACGACCGGAACGCCGCCCTGCCCGCCGTCGTCCACGA
>Ga0310811_10002714_pt1 | contig 22131 bp, 19 predicted proteins | sample YCmetagenome_FD_207642 | JGI IMG/M metagenome (GOLD analysis project Ga0310811, IMG submission 207642) | Soil microbial communities from experimental microcosm in Duke University, North Carolina, United States - YC | ecosystem: Engineered > Artificial ecosystem > Soil microcosm > Unclassified ...
ACGGCAATGTTGTTTATATTCCCACAATAAGCGCCCAACAGCTCGACTCGCTTCCACTATACGAGAAGGGCCATTTATCAAGACATACAGAAATAGCCATCCGGAAAATTCTGGAACCGGCGGACGCCGCCTCGAGAGAAGAAGACGAATTTTACCGCCACCGGCATTTCAATGAAGATCATTTTTATGATCGTGATTAATAGTAATGAATGGTCATAAAAACAGAGAGCGGCTAAACCTTTGGCCGCTTTTTTTTATTTGACTATGATAATTTCCCTGTCATAACCCGTCAGGTGTTTTTCCGTCGTATTTTTAATACCGTGGTCGGTGTAACTTGCTGTCAGGATGAAAGTGCCCTTTTTGTTTGCGGGCAGGCGAATAATGCCTGGCGTTGCGTCATAGTAACTGATATTCGGATCGGCTGCATTTTTGAATATCCATTGGATAGCGCTTCTGATTTCCTTCCCAGCCAACTCGGGATGCGATGGCATTTTTTCGCGAAGACCCCAAATTCCTGCAGAGCCGTCCTTCACCCGTTTTACCAGCGAATCGCTGTTAGCTTTAGCAGGCGGATAACGTCTGCAAATCTCCAATAACGACGGGCCAATGGATTTTCCGCTAAAGTCGTGGCAATTGAAGCAATTGGAACTTCGCATCACGGCCAGTCCGGGTGCGTCGTTAAAGGGTTTATTCAGCATGGCTGAGACCTTTGTTTTATCTTTTACGTATTGCAGTTCCAGCACTATTTCTTTGAGATTGATCTCATCGTATTTGGTATCGCCGTCTTCCTTGTCGGCCACACTTACCTGGTAGCTTACCTGCGCCCCCGGACTAAACTCAGCATTGTTTGCGGGCGTGACGATCTTAACAACCGGCGCATGGTTTTGTGGCTGCTGCCGGTATGACATGACGGCCAAAGTAAGCGGGATAAACAAAAGAAAGTACCGCCGCGACTTCATACCTTGTTGATCTCCTGAGCCGCACGCTGCGCCGAGCGGATACACGATTCCATACCACGGCTCATATTATCGGCGTAAGTTCCGGCAAAATAAATGCGTCGCTCGGGCAGCATAATTTGCGGCCAGAATTTGTGCATTTCACCTATTGGGAAAGGTTCCATCTCGCAAACGGGTGCATAGCGGTCCTTCGACCAGTCGATTGTCAATGCTTGTTCTATGGTGTCTTTTTTGCCGGGATATACTTCCCTGAAAGCCGCCAGTACCCTTTGCGGCGAAACGCCGCTTGGCCCAAACGCTTTTAAGATGATACGGCTGGTATCTACGTGATTGGTTTCCTGCCAGATAGAATAAATATCGGGATGTTCAAATTCCATGTTGACGCTTTGATAACCATCATCCAGCCAAAATTTATTTGCCGCCTCAAATACAAAGAACGGGTGCGAGGAATAGGCCAGGTTATCAACCACATATTGTTTGGCTGCCGAAAGGGGAGGCGTTACCGGGATATTCCTGAAAACCGGCAATGTAATGCAGTTGACCAGGAAATCGGCGCTCATTTGCTTTTCCTGCCCCGCGCCGTACGACTTATAGGTAACGGTTACGCCCTGCGCATTGTGCTGTATTGCGGTAATTGGGTTATTCAGTTTTAGTTTATTACCTAATCGTTTGGCAAAAGCTATCGGTAACTGTTCGTTGCCGCCTTTTAAATGAAAGGTTTCTCCTTCGGATAAGGGTATGCCGCGCGAATACATAAGCGATAATCGCCACAAATAATAAAGCGCCGATGTGCCTTTACCTCCCATCACACCCAGTGCGGCAAGCGATGCCCCTTCCTTTTTATAAATATCAGCTATCGGCACCTTGTCCAGGTCATCATAACCTACTCCGAAAGGTTGGTACGGGTCGGTGAACTTATCGGTGTAGTGCTTTACGTAAAGATCATTCAAACCGTAAAATGAGTTTTTTGACAGGAACTGAACTTCCTTTTCGTTAAATCCCATTTTTGTCAGCACTGCCGGATCCCTCAATTGTTCAGCGGTATAAAATTTCCCGCCGATCATTTTAAGGGCATTCTTGTCGTAAGCATGTTCCGAGCCTTCGGCATTTGGATAGGGGATAGCTTCCAGCCTGAACTCGTTGATATACTCAAAAAACTTCTCGTAGCCTGGTTTGGTGATATGGTCGGCGCCAAAATCGGCATATAACCCGTCCGACAAGCCATCGCGCCCGGTAAAAACATGCCCGCCGTACCTTCCCGAAGCTTCCAGTACCGTCACGTCGTGCCCGGCTTTCATCAGTTCGTAAGCACAACACAAGCCGGTTATGCCCGCGCCTGCAACAATAATTTTTTTAGGAGATGAAATCTTTTTCGCAGCAAAGGCCAGACCCGGCGCAAGGGCCGCACCTGCGCCTGCCACAAGTGTTGTTTTAATAAATTCGCGTCGTTTGATCCTGGGCATTGGCAGAAGGGTTTTGATGCAATATAGGATTTTTGACGATTTTAGGAGCTATTCTGCATCCTCTTCCAGCCGCTCTTCTTCCAGGTCGAGCCGCCGTTCTATCAGGCGGATGATATCGTCGTCATAATGGTCCTTACGCCGAAATGTATGGAGTTCACGCCGCTGATGTTCGGTAACCTGCACCATTATCTTTTTGTAATGTTTGGTGAGTTTGCCCAGGATACCCCGCTTATCATCCTGTGTATCCGCATCCCTATACAGGTCGCTTTTGCATTCCAGCAGGTCGAGCCTGTTTTTCAGCAGCGTGTTCTTTTTGATGTCATCGGCATAGTTTTCCTTCATAAAGCCGATAGCTTCTTTTTGCAACTGGATCTCGATCTCCACTATCTGCTGCTCGTCGGTCTTAGCTTCTGAAAAATATTCAGGTTTCACTTTGCGAACGATCCAGGGCAGCGCCAGGCCCTGGCCTACAAGGGTGATGACGATGGCAACAAAGGTGATGAACAGGATAAGGTTGCGATAAGGGAATACCTGCCCGTTGGATAAAGTAAGGGGGATTGCCAGCGCCGATGCCAATGATACGACGCCCCGCATACCTGCCCATCCAACAATGAAGGGGTTTCGCCACCCTGGCTTACTTTGTGCAACGGTGATGTAGCGGCTGATGAACGTAGTGAATATCCCCGAAAACCAGCCTGCCGCCATACGGACAATGATGATGACAAAGGTGATAATAAGGGCGATCTTAAGCGCCCCGGCAACAGACATGCTGCTGATACCTTGCATAATTACCGGTAGCTGTAACCCTATGAGAAAGAACAGCACAGCATTGAGAATAAACACAATGGCCGGCCAAATGGCATTGGACTTAAGGCGGCTGCTATGCGAAAATACAAAGTGATTCTGGTAGGAAATATACAAGCCGCCGCTTACTACCGCAAGCACGCCCGATGAATGCAAACCTTCCGCAGTGAGGTAAATAAGATAGGGCAGCACAAAAGACAGGGCAACGTCGAGGTTGGCCGTGGTGGGCATCCATTTGTAAATGGCATAAAATATCAACCCGAAAACAAGGCCGATGACGACGCCCGATACACTGACAAATATAAAGCCGGTAACCGCCTGGTGAAATGCAAAATTGCTGGAACTGATAGCTATAAGCGCAAACCGGAAAATGGTTAAGCTGGTAGCGTCGTTGAGCAGGCTTTCGCCTTCCAGTATCGAGACGATAGCTTTTGGCATACGGATATACCTGAGCACCGCAGAGGCAGCTGCAGCGTCGGGAGGGGAGATGATGGCGCCGAGCAGGAAACCTTCGGCCCAGGTAAGTCCCGGGATGAGCCAGCGGGCAACAACTGCGACCGCTGTTGCGGTAAGCAATACGAAACCAATGGCCATTACGGTAACGATACGCCGCCATTTCCAAAGGGCTTTTAACGAGATATTCTGCGCCGCATCATAGAGTATAGGGGGCAGGATGATGAGGAATACCAGGTCGGGATCTATTGGTATGACGGGTACCCAGGGTAAAAACCCCAGCAGCAAGCCCGCCAGCGCCAGGAAAATGGGGTAGGCGATGCGCAGCTTACGCGCAACAACAGCAAGTAACGATACCGAAAAAATGAGCCCAAGGCATAATAATAGTATTTCGTGCATGCACAAGTTTACCGAAATGTCTCCAAAAAACCTTGCTGATAGTGTTAATCCGCAGTAGTTTTTTTCAGGGTAATGACGGTTATCTCGGGCCAGATGCCCAGCCTGCCCTTAAAACCCAGGAAGCCGAATCCGCGGTTGACGTAAAGATACTTCCCTTTCTTTTCGTAAAGCCCCGCCCATTGCGGGTACATGTATTTTACCGGGCTCCATTGAAAGCCAAACAGTTCGATACCAAACTGCATGCCATGTGTATGCCCCGCCAGGGCAAGGTTGATGTGCTTTTCGTGCTCCAGCGTTTTCGCTTCCCAGTGCGAGGGGTCGTGCGACATTAGTATTTTAAAGTCATCATCTGCCACGTTCGTAGTAGCATCTCCCAGGCTGCCGTATTTATGGAAGCCGCCCTTGCCCCAGTTCTCTACGCCGATGAGTTTGATAGCCTCGCCGTCTTTATCTATCGCGACCGATTCGTTCAGCAATAATTTAAAACCGATATCCTTGTGCACCGCCTTTAGTGCCTTTAAGTTAGCAGTTTTAGCGGCGTCGCTTTCCCAGCGGGTATAGTCGCCGTAATCGTGGTTGCCTAATACGGAATATTTACCATAGGGCGCTTGCAGTTTGGCGAAAGTATCCTTCCACGGGTCCATTTCGCTGGCTTTGTTGTTTACCAGGTCGCCGGTGAAAAGGATCATATCGCTATTTTGCTTGTTCACCAGGTTAATTCCTTTTTCTACGCCTTTTTTGCTGGTAAAACTGCCGGCATGAATATCCGACAACTGCGTTAAGGTAAAGCCGTCGAAGGCGTCCGGCAGATCGGGGAATTTCAAAGTAATACGATGCACCTTGTAGCGATGGCGCCCGCCTGTCATACCGTACATCAAACTGAAGAACGGAACAGCCGCAACAAGCATCGCCAGTTCGCTCACCCATGTGCTTCGTGGCGGGAAATGCCTGAACAGCCGGGTTATGTCCTCTGTCAGCAAAACCGGGAGCGCAAATATTTTCGGCACAAACACCAGTAAGGTCAGGGCCATCAGCGCTGCGATAAGGCTTTGAGCCCGTTCGCCGGCCCTGCGTCGTGTAACGAGGTAAGCAAAGCCGAATGCGATAAGCAAGTCAACGAGCCAATAAGCGGATAAAATAAATTCGTTTGAAGTGAGGGTCCTTACGGCCTGGAAAAAATAGATATCGCTGGCGATCCATGCCAGCAAAATAAATGGTAGTCTGCGTTTCATCTACCTACTAAAGACGTATGAAGGGCAAAAAGATTTTAAAAGTTTCATTATCCCCATAAGGCTGCTTCGCACTATTCAAATTATGGTGTACCGAAACCGTTAATGAATGTTCACGGGCAGGCGCGTTTCAAGACATTTTAGGACGGAATAAGCCTATAATGAGCGTATTGTATTTTACACGAAGGGTCAAATCCTGCCCATTTTTGCACTTTTCGTGAACACCTGTGAAATTAAGTTCTTATTATCAGCCTGTTAAATATGGCCAACTTCTGAAGCAAAACAGCCATAAAAATCAAAAAAACCCATTTAAAGCATAACTGGACGCTTTTATAACCACTTCAGGCAAAATATTGCTGTTTATTCGCTCTTAGTGTATCGGTGTTTTGTGAGTTTTCGTATTTGTGTTTTTTGCTTCGTGTATCGGTTTTGCCGGCTTGCATCAGCAGGATAAGATGGGCGCGGAACAAGCTACCAGGCAATGGAATATTGCACGTTAATGACCAGGTCCCGTGTCAACCCGTCAGGGCGTATCTTGCGAACCGCGAAAGGTGTAGCGGCTATCAGCTCGAGCGCGCTTTTGTTTTTGAAGGTTTTTACGGCAGTGAGCGCGCCGTTGATGGTTATCCCTTTTGAACCAGTGATACCCTGTCTTTGGCCCAACCTGTCCTCATACGAGTCGGTGCCCAGGTGGTACACACCCAATACGTTTGGCTTCAGGCTGAAATCATTAAACCTGATATAATAGCCAACACGGGCCAATACATCGCTGTTGCGCCTGAAGTTGCTGGTAGGGGCAAACTTAGCGGCACGCGGATCGGTATAGTCATCGGGGAAAAACGTGCTTTTGTTATGCTGATAAACGGGTACCTGCACACCGGCATCAAATTCCCACTTTTGATGAACGATATAGTTGATACCGCCGATGAGATCATAAGAGCCTATACTTGACTGGTAATCCAGCGAAAGCGGCTTACCGGCACGATTTTTATCGTTAGATGTTGTCAGCGGTATTTTAACGCCGCCAATGAAATTCAGGGAGTTCCCCGAGTTTGTTTTGGATGAGTAGGTTGCGCTTCCATACACATCTCCGGCGTCAAATACGCTGCCCAAAAAACCTGTGGCGTAAGTGGCAGTTATTTTCGTTGAATAAGAAAAATGTTCGTTGGACTTCACACCATACTCCAGGTAAGGGTTTATCGTGCTGGTGCTGCCTTCGCCCAGTCCGTAGCTGCTCCCGATGCTTAAAGTATGGTGGGCGGGGCTTTCGGTATAGTTTTTCAACACGCCAAGACTGCAAAAACCTGCGTCGCTGCAGCCCTGCGAAAAGCCCTGCGTTATTGCCAACGCCGACAGTATTAGCGTAAATAGATACTTCATCATCAATTCGATAATTTGGCATAGCCGTACAACGACCTGTATTGCTCGCAGTAAATAAGCACATACTGGTAATCGTTGATATTGACTGACGACGGAACATCATACAACTGGTCGCCCATAGTCGATCTGAGCGAACCCAGGCTAACGAAATTGATGGGGTTGATCTCCTTGCTCAGGTAAACCTTCAATGCGGGACCGTTTGACGACTTGAAATCAATCAGCGCCACCTCGTACAGGCCGTTGGTAGAATATATTTTGACATTGCCCGAAACCCCCTCCGAGGCCGACCGGCTGATAAAGCCGCCGCCATCTTTTTCCAGTGTGGATAAAGTGGTGTCCACTTTTTCTTCTAATTTTACGGTAGGAGCCAGCGTTGGTGCGCTGTCTTTTTTGCACGAGGCAAACGCCATTGCCAGCAAAATAAGGGCTGCATAATATCTCATAACTGATCTCGTTTTATTGCTTGGTCGGCCGGCGGCGAAAAACCTTACATAAAAGGGTTATTTAAATGATATTAACAGTGGTTACAGGCATAAGCACCGCATAAAAGGCCGGGACGCAAACTTAACCGGTTATTTTTTGTATAAAAATCGTTAACAGGTAAAACTTTAATCCCTAAGCGGGGTTGCTAATTAAAATATTTATTTTTCTGCCCCCTGATACTATTTATGCGAAAAAAAATATTAATCGTAGACGATGATCATGATATCCTGGAAGTATTGCAGCATATTGCTGTATCCCAGGGCGTTGAGTCGGTAGCAAAAGATTCGCATGTTACGCTTGCTGAGATAGAAGAGCTCGATCCGTCGCTTATCCTGCTCGACCATATGCTGCCCATTATTTCTGGCGGCGATATTTGCCGGCAGGTAAAAAGCCATCCCTCCATTCAGCACATCCCGGTAATACTAATTTCGGCGGTGGTCAATCTTTCCCAACTGGCTGACATGTGCGGCGCCGACAATTTCATTCCAAAGCCTTTTGACCTGGAGGAATTGACAAATATGATCAGATCATACGTGGGTTAACGTACTAATCCCTTCTCAAACTATCTGCAGGGTTTGCCTGCGCCGCTTTAAAGGACTGAAAACTAACCGTTGCAAAAGCAATGACGATAGTGCCGGTAGCTGCCGATGCCAATGTCCACCAGGGCAAGTTGTGCCGGTAAGCAAAGCCCTGCAGCCATTGATGCATCACCCACCAGGCTAACGGCGAGGCAATAAATATGGCTATCAAAACCAGCCTGATGAAATCTTTTGAGAGCAACGCAACTAATGCAGACACATCGGCCCCCAAAACTTTGCGAATGCTTATTTCGCGCCGGCGCTGTTCGGCCGCATAAGCAGCCAGTGCAAATAAACCCAGGCAGGCAATGCCAAGCGCCACGACCGTAAAAATTAAAAAGAGCTTCCCCATCCGCTGCTCGTTATTGTACAAGGCATTAAAATCGTCGTCCATAAACGAGTATTCAAATTGCTGCCCGGGCACCAACATTTTCCATTTGCTTTCGATCCGGTCCATCAATGCAGGTAAATTACCCGGCTGCAGCTTTACGCTTAGCGAAGCCATCCAGTCGGACGCCATAACCATGGCCAGCGGCGTCACGTTATCGCGCAGCGAAGAAAAGTTGAAGTCCTTTACCACGCCGATAATATGATAGCGGTTATTTACCAGTTCCGTTGGGTCGCCTTTATAGCCTAATTTTTTTGCCGCGGTTTCGTTGAGGATCATGGCAGATGAATCCGATAGTACCTGTTCCGAGAAATTCCGGCCTTCCGCCAGCTGCATACCCATAGTGTTCAGGTAATTTTCGTCGACGGTCCAGAATTCGGCTTGTGCCGATCTATCTGACCCGAGGCTAAGTTGATTTGGCCAGCGATTGACCCCCGTAGGCAAGAAACTGCTTAACGAGGCGTTAATTACTCCAGGCAACTGCTTCACTTCCCGCCTTAGCGTATTAGGATTAGTTGCAGCGTTCGCATTTTTTATCACCAATACCTGGCTGCGGTTAAAGCCAAGGTTTTTATTTCGTATATAATTCAGCTGGTTATAAACAACCAGCGTGCCTGTGATAAGGAAAATGGATATGGAGAATTGGAAAACCACTAAAAAACTGCGGAATGCATTATCGCTGAAACCTGGCGATAATTTACCATTTAATACGCTGATGGGTTGAAACGAAGACAAGAAGAATGCCGGGTAAGCACCGGCTAATATACCCACCACAAACACAATCGCCATTAGCGACGGTATAAGCCAACGAAAAATTTGCGCCGACACGGCGATATCCTTGCCCGATAATTGATTGAACGTGGGCAGCAATGCCCAGGCCAGCAATATAGCTATGATGGATGATGCAAGCGTTACCAGCATAGACTCGGATAAAAACTGCGCGACCAGGTAGCCGCGGGGCGAACCTAATACTTTGCGCACACCCACCTCGCGTGCACGGTTGGCCGACCGGGCAGTAGACAGGTTCATGAAATTGACGCAGGCCAGCACCAGCACGAAAGCGGCGATGATTGAAAATATGTAGATATACTGGATATCGCCATTGGCACCTAATTCGCGTTGCCGGTTTGATCCCAGGTGAATATCTGTCAGCGGTGTCAGGCTGAGCCTGATAAAATTGCCGCCCGCTGAAAACTTATCATAACTAAAGCTGCCGGTATTCATGTGCCGGCGTGTCAGGCCGTCGAAACGTGATTCAAGCCGCTTAACATCCGCGCTCGGTTTAACCAAAATGTAGGTATTAAAGCTAAACCCCATCCAGTTATGATTTTGATTAGCATCCAGCGCAAGAAAAAAATCGGCCCTGAAATGCGACTGTGCGGGCATGTCCTCAATAACTCCGGTTATTTTATGCAGACTGCTTTCATTATTGACAGAGATAAGCGTCTTCCCGATAACATTAGTGGTGTTAAAATATTTTTTAGCGGCCGATTCTGAGATCACGATAGCATTCGGGTCTTTTAAAGCAGTTTCAGGATCGCCCGAAAGCATAGGCAGGGTGAAAATGTCAAATAGGGAACGGTCGCAATAAACCGCCTTGTTTTCTGTAATAACTTCGTTGCCTTTTTTAAACCGCGTGTTAATGGCCAGGGCTATGCGTGCCGACTTTTCGACTTCGGGGAACTCGCTCACCATTGCCTCGCCAACCGGGGGAGCAGTTATGGCAAACTGAGTGGTGCTGCCACCTGTTTTCAGATCGGTGTTTAAGCGATAGATCCTGCCTGCGTTTACGTTATACCTATCATAGCTTAACTCATCGAACACATAAAGAGCGATAAGTAAACAAATGGCCAGGCCCGATGCTAATCCCAAAATATTGATGAGGGTAAAGCCTTTGTTTTTGGCAAGATTGCGGAAAGCCGTTTTAAGGATGTTTTTTATCATGATGCTGTCGGTTGAAAGGAGCGAATAGCTAAAGTTAAAACTAGTTATTTAGTTTTAAAAGAGGCTTTCAAAATATATGTGTTTAACGCAACAAAGTCAACTCCGCTGTTCCGCTGTCCGAAGCTTGTAACTTCGGACGAATATGTATGTAGTCTGAAGACTACAGCATACGAATTCGAAGTCAGAGACTTCGAACAGCTGGGAATTAGGAAAAGAATTGATTCAACTGGAAATAGTGTAGGCTTGAGAATGTAAAATATTTTCTATTAAAAGCGAAAAAATTATGGTTAACCCTGAATGTAATTAACTAATTGATAATCAATTAATTAATTAAAAAAGCCGTCAAATTGTGTTAACCATGTTAACCCTGCCAAATCCACAAAAAAGCGGCCAGCATTACGCCGGCCGCTTCAACAAACAAATCAATCAAACAATATTTTATTCGCCGCGGGTTGCATTACGCGGGTCGGGCTTTGCATGCAGTTGGTATTCATGCGGCGCTTCTGCGCCCATCAGGTTCTTTACAAAATAATCCCACCGGCGACGCATCATATATGGCGAGAATTGGCCATAGCCATGCGGACTGTTCGGGAATACGATCAGGTCGTAGTCCTTATTAGCTTTCTCAAGTGCATCTATCACCAGTAGCGTATTTTCGGGCGGCACATTATCGTCCATCAGGCCGTGGGCCAGCAGCAGTTTGCCTTTCAGGTTCCTGGCGTAGTTCTCGTTTGCCTGCGCATCGTAGTCCGAGTTGGTAACAAGGCCGTCGTAGCGCTCGCCCCAATCGTCCTCGTAGTTACGGTTATCGTGGTTGCCTGATTCAGATATGCCCACTTTAAAGAAATCGGGGTACCTGAACATCGCACATGCGGTGGCAAAACCGCCGCCAGAATGCCCCCAGATACCCACTTTATTGGTATCGATATAAGCATATTTCTGCGCCAGCTGGCGGATACCCGCAACCTGGTCGGGCAGGGTATTTTCGGCCATGTTGCCATAGCTCATATCGTGGAAGCTTTTGGAACGAAGGGGGTTGCTGGTGCCTTCAATTTGTACCACCACAAAGCCAAGCTCGGTAAGCGCATTACAATCGCCCCTTGAGGCTGCAAACGACCAGTTACCCACACTGCCGCCCTGCGGACCCGGGTATATATAATCAATGATCGGGTATTTTTTGTTCGGGTCGGCGTTGGCAGGGGTAAACAGCAGGCCATAAATATCTGTTTTGCCGTCGTGCGCCTTAACCGAGAAGGGGATAGGGGCGTGCCAGCCGGTGGCGGTAAGTCGCGAAACATCTGCTTTTTCAAGCGTTGTCAGCATCTTCCCGTTCATATCGCGCACTACGGAAACCGGCGGAACATCGGGCTGCGAGTAGGTATCCACAAAATAATTTTCATCAGGCGAAAACGAAATTTGGTGATTGCCGGCATCGGGGGTAAGGTCAACCAGGTGTTTGCCATCAAAACCGATCTTGCAAAAATGGGTAAAATAAGGGTTTACCTTGTCCATGCCATCGGCATCAAAATACAATTCCCGTTTCTTTTCGTCTACCTTAACCAGGCGGGTAACTACCCAGTCGCCTTTGGTGACCTGGTTCTTTACTTTACCTGTAGTGGCATCATACAAATACAGGTGCCCCCAGTTATCGCGTTCCGAAAACCAGATGATCTCGTTCGATTTTGGCAGGTAGCGCCAGTTGATGGCCCCCCATCCCGATTCGTATTGTGTTTTTACGGTTTCCTCAAATACTTCGCGTACCGAACCTGTAGCCGCATCCGCAATGCGGAATTTCTCCTGCTTATGGTCGCGCGATGTGGAAACAAAGGCCAGCTTGCTGCCGTCTTCACTCCAATCGTTATCGTCGAAAGTGCCGCTGCTGGCTATGTCGTCGCTCAGCGTGGCCCGGTGCGGGTCGGCCGGCACCTGCAATTTGATCACTTTCGGGTTATCCACCTCAATGATCACACGTTCTACCATAGGGATAACCTTATCGCCGGGCAGGGGGTATTTCCATGCCTTCAAAACAGGGTGCCCTACGTTGGTGCTCACCAGGTACATATCGCCAACCTGGCGTTGGTCGTCTTTAAAAGTTGCTATCTTTTTTGAATCGGGCGACCACCGCAGTACGGCGCCGTCGCTGTGCTTCCAACCGGCGTTATCAGTAGCGTAGCCGTAATCTTTCGATCCATCGGTAGTAAGCTGGGTTGTTTTACCGGTGGCTACATCTTTTACCCATAAGTTCCAGTCCTTAATAAACGCTGTTTTTTTGCCATCGGGCGATGGCACCTCCAGCCCGCCGCCCCTGCGCCGCCCGCGCGTTTCCCCTGCGTTGCTTTTCAAAGATTTTGAGTCGTCCTTGGTGCAGGTGTAACCGGCCAGGTCGCATTTCCATTGCTGGCCATCGGCACGAAAGATCACTGACTTATAATCGGGCGAGAAACTAATGCTTTGAAAAGGCAGCATAGCTGCAGTGTATTGCTTGCCGGTAGCCGCAGAAAGTGAAGCCGCCAGCTTTGCATGATCGAACGCCGCCGCGCGGGTTTTCTTTGCAGGATCCACCAATACGAATTCGCTGCCATCGGCGGTCAGTACCCTGTACCAGAACTTGTCGCCCGGCAGCCAGTTGGGCCTTACCGATGCATGGTCGATATAAGGCTCGGTTCCGTAGTTAAGGCGGCTTTCTGCCCGTTCGTAGTCTTTGGTGGTTGTAGCGGTTTGCGCGTTTACCGTTAAGACACACGCCAGCGGTATGGCGGTGAGGAAAAGTTTATTCATCGCAATTCAGTTAATATTGAAAAACAATATTGCGCAAAATAGATGGGCTTAGCAAGAAGCTATTGTAACAGCTTTGTTGTAAGGGAGTTTAGTCAGAAGTCTTGAGTCGGGAGTCTTAAGGAGTATTTGTCTGAACTGGAATTTATGGAATTCTTGAATGGACAAAATTCTGCAAATTCTCTAATTCTGTAAATTCCAGTTCAGACAGTAGAATGGTGCATGAAAGGGATCGCTCCGTCACCTAATCACTAATCGCCAATCACCATCCCCCAATCACTTATCCTTCGTCATCACCCCGATGATATTCCCAGCCGGGTCGGAAAGCCAGGCGATATCGGGGCCATAGCCGTTGCCTCTCATAATGCCTTTTTCATCAGTTTTCATATCGCCCCAGTCGTATTGTTCAAATGTCACGCCGCGCGCTATCAGTTCGTCAACAGCTTTTTCCAGGTCGTCGACAGGAAAGTTGAGTACGGTAAACGTGGCAGGCTTATGATCGTCTTTCGGATAAACCATAATAGGGTTATTGCCGGTAGTATGTATCTGCAGCATATCGATGCCAACATTAATTGTTTTTACTTCCAACCCGAGCGTGTTCTGGTAAAAATCTTTAGCCTTTTCAATATCATCGACTGAAAAACTGCTGAATGCTTTGCTGTCCTTTAACATAGGTTTTGTTTTTTGGTGTATATATAATACAAAGTTAGCCAGCCTATGTTCCTGGAAAAAGGGCGGAAAACGACAATAATAAGGTGCTTTTATGCCAGTTCGTTAATATTGATAGATAACGTAGCCCCAGGGTTCAAGTTTCCACTCTTTATCCGAAAGAGGCTCCTTGTTATACATAAACACGTTATAGGGATTGCCATAAAGCGACTTGTCCTTCACGCTGATGGTCTGCTCTTTTGCCGACAGGTTCAGGATGATCAGTACCTTTTTACCTGCCTTTTCGCGAACGTAAGCGTATACGGCTTTAGGGTCGCCGGCATCTACTTTCGCGAACGATGCATCGGATGAAAGCGCTACATCATTTTTGCGCAGGTTAAGCAGTGTTCTGTAAAATTTGGCCCTCGCGAAATTCTTGAAACCCATCGGGTCTTTATCGAAGAATTTGATGGCACGCAATACCGGCTCTTCCTGCCCGCTGTAAACTAAGGGCACGCTGTGATAGAATGTCTGCGAGAATACAGCGAACGGAGCATGCGACGCGCCCGGGAACACACCAAAATCGGCTTTGTTCCAGCTGTTTTCGTCGTGGTTGCTGGTAAAGCCCAGCTCGAGGCCGTTCTTCGGGTATTCCTTATCGTATTTGGCTTTAATGCTGTCCAGCGCAAATGCCGGAGCGGCGCCTTTCGCCACATCTATCATTTTATGAAACATATCCCACGAGTAGGTAGCGTCAAAGCCGCTACGGTGTAAGTAGTCTTTATCGCCCTCGGCTAACATAAACAGGTTGCGGCCTTTGCGCAGCTGGCTGATACATCTTTTCCAGAAACTTTCCGGTACGTTCCAGGCCACATCGCAGCGGAAACCGTCAATATTTGTTTTCACGAGCCAAAATTTCATCGCGTTGATCATGCTGTCCTGCATCACTATGTTTTTATAATCCAGCTGGCGGGTGTCGTCCCAGCCGTAGGGAATAACGGCCTTACCATTCTTATCTTTTACATAAAAATCGGGGTGTTTTTTAAGCCAGTAATGGTCGGCGCCCGTATGGTTAGGCACCCAGTCAATGATCACCTTCATGCCTTTGGCATGTATCTGGTTCACTACCTGTTTAAAATCATTAAAGTCCCCAAATTCGGGATTGATGGTGGTATAGTTTGAAACCGCATAATAGCTGCCAAGCGAACCCTTGCGGTCAACTTTGCTTATGGGATTTATCGGCATAAACCATATCGTTTGCACGCCCATTTGCTTCAGCCGGTCAAGGTTTTTGGCGAACGCCTTAAAAGTGCCTTCTTTGGTGTATTGACGAACGTTGACCTCGTAAATATTACCCTGCATTATCCACGCCGGATGCCCGTCGATGGTTTTTGGCGCTTGCGCAAAAGAGCAGGTACATATAAATGATAAGCAACTCAGCAGTACAAGCATTGAAATGCCCCTGCGTGTTTTAGTTCCCTTAAAATGCATGTTAATTTAGATTTGAATCGAAATTAAGCATTTAGATATAAAAAACACGCAGAGACACTTAACTAATAGTTTTAACGCTCATTCTCAACAAATTCCCTGATCGATGTGCCTATGATATAGGTCCACCCTGCGCTGAAGCTTTCCCTTGCAAAATCCTTATTGCCGGTCGGGAAGGTTTCCAGTCCTTCATGCGTCAGCTTTAGCCTTGTCGCACTACCTTCGGCAAACAGCTCAAAGGTAACAAACGAATTACCGGGATAATCCCGGTAACGCCAGCTATATTGCAGCGTTTTACCGGGCTCCACTTTGGTTACCTTGCATAAATGCACATAGGTTTTCTCCTCACTGCCGCCATTAAAGGTAAACTCAAATCCCACTTCCGGCCTGAATTCAGTAATATCAAAATACCATTGCTTCATTTTGTCCCTGTCGGTAATCGCTTCCCAAACTTTTTGTGGCGAAGCATTAAGTGTACGCTCAATTACAAATGGTTCTGCTTTCATTTTTTCTTATTTTTAGTTGGTTTGATCTTCTCGTTCGCTGCGGCGTCCGTCGCTAAAAAATCTTCCAGCGCGTCCAGTTTCTGATTCCAGAATACGCGGTACTGCTCAACCCATTGCGCCACCTCATTAAGCTTCTGAAGTTTTGCCTCGCAGTATCTTTCCCTGCCAACTTGTTTTATAGTAATGAGTCCGCATTGGGTCAGTATTTTGATATGTTTTGATATCGCGGGCCTGCTCACATCAAACTGATCGGCAACAGCATTCAGGTTCATCGACCTGTTGGCTATCACGTTAATTATCTGCCGGCGGGTAGGGTCGGCTATCGCCTGGAATACATCTCTTCTCATTTTTTGGCTATTTGTAACCGTTCGGTTTCAAATATAGATGTAACCATTTGGTTACGCAAGTTTATTTTTAATTATTGTTATACCTGGCTTGCTTATAACGTATCTGTTGTTAATAAAAGATTAGCTACATTAGCATAGCTAATTCTTATCACACAGTCAATTGAAAAACCTTATGGAAAAGTCGTTTATTTACCTTTTTGCATGTTTGTTAATGTGCACGCTTTGGTTATCATGTGGCAAAACCCAGGTCAGCCCCGTAAAAAAGTCAAATAAAATAGGTGTTACAGATACCGCCAACCAGGGTAATGTAATCCCGAGTCCGGATATTGATTCAGCTGATATGCTGGGCACATGGAAATGGAGTGCGCAATACGACCTGGGTAACCCGCTCGGCGATGTATTAACACCTGCAAATACCGGCATACAGGAAACGCTGACGATTGACGCCAGCCACAACTGGACACAAACGCAAAATGGCATAGCTGTCAATTCAGGAAAATACCGGTTTGGTGTCATGATGCCTCCTTCGGGCTGGCCGGTGGCATTTCTAACCTTGAGCAATAAATCAGATCCCAATGCCCAAACTTATGATACACTGGATTTTACCAAAGGATTTTCAGGGTCGTTCGCAGTATCAAAAGACTCGCTAGTATTTTACGGCGTTTATGGGCAATCTAATACGGTGACGCAAAGGGTGTACACGCGTTAGAAACTGCGAATTATTATTGAAATTTGCAGGAATTACTTTCCGGCAAACCCGGGAATGTAGCCGCAACGTTATGACAGATCAAAAACAGGCAAATAACCCGCTGCACGGTAAGACTTTAGAAACAGTATTGACTGCCCTGGTAGATAAGTATGGCTGGCCCGAATTGGCTTACCGTATCCGCATTAATTGCTTTTTGACGGACCCAAGCATTTCCTCGAGTTTAAAATTCCTGCGGAAAACGCCATGGGCACGGAAAAAAGTAGAGGACCTGTACGTAGCCGCTTTTGCGAAATAAATCGCCGGCTTCACACGCCGCTTTTCTATAAAATCAATAACCTTTCGTATTTTATAGAAAAACATCTAAATTGAACTCACCAATTTTAATACTAAGTTATGGTGAACATCAATTCAAAAGGTGCGGAACAAAATACCTATGACGCTATTGTGATCGGTTCGGGCATCAGCGGCGGCTGGACTGCAAAAGAGCTATGTGATAACGGGTTAAAAACGCTTGTCCTCGAACGCGGACGAAACGTTGTACACCTGAAAGACTACCCGACCGCGCTGAAAAATCCCTGGGATTTTCCGCACCGCACTTACGAGCCGCTCTCTGTTTCAAAGGAAAACCCGATAGTGGAAAGATGTTACGCATTTAATGAGACCAGCCAGCATTTTTTTGTAAAAGATAAAGAACACCCCTATGTGCAGGAGAAGCCGTTCGACTGGATACGCGGTTACCAGGTAGGGGGCAAGTCGCTGCTTTGGGCACGGCAAACCCAGCGCTGGAGCAAATACGATTTTGAAGGACCCGGCCGCGACGGTTTCGCTGTGGACTGGCCGATACGCTATGATGATATAGCTCCGTGGTACAGTCATGTCGAAAAGTTTGCGGGCATAGCTGGCAATCACGACGGGTTGGAAACTTTGCCTGATGGTGAATTTTTACCCGCCTGGGAAATGAACGCGGTTGAAAAAGATATGACCGCACGCATTAACGGTCATTACAAAGGCAGCCGGAATGTGATCATTGGCCGGTGTGCGCACCTCACCAAACCGAACGAGATACACAAGCAGCAAGGGCGCGGCCAGTGCCAGGCGCGCAGTTTGTGCGAGCGCGGTTGCCCTTTCGGCGGATATTTTAGTTCCAATGCCTCCACTATCCCCTGGGCATTAAAGACAGGGAACCTTACTTTAAGACCTGATTCGGTTGTGCATTCTATCATTTACGATGAAAAGAAAGGCAAGGCAACAGGTGTTAGGGTAATAGACGCCCATACCAAAGAAGCCACCGAATATTACGCGAAGATCATTTTTGTGAATGGTGCCACCATGAACAGCAACCTGATCATGCTGAACTCTACCTCGTCGCGTTTCCCCAACGGCCTGGGTAACGACAGCGGCGTGCTTGGTAAATATGTGGCGTTCCATAACTATCGCGGCAATGTTTACGCCACAATGGATGGCTATCTTGATTCGTATTATTACGGTCGCCGGCCCACAGCTATTATGATGCCCAACTTCCGGAATGTTCAAAAGCAGGAGATGGATTTTCGCCGCGGCTATATGACATTTTACTCGGTGGTAAGGACCGGTTGGGGACATGAAACCGACGGACCGCAATTAGGCGCACAATTCAAAGAAAATATTGCCGAACCAGGGCAATGGGTTGTTTATACCCAAATGCAGGGCGAAACTATCCCGAAAGAAACCAACCACGTAAGCCTGAGTACGGATGAAAAAGACCAGTGGGGTATACCGCTGCTCAAAACTTCAGTTGCCTACGATGATAATGATGTGAAAAGCATGAAGGATTTTATGGCCCAGGCATCGGAAATGTTGGATATAGCAGGCTGTAAAAATATCAATACGCACGATACCAACCAGGCGCCCGGCCTTGATATTCACGAAATGGGCGGTGTACGCATGGGCAGGGACCCCAAAACATCGATCCTTAACAACTGGAACCAGGTACACAGTTGCCCGAACGTTTTCGTGACCGATGGTTCGTGCATGGTGTCTACCAGTACACAAAACCCGTCTTTAACCTTTATGGCGATTACGGCCCGCGCCGCAAACCACGCTGTGGAGGAGTTGAAGAAAGGGAATGTATAAAAAGTTATAATAGGGCACGTTGATGGTGCCATATCTTAATTATAGAGCTTTATGGGTCGCCCGGGCCATTGTTTTTGCCATTCTTCTTTTGGTTGAGCTTTTCTTTATAATTAATTCCGCCAAATCCACCTAAAATACCCCTGTTTTTAGTGTTAAAGTGCGTAAAAACCACAAGCAAATACCGTGAAAACACGCTGGTTGAATTGATTAGCTATAACTAAATTCACTTTAATTAAAATTGTTTAATTAACTGGAAAGCAGTTGATTGGAACAGGCCCGGGTTACGCCGAAAACGGGATGAAAGAGTAGGCGATAAATTTAGCAGATATGTTTGACAGTTCAGTTCTCAATGTTGTGATCGGGCTTATTTTTATATTTCTGATTTATAGCCTTTTCGCAACCGCCGTCCAGGAAGCCATTTCGAGTATACTTCAACGCAGGGGAGGCACCTTATACCGGGGTGTGGTTAGTATGCTAACGGATACACCCGCGCAAGGCAGCTTTTTTTCGCGCGTGTGGGCTTATATTACGTCGTGGTCTGTTTGGCAATGGGCCAGGGCGCTATTCAAAAAACCAGAGATCAATACCTTATATCAAATATTCTACCATCACCCCATAATTAAAAATTATGGCGAAAATGCGTTATACAATAAACCCGCTTACCTGACGTCCGAAAACTTCGCTTCGATCCTGGTCGAAACCATAAAAAACCTTGAATCGGCTAACGAGATAAAACCTGCCGATTTTAAAATGATACAGGACGCCATAGTAAAGTACAGCAATCTGCCTGCAGAGCTGCAGGAAAATTTCCCTGGCTGGACTCAGCCGGCTATCGCTTATATCGATTGCGAAACTTTTAAAATACTAAATTTTCATTTAAACGAAGCAGCCGGCGACCTGGATGTTTTTAAAGCAAGGCTTGAAAAATGGTTTGACGACAGTATGGCGCGTGTGAGCGGGTGGTATAAAAGAAACACCCAAACCTGGCTCTTCATCATTGGCTTTTTCCTGGCGATGATCCTAAATATTGACAGTATCCAAATAACCAAATACCTGTCAAGAAATAAAGAAATAGCCGCAAAACTGGCTGATATGGGCACAGCCGTTGCTGCCAATACACACTACAAGGATTCTGTAATAACTGCCGAAATATTCAAAGAAGTAAAGGCTCAAAAAGATTCGGTAAATACCTTGCTGGGCCTGGGATGGAAATATAAAAGTGATCACCCTACTGACGAAATCCTCACAGTATTAAAAGGAACATTCGCAACTTCATGGACCAATTTCTTCGGCATATTTATTTCGGCCATTGCCATTAGCCTTGGGGCTCCGTTTTGGTTTGATCTGCTGAACAAATTTGTCAATATACGGGCATCGGGAAAAACCGTTAAGTCGAGCGGCAGTACCACGAAAACCAATAAGTCAGACGATAATACCGACGGATAGTCATGGCAATCAACGTCAAGATCAGGATCGCAATTTATATCCGGCGAGGACCGGGTAAAAGCTTTGACCCGCCAATAGGCAGGATAACGCCGAGCGGCGCCATAGTCGTAATGGATGGCAAGGAAGAGGGTGAATCGTGGAAGGGGATAAATACCTGGTATTTCAAAATCAACAACAAAGGCACTAAACAGTATTATTGGGGAGGGGGGATAGAAGTATCAGACGGCGAAGAGGAAGCCGTTAATGGTGATAATGATCTTGATGCGAATGCTCAGAATGATGCGGGTAATGAAGAGGAAGCGGAAAATTTGCCGGGCCCTAATGCAGGCGTCTTGGATGAAGGAATTGATTTGCAAACTGATGCTGCCAGCTCACCCGTAACGTACAGTTGGGAAATCACCGACTACGGAATCGATAAGTTATGGGAACAGTCAAAAGGGGCGGGAGTGAAGGTGGCGGTAATTGACACTGGCTTAAATTACAACCATACCAACATCAGGAATAAAAAAAATATTGAATATTTAAACTTATCCACCGGTTCCACAAATCGCGAGGATTGTTTGGATACTAACGGCCACGGAACCCATTGCGCAGGAGTGATTTGCGCACAAGGCCCTGATGTTTACGGCATAGCACCAGACGCGGATCTGTTGGTCATCAAAGCAACCGATGACGGGGATATGCAATGCAAAGACCTGGCGAATGCTATTATTAAAGCGGTTGATTTAAGGGCCAACATAATTTCGGTAAGCTATAGCTTTCTTAACCGGGAGGCGGATATTGAATTGTTAAAAACAGCTGCACAACATGCAAGCGACAACAATGTATTGATAGTTGCCTCTACCGGGGATTCGGGGCCTGTTGTAACAAAACCAACCTTTCCGGCTTCGTATCCCTTCAGTGCCGGCGTTGGGGCCAGCGACCAAAATAAAAGCCTTTGGACCGGAACGACCATAAATCCTGACATCGATATTTTAGCGCCCGGGGTTAATGTTGTTTTGATTGGACCAGGTGATGCCGGAAAAACTGCGGACAGCGGCACCAGTTATTCAACCCCTTACGTGGCAGGCGTCGTCGCATTACTTATGGCGGCATCGGGCAAGCCGCCCATCGACATTGCTGATGAGTTGAAACAAAGTGCGGATAGCCGGGATGGCATACGCGATCAGTTACAGCAACTTTATACCGAACCGGACCTGATAGTGCCCATTGGCGTCATCAAACCATAATTCAGAAAAAACTAATCCATCAACCTCATGAAAAAATATTTAGTAATCACGGCTTTTTTGACATTGGCTTTTAATTGTCTATATGCCCAAAGCGCATATTACGATGCTCTTAAACTACGAAGCCTGATCGTAACGGATAACAAAGGCAGGCACTTTAATACGAAACCAGACTCATTGTTGAAGGCCGGCAATATTTTATTCAACTATATGAAACTGGATAAAAAGATTGATTCAATCAATTGGCATGTTATCCATGACGAATTTACATCGGATCCGAATTTTAATCCTTTTCTGACACCTTTGATTCCTAATAGTCCCAATAGTGGTAATGAGCCTAAATCTTCCGGCACAAGTTTATCGCTTCAAAGCATCGGTAATCTTGATGTTACCAACTTTGCTGACGGCCTGGCGAAATTCCTGGTTAAACGGACAAAGCAGGAACTGGCCACCGCTTTTTTCGAACGGTTTAAAGACAAGCTCGACAGCATAAAACAGCTTAGGATACTCTTTCCTACAACTTACAGGGCGTTGAGCGCAATTGACCAGGAAATTTATAATTACGCAGCCTATGTCGACTTGTTGAGGGAGTCGTTTCAGAAAGATCTCGCCATGATCCTGCCTAACTTTGCCCTTCTTGTTCAGGATCCGAGTATGCAGCCGGTGTTTAAAGCGCTGCCATACCTGAAAACCATTATGTTAGATGGTTTATTTCTTATAAACGAATTTAACGAAGGGAAGCACCCGGGCGAAGCATTTCATGATTATATCGCTGAAAGGGCCGACACTACGCTCAA
>Ga0310811_10002715_pt1 | contig 22126 bp, 61 predicted proteins | sample YCmetagenome_FD_207642 | JGI IMG/M metagenome (GOLD analysis project Ga0310811, IMG submission 207642) | Soil microbial communities from experimental microcosm in Duke University, North Carolina, United States - YC | ecosystem: Engineered > Artificial ecosystem > Soil microcosm > Unclassified ...
CGATCAATACCGCACTCGGCTCGGCTGCGACCGCGTCGGAATATCTCGTCACCAGTGGCGAGACGTATCCCGACTTCACTTCGCGCACCCAGTTAATGGCCAATCGGTCTTCCTCGGTCGGCATCCCCCGCTGGTCGGCAGTGAAGCGCATGGGCACCCGTGGTGTGCAAATCATGGAGACGACCGATGCCGCCACCCTGTTCTATGGCGTGGCGCTGGAGCCGATGGCGCCCGGTGCAATGGGACGCATCCTTACCTCTGGGCGATTGCTCACCACCTCTAGCAGCACCATCACTGGCATTGCCGCAACCGAAGGCTCCCAGATGGCGGGCTTGAACAGCAATATGTCCGCCGGGTCTACCGTCTACCACTCCGACACCGTGAATGGCGAGTTCTCCACCACGGGAACGCGAGTCGCCGCCACTGTCGACTTCGCCAAGTGGGCCACCTTCAAGGGAAATAGCTAAATGTCAGGCATCCAATTCACCGTTCCCACTACTTTCACCGATGAGGATTTGCCAATCCTCCTACCGAGTGCTGGTATTGCTGGTTACAATTATCGCTTTGCAGCTCCTAGCCTCATCCCCAAGCTGGGACTCGCCAACGATGACCCAGTTACCACTTGGCCCTCCTATGGTTCAGTGGATTACCCTCTTACCGTCCCCTCCGGTGCCGCTAGCCCCACCTTTAAAACCAACTCGGGCAACCCCTATGTTGAGTTTGATGGGACCGATGACGGTATGGCCGTGGCGGCCTATGGGAGCGGCACCGTTAACACGGTCGTTATGGTCATGCGCAAAGCCGGTACGGGCGGCACCGTGCCCGTATTCTCGGGTGGCGGTTGGAACACGTCTGTTTCTTCTAATTTCGGCATGAACCTCGCAGGCAACACTGGCGGCATCCCTGTGGTGGCCATGACCAATGACACATGGCACGTCGCCGCCGCGGTTTTCAATAACAACAGCTCCTTCCTGGTGGTCGACGGCACCAAGTCGGTGCAGACCCCGGCCAGCGTGAGCCAGACGACCACTATATTCCGTGTCGGCAGGGATGGCGCATTCTTCGCCCATTTCGATTTGGTGGAATTGATTGCTTATCCCACCGCGTTGTCGGAGGGCAATATCGCTACCATCCGTGCGGCCCTGCAGGATGCCTATCCGGACTTGCTCTAGGCGATTCGCACTGCGCGGAATTCCCGACCATCAGATACGGCCTAAGTCTGCCGCGAATCCCCGAGAGTGCTTGAAACTATAAATGGCCCTTTATAAAACCCTTGAGCCTGTGACCTATGTCGATGAGGATATCGTCAAGTACATCGGCAAGGCTGGCGTAACCATTGAATTGGACGACCAGCAGGCGCACGATCTGTCAGGGAAGATCTCCTACGCTGGCAGCCTTGACGAACTCCCAGAAGCGCGCCTTCTCTATTACGATGCGGGTGCCAACTTCCCGACCACGGGCGACGCTGGGACGATCTATCTCGATCAGAGTAACGGCAAGTTTTACCGGTATGACACGGACCTAGGTTACGTCCTCGTGGCGGGGTCGCCGGCCGCTGGCGACATCTCTGGTGTCTCCGACCTCGGGGCGGCGCTGATCGCTGCTACGGACTCTGCGGCAGTGTTGACACTCCTTGATTCTGTGTCGACAGCTTTCGGCGTCGGCACCATCGAGCTTGGTCACACCTCAGACACGACGATCAGTCGCGTATCGGCGGGCCAAATAGCGGTCGAGGGCGTCAATGTGCTCTTGAGCGGGGGCGCCCTAGGGACGCCCGTATCCGGCACCTTGACCAACTGCACCGGGCTCCCGATTGCCGGTTTGACAGGCTCAACCTCCACCGCATTGGGTGTAGGCAGTATTGAACTGGGCCATGCCAGTGATACCACCATTAGTCGCGTCTCGGCTGGTGTGATCGCCGTCGAGGGCACTACGGTTCTATTGTCTGGCGCCGCCCTCGGCACGCCCGCATCCGGCACCCTGACTAATTGCACCGGACTCCCAATTGCTGGCCTCGCAGCGTCAACGAGTACCGCGCTTGGCGTCGGCTCAATCGAGCTTGGCCACGCGTCTGATACCACGATTGCTCGCAGTGGCGCGGGTGCCATCACTGTTGAGGGTGTGCAGGTATTGCTGGCTGGCGCGGCGTTAGGCACGCCCGCGAGCGGCACCTTGACGAACTGTACTGGCCTGCCAATCTCGGGCCTGACCGCTTCTACGGCAACAGCTTTGGGCGTCGGGTCGATCGAGTTGGGGCATGCGTCCGACACCACGATCAGTCGTGTGTCTGCCGGTGTGATTGCGGTTGAGGGCACCACGGTTCTGCTGTCTGGTGCGGCTCTTGGTACGCCCGTATCCGGCACTTTGACCAACTGCACGGGGTTGCCGATTGGGGGTCTTGAATCGGCCGCCCTAGATACGGCGGCCACTGCGAGCACGTTGGCCAAGCGAGATAGTAGTGCCAACCTGTCGGCGGATAACTTTATCCCCACCAAGGCATCGACAGTAACAGCCGCTGGCACGACAACTCTCACGATTGATTCGGCCCAGGTTCAGGAGTTCACTGGGACGACGACCCAGACGGTGCTCCTGCCCTCAACCGGCGTCACCGCTGGTATGTCATACACTGTCCTGAACAACAGCACCAACACTGTCACCGTTCAATCGTCCAATGGCAGCACGGTTTTGGCGTTGTTCACCACACGGCAGGCTGTTTACACCGCTAGGGTCGATACCCCCACGACGCAGACTGACTGGATTCCGAACATCATATGGGGGACGACAGGTTCGTTCTACCAAACGAATGTCATTCGAGACGCCAACGGAAATGCGTTCGCTGACCTTTTCGTTTCATCGCAGACCTCCACGGCAACAGCCGCTGGCACAACCACGCTGCTCATCTCTGATAACGCAGTGCAAGTGTTCACCGGTTCAACTACCCAAACGGTTAAGCTCCCGACATCTCAGGTAGCCCCAGGTATGACATGGACGATTATCAATAATTCCAGCGGGGCAGTGACAGTCCAGTCCTCCGGTGCTAACACTATTGCAACAGTGGCCGCCAATACATTGCAGCTATTTATTGCGCTGGTGGCCACACCTACCACGGCTGCGCACTGGCGCGCAATTTAGAAGTGTCGATTGAAGGGGAAATATGAGCGAGAAGCGACTGCGTGTCGTACATGTCATCGTTAAGCCCGTCCTTGTATGGGACAACGGCGAGGAGTTGACCGCAGGGCCGGAAGTAGAAGCTAGTGCGCTTCCGCTTTCAGCTCTGGCGCAATACGCAGAGAAGTTGCCGGCCGACCTAGAGGTCACTGAGCAGCACCTCCTCAAACAAGAGTTCGTCAACAAGAATGTCGAATCTATCTAACGGGTGGCTCGAGCGGCAGTTAAAGCAGCGGTTCAAGCAGCGTTGTCGCCAACAGCGACTTCGCTGCGCCTACTGCCGTCAGCCAATCGATTACGACGCACCGCGGAATGCCGCGAAGTCATTTGAGGCCGCGCACAAGCTCCCCGTGAAGACTCATCCCCACCTTGGATACGATGAGAGCAACCTCATGCCATCGCACTCCAAATGCAACCGCGCCGAGGGCGCTAAGCCATTTGAGGAGAGCCAGCAGTGGACTGTGGCGGACTGGGGCTAGGCCGATAATTAGGCCCTATGTCAACCTGTGATCGTCGGGAAGTTGTCGGTAGTACTGCTGCGCGGTCTCGACGCCGTAGAGCTTCTCGCCGCAGTGCGGACACGGCAGCCCCTCGGCGTAGGCCCGGAACACCGCCGACGTGTACGTGTCGCACGCTGGGCAGGTCAGCTTGTAGGTCATGTCATCCATTCATATGTCAGCTAGTCACCAGCGGTGAACTGCCGGCTTACCTTGGGCAAGAGCCCACATGTCCCGCACCGCCGCCGCAATCATGTGCGGGTTGATGATCCCGCCGTCCATCACGTTCCACAGAGGCTTGCCGCAGCCGCAGGGGCAGATGCGCCGGTCAAGTGCCATAGTCGCCATCCTTCCACCGATAATGTTGCGTTCTGTCGCGCCATCAGAACAGATCCTTCCGCACGCGCTTTAGCCCCTCTGAGAGGTTGAACAGCGCAGTGCCGGCGTTGCCGATCTCTATCGGCGCATTGGCGTAGAGCTCCAGCCGGTTCGCGGCCCCGCGAACGCGCGAGGTCTTGTTGAGATATTTGTAGGCTCGGTCCACGCCATCGTCGGCGTACTCGATGAGTTGATCCAGATAGTCCTTGAGCCCGTTTGGGGGAGTGAGCCGCTGAGGCTCCTCACGCGGGGTGTTGACTGCGCGCTCCACTTCGATCTCGCTATCCGAGACGTAGGCCGCCTGCATTCTAATCGCCTTCCGGGCACCGATCGGTTTGAACAATCCGTCACCCATGCCCAGCAGTTGCTCCGCGCCCGACTCGTCGAGTACCACTCGGCTGTCGATGGCCGACGAAGTAGCGAACGCGAGCCTGGATGGCACATTGGCTTTGATGAGGCCGGTCACCACATCTACTGATGGCCTCTGGGTCGCCAGTACGAGGTGGATACCCGCGGCTCGGGCCTTCTGCGCCAGGCGCACGATGAGGGATTCAACTTCCTTGCCCGCAGCCATCATCAGATCCGCTAGCTCGTCCACGACGCAGACGATGTAGGGATACCCCAACCCGTCGATGTGGCGCGCTCGCGCGCCCCGCATGACCCGGTAGCGCTCCTCCATCTCCTCCACGAGCCATCTCAGTGACTCGATCGCGTCTTCCACCTCGGTCACCACTGGCCGCAGTAGGTGAGCGACCCCGTCATAGGGAGTTAGCTCCACCATCTTGGGATCGATCAGCAGTAACCGCACATCCTTCGGATCGGTGCGCTTCAATAGCGACACCAGCGCCGAATTGATGAAGCTGGACTTGCCCGAGCCCGTAGTGCCGGCGACCAGAAGGTGCGGCATCTCGCCCAGATTGAGGGACATGAGTTCCCCATCGACGGTTTTGCCCAATGCGACCGTCAGCGGATGCGCGTTATCTTCTGTCGCGGCCAGAACGTCGTCCAGGGTCACCACGTCCCGTTTGGCGTTGGGGAGCTCGATCCCCACCGCCGACTTGCCCGGTATCGGCGCAAGGATGCGAACACTCTCCGTAGCCACCGCATAGGCGATGTCCTTGTGCAGGCCGGCAAACTTGTTGACCTTCACCCCACTGCCGAGCTCGATCTCATAGCGGGTGACGCTTGGCCCGCGGGTAGCACTCACTACTTTCGCATCGAGCCTGAACTGATCGAACACCGACGAGATGGCATCGACGTAGTCTTGTTCCTCGGGTGTCCAGTTCATTCCCACTCACCTCGCCTCGCCTGCCGGTAAGAATCCCATCCGTATTGCACGTCCAGCCACCACACGCGTAGCCATTCCCTGACGCCCCGCTTGGGTGGCGGTTGGTTCTTGAGGGACTCCTGGTACGCCCAGCCGAGGATGCAGTGATTTGTCATGCAGCATCCCTTGCCTCGGCCCCAATCGCCATCAGTTGCTTCCGCGTGATTCCCGGTAGGGTCACGCTGGCTTCGATCATGGCAATCAGCGCTTTTGCGGCCACCTCGTAGTCCAGCCAGCGGCCATAGAACAGCGTGTCGTACTTGTCCTCCCCGCCGTATGGCCCCCATTCCTTCACCTCGTCACTCGGACAGCCTTCGATGCAAATCTGATCGCTGTTGCGGTGCTCGTAGAAGCAGAACGTCCAGCCCCCAGCCGTCCTCACGGTGAGGCCATGCTCCCGACAGTTGTCGAACACCCCCCAACTGACGAGCTCGCCCATCTCTTTGGCGACTCGGCTTCCAACTCCTTGGGCGATGCCGAATTGTCCCAGACCTTCTCCGAGGTAGTCCTCACTGAGGAAGTACTCGCGCGTCTTTTCCTCATCCTTGATGAAGTCGTATGAGAGATACTGCTCGTACTGCTGTTCGATGTGCGCCTCAATGGCGTCGGCGAACCTCACTCGTCCTCCTCATGCTCGGTGCACTCATCGGGCAGGATCGGCCCGTCATAGCGCCAGAGGGTTTCCTTCTCGCACGTGGGGTACCATTGCACTCCGTAATCAGCCACGGCCGGCCACCTCCCTCGATGTGAACAATAGTACTTCCACCATTAGCCGATTGAGGTTGTTGTCATCGGTCCAATGGTCGAGCAATGTCTCTAGGGCATTCGCCGCGCCGCCATAGGCGGCCAACCTGTTCGTCATATGTCCCTCAGCACCACGTCAAGGCAGTTTGCCCCGATCGGCTCAACCGCAATGGCTCGCCCAGCGTTGATGTGCAGTTTCCCGTACCGGAACCCCACCGTTATCTCGTCAAAGCTGCCATCGCCGCCTGGGCGCATCATAAACACGACGCGTGCGAAGTCGGGATGGGGAATGTAGACCTTGTTCTCCCAATCGCCGTACCAGATGGTCGTCGGCTCCACAGTTTCCACGTGAGCGGCTAGCCGGCGCTCAGCCTCGTCGGCACGCCAGCGCTCGTTTTTGAGCGCATCCTGCGCCCACTTGGGGAGTTTCGCCTCCCTAGGATCGGTCATCGCGTGCCTCCGTTCCTTGCAGGAATGCCGTTACGCATCCCTTGGCGAATTCCATCGCGTCATCCAGACTCGTCATGTCCGCTTTCCGGCCAATCTCGCCACCGGGGAAGTTGTACTTGTCAATGACGGTCACCTCATAGAACGCGTGCCTCGTCACCGGATCACCGGACACCGAGATGATTACGTCAAATAGCTCGTCTGGCAGCATTATTGCGCCACTCCCAACATCGGTAGTTGTTGTTCCCGTACAGCTTTCAGGTTGTCGATCTTCAACTGCTCACGCTCGACCACTCGGTCAAGCTCCACTTTCAGCGCTTCGTGCTCCACGATCCGCATCGCTTGTATTCGCTCAAGCGTGGCGATCACTCGGTCGATCATGCCGCCCTCATCAACGGGGGATGGCCGCCGGCCACCTCGGGACACAGGTCGATGATCGCGAGCGTCACCTCGGCCCTGGCCGTGTCCAGTTCGATGCCATCCTCGCCATTGCCCACCGCTGAGCGGTAGTGAAGGAACGCGGCGATGGTTTCGGGTTCCTCGCCATTGGCCAGTTCCCGACAGATGGCAAATCCAAGCTCAACGAGATCCGAATCCGTGATGCCCTCAATCCCAAGGTCGTAGACGTCCCCCACAAAGGTGGAAGGATCGGCTCCCGCGGGCGCTGCGAGGGCGATACTGCCGGCGACTATCGCTGACACGATTTTGATCATCACATCACCACCTGAATAGATCGAGCTCTAGAGTCTCGGGATCGTTGTTCGCGAGGTGTACCTCGTCCTCATGCTCGAATTTGGATTCGTCCGTTACCGTCATGCTGACGCGCTCAAAATAGTCGCCCAGCATAGGGTTGACGAGATCGGCCACGGCGTTGTCAAGGTCGTAGTCATTGGGGTCGAAGTCGTTCGGTACCTCCACGTACGCCGTGTAGGCCGACACCTCGTTCCAGTCCAGCCTGATCACCTTCGTCTTCATCGCCACGCCTCCTGTGGATTGAATGCGGTCGTGTGGTCAAACCCGCCCGTCATCTTCCGGTCGTGCTCCATCCCCTCGGAGCAGGTCGCCATGAGAACGGTCCCGGTGTGGTGTTCGTACTGCGGAGTGGATAACCGCGGGGGAGTGTTGCGCGGGACAAAGCAGCGATGCCCGCAGAATTGGCAGTACGGCCCCATTAGTCGCTCCGCACCTCAGCGTCCTCAAACTGCTCCACGTAGCATGTGTAATCCGGCCCGCACCCGCTAATGAAGCGGAGTCCACAGGATCTCGCTCTCGCCCTCCCCGTAGCCCAAGCCAACCATCCGCTCCCGATCCTCGAGGGAGTTGATGAGATAGATCTTGTGGCACCCGTCCCACGCGAATTCGGCGGCGGTGACGGGCTCCCCGTTGATGTAGACGGTCATTTCTTCCCCCCGATGCTCGCTTGCAACTTCGCAAGCAGGTCATCCACTTCCTCGGTACTGACGTCCTCGGCCTCGGCCTTCGCTGGCCTCTCGCCGTTCGCCACAGCTTCGATCAGTTCCCGCAATTCCTCTTGGTAAGTGTCGCGATACCGATCAGGGTTGAACTCGTTGGCCATCGCCTTTACCAGCGTCTCGGCCAATTCCAGTTCGGCCTCTTTGACCTCAACGTCATCGACTTCGATCAACCCGGGGTCGCGTAGCTCATCCGGCCACCGCAGCGTCTGCGCCACCAGCACGTTCTGCTTACCCGTCACCCTCAGCGCCGCTAGGCGCGTCTTACCCCGCATGGCGAACTGCACCAGCGCCACCTGATCAGTGTTGGCCAGTGTGGTCGTCAGGAGCCTGTACGCCTTGTGTGCGCCCGCCTCGGGGCCGAGGAAATACGGCTTGTCGAACATCATCACGTCAATGTCACTGGCCGGCACAAATTCCAACACCTCAATGACGTGCCTGGTTTCCGCCTTCAAACTTCTGAGGTCATCCTCGGTGATGATGACGGTTTCCTTGTTGTGCTCGTAGCCCTTGGCGATCTCGCCAGCGCCAACCACCGCGCCACAGTCGCCGCAGGTTTTAGGCAGGCGGACACGCCCGCCACAGCCCGCGTGAATCATGTGTGCCGTCAGGTCGTGTTCCTCGGTCGCTCCGTAGAGCTTGACGGGAACGTTCACCAGGCCGAAGGACACAGACCCTTTCCAGATTGACCTCATCACATCTCCCCGCGTAGTTCGGCGTTGTAGTGCGCCAGTCCATGAAGGTCAAGGGAGTCGTAATCGAGCCCCAACGCGTCGCAGAGATGCCGCAGATCGCCCAACAGGTCGCTGATAGATGTCCCCAGGTCGCCGGCGTCACCTACGCGACGAACGAACGCCACAACCGCCAACGCTGCGAATGACGCGCGAGCGGAGTTGTCCTGTACGTCGCTCTTGTACCTGAGATGCATCTCGGGCAAATGGGCGAGATCTTTGATTGTCTCGACCTTGCCCAAGTCGGCTGGGAAGATTGGCATTGCGCCTCCTAGATTTACTGGTAAGCCTGATTCAGTTGTATTGCCATCAGACTAACCCGGTGGCGCGTAGGTGTCTATACCTAATTAAACTTTTCGACCCGTACCACGTCATTGACCGAGGGCCACCAAAGCTCCCCGTTGTTCTCCACGGCATTCATTGCGATTTGTTGAGCAGCTTCCGCCGTCCCTGCGGTAACCGTCTGCACAACTTCAAGCACGACATACCATTCCTGCGGTTCGTCCCCTGGAACGGCTAGATCGCATTCATCGTCAGGCCCGCGACGTACGAGAATCAAGCCGGCGATCTCCTGCCAGCGCTCTGTCTCATCCTCGTTGGCCCAGCGGTAGCCCGCGGGTAGCTCGTCAACAATCGGCCTGTAGAGCGGATCGTTCATTCCGTCGTCCTTTCGATGTGATTTGGATGGGTCGTGTTAAAGCAGTCATCGCACACGTCGTGGACTACCTCGCCCTGTGATAATTGCCAGCCCACGTCATCACTTCGGGCTGGGTGCCCACATTCGTAAGTTGCGCCGCCTTCCGTTATGTCCGTCAGAACCAGCATGGCTAGTTCCTGTGCACGCACAAGGTCACGCCTAGCCTTTTCGCTGAGCTCGGGCTCGTCAACGAGCACGATTGCGATTCTTTCGACCAGTTCGTTAGCCTCATCTTCCGAGAGCCAAACCTTGCTGTAGTCGTAGCTTTTACCCATCGGTCCGCTCCGTCTTGTACTTCTGATACAGCGCCCCCACAACGAACGCGTTAAGAAACACTGCCTGTAGCCTCATCCGATCCGACTCGTGTGTCCGCGCCATGAGCGGATTGAGCTTCTGCTGGGCCATGATCGCCCGCTGGCCGGCCACGTACATCAGCGACTCCATATCGACGAACGGCTCTATCAGCCGCTCTAGGGCGACTCTGTCGTCTGCGGCGGAATCCAGATCTTGCAACGCCTCGGCCATGAGCCAGAAGTCGGGGTGATCGGGCCGGTTGGGGAAGTCAGTCATTAAAAAACTCTCCATCGTTTCCGAGGGCCAATAGTTCCTCCCGCACGGACTCGGCGGGTAGATCAACGTGAACGCGTTCCGTCTCGCCGCCAATCGCGTTCCCGTACTCCATCTCGCCTAGCACGTCGACCAGGTCGCCCAGCGGCTCAGTATGTAGCACGGTGATTGTGACAACTGTTTTATGAACCTTCACAGTGACCACCTTTCGTACGTCTCTCGCATCTCGTCATAGATCTCAGCGAGCACGGGCTTTAGATGCTCTGGCGCGTCGGCAACCGCCTCGGCCGCCTCGGCGTCGAATTCGTCCATCTCGTAACCCGCTCCGGGATCAAAACTCCAATAGTGATAGTCCTGAACAGGCTTGCCGTCCACGTAGACGGTTAGGGAGCACTCACTGTCCGGGTCACGTTGGTGGATTATGTCGATTCGCACGGCAACACTTTCTCGTTATGAGTGAATACCGCGCTACCTACCGGAACGCGCGTCACGTTAATGTCGAAGTATTCGATGCATTTCGCAACGCTATCCGTGTGGTAGTCGATAGCGTCTTCATGCTTTAGGTACTTGTAAGCCAGCTCGCCAGCGCGCCTGATTGCCTCGACCTCAGTTTCCGCTACGGCGGTAATCTCCCAATACGTGTTGACAACGGCAACGTACACGTCTGTCATGACTCGCCCACGTGGTAGATATGCACGTCTTCGCGTGGCGCGTAGAAGGGGTTATTCTCCCGATACGCTTGGTAGGCGTCATCCTCAGACTTTGCGCGGTAGGTGTAGGTGTGTTCCTCGTCGCCTACCTCAACCGCCCACATACTTTCAGGCGGCGGCCATGTGACGCTCCCATCCGGCGTCCAGATCAATTCCGAATCGGCAAACTCGTAGACATAGGCCACTACCGCCATATTGCGTTTTCGCGCTTGCTCGTAAGCGGTGATGTAATCATCGTAGGCATAGTCTCCGTCATTGCCGTCATGGTCACTAAGCACGTACTTGCGTAGCTCGCTCATTACAGATCCCTTACGTCGGTGCAATCGAGCAATGCCCAATACCCAGAACCGTCTTCGTCATTAAACTCGTCATTAAACGGGTGCGGTACGCCATGCTCATTAACCAGCTTTCGCACGACCGGCAGGAACGGCTCTAACACGTACTCAATCGTCTCGGATGACCATTCCGGATCGCTACCCGCGTTGATAATGGCTCGCGCCACAATCCGCCGTGCCTGGTCCGCGGGAATGAGCGCTACGAGTTCGTTGAACGTCTTTGGCCTACTCATGGCTATCACCGCAAATGAGATTCCCCATTGTCCTACAATCCCAGCACGGCTCGTCCTCTTGGCACGCACTCGCGACAACTCGATCAACCCGATGGGGAGTCGCCGGCGACGATACGAGCAGGCCTAGCGCCAAGCTCAATCCCGCCGCAATGACGGTAAGGGCTAGGTTCATGGTGCCACCTTGCTTGCGTAGTGACGCTCAATTAGTGCTGCGATCTCGTGGTCATCGCATTGGTCAATGAGTGACCAGCGTCGGGCAATCTCGTCACTGTCGTCAACGCATACCCAAACACTCTTGGTGTAGTTGTACGGTTGCAAGTCGCCGATGATGAGGCCGCCGTATTCGACAATCCCTAGGCCGAATGCAATACCGTCTAGCTCGTCGCCGTACGTCCGCGATTCCTCTAGCGTGATTGACACATCGAATACCGGTTCGTCGTCGTCGGGGAGATGTACCGTAAGCCATGCCGAATACTGCTCATCGGTCATGTCATAGGCCGGTCGCGGATCATAGCCATGTCGGCCTAGGATCTCGCCCAATTGGTCTAGGCGTGCCAGCATGAGCGGCATGTAGTGGGAACCTAGCTCGTCCACCTTGGCCGAAAACTGTTCCTCATTCACGGCATGTTCTCCGGGTCATCGCTGTAAAACTCGGCGTAGTTGATCGGTTGGCCCGTCATGGAGACAACTTGCTCCGCAGCGTCAACCTCGTTGGATGCGAGTACGTAGACCTCCTCTTGGCCGGTGTCGACCACGTAAACGTCCATTAGATGAGTCCTACAAAGCCCGCGCCGACTAGGCCGGCAACCTCTATCCGCTTCGCAGCGTCATACTCAATAGCGTCTTTAGCTTCGGTTATGGCGTCCTCGTCGGTATAGAAACCCCAGCACGAGCCATCGTCCAAAATGTCACCGGACGGGTCTACTACCACGTATCCGCAGACTTCCCCCGCCGCCCATGTGCGGTAATCCCTCATGGTTGCCTTGGCGGCGCCGACAGGATCGGGGAGTGCTGGATAGCTCTTGCCATCGCTCGCCATGTACGTCTCGGCGGTATTCACGAGGACATACCAACGGTAGAAGTCAGATCGTGAAGATGAATCGCTACCGGCAACCAAGACCCACGGGGAGCCGGCGATAGCCCGCCATTTGGCAAACCGTCCCGTAACCTCGTCCTGGTCATGCCCGTCACGTACCCACGTCCGGAGAGCGTTCGCCGCATCGCTGTCGGCATCCTGTAGGGTGTCCGTTTCGATGTAGCGCGAATCGCCGTAGTTCACCCAAAACGCCATTCCGGGATGATCCCAATCGGTCAACGGGTTCGATGCATCCTCGTCATAGTGCAGATTGATCGTGTATTCACCCGCGGGTGTTTCGACCGTCTCGGTTCGGTAAGGTTCCATTAGTTTTCCCCTTTGTGGTAGTTCCAGCCGTCAGTGAAGTCTGAACGAATACGGCTCGCGATTGTCCGCGCGTATTTGTCTATCGTGATGGCGTCCGCACCGTGAGAGATGAGCGCCGCCCGTACGTCGCGCGTGGTGATGTTCTTGCGCCCTCCCCACGGGTTAACGCGTGCGAATTGAAAGGCAAGATTGCTCGCGACTCGCGCAATCCCATCCTCACGTTTGTACGGATCGCCCATTGCGAAGCTATCGCTGAGATTCGCAACCGCTCGCGATACGTCTTTAACCGTTGGCTGTACGTTCATGCCCACCTCAGTCCATAGGTCGCAATGTCCCGCATGATGGCATCTCGATAGCGTGGGTTTTCCCGCTCGGCGTATTCCATCTCAGCGTGGTAGTGCTGACGGGGGATAGCGCGCCCAAGCTCTAGGTAGATCCGCAGCCAACCGGCATAGTTCGGCGGCTCGGTATCGCTCATTGCCTCTAGAGCACACGCGCCGCAGTTGTCCACATCTTTACGATGCGGGTAGTCATAGTGCTGCCAGCAGTTACGCGCGCTAGAGCGCAGCGAGCTAGCTTCGTCGGCCGGCCACGGGCTCGAGGTCACGCCGGCGATGGAGATTATGCTCTCCCGCTCGCATTCGGCGCACTGCTGGCCGTTAAGGTCCCGGTCGATATTGTCGGGAATTTCCGTACCGCACTCGTTACATTGTGTTGTGCTCATCTGGACCTCGTTTCTCGCTTGCGTTGACCCTAGCAGGTTGGCGTGTAGGTATCAATACCTAATCTTAGATAGTTGATCCTCGTCATACTCGGCCACGCTCCCATCGGAGAACCGCACCGTTACAACCTTGGTAAACGAGCTAGGGCGGTTCGGCCATTGTCTCCACCGCACACCGATAACGGTTGCCGGATCATGTAGCCCGTTAGGCGTCACCTGATCGCCGGCGATCATTCGGAATCCTTGCGGTTGGCGTTGATGGCATTTATGACTGCTTCGACAACGCCAAAATGACGTTTGCCTCTGTCGATAGCCTTTTGCGCCGCCTCTGCGGCAGCAGAACGTTCGGCGGGAGTTAGATAGACCTTAGCGCTCATTCGTCGCTCACAATCGTAAAACTCAGTTCCTGCCCGTTGACTCGCACGATAAGCTCGGCGGTCCCTCCCGCGGCAGCAATGTACGAGGCGAGGCGGGATAGTAACCAGTCTTTTCTAGCTTCCATCTGTGCAGCGGACACCCGCCCGGATTTACTTGCTAGGCCGAGGTTTTCGGCCATCTCTCGTTGTGTGAGGTTGGCCGCTAGCCGGATGGCCCCTAGATCTATCACGTCGAATGCCCTTCCAATGCGTAGGTTTGCATTCCAAGTATCGCAGAACACCCGTGCGTAGTCGGGGATTTGTGCCGTCACGCTCGTTGATCCCCTTGCCAATGAGTCGGTACCCTGTCCGATGTTGTTTCATCGACAATTGCGACATGGGCAACCTGAGAGTCATAGGCCCGTTCGGGATAGATCGGCGCATCTTCCAGCGCACGTATCAGATTGTTGCCGTACGAGTAGACGGCTGTCCCATCTTCGTATTCGATACGCCAGCGCAACATGCGGTTAGATGCGCCAATCCATGCGATGTGGTAGGCATCTCGCCAAAGCTGGGCTTCCTCGTGGTCCATAGTTTTCCCTCTCGGTAGTGTCCGCACCACCGCCCGCCTAGTCACCTAGGGCGAGCGATAGAGCCGGCGCTAGTCGATTTGTCCCGTGGCCGTGTAGGCAACGGGTGTGTACGTCGCGACCCCGCCCTGGTCCTGTCCCGTAGCATCGCGCAATGCGTCCTGCTCGGCCATCACGTGTTTGGTGATCAGGTTGTCGTCCATGTCCATAGTGTGTTCACCTCCTATGTATGCTTGCGACCATACTAACGCTAGCGTTAGCGCTGGTCTAGGGTTTTATGCGGCTCGTCTGCCCGTACCCTGTCCCTGTACCGGAACAGTGTTGCGTGCCACGAGATGCCACTGCTTGCCCAACGGTCGCCGCGCGTGGTCCCGCTCTCGCCTCTCCCCGATCACGGCGGGCTCGTGATACATCACTCCGCGGGCGTACTGCCTGCCATCAGGGAGCGTGGCAACCTCGGTCGCTGTGTGCGCCGTGCCATAGAGAGCGCCGCCGCTCACCCGTCGGACAGCCGCCCATCGCGGGTTAGGCCTGCTCGGTCGCCAGCGCCAATGATTGCCCGTCGGGCCATTCGGCCACAATTCCGGGTATTTAGCGCACACTCGACGCTCTAGCTCTAGCTCCCACTCTCGCCAACCGGTATCCCAACTATTGCGCGGTTTGTCGGGCATGGTTTTACGTACCGTGTCGATAGCGCGAATCTTGGCGAGATCATTTAACGCGTAGTCGTGCCATTGCAGCGTTACTTGCCGCTTCTGCATGGTCGCGCCCATTGCCTTTAGTTGGCGGGTAGTGACGTTCATCGGGATAGCGAACATGTCGCCCTGTCGAACAACTTGCCGGCCACACTCGCGAGCGGTTTTCACGCTCTCCGGTGCCAGCGCTTCTATTGCCTCATCATAGCTCCCGACTTCATAGGGGAGTTGCGACAGGAAATAGAGCGGTACCCGTTCCTGCTTGTCAAACGATGAGATGAACGGCAACCGTTCCGTATGCGTACCGTCAACTGTCCATACCCGCTTTAGGGCGGTAAAGACAGAGTCACCTAGCCAATGGCGCGCGTTATGCCAGTGGTATAGCCCGTCAATAAAGCGAACCTCTTGCAAGCTGCCATCGCGGTTTACGTACCCGACAACATTCTCGGCCCGCTCGTACGAGTAGTTCTCCCCGTAGCTAGCGAATCGCGACACCTTCGGGATCATATCCGACGGGGGGGTCATGCTGGTCTGTAGCGTGAACTGCCAGCGCTCGCCGTGCACGTCTAGCGGTTGGATGGTTTTGTAGTCCAAGCCTGCCGCTTCCAATGCCGTTCGCGGGACGATCACCACGACCGCCCGGGGCGCGTGTCTGTGGATAGACGCGCGTAGCTCGCGCTGGTGTCTCCCCGTGGATACTGAGAACCTATCCCCATTGAACCAAACGAGATTGGGCGCAATGATGTACGCCATGGGGAAGTGTTCGCCGTACGAATAGATGGTTTTCCCGCGATAGAACACACTGCAAGACTTCCACACCTTACGGGCGGAATCGTCGCCGCCCGATTCAATCGTTTTGGCCCATGCGTTAGTGAATTTGTCGATAGTCATAGCTCACCCGCCTGTCGCTTCGCTTCTGTGGTTAGTTCATCCGCTTTAGAGGGCGAAACACCCTCGGCCACGAGTAGGTTTGTGTAGTCGGCCCATGTGCCAGCAATGTTGAATTTGCCTAACATCTCCGGTGAATCGTCCACATGCCAGAAACCGCCGTAAGCACTGTCTACGGTGCGGTAGCACGACCGACAACAAACACCCGTCTCCGTCTCGGAACCTTTACCGCTCGCTGCACAGCATGTTGTGAGCGGATAGAGCGTTAGCCGTCCGTCTCTGTCGCCACGGTAATACCCGATGGCTACCGGTGCCTCGGCCATGATTACGTCACTCATGCGACACCCGCCCATGCAATTAGGCGTATGCCCATGTCGTGAGTGTGCTCGGCGGGAACCTCTAACGCTGGCCCGCTACCCACGCGCAACTCGGGGCAACCGTCCACCACGTCAACCGTAAGCGTTCCCTCTACACCCTTAAACGTGTCGTGCGCCGAGAGCATGAAAGCCCAAAGGTCACCCGTCCATGCAATCAATCGCATTCCGAGGTGGCGTGCTTGCGAGCGGGTAAATTCCACACGCGCGGTTTGGCGGTTGCCCTCCTCACTCCATGATTGCGCGAGTGATGCGGTATTGTACCCGCCCGTGTCCAGCGAGAGTGTATCCGCATATGTGCGGTAGGTGTTTGTGTTCACGGTTCAATTCTCCAAGTCTTAGATGCCTGAAATACTTGACCGGTCATCGTGCCAACGGTGCCTGCCCATGTATCGCGACTGCGAATGTTGGCGCTACCGTAGCGGTGAACAAGCACGTTATACGCAACGAATTTGTCAGAGTGTGTTGTGGTTAGGGTTGCGTCCGGATGACCAGCGCGCCCGATGTCGTGAACGGTGAGTTTTGCCATAACGATTACCCTAGTACTTTCCGCTGTATGCGTCAATACCTACAATAGGCTCAATCAGCGCTTTACCTCGTAGGGCAGGCTCGTGCTCGTTGGTGTGATGCTGGCATAGCCACAATTGCGACGCTGTATTGATCAGTGTGATTAGGTTGATTGCTCTAGCTCCGCATCGGTCGCAAATGTTGGAAACGCCGGCGTTTTGGTGGCTCATCGTTTGGCCTCGTCTAATGCACGCTGCACAAGTACGGCAAGCTGCGACACGTCCACGTAGGCGACCAGGCTCACTAGTGAGTGGTTGTTTCTCCCATTCCATAAGTCGCTCATCGGGACCGCCGCCCGGGGTAGTAGACCAGCTCTCGGGAGAGCTCCCGAATCGTCACCCGTTCTCTGAGATCCCCCCGTGATGGGATCACGTTGCGATAGCGGGTTGCCTGCTTACTCATGGTGATTACCTCCGTAAATGTCGTCAATCTGAATTTCAGTACCCACGAGATCAGGGTTATCGGCTAGAAACTTCGTCAACGCGTCTGTTCGCGTCGGTGCGGAAACTAGGTGTGATTCCTCGGTCGCGTAGCACGCTACGGACCAAATACGCGTTGCTCCCGTTAGAACTTCGTCCACGCGTTCGGCTATGGCGAACCATTCGCCAGATTCCATTTTGTCTGTTGCGTCAGACCAGCCCACGTTAGCGTCTACGTGCTCGTGTAGCTCGTCAAAACCGTTGACGGCTGGTAAATCTCCCATGCGCTGCAAGCGGTAGATCTCATCTAACACGTCACGCGCGTAGTCGTTGACCTCTTGGTCTGTCATGGTTGGATTCCGCTGGTATTCATCCCACGTGCTCACTTGATTACCTTTACTGTCCGTCGGGATAGTTCAAACGTCACACGATGGTTGCCCGCATCTAGCGTCACGTGTCCAGCGGGCAATGCCGCCACGATGCCAACGAGGGAACCGTAGGCACGCGACACGGCAACCGTGTCACCTACGCGTAGCTCACTCACTGAAGTCGTCCGTTCGATAGAAGCACCAGCCGAGTACACCTAGGTCATACGCTCCCGCGTGCGGTCCCTTGCTGATTGGCGTGATGTAATGCACGTACTGATCACTACCCATTGCTTCTAGTTCGGTAAAGACCGCAGCGACACCATAGAACTGCAGTGCGCAGTATTCGCCGTGGTTGCCCGCCTGGTCTACGAACGCCTGAAATACCTCACGCGTGACGATAGGCGTTGCCCAACCATTCCAGCGTGCACCGAACGCTACCGCTTGGTATTCCTCATCACCCGTGCCATCGGTTTGGAATTTGCCCGCTAGCCTGTCGATTCGCCGTTGCTCGGCCCAATGCTTTAGTTGCGCGTCAATGTAGGTCTGGAACTCGGCCCACTCATCGCGGGTGATGCTGGTCTGGTGATGAGTCCAATAATCCCACGAGACAGGTACGTACGCTCCCAGATCTGCGAGCGAATCGTAGTCCACGTAAGGGATAGTTCCATCGTGGCGCAACTGCTTAACGTGTCCCCAGAACTCCGATTCACCTAGCTCTAGCGCCCGCTTGTCAATCATGAGAGACGCTCCCGCACTAGTTGGAATGCGGCAATTGCAGCGTCCACGTCTGCGATGTTGGCAAGGACGATAGAAGCGTGGCGTTTCTTGCCATCGTGGCCAACGATAGTGACCTTGGCGGTATCGTCTGCTCCCGTTTCAAACAACAGTCCGTGCGGAGTACCCGTCGTGCTGGTACCCGCAACCATTGCGATACGCTCTGCTTTACTCATGGCACGGACGCTAGTCGCTAAATGTGTATGTGTCAATACCTACGCGCGATAGATTTCCGGGGTTAGGGCGCCCTAAGTTTCCGCGGGAAGTAAGGCCGGCCTTAGTTTCGGGCGGGTAGAAGCCGGCGATTAGGTCCGGCAAACTCGAGGTTTCGGCTAGCCGAAACTTTATCGGGTACGGACTACCCTCCCGTTTGACTACGCCTAAGTGATGCGCGCAATACGTATGCCCATCGTTGTGCTTGTGGTCTATCGCCGATGTACGGCAATAGCGTCCGTTGCTTGGCGGGTAGTCGCAATATCCGCTCATTTGGGATACCTCCGTTCCGCGATAGTTCCGTCGGGTTTCCGTTCCCATGTTGCATAACTTTCACTATCGGATAGTGGCACCATGCTTAGCGCGCGCATTAACAATGCCGGAACGTCCGTATCATTAGCTAGGGCATCCGATACGTACGCGAGTGTATAGCCATCTTCGCTGTCATACACACCTACTCCGTAGCCGTCATACCACCCATGCTCTGCTTTGTATTGCTCCCGCTCATCGTTGCGCCATAGTGGGCCATCGATGCCGGAGCCTACGAGTATCTCGTAGCCACCCTCTAACGTGGCACCGAGACAAATGCAACCACCGCCCGTATTCCATAGACCGAAGCTAACCCCAAACTCTGCTTTTAGGGCATCTTCTACCGGTTTTGTGTAGTCATACTGCGCCCAATAGGCCTGCCAATCGCTCATCGCACTAGCCCGCTATGCGTCGCGTATACGCGTCGCGTGTCATCGTAGTCAGGCCTAAGCATGTGACCCGCTTTGTAGTCGCGTTCCGATTCTGGTAACCATTCCGATGTTAGGTAGTTGAAACCCGCATACGCGTTAGCGTCAAACAGGATGGTTTCTAGTGCCATCGCGAGCGCTTGTCGCTCCCGTGTCATCTCGTCAGGCGTTGCGGCAATCATGCCGTTGATACGCGACACGATATCGGCAACCTTTACAGTCTTACGCGTGCTCATCTTAGGTTATCCTTACCCCGGGCCAGTGTGGCATCCGGCTACTGCACACTGTTGCCAGCGTGCAATAGTCGCGCGCCAACCTGTCAGGCATCCCACCAAATGGTTACATCCTCTCGTGATCCCGCTAGGTAGCTCCCGCACATATCGCACGGCATAGTTGAAAAGTCATCGCGCTCGCAATCACAATCGTCTTCGCATGGCTTGCCAGCATGCCAGCAATTGGAATCGGGACTATCGCAGAGATGCCCTAGTGTCATCTCTAATGAGTAGTTTGGGTGACTCTCGATAGCCTGCCGATACTCCGCTAGTTCGCTCTCGCTCATGTCGCATGGCCAATCACCATTGGCAAGCAACATGAGGCAATCAACGCAGATATGGCCCGTAGCGTGCTCTTGTGTGTTCATGTCAGTAGTCCTTCCCGTTCCGTCGCAGTATGTCGGTATAGCGGGATAGGACATCACCCGCATAGATCAGGTCAGCTTGCGTAATCTCGCCATCCTGATAGGCGATAGCTAGGGCAACCTGTCCATATGTGTAGTCATCGGCCCATTCACCCTCGTTGTAGTCATCCGCGCGTGCTGCCACGGTTTCGATAGCGGGAACCGTAAACGGTGCTCGTTGATACTGCCAGCGTGCAAAGGGTTCGGGTGAAACGTCACCCTCGATATCCGACATGTCCAGCACGCTGGCGACATCGAAGAACATACCCATAGCAGTGCCCCACGCGTCATGGTGCCAATCATCGGCTCCCGCGATATGGACGATACGTTCAAACCTGCTGCGATGTATCACTTGTCTTGCCCTTCTGTTGTTGACCAATTGAAACCGTCGATGGCATAGAGAGCGTTGCCGCTCTCGTCTGCGTCTTCCCGTGCGAACGTCTGCACCGTTCCCTCGTTGTCGATATACACGAGCAGTGACGAGTCGCGCGTTCCCATGCATTCCGTAACCCCATCGGCAAACCATGTGCCATTAGGGTCATTGGCCTCCCATGCGGAGATGAACCGTCGGAACTCCGCAGCGCTCGCGATGGCAACCAGCTTCTGATACGGATAGCGCTCGTTGCGTACGTACTCCGCTTGCAGCGCCAGCGGTCGCAACTCCGCTTGCAACTCGGGCGATTGCCAGTACCGATCGTAATCAGACCCGTAGCACGGGTCACTCCACACCAAGCCGTTCATCGTGTCACCTTCCCAATGAGGACTGACACGCCAACCGTGCCAGCGAATATGGAGAGCATGGGGGAAACCGTCGCGAGCGCATGCCAGAGTGTCATTTGTAGTTCTCCGATGCCACGTAGTACGCGTTGCCGGTATCGGGGTCAACCCACAAGCACGGTTGACCGTTCGGGTTGCCGTCTTCGTAAACGCACTGTGGCGCGCAGACGTGCGTATCCGTTGTGCAGACAGGACCGAGAATCAACAGTGCTGCGAGCGTGGTAATCATCGTGCCGACCCTCTCGTAATCGTGTCCAAACCAATGGCCAACCACACGAGCGCAATCACCACAGTGGCGATATACAGAGCGATCATCGCGAGATCTCCGTAACCGAGTAGCCAAGCGAGCGCAATTGCGACGCAACCTCGGCCGTCTGCGCAGGCGTTGCATACCAGCAAGGTCCCTGCGAGTACGGCTGTCCGTCGGTCCACTCATCGCCAGCGTGTCCGTAGATAACGCCCGTCCGGTATCCGCGCATTAGTACTGCCCTCCCACTACCAAATTTGTTGCCGTGTCCACCAATGCCCATGCTTTGCGCCCGTTGCGCGTCCACTCACAAACCGCCATGCCATCGCGCACGCGCGTGTCAGAGTCGGCCCAGCCCGCGTCGCGCAAGTCGCACGCGAGATCCGTGATTGACGTTCCGTATGTACTCATACCTACAAAGTACTCTGATCACATCGGATGTCAAGCGTACGTATTGACACCTACTCACAGCACGTGCTACTCGTGTGCGCCTGCCGATTCGGTGCCTATCCTCCCGATGTACTGCAAGCACAACGTACCTACTCACACATACGCCGTAATAGGGCCTGAGAGCCACGCTAAGCGACGAAACCCCCGTATCGGGTACAACCACACTACCCACCATGCGTTCGTCGTTTGTGCTGGTCACATAGGGTGCCAGTGTTAGCTCATTACATGCATGTAAGTAGGCGCATGGCGGCAGTGCTAACAGTGCTTGCTACGTGCTAGCACTCGGTATGCACTACCACTACCCGTACCGTAAGGGCAACAGTACCGCGAAGGGCTGCCCTAACACAACAAGGGTCTATCGGTATGACCATTGACCATCGGTACAGTGGTCCTACCATTGCACCATGGTGCCAGCAAACCTCCGGGGCGGCGGCTACCTGCACCGATGCGTCGGCAGCAAACCCTCCAGGCCGGCTACATAGCTCAGCAAACGCCGGCGAAGCCCTGACCTGCGGGTATGGGGTGGGGGCTACCAAAAAGTCGTTGCCCACCCCACGCCCGCGACA